>Ga0099791_10000642_pt1 | contig 13043 bp, 10 predicted proteins | sample Rivendell_Oct201_7_FD_77318 | JGI IMG/M metagenome (GOLD analysis project Ga0099791, IMG submission 77318) | Vadose zone soil and rhizosphere microbial communities from the Eel River Critical Zone Observatory, Northern California to study diel... | ecosystem: Environmental > Terrestrial > Soil... | reverse complement strand
GAACGAGGTTGCGGTGCTCCGCGAGCGACGCGCCGGGCTGCAAGAGAAGCTCGCGCACGCCCGCTCCGAAGGCGTGCGCCTAGAGGCCCGCCTCGGGGAGCTTCGGCGGGCGAAGGAGAAGCTCGAGGAGGAGCGGACACGGCTCGGTCTCGCGCAGGCGGAGAAGGCTCGTGAGCTCGAGGAGATGGACGCGGCCCTTTCTGCCGTGCTTCCCCGGCTCGAGGAGCGGCGCGATGCGCTCCATGCGAGGAAGCAGCTCTCCCTCGACCTCTTCCAGACGCGCGTGAAGCAGCAGAACGCGGCGCAGAACTGGGCCGAGAAAGAAATCGAGCTGACGAAGAAGAAGGAGCATCTGGCCGAGGAATCGGCCACGCTCGCGGCCGAGGAGCGCTTGCTCCACGAATCCCTCGAGGCGATCGGCCGGGCGGTGGAGACCTCGCTGGCCGAGGTGGAGCGCGCGCGCGCGCGCGTCGAGAGCGAGACACGCGCGATCGCGGAGATCGAGGACCAGATCCAGGAGCACGACGAATCGGAGAAGCGGGCGCGCGAGGAGCATGCGGCTCTGGAATCGCGCCGGAACACCCTGCGCGAGCACAAGGACAGCTACGAGGGGTACGACGAGAGCGTCCGCTCGCTGGTCGCGGGCCCCAAGCGCCCCGAGAGGATCTTGGGAACGGTCGGCGACGTGCTGCACGCCTCGGGGGACTGGCTCCTGGCGCTCGAAGCGTCCCTGGGAGAGGCGGTCCAGTTCATCGTCGCCGAGCGGACGGACGCCGCGCTGAAGGCGCTGAAGGCTCTGGAGAAGGGAGGCGGAGGCCGCGCCACCTTCATCGCCCTCGACCGGCTCTCCTGGGCGCGCGCCGCCGAGATTCCCGAGAACGTGCTCTCGGCTCGCGGCGTGCACGGGCCGCTGCTCGAGCACGTCCGCTTCGAGCCCGGGTTCGTGGCGCTCGCGTCCTTCCTTCTCTCGGGTGTCGTCGTCGTGGACTCGATGGAGATCGGCCTCGAGCTCATGGAGGAGCATCGGGAGCTGCGGCTCCATTACGTGACCCGCCACGGAGAGCACGTGCGCGGCCCCGGGATCTTCCAGGGCGGAGGCGGTCCGACGCGCGCGGGCTCGGTTCTGAGGCGCGAGGAGGAGCTGGAGCGCCTGGGGCTCGAGGTGGAGCGGTCCGCGGCCGAGCTCAAGAAGACCCTCGCGCACGCGGAGACGCTGCGGGAGGGGCGAGCGCACACCCAGGCGGCCCTCGAGGACGCGAATCGGGAGCTCCGGGAATTCGAAGAAACGCACCGGGCCGACGAAGCGAAGCGCGCGGAGCATCGGATCCGCCTGGAAGCCCGGGCGCAGGCGCGCGGCGCGCTCGAGCAGGCACTCGAGGGGGTCGAGTCGGAGCTGAAGGTGGCGCTGGTCGAGGCGGAGATCGCGAGCCAGGCACTCCAGACCACGGACGAGGAGCACGGGCGCGTCGAGGACGACCTAGCACGCGAGGAGGCTCAGGTGCTGGAGCTGGAGCGGGAGCGGGACCGTCTCCTGGCGCTCCATGCCGAGCTCCGGATCGAGTCCACGCGCGCCAAGACCGCGTTCGAGGCGAGCTCGGGGGAGATCGACCGGGTTGCGGGAAGCGGCGAGGAGGCGAAGCGCGAGATCGCGGCACGCGCGGAGGAATCCGCGGAGACGGATCGCCGGATCCAGGAGACCCACGGTGCGGTCGGGGCCAAGGAGCAGGAGCTGGAGCAGGAGATCGCCCTCAAGGCGGAGAAGGAGCAATCGCTCCAGCGCTCACGGGAGCGCTTCGGCTCGGTGAAGGGCTCGGCGGACGATCTGGAGGCCAAGGCGCGCGAGCTGCGCCGCGAGCACCACGAGCTCACCGAGCGGCTCCATCGCCAGGAGCTGGAGCGGGCCGAATCGGAATCGGAGATGCGCGTCCTCACGGAGCGGGTCCGGAACGAGTACGAGACGGATCTGAAGTCGTGGACCCCGGCGGCCGCGATGCTCGAGGGGGTGGGGGGCGAGATCGAGGATGGGGAGCTCGAGGAGGAAGAATCCCAGGTGCCGGACGAAGCGCTGGTGACGCGTGCGGCCGGGATGCCCGGGGCGACGGACGACGCCATGGCCGGGACGCGGGAAGAGCGGCGGGAGCGCCTGAAGCAGGGACAGGAGAAGCTGCGGTCGCTCGGGCCGGTGAACCTCCTCGCCATGCAGGATTACGAGGAGCGCCGCCAGAGGCTCCGCTTCCTCGACGGTCAGCGCAAGGATCTGGACGAGGCGCGGCTGTCCTTGCTCGAGGCGATCCAGAAGATCAACGTGACCGCCTCGGAGCTCTTCCAGAAGACGTTCCAGCAGGTGAACGAGAATTTCCAGAAGGTGTTCCGCACGCTCTTCGAAGGGGGCGAGGCGGCGCTCACGCTGAGCGGAGAGGATCCGCTCGAGGCGGAGATCGACATCCTCGCGCGCCCGCGCGGGAAGAAGCCGCAGTCCCTCTCGCTCCTCTCCGGAGGGGAGAAGGCGCTCACGGCGATCGCGCTTCTCTTCGCGATCTACCTCGTCAAGCCCAGCCCCTTCTGCATCCTCGATGAAGTGGACGCGCCGCTCGACGACGCCAACATCGATCGATTCGTGCTGCTGCTCCGCGAATTCAGCCGCAACACGCAGTTCATCGTCGTCACCCACAACAAGAAGACGATGGAGGTGGCCGACTGCCTCTACGGAGTGACCATGGAGGAGCCCGGCGTCTCGAAGCTGGTCTCCGTCCGGTGGAACTCCGAGGCGCCAGCGGATGCAGAGCCCGAAACAGCGCAGGAGCTCGCCTCCGCCGAGACGTAGAATCGCTTCGTGGATTTCTTCGACAAGATCTCCCAGGGCCTGAAGAAGACCCGAGAGTCACTTTTCGAACAGGTTGCGTCCGTCTTTCAGCACGGCCGCGAGCTGAGCGAGGAGGACTACGAGACGCTCGAGGCCGCGCTCTTGCGCGCCGACGTCGGTCCGTCCACCACCGACAAGATTCTCGAGGGCGTGCGCACGCGCTTGGCCGACCGCACCTTCGAGGGGGACGCGCAGGAGGCCCTGCGCACGGAGATCGAGAAGATTCTCCCCCCAACAAGCGAACCACCTCAGTCTCCGGGCACCGCTCCTTACGTCATCCTCGTCGTAGGAGTGAACGGATCGGGGAAAACGACGACCATCGCGAAGCTTGCGGATCAGTACAAGCGCGCGGGGGAATCCGTGCTCCTCGTGGCGTGCGACACGTTCCGCGCCGCGGCCGCGGATCAGCTCGAGATCTGGGCGGAGCGCGCGGGCGTGGAGATCGTGAAGCAGAAACCCGGCGCCGATCCCGCCGCCGTTGCCTTCGACGGCATGGCCCGCGCCAAGAGCCGCGGCGTCCAGCGCGTGCTCGTGGATACCGCGGGAAGGCTGCACGTGAAGGTGAATCTCATGGAGGAAGTGAAGAAGATCCGCCGCGTGATCGAGCAGCAGATTCCGGGCGCTCCGCAGGAAGTCTTGCTCATCCTGGACGCGACCACCGGCCAGAACGGCCTCAATCAAGCCCGCGAATTCGACCGGGCGCTGGGCGTCACGGGGCTTGCGCTCACGAAGCTCGATGGAACCGCCAAGGGAGGGGTGCTGCTGGCGATCGCGGACACCCTGCATCTGCCCATCCGCTGGGTGGGCGTGGGGGAGGGGATGGAGGATATGATGCCCTTCGCCGCCCCGGATTTCGCCAGGGCGCTCGTCCAGCCTTCCTAGGCCTCGTCCCCCAGCACCGCCTGGTTCTTTCCCGAGGACTTCGCGCTCCGCAGATTCATGTTGGCCCGGTTCCAGAGCTCGTGCGCGATCTTCTCGCGTCCCTCGGCATCCAGCCCCCGCGTCCGATCCACCCGCAGGGACACGTCCGCCGGGAACATCGCGCCGCCGAAGCTCATCGTGGCGCGCACCGCGTTCTCGCGGCCTTCGAGCGTGGGCACCACGATCGCGAGGTTCTGGATCTTGAGCCGGAGCCGCTCGCAGATGTCGCGGGCTTCCGAGGGGGTGGTCTCGGCGCTCAGGATCAGCGCGAACTCCTCGCCGCCCCAGCGCGCCACCGTATCGAACGGCCGAACGCTCGAGGCCAACGCCTGAGAGATCTCCCGCAGCACGGCGTTCCCCGCCTCGTATCCATAGAGGTCGTTCAGGTGCTTGAAATTGTCGAGATCCCCGATGATGAGGGACATCGGGCGCCCCTCCCGGTAGGCACGCGCGATCTCGCGGTCGAGCTGGCGCCCGAAGTAGGGGCGGTTGTAGACGCCCGTCAGCTCGTCCACCATGACGAGCATCCCCAGCTTCTGCAGGGTTACCAGAAGATCGGTGGCGTGGTCGGCCACGACGTTCAGAAGACCCAGCCGCTCGTCGGTGAAGAATCCCGGTGTCTTGCTCCATGCCTCGAGCACGAAAAGGTACTGCGTTCCCGGCTCTCCGACGCGGGCCATGGCGAGTGAGCGAAAACTCTCGGGGGGCGTTTTGGCATCGTAGGGCGCCACCGCCACGTGCATCGTGGCGTCCATCGATTCGGCATCGATCATCACCCGCGCGTATCCCGGCCGCGCGAGGTCCTCGATGTAGAGCGGCACGGAGCGCCGGCCCACCCAGTTCTCGGCGAGCGCACGGTTCCACGGAGTTCCCTCGCTCACCGGCTGGGCGTAGCGCGTGTCCAGCGTGCGGCCCAGCGAGTACAAGCGCGTGTCGTCGCACTCGAGGATCTGCATGGCCGAGGAGAGAATGGTGCGCAGGATGTCGGCGGGATCGGTCTGGAGGTATTCGGCGTTCCGCTCGTCGCGCGCGAAGAGTTTCCGCTCCACCGAGATCAGGTGCGGGATCACGCGGTAGAGCAGCCGGCTCCGCGCGTGCCAGTGCGGCTTCGAGGCGCGCACCAGCGATTCCTCTTCCGCCTCGACGCTTTTCGGCGCGGCCGCGAGAAGGAAGGTCTCGCCCGACCCGGACTCGCGATACCTCACGTACGGCTTGCCGTCCCGCTGGAATCGATCGACGCGCTCCAGAAGGCCCGCTTCGCTCAGCCGCTCCGCGATGTCGAAGGTGATCTCGTCGCGCCGGACCAGGTCCAGCTCCGCCAGACGGAGATCGATGGGATGCGGCTTCGCGTCGGCCGTGGATTCCTGGGAGAGGCGCAGCGAGGACAGGAATGCCGTACGAATGCGGTGAGCTTCGTTCATTCCCTATAAGGGGCTCGGGTGCGCGCGCGATGGTGCGACGGGAATTGAATTGAATACAATTATAGCACGGTTGGCGGCGAGATACCCGGTCCGAGGCGGCGGAAAGGTGCGGAAAGTCGTCGCTAAGGCCGTTTTGCCCTTGATTTTGGCCGAGGAGTCTGCTAGTTTGATGGGGTAGCCGGTTCGCCTGCCCAAAGGAAGGGTGTGCATGGCTCCAATCGGTCTCAATTGTCGACGGACGGCGGAGTCGAAACCCATGCTGTCCGTGGAATTCCCCCCCCACCACATTCCCCAGTCGTTCATTCCGTCCGAGAAGAGCGCCACGCTAGTTACGCGCGCGTCGCTCGGGAGCGTCCATCATGGATCGATCTCTTCGCGCCGGGGTATCCCCTCCCCAGCCAGGACACGTACGGGCCGGAATCGCGGGGGATGAGCCGATGGTGATGCTTCTTCGTCGATTGATGCGACTCGGCTTCATCCTAACCCTGTTCGTGATGCTTGCTTCCGCGGGGTCGATTTTCGAACCGCAAAAGGCCATCGCGAGGCCGACCTTCACCGGAGGCCCCGACGGAACCCCGAGCGGGAACGGTGACCCTACCGGCGACGATGTGCCCAGCCCGACACCCAAGCCGACCGCCTTGCGTGCGGCGAGGGTCGTAACGGCCACGTCCGCAGTCCAGACGCGCGCCAGTCGCTGGAGTCTCGTCGTCAGCATCTTGATCCGCCTCGGCATCCGCTGAGAGGCGCCAAGGAGAGAGCCACATGGGAGCGGGGAAGCCACCCGCTCCCCTTGAGCCCATGATCCACGACCGCGCAAACGAACACGACGCCGTGACGATGCAACGCCGCCTGGACGAGCTGATCGGGCACGCGCGTTTCGCGGCCGCCCTCGATCTCATCGCCGAATACCAGGCGAAGGGTCCGCTGCCCTCCGAGATCGAGCACCCGGTTACCCTGGCGCGTTGCCGCGCCTTGCTCGGTCTCGGAAAGTGGCGGGAGGTCGCGGACCTGGCGGAGCGGAAGCTCGAGGAGCTGTACGCCGCGCGGCCGGACGACAAGAAGCCCCTTCTGGAATATCACATCGCCGCGGGCAGAGCGGTGTGGCGCATCGGCCGCCCCTCCCGGGCCGAAGAGCATTTCCGCGCCGCGTACCACATCAGCAGGTGGGATTTCGAAGACCTCGAGGGAATGCTCCGCAGCCGCAATCTCCTCGGCCTCTGTTTCCTGGGCGCGGGTGAGATCCAGCGCGCCGTCGGGGAATTCGGTCGCGGCCAGCTCCAGGCGCGCGGCGCGGGGCTATCCCACGAAGAGGCGAACTTCTCCCTGAACCTGAGCATCGCCCTGACGAAGCTTGGCCGGTTCGAGCAGGGGGACCAGGAGCTTACCCGCGCGCGCACGCTATTCGGGCTCGAGCGCGGGCACTCCCGCGGCAAGGTGCAGACCAGGCTTTGTCTCGGGCAGCATCTCCGCATCCGAGGGGACCTGCGCGGCGCGGAGTCTCATATCCGCGGCGCGCTCTCGGAGGCGGAGGAGCATGGATTCGAGCGCGAGCACGTCATCGCCCTGGAATATCTGGGAGACGTGGCGCTGGACCAGTTCGACAACCAGTCCGCCATCGAGCGCTTCGATCAGGCGCTCGCCCTGGCGGAAAAGCTCGCCCCCGAGGGAGACCTGATTCCCGAGCTCTGCCGCCGCATCGCCGAGGTGCACGTTCGGATCGGCGAGCCCAACCGTGCTCTCATCACCTGCGAGCGCGGGCTCCGGATCGCGCGGCGCATCAACGATCGTTTCGAGGAAGCCGCCACGTGCCGCGTCATGGCGATGGCCCAGCAGCTCCTGGGGCACCGCGAGCGGGCGTTGCGCGCGGCGCGCGAGGGCATCCAATTATTGAGGAAGCTCGACGCGACCTATGAGCTGACGCGGATCCTGGTCTGGAGCGGCGAGACCTTGCTCGCGGGCAAGGATCAGGAAGAGCGCGGCGTCGCGCGGGATCATCTCTGGGAAGCGCGCAGCCTCGGGATGACCATGGGTCTCATGCGCTGGGTCGAGCGGACGGAGAAGGTTCTGGGCGTCGAGCTGGAGGCTCCGGTCCTAGCGCCGGTGGCGCCGGGATCGAAGCCCCCCGAGATGCCCGAGGGTGCGGATCCCGAGTGCTTCCGTTTTGGGATCGTCACGCAGGATCCGCGCATCGCGGAGCTGATCCGGATTCTCGAGCGGGCGGCGCTGAGCCGTCTCCCCATTCTGATCCTCGGGGAGCGGGGGAGCGGCCGCGAGCTCCTGGCGCGCGCGGCGCACGAGCTGGGCGACCGGCGCGAGCACCCCTTCGTCGTGGGGAGGTGCTCCACGCTTCCCGAGGGGCATCTGGACGCCGACCTCTTCGGCCACGATCGCCCCCCCAGCCCCGGAGCCACGAAGCCCGGTCTCTTCGAAGGGGCGAACGGCGGCATGATCTACCTGGACGAAGTGAGCGAGCTCCTGGTCGGCGCGCAGGCGAAGCTTCTCCGCGTGATCGAGATGGGCGAGCTCCGCCGGGTGGGCGCCGCGGGCGTGCGCCACGTGGACGTGAGGGTTGTGGCCGCGTCGACGCGCGACCTGGCGGGCCTGGTGCGCCGCGGGCTCTTCCGGGACGACCTCTACTACCGGCTGAACGGGATCCGGCTCGAAGTGCCGCCGCTCCGCGACCGCGTGGGCGATATCGAGCTCATCGGAACGTACTTCCTCCAGCGTGCCTGCGCCCAGGCGCGGAAGCGGGTGCTCCTCACCTGCGAGGCGTGGGCGCAGCTCAAGGCGCACACCTGGCCCGGGAACGTGCAGGAGCTCCGGAGCACGATCGAGCGCGCGGTCTCGCTGGCCGAAGACGGCGACCTGGTCGGGGCGGAGCTCATGGCGCTCCGGCCCAGGCACCGTGCGGCGCGGACTTCATCGGGCATGGAGCCGGTGCGGGAGAACCGCACGGAACGGGACCAGATCCTGACGGCGCTTCGGACGCATCGGGGAAATCAGTCGGAAGCGGCCCGGAGCCTCGGCGGGATGAAGCGGACCACGCTCCTCTACAAGATGAAGAAGCTGGACATCCGCCCCGAGGAGTACGGGAACCGCTAAACGCCGCGCAGCGCTTGACCCGCATCCCACCCAACCCTATACTCCCTCCCATAGTCTAACCAGCGAACCCACAATACCTTGCACTAGGGAGCGACGCATGGTCACCGAGCTGATGAAGGGACTTTCGATCACGCTGTCGCATTTTTTCAAGAAGCCGGTCACGCTTCAGTACCCGGAGCAGAGGATGGAGATGTTCCCGCGCTTCCGGGGACTGCACGAGCTCCATCGATACGAGAACGGTCTCGAGCGCTGCGTCTGCTGCGGTCTTTGCGCCGCCGTCTGTCCCGCGGACGCGATCTACATGGAGGCCGCGGAAAACACCGAGACCGAGCGCTTCTCCGCCGGCGAGCGCTACGCCAAGCGCTACGACATCGACATGCTTCGCTGCATCTTCTGCGGCTACTGTGAAGAGGCGTGCCCGGAGGACGCCATCTTCCTCGGGCACAACTTCGAGCTTTCCGACTACTCGCGGGATTCCTTCATCTACTCCAAGGAGCAGCTCCTCGTGCCGGTCGGGCAGACCCACACTCCCGGCATCGTGCGCGGGCGCTAGCCTCGCTCAGGACAAGCGCCCGAGTGTTCGAGGGCTGGCCACTCGCTCTTGGCTGCGGACTGATCGCCGGGCTCGCGAACGTCGCCGGCGGGCTGCTCGCGGTGAACCGCCGCGGCTGGGACCGGGTCCGGCAGAGCTACTTCGTCGCGGCCGGCGCGGGATTCATGCTCGCCGCGGTCCTTCTCCGCATGATCCCCGAAAGCTACCGGCTCGCCGCGGAGCACGCGCGCCCGGGGATCGCCGTGGGGACCTTGCTCCTCCTGGGGTACCTCTTCGTCCACTGGGCCGAGCACGTCCTGGTGGGGCACTTCCACTTCGGCGAGGAGACCCACCACGAGCACTGGGTCGAGCCCGTCGTGGGCACGACCGCGCTCCTGGGCCTTCTGCTCCACGCTTTCTTCGACGGGGTGTCCATCGGATCGGGGTTCCTGATTCAGCCCGCGCTCGGGATCCTCGTCGCGATCGCGATCTTCCTGCACAAGATCCCCGAGGGTTTCACCATGGCGTCCATCATGACCGCGGCCGGGCGCTCGCCGCGCGAGGCGGGGTGGAGCGCGGCCTGGCTCGGGCTCGCGACGCTGGGAGGCGTGATCACGATCTCGCTCTGGTCGGGTCTGGTCCGGTACGCGCTGCCCTTCTCCGCGGGCGCGGCCCTCTACGTGGCCGCCTCGGACCTGATCCCGGCCGTGAACGAGACCAAGGGAATCCGCATGGCACTGACGGTCTTCGGGGGCGTGCTGCTCTTCTACGGCACCGAGACCCTTCTCGACTCGCTGGGGCTCTGAGATCGCCGGGCCCCGGCGTGCGTGTGGATCGAGGGGCCCGAATCCGCGTCCTAGGAGGAGGGGTTGAGATTGACGGTAACGCGGGCCGGCTGGTACATTCAGCCTGCTGGCTTTCCTGAATAACCGCAAGAGCTTGGCCGTTCCTGGGCCTCCGAAAGGTTTGACATCATGGGTCTTGAAGAGCTGGTACCGGACGGAATCCTCACGACGACCGTCGAGAAGATGGTCAACTGGGCGCGCCGCTCCTCGCTCTGGCCCGCCACGTTCGGGCTGGCCTGCTGCGCCATCGAGATGATGGCGACGAGCGCGGCACGCTACGACCTGGCCCGATTCGGCGCCGAGGTCTTTCGGGCATCGCCCCGCCAGGCGGACCTCATGATCGTGGCCGGCCGCGTGAGCAAGAAGATGGCTCCAGTCTTGAAGCGGATCTACGACCAGATGCCCGAGCCGAAGTGGGTGATCTCCATGGGCGCCTGCGCCTCGTGCGGCGGCATCTTCAACAACTACGCGATCGTCCAGGGCGTGGACACGGTGGTTCCGGTGGACGTCTATGTCCCCGGGTGTCCCCCGCGCCCCGAAGCCCTGATCTACGGAATCATGAAATTACAAGAAAAGATCGACCGCGCCCCTCTGAAGGGTCCGGATCCGGCTCCCATGAGCGAGCCTCCGGCGCCCCCACCGCCCAAAGCGAGCAGCGCCAGCGCCTGATTCGATGGCCATCGCGACCTCGCCCGAATTCAAGACCATCACCATCAACATGGGGCCGCAGCACCCCTCGACCCACGGGGTGCTACGGCTCGTGATCGAGCTGGACGGCGAGACCGTGGTCTCCCTCAAGCCGGTGATCGGATATCTGCACACCGGGATGGAGAAGTCGATGGAGTCGAAGACCTACCACAAGTCGATCACCGTCACCGACCGGATGGACTACCTCTCGCCTCTCGGAAACAACATGGCGTACGTTGCGGCGGTCGAGAAGCTCATGAACCTCACGATCCCCGAGCGCGCGCAGGTGATCCGCGTGATCCTGCTCGAGCTGACGCGCATCTCCTCTCATCTGGTCTGGCTCGGGACGCACGCCATCGACCTGGGCGCGATGAGCGTGTTCCTCTACTGCTTCCGCGAGCGCGAGAAGCTCCTCGACGTGAACGACATGGTTGCGGGCTCGCGGCTGACGCCCAGCTACTTCCGCGTGGGAGGATTCTTCCAGGACGTTCCGGACACGTTCGTGCCGCACGTGCGGAAGTTCCTCGAAGAATTCCCCAAGGCGCTCGGCGAGTACCAGAACCTCCTCACGAAGAACCGGATCTGGATGAAGCGCACGATCGGCGTGGGCGTGCTCGGCGCCGAGCAGGCGATCGATCTCTGCCTCACGGGACCGGCGCTGCGGGGAAGCGGCGTGCGGTACGATGTCCGGAAGGCCAAGCCCTATTCCGGGTACGAGACCTACGACTTCGAGGTCCCGACCGGACGGAACGGCGACGTCTACGACCGCTATCTGTGCCGGATCGAGGAGATGAAGCAGTCGCTCTCGATCGTGCGCCAGGGGCTCGATCGCCTGAAGCCGGGCACGGTGCGGGCGGACAATCCGTATCTCTTCCCGGCGGACCGGACCGACGTGAAGCTGAACATGGAGGAGCTGATCTACCACTTCAAGATCATGTCCGAGGGATACCGCCCGCCCATCGGGGACGCCTATTTCTCGGTCGAGTCTCCGAAGGGGGAGCTGGGGTTCTACGTGGTGAGCGACGGAAGCCCCATCCCGCTCCGGACGCGGGTGCGGCCTCCCTCGCTGATCAATCTCCAGGCGCTCGCGGACATGTGCATCGGGCGCATGGTGGCCGACGTGGTGGCCTGCATCGGGAGCATTGACATCGTTCTGGGCGAGGTGGATCGCTGACATGGCCACCGCCACCGCGACGTTCGAGCCCGTCCTCACGAAGACGATGCACCTCGAGGATTCGCACACCATCGGGGTCTACCGGAAGCACGGCGGATACGAGGCGCTCGCGCTGGCGCTCCAGAAATCCCCCGACGACATCATCGACGTGGTGAAGCGCTCCGGCCTCCGGGGCCGCGGAGGCGCCGGGTTCCCGACGGGCACCAAGTGGGGATTCGTTCCCAAGAGCACCGACAAGCCGAAGTACATGTGCGTGAACGCCGACGAGAGCGAGCCCGGGGCCTTCAAGGACCGGCTCATCTGCGCCAAGGACCCGCACCAGCTCCTGGAAGGGACGCTGATCGGCTCCTACGCGATCGGCGCGAGCCGCGCCTACATCTACATCCGCGGGGAATTCGCGCACGAGGCGCGGATTCTCGAGCGCGCCATCCAGGAAGCGCGCGAGGCGGGATTCGTGGGCAAGAACATCCTGGGCTCGGGATGGTCCTGCGAGGTGACGATGTACCTCGGCGCGGGCGCCTACATCTGCGGCGAGGAGACCGGGCTCATCGAGTCGCTCGAGGGCAAGCGCGGATGGCCGCGCCTCAAGCCGCCGTTCCCGGCCGTGGTGGGGCTCTTCGGCTGCCCGACGGTCGTGAACAACGTGGAGACCCTGGCCTGCGTGCCCCACATCGTGACGCGCGGCTGGGAATGGTTCGCGGGCATCGGGCCGGAGCGGAACAGCGGCCCCAAGCTCTATGGCCTGAGCGGGCACGTGAACAAGCCCGGTGTGGTCGAGCTGCCCATGGGCGTCTCCCTGCGCGAGCTGATCTATGAGTACGGCGGTGGCGTCCCCGGGGATCGCCCGGTGAAGGGCGTGATCCCTGGCGGGGCCTCCTGCCCCGTGCTCCGCGGGGATGAGATCGACATCCAGATGGATTTCGACACCCTGACCCGCGCGGGCTCCCTTTTCGGGACCGGCACCCCGATCGTCATGGACGACACGACCTGCATGGTGCGGGCCGCGTGGATCACGGCGCGCTTCTTCGCGCACGAGTCGTGCGGCCAGTGCACACCCTGCCGCGAGGGATGCGGCTGGCTCCAGCGCCTCCTCTGGAAGATCGAGGAGGGGCGCGGGGAGGAGAAGGATCTGGACACCATCCTCTCGGTCACCGATCAGATCGAGGGGAACACGATCTGCGCCCTGGGAGACGCGGCGGCCTGGCCGGCGCGCGGCTTCGCCAAGAAATACCGGGACGAATTTCTGCAGCACATCCGCGAGAAGCGCTGTCCTCTGGACGGCGGCTCGCTTCACTAGGGGATCGCATGGCACTGGTGAAGGTCAAGTTCGACGGGCGCGAGATCTCGGTCGAGAAGGGCACGAACCTGATCGAAGCGGCCCAGCTGGCCGGAATCTTCGTTCCGCACTTCTGCTATCACCCCGGGCTCCCCGTCGTGGGCGTCTGCCGCATCTGTCTCTGCGAGCTCGAGGGCCGGCCCAAGCTGGTCGCCGGCTGCG
>Ga0099791_10000640_pt1 | contig 13052 bp, 15 predicted proteins | sample Rivendell_Oct201_7_FD_77318 | JGI IMG/M metagenome (GOLD analysis project Ga0099791, IMG submission 77318) | Vadose zone soil and rhizosphere microbial communities from the Eel River Critical Zone Observatory, Northern California to study diel... | ecosystem: Environmental > Terrestrial > Soil... | reverse complement strand
TTTCACGATGGCGGGTTTCACGGGGGCGGATTCCACGGTGGCGGGTTTCACGGGGGCGGGGGCGGGGGCTTCCACGGCGGCGGTGGCGGGCACGGTGGAGGCGGGCATGGCCGCTGAGATACCGCGCTCGAGTCCGGCGACATCGACGAGAGGCGGTTCGATAAGGAGGGCGCGGACATGATTATCAAGACAGCCGGTCGCTGGTTCATCTTCAACAACCGAAGCGGGGCTGACCATACGGCTCCCGTTTGTCGGTGCTGGGGGGACGAAGGATGAGCCCGAAAGTCGCGCTGGTGATCGTGCTTGCGCTCGGATTCAGCGGCTGCGCCGCGATCCGGGCGAACCAGACCCACTGGACCGAGCAGCTTCTCACCGCCGCGGGGTTCCACGTCGAGCCCGCCGGCACGCCCGAGGAGCTCGCTCATCTTCAGACGCTGGAGCCGCGGAAGGTCGTCCAGGACGGGAGAGACGATGAGAGGCGCTATGTGTACGCCGATCCCGAGGTATGCACGTGCCTCTACGTGGGCGACGAGCGGCAGTATCAGAAATATCAGAAGCTGAGGATCCAGAAGGGGATCGCGGAGGAGCAGGAGTCCACGATGGTGTACCAGAGTCTCTGGAACCGTTGGCCTTGGCCCTGATACCGCCTGGGTGGCGGAGGGCTTCGCCGGGTTTGCTCGATCACAGTCCCTCCTTCCCGTCGCCCGACGCTGGCCGTTGCTCGTTCCCGCGGATAAGTGCGGCCAGGACCCCGGCGGCCGCCACCGCCGCGCAGACCATCAGCGCGCTTTTGAACCCAGTGAGGAAAGTCCGCTGCAGGGCCGCGATGCTCTCAGAATCGACGGATCCGGTCCGCGTCGCGGCGAGCGCCCGGCCCGCCGAGGCGCCGCCGAGGCCGGCGAAGATGGCCCCCGCCAGCGCGACGCTGAGGCTCTGGCCGACCACGCGCCCGGTGGCGAGCAGGCCTGAGGCGTCGCCCTGCTTGCCCGGAGGCACGGCGTTCATCAGCGCGCGCGAATTCGGCGTCTGGAACATGCCCTGGCCGACGCCGGTGAGGACCAGACACCCGATGACCTCGACGAGGGTGCTCCCCGCGTCGAGCCGTGCCAGGAAGAGCAGACCCACGCACGCGAGCGCCAGCCCACCCGCCGCGAGCCAGCGCGAGCCCATGCGATCGGCCAGCGAGCCGCTCACCGGTGCCACGACGGCGATGGTGAGGGGTAGGGGTGTCAGAAGCAGGCCGGATTTCTCGACCGAGAAGCCACGCAGCTCTTCGAAGTAGAACGGGAGCATGAAGCTGATCGCGAAGAGCGCCAGCATGGCGAGCGTCATGCTACCGAGGGATGAGGCGAGCATGCGCTCGCGGAAGAGCGCGAAGTCGACGATCGGCCGAGGGGCGCGGCGCTCGACGAGAGCGGCACCGACGAGCGCGACGGTACCGACGGCGAGGCAGGTCAGCAGGCGGACAGAGCCCCAGCCCCACTCCGAGCTGAACGACAACACCACCGTCAGGAGCGCGAACCCCACCGCGAGCAGCCCGGCTCCCGCCACGTCGAATGGCTCGCGCCGGTGTGGGCCGGAGCGAGGAAGCACGGCCTGGGATGCGAGCAGAGCCAGCGCGCCGAGCGGCACGTTGAGGTAGAAGATCCATCCCCAGCTCAGGTGCTCCGTGATCAATCCGCCGAGGGTCGGGCCCAGGCTCGTGGCCATGGCGAACACCACCGCGTTGACGCCGAGGGCCCGTCCGCGCCCGGCGGGCGGGAAGGCATCGGTGATGATCGCCAACGCGGGAGCAAAGATCAGCGCCCCGCCGAGCCCCTGGAAGGCTCGGGCGAGGACGAGCAGCGCCAGGGAAGGGGCGGCACCGCAAAGTATCGAGCCGACCGTGAAGGTGGCGAGGCCGGCCAGCCACACTGGCTTGCGCCCCACCAGGTCCGACAGGTGTCCGAACGGCAGGAGCGTCGCCGCGATGGCGACCAGGTACGCGATGACTACCCATTCGGCGGCGCCGCCGACGGGCGTGCGAAACGTGCGCGCGATCGAGGGCAGGCCGATGTTGACGATCGAGGCATCGAGCGCGGTCATGAACGTTCCGAGCGCGACGACGCCGAGAATGGCCCACCCGTGGCGGGGCTCGCTCGACCACCGCCGGGCTCTCAGCCCGGCCTCCGATCGCATGCCCCCGAGTCGCATGCTCCTTTCGAGGCAGGTTGACGGGCGAGCGGAGGAGCGTTGGCGAGGCTTCTAGCAAGAACGCGCAAGGCTGGGTTCGAAGCCCACGGGCAGTGCTCTCCCGGCCGGCCGCCGCCGCGGGATTGCCGTCCATCGGCTGCGGCTCAGCGCATGACGGCCAGGGGCGGCAGGCCCATCTCCCGGGTGCACTCGCCGAACCACTCGATCACCTCGCGGTGGAGCGGGATGCCGTGGGCCCGGCGATGCACGACCTCCTCCGCCTCGGAGAGTCCCGGATAGAGCACGCGCTCCTGGCCCGGCGCGGGCGCGGCGGTGCGCAGGGTGCGGAGCATCTCGTCCATCGTGTCCTTGAAGCGGTCGAGGTCCGTGAAGGCCTTGATGTCGTAGGCCACGAACTGGTTCTTGGATCCGCTGGCCGGGTTGAGCATGGTGGGCAGGGCGCCGGCCAGGAAGGTCGAGAGCACCTCCGCCATCATCGCGAAGCCGTAGCCCTTGTGCGAGCCCTGCTCCCGGGTGCCGCCGAGCGGCGCCTGGTAGAAATCCTCGCGGTCGAAGACCGGCTTCTCCTCCATGATCGGGGTGCCGTCCCGGTCGGTGACCCAGCCCGGCAGGAGCGGCGAGCCGATCCGCATGGCGAGCCGGATCTTGTTGCCCGCGATGGCCGAGGTGGCGGCATCGAAGAGCAGCGGGGCCTCCTGCCGCGCCGGCGCGGCGAACGCGATCGGATTGGTGCCGAGCAGAGGCTTCGCGCCGAAGGTGGGCACGACGTGCAGGCCGGCCGCGGTGAAGCAGACCCCGACCATGTCCTCCCGCGCGGCCTGCATCGCGAAGTGGCCGATCGCCCCGAAGTGCCCGCTGTTGTAAACCGTCACCACCCCGACGCCGACGCGCCGCGCCTTCTCGATGGCCAGGCGCATCGCCTTCGGCCCCACGATGATGCCGAGCCGCTTGCCCGCGTCGATCACCGCGGTGGCGGGCGCCTCGCGCTCGATCCGCCAGCCCGGGCGCGGGTCGAGCTTGCCCGCCCGGTAGTCGCGGACATAAGCGCGCAGCATGTTGGACACGCCGTGGGTCTCGACCCCGCGCAGGTCGGTCATGGTGAGCACGTCGGCGGCGTCCGCCGCGTCTTCCGGGCTCACGCCGAGCTTCTCGAAGATCCGGGTGACGGCCTCGCAGAGGGCCGTCTCCGACACCCGGACCTGGTCCTTCTCCGGCACCTTGAAGCGCTCGAGGATCATGGGGTCGCTCCTCCCGCGGGGAATCCTAGCCGATTGCGTAGGCCCGCGGGCGTGCTAGATTTCCAGGCGGGAGGACTCCACCATGCTCGGACTGGGTTTGGCCTCGTCGCACGCCCCCATGATGTTCCAGAAGGCGCAGTACTGGCCGAAGGTCGTCGACCGGATCCCCAAGGTGGCCCGGGAGCACCTCCCGCAGAGCGCCCGGGTGGAGATCGCGACGCCCAGCATCATCGAGGGCCACATCCAGAAGATCGAGGCCGCCTTCGCGGTGCTGCGCGAGCAGGTCAAGGCCTATCGGCCGGACGTGCTGGTCATGATCGGCGACGACCAGGGCGACATGTTCGACGACGCCAACAACCCGACGTTCTCGATCTATACCGGGGGCGAGCCGATCTGGGGCCGGAGCGCGCGCGATCCCATGACGACGCCGCCGCAGGAGCGGACCAAGGTGGTGTTCCCCCCGCACGCGGAGATGTCCCGCTACCTCCTGAAGGGCCTGATCAAGCGCGGCTTCGACGTGGCCAACGTGGGGAAGTTCGATCCGCGCGGCAACCCGGCCCGCGGCGTCTCGCACATGGTCTCGAACCTGGTGCCCGAGGTGGACCCGGAGCTGCGCATCCCGCTGGTCTGCGTCTTCCTCAACGAGTACTTCCCGCCGCTGCCGAGCGCGCAGCGGTGCGCCCAGCTGGGCGCGGCGATCGGCCAGATCCTGAACGAGCGGCCCGAGCGCATCGCGATCTACGCCTCGGGCGGTCTCTCCCACTTCCCGGGCATGTTCAACGCGGGCTGGATCGACCAACCGCTCGACCGCTGGATCCTCGAGCGCCTGGAGCGCAATGACCTGGCCGCCCTCGAGCACCTGTTCACGTTCGACTCGGACACGATGCGCTCCGGCACCGGCGAGGTGCGGGCGTGGATCAGCGCGGCCGCCGCGATGAACCGGCCGGCCACCGTCGTGGAGTACACCGCGGCCCACTGCACGCAGACCGGCTGCGGGTTCGTCTACTGGCCGGCATGAACGGCAACGGCGCGCTGCCCCTGGCGCGCTTCACCGTGCTCGATCTGACCCGGGCGCGGGCCGGCCCCACCTGCGTCCGTCAGCTCGTGGACTGGGGCGCCCGCGCGATCAAGATCGAGATGCCGGGCGGACGCTCGGGCGACGGGATGGGCGGCAACCGCCACGGGTTCGACTTCCAGAACCTGCACCGCGGCAAGGAAGCCCTCACGCTGAACCTGCGCGAGCCGGACGGCGTGGCGGTCTTCAAGCGGCTGGCGAAGGATGCCGACATAGTGGTAGAGAACTACCGGCCGGACGTGAAGCGACGGCTCGGCATCGACTACGAGAGCCTGCGCCCGCTCAACCCGCGGCTGATCTACGGGAGCATCTCGGGCTTCGGCCAGAGCGGGCCCTATCGCGACCGGCCCGGGGTGGACCAGATCGCCCAGGGCATGGGCGGCCTCATGTCGATCACCGGCATCCCGGGGCAGGGGCCGGTGCGGGTCGGTATCCCCATCGCGGATCTCTGCTCAGGCATCCTACTCGCCCAGGGCATCCTGGTGGCCCTGATCGAGCGGGAGAGCACCGGGCAGGGGAAGTGGGTGCACACCTCGCTGCTCGAGGCGATGCTCTCCATGCTGGACTTCCAGGCCTCGCGCTGGCTCATGAGCGGAGAGATCGCGCCGCAGGCCGGCAACAACCATCCCACCGGGATCCCGACCGGCGTCTTCGAGACGAAGGATGGCCACATCAACATCGCGGCGGCGGGCGACGAGCTGTACGAGCGGTTCTGCCGCGCGATCGAGCGCCCGGATCTCCGCAGCGATCCGCGCTTCGCCACCGCGAAGGCGCGCTCGACCAATCGCGACCTCCTGATGGAGGTCCTGATGCCGGTCACCCGGCAGAAGGACAGCGCGACCTGGATCCAGATCCTGAACGACGCGGGGGTGCCGTGCGGGCCCATCTACCGGATCAACGAGGCCTTCGGCGATCCGCAGGTGCGCCACCTCGAGATGGCGCAGCCGGTCCACTCGCCCGCGCTCGGCGACCTCACGATCCTCGGGCACCCGGTCTCGCACGGAGAGCGGCGCAACCCTATCCGCGCCGCCGCCCCCGAGCTCGGCCAGGACAACGAGGCCATCCTCGGATCGCTCGGCTACAGCGCGGCCGACATCGCCGATCTCGCCAAGCGCGGCATCATCTGACCGTCTGACCGACCGGGGCTTCCCATGCTGATCGTCGACGCGCAGGTCCACATCTGGGCCAACCACAAGCCCACCAACGCGAACCACCGGCAGGTCGAGACCTACTCCGCGGACGATCTGCTGGCCGAGATGGACGAGGCGGGGGTGCACGGCGCGGTCATCCATCCGCCCGCCTCGTGGGACCCGGACTCCAACGAGCTGGCGGTGGAGGCGGCCCGCCGCCATCCGGATCGCCTGGCGATCCTCGGCAATTTCCCGCTCGACGCCCCCGCGAGCCGGGGGCTCGTCGACGGGTGGAAGCGGCGGCCGGGGATGCTGGGGCTTCGCTTCGCCCTGCTGCAGCCACATCAGCGCACGTGGCCGACCGACGGGACGATGGACTGGCTCTGGCCCGCGGCGGAGCGCGCGGGCCTGCCGATCGCGCTCCTCGCCGCGACCTATCTGCCGACGGTGGGCCAGATCGCGGCGCGCCATCCGCGACTCAAGCTGATCATCGACCACCTGGGCCGGCCCTCCTGCACCAAGGACGACGCGGCCTGGGCCAACCTGTCCGATATGCTGGCTCTGGCCAAGCACCCCAACATCGCGATCAAGGCCACCGGGGCCCCGAGCTACTCGAGCGCGCCCTATCCCTACCGGAACATCCACGACCACCTGCGCCGGATCCACGACGCCTTCGGGCCGGAGCGGATGTTCTGGGGCACCGACATCACCCGCATGCCATGCCCGTGGCGGCAGTGCGTGACGCTGTTCACCGAGGAGCTGCCTTGGCTCGCGGGACGAGACCTCGAGCTGGTCATGGGCCGCGCGGTCTGCGACTGGCTCGACTGGCCGCTTCCGCCGCGCTGAGCGCCACCATGCCCGAGCCCGGATCGCCCGATTTCCCCGACTACCCCGATTGGACAACGGGCCGCGCCGAGGCCCTGAGCCCGAGGCATGGTCAGGTGGCGCGAGTGGTGGTCCGGGACGGGCTGGTCGGCGCCGGCCGGGTAGGGGCGCTGGCCTTCGGCGCCCTGGCGCTCGGAGCCTTCGCCATCGGCGCGCTCGCCATCGGGCGCCTGGTGGTGCGGAGCCTGAAGCTCGGGCGGGGCGAGATCCGCTCGCTGAAGATCGCCGACCTCACGGTCGGGACCCTCCGCGTGGGTCAGATCACGAGACCGAACGCGCCCGAGAAGTGAACCCCTCACCCTGCCCTCTCCCCTTAGGGGAGAGGGTTGGGCGGGGGAATTCGCTCCGGCCCAGCTCGTAGATATTGATGTCCTTGGTGCGCAAGTGGGTGGTCCGCCACGGCGGCCAGCTCACCCGCCGCCGGCTCCGGGAGACCGTGAAGCCGCTGCGGCGGAACGCGCCGCGTAGCTTGCGCTGGACCACCCAGCCGGGATCGGCCAGCAGCGCGATGCCGCCCGCCCGGAGGGTCCGCATCAACGCGGTGCCGATGGCCGGCCACTCCAGGTCGTCGTAGACCACGTCGCCGCCCACGACCAGATCGTAGGCATCCGGCTCGACCCGGTGGCCGCCGTGGTTCCAGTCGCCGCCGATGGTGCGGGCCGGGGCCAGGCCGTTGCGGCGGCAGTTGCGACGGACCGCGGCGAGGGCGCCCGCCTCGCGGTCGAGGAAGGTCACGCGCGCGCCGAGGCGGCCGCACACGATGCCGACCAGGCCGACCCCGCACCCCAGGTCCAGGACGTCGCGATCGCGCAGCCCCTCGGTGCCGAAGCGCTCCAGGATGTAGGAGGCCAGGCCGACCCCGGCGGGCCAGACGCGGCGCCAGTACGTCCGCGTCGAGAGCTTCAGAAGACCCACCGACGACATCTCCTCGATGGAGACCGTCCCGATCGGGTCGAGCGCGAAGGCGCGTAACACTAGAGCGGAGTCTACCGCACGTTGCTCCGCTCGTCGCGGAGGTTTATGCTCGGCGCGTTCGATTCGACCCCCGTCATCCCGCAGGTCGCCCAAGGAGGCGCGCATGGCTCTCTCGGTCGGGTTCATCGGTGTCGGCAACATGGGCAATCCAATGGCCGGCAACATCCTGAAGGCCGGGTTCCCGATGGCGGTCTTCGACCTGAACCCCAAGGCGATGGCGAACCTGGTCGAGGCCGGGGCCCGCCGCGCCGATTCGGCGCTAGCCGCACTGGAGGGTGCGGACGTCGTGCTGACCTCGCTGCCCGCCTCGCCGGACGTGGAGGCGATGTACCTGGACGCGGGCGGCCTGGTGGAGCGGGCCAAGCCGGGCACCATCCTGATCGATCTCTCGAGCGTGCTGCCCTCCACGCCCCGGAAGATCGAGCCCCGGGCGAAGGCGCGGGGCGTCCACTTCCTGGAGGCGCCGGTGAGCGGCGGCGTGACGGGGGCCCGCGGCGCAACCCTGGCCATCATGGTGGGCGGCGACAAGGCCGCGCTCTCCCGGGCGGAGCCGGTGCTGAAGGCGATGGGGCCCAACGTCTTCCACGTGGGGCCGGCGGGGGCCGGCAACACCGTGAAGGCCATCAACAACATGATGGCCTGCGTGAACAGCGCCGCGATGATGGAGGGCTTCATCCTGGGCGTGAAGGCGGGCCTCGACCCCATGACGATCTACGAGGTGGTCAAGGCGAGCAGCGGCGGCAGCAAGGCGATCGAGCGCATCCCGCGGGCGCTGATCCCGCGCGACTTCGAGCCGGGCTTCAAGGTGGCGCTCATGAACAAGGACCTCGAGACCTTCCACACCATCGCCAAGGAGCTGCACGTGCCGGTGACCTTCTCGAGCCTGGCCCAGCACTACCAGCAGGCTGCGCTGGCCGCCGGGCTCGGGGAGCAGGACACGAGCGTGGTGTTCACGATTATCGAGCGCCTGGCCGGCATGAAGGCGCCGGCTCCGCGAGAGCCGCGATGAAGTACGGCCTGCACGGCGTCAACCTCAACACCTGCGCGTATCCGGACGCGGCGGCGCGCCTCGGCCGCGCCGCCGAGGCCGCGGGCTTCGAGTCGCTCTGGGTGGCCGATCACGTGGTCCTGCCCGACCCGCCGGTGCCCGGCCGGCCGATGGCGCCGGACATGCGCCTGCTGGACCCGGTCGTGGCGCTGACCTACCTCGCGGCCCACACTTCGCGCATCCGGCTCGGCACCGGGGTGATCATCCTGCCCCAGCGCCAGGCCCTGGTCCTGGCCAAGCAGCTCGCCTCGCTCGACGTGCTCTCGAACGGGCGGCTCATCTTCGGGCTGGGAGTCGGCTGGTGCGAGCCGGAGATGCGCTCGGTGGGCGCCACGTTCAAGGAGCGCGGGCGCATCTCGGACGACTACCTGGCCTCGATGCGCGCGGTCTGGACGCAGCCGAAGCCGGCGCACCACGGGCCCTACGTGTCGTTCGAGAGCGTGCAGGCCATGCCCCGGCCGGTTCAGGCGCCGATCCCGATCGTGGTGGGCGGGGGCACCCCGCCGGCCTATCGCCGCGCGGTCGGCCAGGGCCACGGCTGGTATGGCTTCGGCCTCGACGTGGCGGAGACCCGCAAGCGGGTGGGCGCGCTCCAGGAGGCCGCCTCGCGGGTAAAGCGGCCTGCGGAGCTGGGCCCGCTCGAGATCAGCGTCACCCCGCCCGGCTACGACGTGCCCGACCGGGCCACGATCGAGGCCTACACGGCGGCCGGCGTCCACCGGCTGATCCTGCGACCGCAGCCCACGCTGGACGCGTCGGGGCTCGAGCGCTTCGCGGCCGAGACCGGGCGCGCGCTCGGCCTCGCGGCCTGATCCCTACCCGGAGACCACCATGAGCCCACGGAAAGCGACGAAGGCGGGCAGCAAGACGGCTGGCAGCTCGAAGAATCCCTACGGCTACCCCTTCTGGGAGTGGGTGGCGCGCGAGGACCCGGAGTACGTGCGGGCGCGGCAGCCGCTCAGCGAGCTGTCGATCGGGGAGGGCAAGGAGCTGTCGGTCAAGTACCGCGAGATGGTGATCATCGGCATCCTCGCGTTCCGCGGCCGCAAGGAAGGCGTGCTCGCGCACATGCGCCGCGCCATCGACCACGGGGCGACCAAGCGCGAGTTGCTGGAGGCGATCCAGTCCGCGGGGGTGCCGGGCGGCGGGCCCACCTTCAGCACCGGCGCCCAGGCCCTGATGCAGCTCGACCAGGAGGGCGCGTTCAAGGCCGCGCGCTAGGACGGCAGCCGCGGCTACAGACGGAGCAGGGCCTGGAGATTCCGCCAGAGGATCTGCTCCTTCTCCTCCGCGGTCACGCTCGCGAGTCCCTGGAGCCAGGTGACCGGCGACGGGTGCCACGGCACGAAGGGCCAGTCGCTGCCGAGCACCACGCGATCGGCGCCCACCTGGTCGAGCAGGAAGCGGAGCGCGGCCTCGCTGCCCACCACCGTGTCGTAGTAGAGGCGGCGCTGGTAGCTGCTGGGCGGTGACGGGATGTGCGCCCGCGCGGCGGGCGTGCCGTGCCAGCCGCGGTCGAGCCGCCCCATCGCGTAGCACGCTGGGCCGCCCCCGTGGGCGATGCAGGCCTTGAGATCGGGGCAGGCCTCGAGGATGCCGCCCAGGATCAGGACGGCGACGACGATGGCGTCCTCGACGATCACGCCCAGGCTGTTGCCGAGCCCGTAGCGACCCGCGCGCTCGGTCATGAAGTTGTGCTGCGGCTGCGGGTGGAAGAACAGCACCGCCCCCATGGCCTCCGCCGCCTTGAACAGCGCCAGGAAGCGCGGCTCGTCCCAGTTCTCCCCGTTCACGACCGTGTCGAGCTCGGCGCCCTTGAGACCGAGCACCGTGACCGCGCGCTCGAGCTCGTCGATGGCGGCCCGCACGTCCTGGACCGGCAGCGTGGCGAGTCCCGCGAAGCGGGTGGGCCACTGCCGCGTCATCGCCGCGATCTCGTCGTTGACCTCGCGGGCGAGCGCCCGGCCCTCCGCCGGGTCCAGGTGATAGCCGAAGAGCGGGGTGTGGATGGAGATCACCTGCATGTCCACCCCCTGCGCGTCCATGTCCTGGAGCCGCTCCTCCGGGGTCAAGCGCACCTTGGGCGAGCTGAAGCCGGTACGCTTGCCGTTGGTGCCCAGGAAGGTGCCGAGCCCCTCGCCGGGCTCGTGCCGGAAGCCATGCCAGACGCGGCCGGCCTCCGCGGCCTGCCAGAGCGAGCGCGGCACCAGGTGGGCGTGGATATCGATCGTCTTCATGCCGGGTCTCCCGTGAAGGAAAAAGAGCTTGACTGTCTTACATCGTAAATATACAGTGTCAATCTGTTGAGAGGCTGATCCCAAGCGAGTTCCATTCGAGGAGGCGAGCCATGAGCGTCATGATCCCGACGAAGGGCGAGGGGTTGCAGGCGCAGCAGGGCGAGGCGGTGGCTGGATATCACCAATCCTGGTTTCCGGTAGCCCTCGCGAGCGACGTACCCGCCGGCCGCCCGCTGGGCCGGGACTTCCTGGGCACGCGCGTCGTGATCTACCGGGACGCGACCGGCCGGCCGGTGGTGCAGGGGGCGTATTGTCCACACCTGGGCGCCGACCTCTCGGTGGGCGAGGTGGTGGAGGGCCAGATCCGCTGCGCCTACCATCACTGGAAGTTCGACTGCGCGGGGACGTGCGTCGACATCCCGGCCGGCGATCGCATCCCGCCCGGGGCCCGGATCCCGACCTATCCGACCGCGGAGGCGTGGGGCCTGATCTGGGCCTTCAACGGCACGGCGCCGACCTTCCCGGTCCCGGGCATTCCCGGCGTGGAGGAGCGGGAGCTGATCTGCGAGACCCACTTCCGCGGAACGCGCGCGCTCGACCCGTGGGTGTCGATCTCGAACGGCGTCGACTTCCAGCACCTCCGCACGCTCCACGGGCTGGCCGCGGTCGAGCCGGACGCGGTGCGCGTGGGCCCGCACAGCCTCGAGTACCGCATCGAGTCGCCTCACTTCGTCCAGCATGGTCGCATCACCGGAGTGAACACGTTCGCTCAGTACCTGTCCATGGCCGGCGAGGAGGCGTTCATGCTCTTCTGCGGCGCGCCCATCGCCCACGGACAATCCATGGGATTCTACGCCTACGGGGTGCGCGACGATGGAACGGGCCGGGCCGGGGTGGCGGGCCGCCTCGAGACCCTGCGCGGCTTCGTGCAGCGCCTGCTCGCGGAGGACGCCCCGGTGCTGGACACGATCCGGTTCCGCCCGGGGACGCTGGTGGCCTCCGATCGGCACCTCGCCCGCTTCTTCAAGTATGTGCGCGAGTTCCCGCGCGCGGTCCCGCCGGAGGCCTGAGGGCGTGCCGCGGACCCTGTCCGCCGAGCAGATCGAGGAGTTCCGCGCGCGGCTCTGCGCGGTGGCCCAGCACCGCTTCGCCACCGAGGGTCGCGACGCGGTCTCCATGCGCCAGCTCGCGGACGCGCTCGGCTGCAGCCCGATGACGCCCTACCGCTACTTCCGCAACAAGGACGCGATCCTGGCCGCGGTGCGCACCGCCGCGTTCGACCGCTTCGCGGCGGCGCTCGAGCAGGCGGCCGGCGAGGCGGGGGAGGATCTCCGCGCGGCCGGGCAGGCGGTCGGTCAGGCCTACGTCCGCTTCGCCATGAGCGACCCCGACGGCTACCGGCTCATGTTCGACGTCGCGCAGCCTCATCCGGATCGCTATCCGGAGCTGGTGCGCGCCGGCACGCGGGCCCGTCGCACCATGAGCGCCTCCATCGAGCGGCTCGTGAAGGCGGGGCTCTTCCACGGCGACCCGGAGCTGCTCGGCCTCGCGTTCTGGGCCGGGATGCACGGGCTCGTCATGCTGCACCTGGCCGGCAAGCTGCCTGCCGAGCGCAGTTTCGAGGCCATCCGGGGCGAGCTCATGCGGCTCCTGGTCACCGGGGCGAGGGCCGCGGCATGAGCGTCCTGCTCGGGCTCTCGCCGTTCATCGTCTTCTTCGCCCTGATGCGCCTGGTCTCGCCGGTGGCCGGCCTCGTCGGCGCGCTCGGGGCATCGGCGCTGCTGTGCCTGCGCATGCGGCTCCGGCGCGAATCCATCAAGATTCTCGAGGTGGGGAGCTTCGTGCTCTTCGCCGTGCTCACCGTCTACACCCTGGCCGCCGCGCCCCGCTGGACGGTGGCCACCGTGCGGCTCGCGGTCGACGCGGGCCTGTTCACGATCGTCGCGGTCTCGCTCGCCGTCGGCCGGCCGTTCACGCTGCAGTACGCGCGCGAGCGGGTGCCGGAGCAGTTCTGGGCCTCGCCGATCTTCATGGCGGTCAACCGCGCCGTCTCCTCGGTGTGGGGTGGTGCCTTCGCGATCATGGTCGCGGCCGACGTGGCCGCCGAGTTCGTCCCCGCGATCCCGCTCTGGGTGGACGTCGCCGCGTCGGTGGCGGCCTTCGTGGGCGCGGTGTGGTTCACCCGCTGGTACCCCGCGAAGGTGCGGCGCGCGGTGGCGGCCGCGTTCGGCCCGGAGTCGACCCCGGCCTGACCCGTATACTGGTCGCCGC
>Ga0099791_10000639_pt1 | contig 13057 bp, 7 predicted proteins | sample Rivendell_Oct201_7_FD_77318 | JGI IMG/M metagenome (GOLD analysis project Ga0099791, IMG submission 77318) | Vadose zone soil and rhizosphere microbial communities from the Eel River Critical Zone Observatory, Northern California to study diel... | ecosystem: Environmental > Terrestrial > Soil >... | reverse complement strand
GCAGGAGAGCGGGAATCCGGGCACCTACGAAGTGCGCTGGAACGGCAAGGACGATCAGGGCCGCCAGTCGCCTTCGGGCATCTATTTCGTGAGTGTCCAGCAGGGCGCCATGAACTCGACGACGAGGCTCGTGCTGGCCCGATAGCCGGACCAAGTCTGGATCTTGGAGCGGGGTTTCCCCCCGCTCCATTTTTTTGCCTGCCATCATCGCCCGGGAGTCTAGAGTAGCCGTCATGGCGCCTGTTCCGCTGGAGGACTGGGTAGGGGATCAGTTTCGGTCGAATTTCAGAGCCTCGCGGAGCTCGTCCTGCGCCTTGTCGATCAGGACGATCGCCTTCACTCGATGTCCTCCGAAATCGCGCGCGGCCCTCTGCAGATGGTACTTGGCGCTCGAGAGATCGCGCTGCGCCGCGCGGATCTGGGGATGCCGCTCCGCGGTCCAGGCGGTAGACCCCATGCCGAGAGCGAGTCCGAAGAGAAAGATTCCAGCCGCGAGTAGGATGCTCCGCTTTCTCACACGACCTCCTGGGTAGAGAGACAGCGTTCCTGGTGCGTCGGACGGACTGCGGGCTGAGAAGAGCACCGCCATCGCGCGGGCGTCAAGGGGCCATCGTTGCCGGAACGATCCGAATGAAATCCAACCCGCCGGTGTGACGAGGCACGGGTGAGAGTGGCCCGCGGCCGCTCCTTCCGCTACGATCCGGTCCCACCGGGGCATTCCCGGATCCTCATCGATGCCAAAGACCCCACATCGCTCGCGCGGGAAGGCGGGGCGGCCCCGCGGCTCGCGCCGCCCATCTCAGGGACGGCGCCCGGATTGGCTGCTCCTTGCGCTGCTCGCTCTCTCGCTCGCCATCCGCCTCTGGGGAATTCAGGACCGGCTCCCGGACGCATCGCTCGGGATCAACCTGCTCGATGACACCGCCATCGAGGAGACCGACCGCACCACGGTAGGACGCGCCTGGGCGATGTGGCAGGGAGGCGCCCAGGAGGTCGATCTCAATCCACACACCGGCGGATGGCCCGCGCTCAGCTTCTATCTCACACTCGCGCTCCAGTACCTCTTCAAGCTCTTCGGCTCGCTGGTGGCGGGAGGGGCCAGCCCCGCGCAGCTCCAGCACCACATCGTCGGTGCGGAATCGGCGCCCTTCTATCTCTTCGCGCGGATCGTGGGCGCCTTGATCGGAACGGCGACCGTTCTTCTGACGTTCCGTCTCGGCGCGTCGTGCGTCGGTCGCGGCGTGGGCTTCCTGGCCGGGCTCTTCGTGGCCATGAACCCGCTCCACGTGCTCACCTCGCAGCACGTGAGCGATCCCAATCTTCTCGCACTTCTTCTCGTGCTCCTCGCGGCTCCGCCGCTCCTCCGGGCCGCGGCGGGCGGAACGCTGGGCGATTCCATTCGCGCGGGCGCCATGATCGGTCTCGCCGGAGCCTGCAAGTACGTACCGCTCGTTCTGGGGATTCTTCTCCCGGTCGTGCATGGTCTCGCCGGGAAGCCGAGCCGCGAGCGCGGAAGGATATCCTTTCTCACCGGCCCCGCGCTCTGGGCGGGCGTGGCGGCCATTCCGGCCGCGCTCTTCCTGGCATCGCCGTTTCTCTTCATCGACTGGAAGCAGACGCTCGTCGACATCACCGCTCAGAGGCGATCGCTCTTCTCGGAGTGGGTCGGCCAGTCCGCGTTCCCGCTCTCCCTACCCACGTATCTGGCGGCATCCATCCCACACGCGATGGGGTGGCTCGCGTATCTCCTGGCGCTCGCGGGGCTCGTGCTCCTCTGGCGCATGGGGCGGACCGGACGCCTGCTGGTCCTCGTTCCGGCCCTCATCGTGCTGGCCGACGGCCTCCTCCGGGTCGCGCAGGAACGCTACGTTCTCCCGGCGCTCCCCTTCCTCTATCTCGGGACGTCGGTCGCGATCGTGCGCGCGGCGGGATGGGCGCATGCGCGTCTCCTGCCGAACGCTCGGGCCGGAGCAGCCGCTCTCTCACCGGCGGTCCTGGCTGGCTTCCTGGCCGCCGCGGCGATCGCCTGGCCCTTTCACGAGCTCCTCGCCACCCGGCACTCCCTGGGCCTTCCCGACTCGAGGCATCTCTCCCGCCGCTGGATCCAGGAGCACGTCCCGCGGGACGCACGCATGGTGCTCGAGCTCTACGGCCCGATCTTCGACGATGCGGAGCGCACCTTCGCGGTATGGCCGTTCTTCGCGATGCATTCGCTGGTGGGGAGTCCCGCCTATCATCCCGAATTCCTGGATGGATTCGAGTACCACGTGGCGTCGAGCGAGATCTCCCGGCGCTTCGAGAGCGAGCCCGCCCGGCATCCCGTCGAGGTCGGCTACTACCGATGGCTCCAGGAGCACGCCGGGGTCGTCTGGGAATCGGACGTCAAGACCTCGTCCGGACCGCGCATCGTGATCCGCCGGCTCCCTCCGGGCATCAGCACCCGGGAGCAGCGCGACAGCATCTTCGCGGCGGCCATGCCCAAGCCCAGCGAGCTGGACCGCATCGAGCTCTGGTGCGTCGACTGCTCGAGGCTTTTCGCCCGATTCGGCGACTATGCCCGGAGCGAAGAATGGGCGCGCCGCGGTCTGCGCGTCGGGGTGACGTCCATGGAGCCGCAGCTGCGTGCCGGACTGGCGATGGCGCTCTGGTACCAGGGACAGCTCGACTCCGCGGACGCCGAGATCCGGGCGGCGATCGGAAAGGCGCCCCGCGAGCCCACCTTCCGCGCCGTCCACGGCGCCATCCTGTCCGAGATGGCTCGCTCCGACGAAGCCCTGGCGGAGCTGAGAAAGGCGGTCGAGCTCGATCCGAATCATCCTCAGGCCGCGGCGGTGCGCGAGCAGATCGAACGGATGGAGGCAGCCCGCAGGACGCGCTGACGGCTCCAGCCCTTCCCAGACCGGTATTGGCTTCTCCCGTGTATGGATGTACCCTCCGCCGTATCCCACCTCACGCCAAAGGAGGACACGATGAAGCTCGTGTGCTTCGCAGGAATCGCGGCCATTCTGTTCGCGCTGGTTCCCGCCACCGCTGCCGCGCAAACGGCAACCATCACGGGTTCGGTCGTCGACAGTACCGGAGAAGCGCTCCCGTCCGCGGTCATCCGTGTCGATGATTCCTCGCTCCGCGCCACCACGGGAGCAAACGGAGCGTACCGGATCGGAGGAGTGCCTCCTGGAGCCCACACCCTGCGCGTCTTCTTGATCGGCTACCGCCCCACGAGCCGTGAGATCACGGTCAGCGCGGGCGACTCTATGGAAGTGACGATCACCCTCGAGCGCACGCCCATTCTCATGGCGCCCACGGAAATCGTGGTTGGATCCCGCGCCCCGCACACGGCCGCGGACGAGTTGGCCGTGCCCGTGGATGTCTACACCTCGGAGGAGATCGCCAGACAGGGAACGAGTGAGACGACCCAGATCTTGCAGTCGTTGTCTCCCTCGGTGAACTTCCCGCGGCAGAGTGTCACCGACGCGACCGACGTCGTACGTCCCTTCACCCTTCGCGGCCTCAGTCCCGACCATACACTCGTTCTGGTGAACGGCGCGCGGCGGCATCAGACCGCGCTGGTCAACACGTTCGCCTACGGTACCGGGGCGGGCTCGAGCGGCGTGGATATGAACGCGATTCCGGCGAGCGCCATCGACCGGATCGAGGTGCTGCGCGATGGCGCGTCCGCGCAATACGGCTCCGATGCCATCGCCGGAGTTGTGAATGTTGTCACGAAGAAGGGGCGCTTCACGCCGTTCGTGAACGTGACTGGCGGCAGGTACACACCGAGAGATTACGGCGACGACGGAACGACGGTGGATGTCAATGGCGGATGGGGAGTCGGAGTGGGGTCGGGCTCTCTCGCGCTCTTCGGAGAATTCCTCGACCGCCAGCCCACGAATCGGGCCTGGGCGGATCCTTTCGATACGAGCGGAAACGGCCTGGCGGATTCGGTGAACAGCCAAGGCCAGGTGGTGATCAAGCGCAATCCGGTGCCCCAGCCGAATCATCACTGGGGAGACGGTCTCGAGAAGGACATCCTGGCCTACGGCGACCTTCGCCTGCCGATCAGCGAGAGCGGTGCCAATCAGATTTACGCCCATGGCGGATACAGCTACCGCAAGGGCACAGGGGACGGATTCCGGCGGTACGCCGGCAGCGATCGGAACTGGCCGCAGATCTATCCGCTGGGTTATCTGCCTGAGTTCAACCCGAACGTGACCGACTATTCGCTGACGGGCGGTGTTTGGGTGCGTCCGGCAGGCTGGTCGGTCGACGCGGGAGCTTCCTACGGACACAACGAGTTCGAATACAACCTGCGCCATACGCTCAACGTGTCCCTGGGTCCCAGACTCGATGTCCCAACGGCGCCCGGGCCCGACGGGATCCTCGGAAATTCAGACGATCCTGGAATCCCGAACCAGACCTCGTTCTTTGCCGGAAGACTGAAGCGTGGCGAGGCCATCGTGTCCGTGAACGCGTCCAGACCAGTCAAGGTGGGATTGGCGGAACCGCTCAACCTCGCTCTCGGGGTCTCCAACCGGTACGAGCGCTGGCAGATCGTGCAAGGAGAGCGCGCCTCCTGGATCGACGGTGGGGATACGACGCAGACCGGAGGCGAGGCGGACGCGGGATCGCAGGTATTTCCAGGCTTTGCTCCTTCCGACGAGTCGAATTCCAGGCGAAACAATGTCGCAGGCTATGCCGACGTCGAAGCTCACCTCACGCCCAAGCTGCTGGCCGACGTGGCGGGACGTTTCGAGCACTACAGCGATTTCGGTTCCGTGTTCACGGGGAAAGCCGCGGCACGTCTTCAGCCGACGGAGCGAGTCACGCTTCGGGCTGCAGCGAGCACGGGCTTCCGCGCTCCAGGGCTGGGGCAGGTCCATTTCAGCAAGATCGTGACCAACTTCATCGGGGGCGTGCCCGAGGAGATCGGAATCTTTCCGGTCGATCATCCAGCCTCGCGCCTGCTCGGTTCCAAGCCGCTCAAGGAAGAGAAATCGGTGAACCTCAGCGCGGGGCTCGCCGTGAGTCCCCGCGACAACGTCACGATCACGGCGGATTATTTCAACATCAAGATCAACGACAGGATCCTGCTCGGAGCCACCTTCGACGACGACACGACGCGCGCGATCCTGACCGCCGGGGGCTTCAGCGGGATCTCGGGGGTGCAGTATTTCACGAACGGGCTCGACACCCGGACCCAGGGAGTCGATCTGACCACCGATTGGCGCGTGTCGGTCGGTGGGTCCAAGAAGGTTGGACTTACCGCAGGCGTGAATTACACGAAGAACAGGATCACCCGGGTCGATCCGATTCCGGCGGTTCTTGCGACCTCGAGCGAGCCGGGGCTACTCGATGTCGTGACCCGGGTCGCGATCGAGGAGGAGCGCCCGGACTGGCGCGGGACCCTGTCCGCCGACTATTCAACGGGAGAGGTTCACGCGGTGGCCCGCGGCTCCTACTACGGGAAGTTCGCCTCGGCACAGCCGGGGTACTGCGACGCGTGCCGCGAGACCTATGGAGCGAAAACGATTTTCGACGCAGAGCTGGGGTATCGCTTCAGCTCGATGGATCTGTCCTTTGGGACGCGCAACATCTTCGACACGTACCCGGATCATCCGAAGCTGGATGCCAACAATAACTTCGGAGTATTTCCGTGGGCGGCAGCGTCACCCTTCGGATACAACGGCCGTTATGTCTACGTCCGATCGGCCATCCCGCTGACGAGATAGGAGGCGAAGTCACGCATCGTGTACGGCACCCTCCTTGCGGACTTCCGGCTCCTTCCGCGCCTTCGATTGCCCGACGACGATGTACGTGACGGTGTCCCAGGCGTTGTGAATTCCAATGAAGAGCAGTAGTAGGGCGGCGGCGCCAACGGCGAACATTGCGGTCGATGGATCGTGCTTGAGCTGGATGGACCCGGCGAGAATCGCGACATAGGCGGCACAGGGGAGCACCGCGTGCCACACCCAGTCCTCGGCAACCGGCTTGTAATCGTCTTGCCGCACGGCGCGCACCACGGTGAGAACGGCATACACGGTCCCCGCGACGCCGACCGTACCCAAGGTGAGCGCGGCGCCGGAGAGCCCGTGCCAGGGAGAGCTGAGGATGGCGGCTAGAAGGAGGACGGCGGAGAAGTGTACGACCGTGGGTGTGCCGAACGCGGAGATCTGACGGCCGCTGCCCTGCATCCCTTGTTCGGCGATCAGCGCCATCACCACGAACTGAAGCCCGGTGAGGCCGCCGGCCGAGGAGCCCACGATGACGTAGAAGCTCTCCCAGGCAACGAACGGGGAAGCGTGCATGGCCGGGAGAGTACCGCCTTGTCAGCCGCGTCCACCACACCGTAATGTGTGCGCCCGTGGCACTCCTTTTCCGTGACCGAAGCGCGGCGCAGGCAGGCGGCTACGTCCTGATCGTCGCGGCGATCCTCGTGGCGGTCGGGCTCGTCTTCCATCCGGTCCCCGCCGGCGGGTTCGAGGAGAAGCCCTCCGTGCTGCAGAACACGCCCTGGTGGGGGCCCATCCACGTCGCGATCGCTCTGGGATTCGTCCTCTGCGTCCTCGGCGCGATGCTCCTCCTCGTGGGGGGAGGCACGCTCACGCAGGATTGGGCGATGGCGCTCGCGTGGGGCTCGATGACCGTGGGGATGACCTTCTTCGCGGGAGTCGCGCTGATCAACGGGTGGGTGATGCACTTCCTGGTCGCGCGCGGAGCCCCTCAGTCCGATCCCGTTCTGTACGCCGCGTTCAACCGTCTCCTCATCGGCTACGGCTGGCTGGGAAATCCGCTCTTTCTCCTCGGGCTCACCGCTCTCGCCGCGTCCGAAGTCCGCAGCCGTCACCTCGGCCTTCCGCGCTGGGCGGCGTGGTTCGGCCTCTGCGTCAGCGTGCTTTCCTGGGGACGCGGGATCGGGTCCGCGACCGGACTCTACTTTCTCGAGCCGCTCATCTTCGCGAACGTACCCGCGTTTCTATGGCTCGGTTACGTGGGTTTGCACGTGGCGAGGGCGGCGCACCGCAATGCTTAACCCTTGACATCATTGTAATTACGGCGTATACTCCATGGCTGTGCTGAACCCCCGCCACAGCCAATTTCTTCCGCTTGCTCTCGGAATCGCCCTCTCGGCCGCCCAACTCCTGAGTTCATCTCCGGCGCTCGCGGAATCGGAATCCGGTGAGAAAGTGCGGCTGGTCCTTCCCGTGAAGGGCAGAGCGACGGACGCGAGACGCATCAACGCGGCAGGACAAGCGGTGGTGAACTTCGGCGAGATGTCGCGTCGGGAGGAGCTGCTCGGGCCCCGGAAGGGCGAGATTCGGGCGAAGGTCATGGAGGAGCTGGAGGAGCCCGAAGAGCCGTTCTCCCCGTACGCGCCTCCATCCATCGAGCTTTCGCCGCTTCGGCCCGGGTCCATCCAGTCTCCCTCGGGAATCCAGGTGGTTTCGCCCTCGCCCACGCAGAGCTTCATGGGCCTCGACGACATCGCGATGGTGGATTCGCTCTACATCGTCATTCCGCCCGATTGCGGCGGAGCGGTGGGGCCGACGAAAGTCATGTCGGGGCTCAACAACAACTACCGCGTCTTCAACAAGGCGGACGGATCGGTGGTCAGCACGGTGGGGACGGCGACCTTCTGGGCGCCGTCCGGCGAGACCGCGCTGAATGGGCTCACCGACCCGCGCACGCTCTACGATCCCTACAACAACCGCTGGATCGCGGTCATGCAGACGGTCGGGTTGTCCGGGGACATCCTTCTCGGTGTCTCGCAGACCAGCGACCCCAATGGGGCCTGGTTCCTCTACCGCTTCGCGATCGGCTTCCAGATCGATTTCCCGATCGTGGGCTTCAACAAGAACTGGATCTCGATCTCGATCAATCGCTACAGCAACGCCGGGTTGTTCCAGCGGGGGATCAATCTCGTGGTCGACTACGGACAGGCGCGAGCTGGAGTGGGTACCGGGACCCTGTTCACCCTCGCAACGAATACCCACTTCTGCAGCGCGCCCGCGGCCACCTACTCCGCGACCGAGGACACGCTCTTCGTGATCACGCACCTCACCAGCACCGGCCCCACGTACAGCGTCGACCTCATCACTGGCACCCCGTCGGTGCCGGTCTACACCTCGGGTGCGGCGCTGACGAGGCCCGGCGGGGCGTGGGCGCAGCCGACGCTGCCTAATAGTCAGGTCCTTCCCCAGAGCGCCCCGAACTCGGGCACGAGCGCCTGCAGTCCTCCCTGCGTGATCGAGACACAGGATTCCCAGGTGCGCTCGGCTCCCGTCTACCGTGGAGGCTCCCTCTACTACACGCAGACGATCGGGCTTCCCGCCGTCTCGATGACGCACACCGCCGTGCAGTGGACGAAGCTCAACGCCACGGGCGGCGCCTTCCAGGACGGCGGGCGCCTCGAGGATCCCACCGCGACCGCGACGAACGGAGGGAAGTGGTACGCGTTCCCGCACATCGCCAACAACTCGGTCGGCGATTTCATCGTCGGATACTCGCAGTTCTCCTCGGCGCAGCATCCCTCGGCGGGATACTCGATGCACCTCAACGGAGATGCTGCCGGGAGCCTTCGCGATCCTCTGATCTACAAGGCGGGCGAGGACTACTATCACAAGGACTTCGGCTCGGGCCGGAACCGCTGGGGGGATTTCAGCCAGGCGCAGGTGGATCCCTCCGATGACAAGACCCTGTGGGTGGTGCAGGAATACGGAAAGAATCGCACGGGTACGAACGACGGCACGACGGGTGCGAACTCCAGCCGGTGGTCGACCTACTGGGCGAGCGTCGCCGGAGTACCGACGGTCACGCTGGCTCCGGGTCCGAGCCTGAGCGAAGGGAACGCCGGCAACACAGCGTTCCAGTTCACCGTCAACTTCTCGAATCCACCGCCGCTGCCCATGACGGTGAATTATCAGACCTCGGACGGCACCGCGACGGTCGCCGACAACGACTATCAATCGGCGACGGGCACGCTGGCGGTTCCTCCCGGCACTCCAAGCGGCCTCATCACGATCAACGTCATCGGGGACACGAAGGTCGAGCCCAACGAGACGTTCACGCTCACGCTCACCGGCGCGGCCAACGGCGTCATCGGCTCACCGAACACCGCGACCGGAACGATCCTGAACGACGACACCTATACGATCACGGCGTCGGCGGGGGCGAACGGCTCGATCAGCCCCAGCGGCGCCGTGAGCGTGCCTCCGGGAGGAACGCAGGCGTTCACCATCACTCCGAACGCCTGCTACCACGTCGCGGACGTGCTCGTGGACGGCGTTTCGGCCGGGGCGGTCACGAGCTTCACCTTCTCGTCCGTGGCGGCGAGCCACACGATCGCCGCGAGCTTCGCGATCGATACTTTCGTCATCACCGCCTCGGCGGGGAGCGGCGGGTCCATCGCTCCATCCGGCCCGGTCGCCGTGAATTGCGGCGCGAGCCAGGCCTTCACGATCACTCCCGACGCCAGTCACACGATCTCGGACGTCCTGGTGGACGGGGCCTCGGTGGGTACTGTGGCGGCGTTCACGTTCACCAATGTGACGGCGGCCCACACCATCAGCGCCACGTTTGCCGCGGCCAGCTTCATCATCTCGGCGTCGGCGGGCACGGGCGGCACGATCAGCCCCAGCGGGGCGGTCTCCGTGCCGTCCGGCCAGGACCAGATGTTCACGATCGCGCCGGGTCCCTGCTATCACGTCGACGACGTGCTGGTGGATGGATCCTCGGTGGGAGCGATGACGGCATACACGTTCCCGGCGGTGTCCGCGAATCACTCGATCGCGGCTGCCTTCGCGCCGGATCGATTGCTCTCGATCGGCGACGTGATCGCCTACGAGGGAAACACCGGGACCACCGATTTCGATTTCCCCGTCCGGCTGTCGGGACCCTGCTCCGAGGAGGTGGACGTGATCTGGAAGACGGTGGACGGGACCGCCACCGCTTCGAGCGGCGACTTCGTGGCAGACTCGACGGCACTGGCGCTGGCTCCGGGCGCGACGTCGGGAACGATCACGGTGCGCGTGAACGGGGACCTGACTCCCGAGGACCACGAGACGTTCCTGGTGGACCTTCTGAGCCCCGTGAACGCCGGGATCCAGGATGGCGAGGGCTCGGGAACGATTCTGAACGACGACGGGATCACGGCCGCGGAGGGGCTTTCCATCCGTGACGTGAGCCTGGCCATCCGCGGCAACCCGGTGGGGGACGCCGTGTCCTTCCGCCTGGGTCTTCCCACGTCCACGCGGGTCGAGCTCTCGATCTTCGACATCGCCGGACGTCGCGTGGCGCAGCCACTCAACACCAGCCTCGACCGGGGCTACCACACCGTGACCTGGAACCCCCGCCGCGATTCCGGCGCCCTGGGGTCCGGCGTCTACTTCGTCCGGTTCCAGGCCCAGGGACGGACCGTGGAGCGGAGGTTCGTGGTTCTCCGCTGAACCAGCCGGTCCCACACCCATTAGATCTCGGCTGAAGGAGTCGACTTCGAGCGGAGAGCACATAGGCTCTCCGCTCGTTTACTTTTAGGCGCCCGTCTGATTATTCTTGAGGTTCGTCTTTTCGGGCCATGTCTGCCCGCGGTCACGCCTCCGACTGGAGACCTCTCATGAATCCCCGCCGCCTCAGCCTGTTCGCCGTCGTCCTGTGTGCCCTGCTCGCCGCCTCCTCGACGCACGCCCAGGCGCCCGGCAATCCAATCTTACGCGGCAGGATCACCGACGCCACCGGGGCACCCGTCGCGGGCGCCGTGCTCGAGATCAAGGGAACGCGCCTGCGCGCCACCTCGGGCGAGGACGGCTCCTATCGAATCGAGGTGCGCCCGGGCTCCTACACCCTCGTGGTGAAGCGAATCGGCTACGGCCCGGAAGAGCGGAAAATCACGGTTCCCGGTCCGGAGACGGAAGGCGAAGGCCTGGATCTGACGCTCGCATCGGCGCCCGTCCCCATGGAGCCCCTCGAGATCGCGGGGACGTGGTCCCTCATTCACGCGCGCGGTTTTGCGCTCCCCGTCGCGGATCTCTCCGGCGACCGGCTCCGGAATGGCGCCACGGTCTCGCTCGCGAGGGCGATCGAGGGCCTGGCCGGTGTCCACGACCTGCACACCGGGGAACAGATTGGAAAGCCCGTGATTCGAGGCATGACCGGGGCGCGCGTCCTCGTCCTGGATGACGGCCTTCGCATGGAGGACTACTCCTGGAGCGAAGAGGACGGACCTTCCATCGACGCGCGTCTCGCGGATCGTGTGGAGGTGGTTCGTGGCCCCGCAAGCGTCCTGTTCGGCTCGGACGCGCTTGGTGGAGTGGCGAACGCGATCCCCCGGAGCGTCTTCGCGGATACGCCGGAGCAGGCGGGCTCGCATTTCGGGCAGGAGGCGTATCTGTCCTCCAACAATCTGGAATTCGGGGGCGCATTCCTGGCCGAGCGCCGGGACACGGGTTTCGGATGGCGCGTGTTCGGGCTGGGGCGAAAGGGGGATGACTTCAAGACGCCCTCGGGGAAGCTGGAGAACACGGGCTTCGGCGCGGGGAATGGGGAAGCGATGATCGGAAAGCGCGGCGCCTCGGGAAGCTGGACCGCCCGCTATGCCCGGTACAGCGGTGAGTTCAAATTGCTCGAGGCGGGGGACTCCGCTGCCGCCGGCGAGGGAGGAGGGCCCGAGCGCAAGGCGGGCGACGATCGAGTCCAGCTCTCCACGATGCGTCACGTGGGAGGTATCCGGCTCGAGGCACGCGGCCAGTGGCAACGGCACTCGCTCATCGAGGTGGCCGACGAGGCGGATTCCACGGGCGCCCCGATTCCCGGGAGCGAGACCGAGCAGTTCAACCTGCTTCTCAGCACGGTCTCCCTGGAGCTCCTCGCGCACCATGGCAAGGGCCGCTTCTCCGGCACGCTCGGGTTCTCCGGCCAGCTCCAGAAGAACGATACGAGGGGACCCATCCCCATGGTGCCCGATGCCGACGTGCGGTCGAGCGGCGTGTTCGCGCTGGAGCGTGTCGATCTGGGACGGATGAGCCTCCTGGGCGGCATTCGAGGCGATTTCCGCGAGGTCCAGGCGGATTCCAACGCGGGCCTCGGCCTCGCCGCCGAGACGAGGGATTTCCGGGAGCTGAGCGGCTCGCTGGGCGCGGTCTACGATCTCCGAAATGGGTGCTCGCTCCGGGCCAACGTGGGAAGGGCCTGGCGGGCGCCCACGCTCTTCGAGCTCTACACGAACGGGCCGCATCTCGCGGAGGAGCGATACGAGATCGGGCGGCGGACGCTCGCCCCCGAGTCGGGAATCGAGGCGGACGCGGGGCTGCGCATCGCGCGCGCCAGGGTCAGCGTGGAGCTCAATGGCTTCTACAGCCATATCCGCGACTTCATCTACCTCGCTCCGACGGGCGCCTTCCAGGGGCCGCTTCGCGTCTACCAGCACGAGCAGGCAAAGGCGAGGCTTGCGGGTGGGGAGATCTCCGCGGACGTGAAGCCGGGCGGCTCCTTCACGATCCACAGCCGGCTCGACTACACGAGGGGACAGAACGAGACGCTGCACGAGCCGCTTCCGCTCATCCCGCCGCTCCACGGCGCGGTCGGTCTCGAGCGCGGATTTCGTGGGGGCTCTCTGGGCGCCTCGAGCGCTGGCCTCGAGCTGGAGCTGGTCGCGAAACAGACGCGCCTCAGCGCGTTCGACGTTCCCACAGCGGGCTATGCCCTGGTGAACGCGGAAGCCGGCGTCCGCCCCAACCTGGGAGGGCAGCAGCTTCGCATCGATCTCAGGGTTCGAAACCTGGCCGACCGCCCCTATCGCGACTACCTGAGCCGCTACAAGGAGTTCGCCCTGGATCCAGGCCGGAACGTGACGCTGAGAATCACCCGGGGGATCTAGGCGGGGGCGAGCGAGGGTTATCCCGCTCGGGACTCGGTGATCAGATCCGCGATCCTTCGCGCCAGCTCGCGCATCTCGACCGGCTTCGCGATGTGGAGGTCGAATCCAGCGCGCAACGCCTGGTCCACGTCCTCTCTCGCCGCATAGGCCGTGAGCGCCACGGCGGGAACCTTCCCGCCCTGCTCCCGG
>Ga0099791_10000636_pt1 | contig 13082 bp, 10 predicted proteins | sample Rivendell_Oct201_7_FD_77318 | JGI IMG/M metagenome (GOLD analysis project Ga0099791, IMG submission 77318) | Vadose zone soil and rhizosphere microbial communities from the Eel River Critical Zone Observatory, Northern California to study diel... | ecosystem: Environmental > Terrestrial > Soil... | reverse complement strand
TCAGCGTCGTTCTCATCCGAAACGGGTCAACCGCTCCGACGATACAGAACCTTGAGCCACGGCGGCGCCACGAAGGTCGTGAGCATGACCACGACCACGAGCGCCGAGTAGAGGCTCGGGCCGACCACACCGGCGGCCAGCCCGGCGCCGGCGAAGATCAAGCCCACCTCGCCGCGCGGCACCATCCCGACTCCGATCGGCCACCGGCGCACACCGGGCTGATACACCGCGAGGCCCGCGATCAGCTTCGACGCGATCGCCAGCAGGGTAATCACCAGCGCGAGCCCGAGCTTGGCGTCGTCGGCGAACGGATTGAGCTGGGCCGGCTCCACCTTCATGCCGACCGTGACGAAGAAAATCGGGACGAACAGATCGGCGACCGGCTTGATGCGCTCCTCGATCTGGGCGTGGGACTCCGTCCTCGACAGGATCAGGCCTGCGGCGAAGGCCCCGATGATGGTGGCGAGCCCGATCCACTCAGACGCCGCGGCCAGCGCCAGTGCGAACGCCAGGGAGGACACGACCAGGGCGCCGCGCGCGCGCAGCCGACCGATCAAGCCGACGAGCCACGGCGCCCGGCGCAAGGCGATGAACACCGCGACGGCCAGGAAGACCACGCTCTTCACCACGAGGAAGGCGACCCCACCGGGCGAGACATGGCCGGTGGTGGCGATGCCCGTGACGACCGCGAGAGTGATCAGGCCGAGGATGTCGTCCACGACCGCGGCGCCCAGCACCACGCTGGCGGTGGAATCCTGCAGCCGGCCGAGGTCCGCAAGCACACGCGCCGTGATGCCCACGCTCGTCGCCGTCAGCGTGGCCCCGACGAAGACGGCCACCAGCATCGGATGACCGAGCCAGCGCATGAGGCCGAAGCCGGCCACGAAGGGTACGACGACGCCGACCACCGCGACGAGAATTGCCTGCGGCCCGTCCTTCAAGAGCCGCGCCAGGTCGGACTCGAGCCCCACCTCGAACAGGAGGATCAGCACGCCGAGCTCGGCGAGCGCGTGGATGACCTCGGACTCGTGCACGAGCCCGAGCACGCCCGGTCCGATCAGGACGCCCGCGATGAGCTCGCCGAGGACCGCGGTCTGGCCGATCCGCTCCATGCCCTCGGCCGCCAGCTTCGCGGCGAGCCAGATGGCGACGAGCGCGATCAGCAGCTCGCGGAATTCCACTTATCGCATCAGCGCCACGCTGCCGCTCGCCGTCATGGCATCAGCTTCTCGAACGCATGCGCGATAGCGGGGACCTGATCCGGCCGCACGCCCGAGCCCGGGAGCGCCGCCATGCGCCGGATCGTCGCGATACGCTCGGGCTGCGTCTTGAGGACCATCAGGTTGAGGGTCTCCTCGCCATGGCAGCGCGCGCATCGAACCACCAGCAGGGACGCAGCGATGCGCTCGAGCTCGGCCTGCTGGATGTCGGCGCCGGGGTGATTCTGCATGCGCGCGATCGTGCGCTGGATCTCCACCGGCTCCATCGAGAGGGTCACCGCGAGCCGGCGGGCGCTGTGGCATTGCACGCAGTTCTGGCTCAAGATCTGGCGAATCTGCAGCGGGCGCAGCGAGGCGACGTCGCGCTTGCTGGCGATGTCCGGGGGCAGGCTCGCGATGCGCTGCTGCACCTCGCGCACCTGGGCGATCAGGGCGATGGTCAGGATGAGATTGACGAGCACCACCAGCATGACGACGATGCGGAAGCCTGAGCTCCGGGGCGGTCCTTCCGTCGCCATGTCAAGAGATGCCCCGCGCGCCGCGCAATGCGCCGGCCGGCACGACGGCGCGCCGCGGGCCCGCCGCTGAGCGCGTCAGCTCTTCGTGGATCGGCAGGATGCGAGCCAGCACGCCGAACACGAATATAGCCCCGGCCGTGATACCCAGCGTGATGCCGATCTCGCCGAGTGACGGGTAGTACGTTTCCCAGTGCCGCACCCGCAAGCCGATCACGGTCACGTTCAGCCGGTGCAGCAGCACGCCGGCCACGATCAGGCTGCAGGCCGTCGCGAGCCCGCCGCGGCTCTGACGGACCTCGGGAAGGATCAACAGGACGAGCGGAAGCAGCAGCCCCAGGCCGACCTCGATCCAGAGAGACAGGGCGAACCAGCTCCAGCTCAGCATGGCGTCGACCGCTCCACGGGCGACGAGATCGCCGACCTGAAACGCGAGGAAGAGCCCGACGATCCAGGCCTCGATGCGGGCCAGCGAGGCGAGCATGTCCATCCGCGGTTCGAACCCGAGCCAGCGCGCGGCGGCCAGATACTCGAGGATCGCCAGCGCAGGGCCGGCCATCATGGCCGAGAACAGGAAGAGCAGCGGCAGCTGATCCGACCACCACAGGACGTTGATCTTGTGCGGGATCAGCGTCATCAAGGTTCCCAGCGATGACTGGTGCAGGTGCGACAGCGTCACGCCAAGAAGCATGAGCGGCATGTAGATCGCCCGCGTGACGCGCAGGACGCGTCCCCAGCCGAGCTGCTCGAGGGGCACCTGCGCGAACTCGAACGCGAGGACGCTGAGATACAGGAACGCGCACCAGCCGACCTCGTACAGCGCGGCGGTGGGCGCCCACGACACCAGGATCATCCAGACCATCCACGGCCGGCCGAGCTCCACCATGAGCATGATGATGGCGCCGCTGTAGCAGAGCAGCGCCATCAACACCGAGGGGCGCAGGAGCGCATGGTAGCGATGAACGCCCAGGACCTCCACCAGAAGCGTGATCGTGAAGCCGACGCCGCCCAGCGCGATCATCGTCATGATCCCGTAGCCGACCCACCAGCCCCAGGGATACGCGTTGTTGATGTTGGCGACGCTGCCGATCCCGCCCGCGTACCGCGCCACGGCCAGGACGACGCCGATGGCCATGATCGCCAGCAGCGTTACGTCCCACCAGGTCAGCCGGATACGCGGGATCATGCCGTCTTTCCCCCGTGCTCCTGGTTGCGCGAGCGCCGGTGCGTGATCCAGGTCAGCGCGGCAAACATCGCGTACAGCAGGGCGAAGAAGTGGGGCGTGACGCGCAGCCATCGATGGGTCAGATCCGGCATCGACGTCTTGGGCAGCCCCGTGATGTAGCCGATCTGCTCGAACGGCACCGATGAAAGGTGCAGAACACTGGTCCCGCCGACCTCGTCGAGCCCGTAGATTTCCGGGATGTACGTGCCCGGGGCCGCCGCGATCCGGCGCTTCGCCTCGGCCACCATGTCGTCGCGGTCGCCGAAGCTGATGGCGCTCGTCGGACACACGGTCGCGCAGGCCGGCTTCAGCCCGGCCTCGATGCGATCGGCGCAGAACGTGCACTTGTGGATCAGGGGCGCCAGGTTCTCGTAGTCGTACTTGGGAATCAGGAAGGGGCACGCCTGCATGCAGGCCCGGCAGCCGATGCAGCGGTTCTGGTTGAACACGACCGGGCCGAGCGCCGTCTTGGTGAGCGCGGTGGTCGGACACGCCGACGCGCATGCCGGGTGGTCGCAGTGCATGCAGAGCTGGCGGCCGAACACCCAGTCGGGCTTGGCGCCCGTGACGACCTCGTTGAACGTGATGAGCGTGTAGTTGTTGGCGTCGAGATCGCGCGGGTTCTGGTACCCGGGGCCGGCGAAGAAATCCGTGTGGTCCGCCGGCCGGTTGTTCCAGGACTTGCACGCCACCATGCAGGCCCGGCACCCGATGCAGCGGGTGTTGTCCTGGATCATCGCCTTCGGCTTCGGAGCCGGAGCCGTCATGCCGAGCTCCTCTTCTTGATGTTGCAGAGAAACACCTTGGTCTCGGGAATGTGCGAGTTGGGGTCGCCGACGCTGGCGGTGAGATCGTTGGCGATATCGCCGGGCACGATCCCCGCGTAGCCCCAGTGCCAGGGCAGGCCGATCTCGTCGATCAGCCGCCCGTCGACGAAGAAGGGCTGGAAGCGCTCCGTGACGAGCGCCCGGACCTCGATCGAGCCCCGCGCGCTGCTCACGATGACGGGGTCGCCGCTCTTGATCCCCTCGCGCGCGGCCAGTGCCGTACCGATCTCGACGAACGGGTGCGGCACCAGCCCCACCAGCCAGGGCATGTTGCGGCTCATGGCGCCGGTCTGCCAGTGCTCGGAGACGCGGTAGGTGGTGGCGACGATCGGGAAGACGTCGGGCGTGCCGTACTTGTCGAACTCGGAGGACCGCCAGATCTGAGCGCACGGGCTCGACTGCGTCTTGGACAGCAGGTTTCGCACCGGGCTTTCCACCGGCTCGTAGTGCTCGGGGAACGGCCCGTCGACGAGGTCCGGCGTATAGAGGTGACCGACCCCTGACGCCTGCATGATGAACGGATTCATCTCGCCCGGCGGCATGGCGCCGTCGGGAACGTCGCCCTCCCACGCCCTTTTCTCGGCGTTCCAGCGGATGACCCACCGGCGGGAGTTGAACGGCTCGCCCTTGCGATTGACCGAGGCGCGATTGTAGAGGATGCGCCGGTTCATCGGCCACGCCCACGCCCACTCGGGATGCAGCCCGATGGCGTTCGGCGCATCGGTCGTGCCGCGTCGCGCCGCCAGATTGCCCGCCTCCGTGTAGCCGCCGCAGTAGATCCAGTTACCCGACATGGTGCTGCCGTCGTCCCTCAGTTGCGCGAAGCCCGGGACCTGCTTGCCCGCGGCGAAGCGCGCGCCGTCAGGTGCCGTCACGTCGGTCAGGAAGCGCCCGTTCAGCTCGCGCGCGACACGATGCGGATCGGGCTCGTGACCGTAGTCCCAGGCGAGGTGTCGGATCGGCTCCGGGAACACGCCGTCCTTCTCGTAGGCCTTCTTGATGGCGCCGGCGAGCCCGTCGACGATGTCGAGATCGGGACGGCTGTCGGCGATCGGCTTCACCGCCCGGTGGCGCCACTGCGCCCAGCGGCCGCTGTTGACGATGCTGCCCTCCTTCTCCACGCCGGACACCGCGGGAAGCACGAAGACTTCGGTCTGGATCTTCGCCGGATCGACGCCCGGCCGCTTCCAGAAGCTCGCCGTCTCGTGCTCGAACAGATCGGCGACGACCATCCACTCGAGCTTGTCCAGCCCCGCGCGGATCAGGCGCGCGTTGGCGCCACCCACCGCCGGGTTCTGGCCGAAGCAGAAGAGCCCCTTGACCTCGCCGGCCAGCATCGCGTGGGTGAGCGCGAGGAAGGCGTAGCCCTGCCCCTGGTATCCCGGGCCGAGCTTCGGCAGGTACGAGAAGGCGAAGTCGTTCTCGCGGGTGGCCTTCTCACCCCACCAGGCTTTGAGCAGGCTCACGACGTACTTGGGCGTGTTCTGGAGCCAGTTCGCGCTCTGCGGATTGGCCGCCACCGGAGTCACCCGCTTGAGGTAGCTCTTCAAGTCCGTGTCGGCCTGCACCGGCAGCTTGAGATAGCCCGGCAGGCCGTCCCAGTTCAGTCCCTGGTCGGTCGACCCCTGCACGTTCGACTCGCCGCGCATCGCGTTGACCCCGCCGCCGGCGACACCGATGTTGCCGAGCAGCAGCTGCAAGATGGCGTAGGAGCGGATGTTCTGCGTGCCGTGGCTGTGCTGCGCCGTGCCCATGGCGTAGAGCCACGTGCCGGCCCGGTCGGGCGCGAAGGTCGAGGTGTAAAGATCGCAGATGCGCAGGTAGACTTCCATCGGCGTGCCCGTGATGCGGCACACCGTGTCGGCGTCGTAGCGGGAGAAGTGCTGCTCGAGCAGCCGGAACACGCAGCGCGGATGCTTGAGCGTCGGATCGCGCCGCGGCTGTCCCTGCGCGTCCAGCGCGTAGGCCCAGCGCGCGCGGTCGTAGCGACTCGTCGCGGGGTCGAAGCCGGAGAACAAGCCGTCGCTGAAGCCGTAGCCGTCGCCGACGATCCACGAGGCGTTCGTGTACTCGCGCACGTACTCCTGCTGGATGCGGTTCTTCTCGATCGCGTGCTTGATCATGCCGCCGACGAACGCGATGTCGGTGCCCGAGCGCAGCTTGGCGAATACGTCGGCGATCGAGCTCGTACGATTGAAGCGCGGGTCGACGTGCAGGATGTAGGCGCCGCGCTCCTTGGCGCGCGTGAGCCAGTTCATGGCGATGGGGTGATCCTCGGCCGGGTTGCCGCCCATGATGAGGACGACGTCGGCGTTGATCATGTCGATCCAGTGATTGGTCATCGCCCCCCTGCCGAACGAGGCCGCCAGTCCGGCGACCGTGGAGCTGTGTCAGAGTCGAGCCTGGTGCTCGACGTACACCAGGCCGAGGGCCCTCATGAGCTTGACCAGCAGGTAGGCTTCTTCGTTGTCGAGCGCCGAGCCGCCGAGGCAGGCGACGGCCTCGGTACGGTTGACCGTCAGCCCGTCCGCCGACGTCTTGAAAGTCTTGTCCCGCGTTTCCTTGACCCGGGCCGCGATGCGCTCGAGCGCCCAGTCCCACGTCTTCTCTTCCCAAGCCGTGCCACCGGGCTTCCGGTAGAGCACCTTCTGCAGCCGCCGCGGGTTGTTCACCACCTGCACGGCCGCCGCGCCCTTGCTGCAGAGGGTACCCTCGCTGACCGGATGCCCCGGGTCACCCTCGATGTTGATGACGGTGCCGTTGCGGGTGGAGACGGTCTGGCCGCAGCCCACGCCGCAGAAGGGACAGACCGTCGTCGTCGCGGTCGCGCCGAGCGTCTTGATCGGCGGAACCGCCGGGCCGCACCCCGCTTGCGACAGGGCCCCGGCCGCCACCGTGCCCGTTGCCAGCCCCCCGAGGAACTGACGGCGGGTGGGTCGCGGCAGCCGGGTGGGCGTCGCGTCAGCCTGCTCTTCCCCTTGGATCTCGTCTTCTGTGCTCATCGATACCTCGCCATACGTCGCTAGTACACGTTGCCGAGTCGCGGCGCAATCATGATTGTCGCCAGCGCCGTGATCACCAGGATGCCGGCGAGGTTCAGCCAGAAGCCGGCCTTCATCATCTGCGGCAGCCGCACCAGCCCGGTTCCGAACACGATCGCGTTCGGGGGCGTTCCCACCGGCATCATGTAGGCGGAGCTCGCGCCGAGCGTACAGGCGAGGATCAGGACGTAGGGGTTCATCCCGAGCACCGGCGACATGGCCGCGAGTACCGGGATCATGGTCGAGACCTGTGCCGTGTTGGAGGTGAGCTCCGACAGGAACACCGTCATCGCGGTGACCGCGAGCAGCAGCACGATCGGGGGCAGCCCGGCCAGGCCACGGCTCGAGTTGCCGATGAACTCCGACACGCCGTTCTTCTCGATGGCGGCCGCGAGCGTGAGCCCTCCGCCGAAGAGCATGAGGACACCCCACGGGAGCTTCACGGCCGTCTTCCAGTCCATCGCCCGGGCGCCGGTGGCGCGATCCGCGGGGATCAGGAACAGCGCCATCGCCGCCAGCATGGCGATGCCCGCGTCGGAAAGGCCGGTGAGCGGCTTGACGCCCGCGACCGTCAGGCGCTTGAGCAGCGGGCTCGATATCCAGAGAAGCGCGGTGACCGCGAACACGGCCAGCACGACCTTCTCACCGCCGCTGAGGCGGCCCAGCTTGCGATATTCCTCGTCGAAGTAGCGCCGGCCTCCGCTGATCTCGCCGATGTCGGTCCGGAACAGGACACGGGTCACCAGAAGCCAGGCGATCGGCAGGAAGACGACGGTGAACGGTCCGCCGACCAGCAGCCAGTCGAGGAAGCTCATCTGCTTGCTGAAGGTCTGCTCGATGTAGCGGACGGCGATGCCGTTCGGCGGTGAGCCGATGATGGTCGCGACTCCGCCGATCGACGCCGCGTAGGCGATGCAGAGCAAGAGGCCGGTGGCGAAGTTGCGCTCGGGAATGCGATCCTGGGGAATCCCGCCGGATTCCTTCAGGCCGGCACCGGTGCGGCTGCGCATCACCAGGTCGACGACGCTCAGGGCGATCGGCACCATCATGGCGGCGCACGCGGTGTTCGACACCCACATGCTCAGAAACGCGGTGACCGCCATGAACCCGCCGATGATGGCGCCCGGACGCGCGCCGACCAGACACAAGGTGAAGAAGGCGATGCGCCGGTCGAGGCCCCAGCGCTCGATGGCGAGCCCGATGATGAAGCCGCCCATGAAGAGGAAGATCACATCCGAGGCGTACGGCGGCAGCACCTTGGCGAGGGGCGCGATGCTCAGCAGCGGAAAGGCCACGATCGGCAGGAGTGCGGTGACCTCGATGTCCACCGCCTCGGTGAGCCACCACCCGGCCATCCAGACCATCATGCCGAGCGTGGCGCGCCCCGCCTGCGTGAACTCGACCCACTCGCCGGGACCGGTCGAGTAATACGATGGAAGCAGGTAGTAGCACACCAGCCCGAGCATCGGCCCTCCGAACAGGCCGACGTGCTTGACCGTCGCGGCGTTCACGCGGAGGTGGTCACGATGACTAGAAGATCGCCTTGGCGAGCACCAGGCCCACGAGGACCGAGACGGAGGTCGCGACGAGCCCGGGAATCATGAACGAATGGTTGACGACGTACCGGCCGATCTTCGTGGTGCCGGACAGGTCGAAGTTGATCGCCGCGATCAGCGTGCCGTAGGTCGGAATGAAGAAGTAGCCGTTGACCGACGGGAACATCGCGATCAGGAACTGGGGCGGGATGCCGAGCGCGATGCCCAGCGGCATCAGCGCGCGGGTAGTGGCCGCCTGGCTGTAGAGCAGGACGGAAGCGAAGAAGAGGCCTAAGGTGAAAGTCCACGGGGCGGCCTCGGTCATGTGGCCGATGGCCGGGACGATCACGGCCTGGTTCGCGCCGATGAAGCTGTCGCCCAGCCACGCCAGGCCGAAGATGCCGATGACCGCCACCACGCCGGCGCGCAGCGTCGCGGTCTTCGGCACCTCGTCCACCGGCACCTTCGTCGCCACCAGCATCACGGCCGCGACGGCGAGCATGACGATCTCGATCACGATCGGCATGGCGAGGGGCCCCTTCGCGCCGGGGAGCTGACGCAGCGCCGGGAAGAAGCCGAACAGCACGACGAGCGCCACCGCGACCAGGAAGAGCCCCGCCGAGAGGGTCGCCCCGGGCTTGAGCGGCGGACGCTGGGTGGCGGCCTTCGGCTGCGGGATGGCGCCGGACTTCAGACGCGCCTGGTACTCGGGATCGTCCTTCAGGTCACGGCCGAGGAACATCGAGACGATCGCGGCCACGGTGACACCAATCAGAGTGGACGGCACGCAGATCATCAGGATCTGCGGCAAGCCCCACTGGGCCACCCCCTTCTCGGAGAAGAGCCCGATCATCGCGGCCGTCGCCGCAGCCACCGGGCTCGCGGTGATCGCCTGCTGCGAGGCGATGGTCGCGACCGCCATGGGGCGCTCGGGCCGGATGCCGTTCTGGTGGGCGGTCTCGTAGATCACCGGCAGCAGCGGATAGACGATGTGGCCGGTGCCCGCAACGAAGGTGAAGGCCCAGGTGGTCAAGGGCGCCACGATCGTGACGTACTTCGGGTTGGCGCGGATGACCCGCTCGGCGATGCGCACCAGGAAATCGATCCCGCCGGCGGCCTCCATCACCGAGGCGGCCATGATGACTGCCAGGATGATCAGCATCACGTCGATCGGGGGCGAGGTGGGATTCACCCCGAAGACGACCATCAGGACCAGCAGCCCCACCGCGCCCCACAGACCGAGGCCCACGCCGCTCGAGCGGGCCCCCATCCAGATGGCCGCCAGCACGACCGCAAACTCCAGGACCATCGAGATCGTCACGTCGTCACCCCCGAGTGGAAGGTTGGGCCGCCGGGCTCATTGCTCGAACTTGGGGCTGATCAGGTTCTCGAACGAGAACATCTCGTCCCATTTCTGCTGGGTAAGGAGCTTCCGCTCCTGCACGACGACGTCGTGCAGGCTCTTGCCCGACTCGTGGCACTCCTTGGCGATCTCGCTGCACTGCTTGTAGCCGAGCGAGGGCTTGAGCACCGTCACGATGCCCAGCGAATTGAGCACCATGTCGCGCGTGTGCTCGGCGTTGGCGGTGATGCCCTCGATGCAGTTCACGCGGAGGCTGGTGACCGCGCGCTCCATCGCCGCGATCGAGCCGAAGAGCGCGAAGGTGATGACCGGCTCCATGACGTTCAGCTGCAGCTGCCCGGCCGAGGCGGCGAGGGTCACGGTGAGGTCGAGGCCGATCACCAGGAAGCCGGTCTGGTTCACGACCTCGGGGATCACCGGATTCACCTTGCCCGGCATGATCGAGGAGCCCGGCTGCATCTGCGGCAGGTTGATCTCGTTGAAGCCGCAGCGCGGTCCGGACGCGAGCATGCGGAGGTCGTTGCAGATCTTGGTGAGCTTGGCCGACGTGTGCTTGAGCACGCCGGACAGGAGCACGTAATCGCCGGTGTCGGAGGTGGCCTCGATCAGGTCGTCGGCCAGGGTGAACTCGATGCCTGTGATGGCGGCGAGGTGCTTCGTCGCCAGCTCCGGATAGCCCGGCGCGGCGGTCACCGTCGTGCCGATCGCGGTGGCGCCGAGGTTCACCGAATGCAAGATCTGCCGGACCGCGGCGATGTTCTTTACTTCCTCGCCGATCGTCGTCCCCCAGCCGTGGAACTCGGCGCCCATGGACATCGGCACCGCGTCCTGCAGGTGGGTGCGGCCCATCTTGAGGACACGGTCGAGCTCGCGGCCCTTGGCGAAGAAGGCCTCCTGGAGCTTGCGCAGCGCCTCCATGTAGCTCTCGAGTCGAAGGATGAGACCGAGGTGAAAGGCCGTCGGGTAGACGTCGTTCGTGGACTGCCCGAAGTTCACGTGGTCGTTGGGATTGACGTACTGGTACTCGCCCTTCTTGTGGCCGAGGCTCTCCAGAGCGAGGTTGGCGATCACCTCGTTGGCGTTCATGTTGGTCGAGGTTCCGGCCCCGCCCTGGATGAAGTCCGTCACGAAGTGGTCGTTCATGTCGCCCGCGATCACCCGGTCGCAGGCGCGGATGATGGCGTCGGCGATCTTCGGGTCGACCACGCCCAGGTCCCGGTTCGCCATCGCGGCGGCCTTCTTCACGTAGCCGAACGCCTTGACGAAGTACGGCTCGCGCGACATCGGCATGCCCGTGATGGTGAAGTTCTCCTTGCCCCGCAGCGTCTGGATGCCGTAGTAGGCGTCCTCGGGGATCTGCTTCTCGCCCAGAAAATCCTTCTCGATGCGGTAACCCATTCCTCGCTCCTTTCGCTATTTGAGGCCGGCCACGACCATTTTCCGTCTCATGAAGGCGATCTGGGTCTGGAGCGGCAGATCCTTGGGACACAGGTCGTGACAGGCGAGCAGGGACATGCAGCCGAACACGCCGCTGTCGTCGCCGATCAGCTCGTAATAGATCGCGTCGGTGCGGGTGTCGCGCGGGTCGAGCCGGAAGCGCGCGAGCCGGTTGAGCCCCACGGCGCCCACGAAATCTTCGCGCATGCGCGCGGTGCCGCAGGCGGCGACGCAGCACCCGCACTCGATGCACCGGTCGAGCAGGTAAATCTGCTCGGCCAGGGCCGGGTCCATGGCCTCCTCGATCCGCGTGAGATCGACTTCCGCCGTCTTCATGTGGACCCAGGTCGCGAGCCGCTCGCTCATGTGGCGCATCCACTTGCCGGTGTTGACCGACAGGTCGCCGATCAGCTCGAACACCGGCAAGGGCGCCAGCGTGATCTCCGGCCCGACCTCTTCGGTGAGCGTGCGGCAGGCGAGGCCCGGCCTGCCGTTGATCATCATCCCGCAGCTGCCGCAGATGCCGGCGCGGCACACGAAGTCGAACTGCAGCGAGGGATCCTGCTTCTCGCGGAGCTCGTTGAGGGCGATGAACAGCGTCATGCTGTCGGCCTCTTCGAGCTGATATCGCTGCATGCGCGGTGCGCTGGACGGATCTTGCGGGTTGTAGCGCAGGATCTGGAACGTGAGCGTGCGATGCGCGGCTTGCTCGGCCATGGTCAAAACCTCTCGTCGATGCGTTCGTTGCGCCCCCGGAAGCGCGCCGGCAGCAGCTCCTCGTACGGCATGAGTGTGCGCTGCACGGCGAAGCGGTCCGACGACGTCAGCTTCGCCTTGATCGCCTCGACCTCTTGCTGACGCGCCGGCGTGTCGGGATGGTCGATGTAATCCCGGTTCCCGTAGCCGCGCCAGCCCGGCGGTAGCTCCATCGCCTTCACGTCGAGCGGCTCGTAGGTCAGGGTCGGCAGCGTGTCCCCCTCGCTGTTCCAGCGGGCGAGCGTGCGCTTGAGCCAGGCGGCGTCGTTGCGGCGGGGAAAGTCCTCGCGATAGTGCGCGCCGCGGCTCTCCGTGCGCTGCAGCGCTCCGTAGGCAACCGCGAGGGCAAGCTTCAGCATCTTCTGCGTGCGATACGCCGTGACCAGCTCGGGGTTGGCGCCGGGCCCGCTGTAGCGCACGCCGATCTTGCGGCTGCGCACCAGCAGGCCCTGGAGCTCCTCGACCGCCTGCTCGAGATCCTTGCCGCGGCGGAAGATCCCGACCTTGGCGGTCATGATCTCCTGCATGGCCACCCGCAGGTCGACCGCCGACTCGGTCCCGCGTCCACTGCACATGGCAGCGAGCTTGGCCTGCTCGCGCTCGAGATAGCCCTGCACGACGCCGGTCGGGATGTTGACGGCGTTCTCCGGCCGGTCGCAAAAATCGGCGATGAACTCCCCCACGATCATGCCGGCCACGACGGTCTCGGCGACCGAGTTGCCGCCCAGACGGTTGAAGCCGTGCATGTCCCAGCAGGCCGCCTCGCCTGCCGCGAACAAGCCCTTGAGCGTCGGGCTCTCGCCCGTCCAGTTGGTACGAACGCCCCCCATGGTGTAGTGCTGCGCGGGCCGCACCGGGATCAGCTCTTTCGCCGGATCGACGCCGAGGAAGTAATGACAGATCTCGTAGACCTCGCGCAGGTTGTGCTTGATGTGATCCTCGCCGAGCAAGGTGATGTCGAGCCAGAGGTGCTCGCCGAACCGGTTCTTGGCGCCCTTGCCCTTCGCCATGTGCTCTTCCATGCGCCGCGAGACGACGTCGCGCGAGGCCAGCTCCTTCTTCTCCGGCTCGTAGTCCGGCATGAAGCGGTGTCCGTCGACGTCCTTGAGCAGGCCGCCGTCGCCGCGGCAGCCCTCGGTGACCAGGATGCCGGCCGGGAAGAT
>Ga0099791_10000631_pt1 | contig 13095 bp, 7 predicted proteins | sample Rivendell_Oct201_7_FD_77318 | JGI IMG/M metagenome (GOLD analysis project Ga0099791, IMG submission 77318) | Vadose zone soil and rhizosphere microbial communities from the Eel River Critical Zone Observatory, Northern California to study diel... | ecosystem: Environmental > Terrestrial > Soil >... | reverse complement strand
TCTCCCCCTTGCCCGCCCGCGCCGCCGCTCGGGACTTCCTTCTTCAAGACGAGATTCCCGGTCTGCGTGTAGACGCGCAGCGTCACCGTGGCGTTGTCCATGATCTTCCAGGCGATCGTGGCCGGCTGCTCGGGCGGATGGAACGGATTGGGGAAGCTGTACGCGGTGGCGACCGCGGCTGCCGGATCGATGAACGCGACGTCGAGATCCAGATCGGCCGTGAGTCCGGCCGCGCTGACGTGGATCCTGGTCTTCTCCGGATTCCGAGGGCTCAGGAAGTCGGCGCGCGCAATGCCGCTCGCGTCGCTCACCGAATCGGTGGCGGTGATCGTCCCGGTGCCCGAGACGACGCTGAAGGCGGCCGCCAGGGCCGGGACGCCGTTCTCGAAGGCGTCCACGACGCGCGCGGCGATCGTGGCGTGCCGGTTTCCTCCGACCCACGGCGGGTTGCTGGTCAGATGGATCAGGCTGGGCGGTCCGGGCGTCACGGTGAGGACGTTGCTCGTCGCGGGCGCGTTTCCGGCATCGTCGGTCGCGACGATGACGATCGGCTCCGCGAAGGTGTAGGTCTGCGAGATCGCGCGCTGGCCCTGCAAGAGCTGGAACTGGCTCGTGAGCAGCGTGCCCTGTCCCGGCAATCCGCCGGACGCGCGCCTCGCCGTCACCGTCACGAAGGAATTGATCTCCTGGATCACGCTGCCCGCGTCGTTGGTCGCGCGGACGGTCAGTGTGAAGGGCTCACCCGCCCCCACGCTCGAGGGCGTGACCGCGGCCTCGAGGTGGAGCCCGCTCGAGATCGCGCGGACCTGCGTGGTGCTGCCCGTCTTCGAGGGCTGCGTGACGTCAGTGACCGAGATCTGCTGGAAGCCGCCCGTCGAGAGCCGGAGGTTCATCGAGGCGACGCCGTTCACCATCGCCGCGTCCGCCGGAACCTGAGCCAGCGGGTCCCCGCACGTGATGTGTACGACGTCCGAAGGCCCCGCGACCGGATTCCACCATTGGTCAGTCGCGAGCACGGTGAGCGTGAAGGCGTAGTTGATCGACTGATCGGTCGCGGTGCCCGTGCGGCCGCTCACGGTGCCCGGCGCCGGAGACTCGCCCGGCGCCAGGACCAGCACCCGCGAGAACGCGCCCCCGACGACCGTGACGTTCCCCGAGGTGTTGCTCAGGATGGCGACGTTGTCCACGTCGCGCGCGGTGATCGTCTGCGTTCCATTCTTGTAGAGGCGCCCTGGGAAGATGAGCTGTCCGCTGACGAGCGTCGTCTCGGCGGGAATGCCGGCGAAGGCGTCCGTCGACGTGAGCGCGACGCGATCGCTGATGCCGCTCACGACGTTCCAGAAGGCGTCCACCGCGCGCACCGTGATCGAGAAGGGCGTTCCCGCGGTCTGATTGAGCGGGGTTCCGTCCTTGCCGTCCGCCGTGCCGCCCCTTTGGGCCTCGCCCGGTAGGATGATCTGGAGCTTGGCAACCGAAGCAGGATTGACCGTGATGTTCCCGCTCGTTCCCGTCCGAGGAGGCACCGAGAAATCGGAGCAGGTGAGCCGGACCGAAGCGCCGGCTCCGAAGAGGGTGACCGGCCCGGTCCAGACGCCCGCCACGAACGTGATCTGGATCGGGATGCTCGTGCCGGCGCCCGTGTTGGCGGCCAGGATGGCGTCCCCGGCGTAGCCAAAGACCGTATTCCCGCTCGCGTCGGTAGCGCGAACCGTGATGGTGAACGGCACGCCGGCCACCTGCGGTGAAGCGATCGACGAGAAGACGAAGTGATCCGCCGCGTTCGGGACGACCTGGATCCCGGCGCTCGTCATGGAAGTGATGCTGGAGTTGGTCTGGTCCGTGGCCGTCAGCGTCTGCGTGCCGACCGTGACGAGCGTGAACGTGAACTGCCGGAAGCCTCCCGAGAGGTTGCCGCTCACGGGCGTGTCGGCGGGATCGGTGGAAGAGGCAACCTGCACCGCGTCCCCGTTCGGCACCTGGTTCCAGTAGTCGTCCGTCGCATAGACGCTGACCGTGAAGCTGCGCCCGGCGGCCTGGCTCGCGGGAACGCCGGCGATGCCGCTGACGCTTCCGGGGAGAGGCGATTCACCCGGCGTCACGATCTGCAGACGGCGGAACGATCCCGGGTGGACGATGAAGGAGTTGCTGGCGCCGCTCTGGCTCGGATGTCCCTGGACCTCCGCCCGGAGGTTGACGTTTCCGCTGTTGATGTTCGTCTCGTCCGCGCGGTACGTGGTGACGTTGCCGCTCCATTGGCCCGAGGTCAGGGTCACGGTCGACGGCGTGATCCGGCCCTCGCCGAAGCTGGTGAGCTCGCGAAGGCGGACCGTGCCCGTGAATCCACTCACGAGCACGCCGTTGGGATCCCTTCCCGTGACGGTGATCGAGAACGGGACCCCGGCGGTCTGGTGCTTGGCGATGGCCGAGACCTCGAGGCTCTGGAGCACGATCGACCGGACCTGGGAGCTGGTGCCGTCCCCAATCGTGCCGTCGGACTGATCGTGCGCATAGATGGTGAAATTGCCGCCCGCGTTCAGGATCACCAAGAAGACTCCCGTGCCAGCGACCAGCTGGGCGGGGGCCGGAAGCGACGCGCTCGCGTCCGTGGACAGGATCTGGATCGAATGCGTCACCGTGGGAACGAGCGCCCACGAGGCGTCGCACGCGTTGACCGTGACGAAGAACGGAACGCCGGCGGTCTGAGGACTGGGCGTGCCCGCTTTTCCCGAGGGATTTCCCGGAGCCGCGATCTCACCCGGCAGCAATACTTGTAACCGCGCAAACGGTCCAGCGATCGCGGTGGCGGTATTGAGCTGGGCGGCTAAGACCAGCGCAAGCCACAAACCTCCGCGAGCCGCGCGAAGTGCTTGGCGCACGACGAACCTCCTCAGCACGTTTGTCCGTTGTTCTTCCGGCGATCAGACCCGACCGGCCCCATCGCCGCGATTCCGCGTCCGGGGTGGACGCGGTGATACCAACCTCTTACGTGCGAAGCAGGGTGCGTGCCGTGATTCTTTGCAGATTGCGCCGCGCGCGGGTCCGAGCGCCGATCTGTTAGTGACAAAGCGGTTGCGCTCGTCGCAGGAAGCATGGGTGGCTCGAATTCGACAGAAAAATCCGAAGCTTGCGGGAAATTGGCTGCGATGAGCCACCTGGATTCATGCAGACCGCGAGTCGCGATACGCGCCAGGGTTGCAGAAACGAAACGGGCGGGCCAGAGATGCTGACCCGCCCGACCGTTCGTCATGAATCACGGTGGTGCGACTACTTCACGACCGCCACCCTCTGGACGACCTGTCCCTCAGGCGCCTGGATCCGGAAGAAGTACACGCCGGAGGATACTTTGAGATTGCGGCTGTTGGATCCGTCCCACGTCAGCTTCTGCTGACCCGCCGCACGGTAGTCGTCGAGGAGCGTCTTCACGAGCCGGCCGTGCATGTCGTAGACCGTCAGGCGGACGCGGCCTTCCTGGGCCATCGTGAACGAGACCACGGTGCTCGGATTGAGCGGATTCGGCCGGACGCTGATGTTCATGACTCTCGCGGTCCTGCCATCCTGCCCGCCCTTATCCTTATCCTTATCTTTGTCCTTGTCCTTGTTCTTGTCACCGTCGCCATCGCCCTGGCCATTGCCCTCGCCCTCGCCATGGCCCCCGCCCTTATGCTTGTCGCCCTCGAAGTGGGCCACCACCGTCGAGCCGTCCTCAAGGAGGAGGCGGATCTCGGCGTCGACCAGGTCGCACGGCAAGGTCGCTCCGGCGAAGAGCCCCGTCAGGGCCTGGGTCGAGAAGCAGGCGCGAACCGCCACCGAGTCGCAGGTCTGACCGGTGCGCGTGTCCTGATCGTCCAGGTTGTGTTCCTTGCAGCTCAGGCCGCACTCACCGCCGTCCTCGCCTCCGTCGTCATCGCCGTCGGGATGATCTCCGCTGAGACGGACCGAGACGGCGTCGTGGTGTCCATTGCCGTTGCCATGGTCGCCGTTCCCGTGATCGCCGTCTCCGTTGCCGCCGCCACCGCCGTGATCGCCGTCATCATCCCCGTCATCGTCACCATGTCCACCGCCTCCCGTGGCGTGGCATTCCCGCTCGATCATGACCCCATCGGCCAGCGCGTGGATGGACTGACCGTGAAAGTGGAGTGTGATGCTGGAGAGAACGACGTTCCGAACATCGAAGGAGTTGTTCACCGGACGGATCCGGAAACAGGTGGTCTCCTTCTGTACCTTGAATTTGCCAATCATGCACGCTTTCGCGGAATCCCCACTGCCACCACCGCCGCCGCCACCGCCACCGCCTGCGGCCACGTTGTTGACCGTGATCATGGTCGTCGCGGTGCCGGTGCCGCCGCGCCCGTCATTGCCTTCGAAGGTCACGTCATAGACCCCCGACTGCGTCGAGTCCGGCGTCCAGGAGAAGGTTCCGGTGTTGTTCCCCTGATCGGAGAACACGGCTCCGGTAGGCACGGAGGTCGCCGAAAGGGCGACCTGATCCTGGTCCACATCGGACGCCACCACCGTGAACGAAAGGTTGATGCCCTCGTCGACTGCTTGGACCGGAGGCGCGCTCACCGTGGGAGCGTTGTTCTGCGGGACGCCGCCCGTCACGGTGATGATGGTGCTGGCCGAGCCGGAGCCACCCCGCCCGTCGGTACCGCTGAATGACGCCGTGAACGTCCCGGCCTGGCTGGCCGTCGGACTCCAGGTAAAGGTCCCGGTGTTGTCCCCGTGATCCAGGAAGTTCGCTCCGGGAGGCAGAGCGCTGCCGAACAGATCGACGTGGTCCAGGTCCTCGTCCGTCGCGCTCACGTCGAAGGCGAGCGTCGATCCAATGTCGACCGTCGCGTTCGTGGGAGCGCTCAGGACCGGCGCGTGGTTCCCCCCGCTCGTGCCGCCGGTGACGATGATGTCGAAGTCCTCGGTTACAGAACCGCCAAGGGAAGTCGCCGTGACCGAGGCATGGTGGGTGCCCGTACTTCCCGCGGGCGGTGTGAGCGTGATCGTGGTGTTCACCGATCCCGTGCCCGTCCCGGGGGGATTCAGGGTCGCGAACGTCGGAAGCGACGCGGTCAGGGTGATCACGGTGCCTGCAGGGCCGGAGGCGCTGACCGGTACGGAGAGGGAAGCGCCCTCCGCCAGCGTGACGTCGTCAATCGGCGTGATGGTGATCGTGGGCGCGCTCGTGACGCGGATATGCGTCAGAGCGTCTCCCGAAAAGGAATTCGAAGCGGTGAACAGGACGTCGTACTCGCCATCCTGTCCCGCCGCCGGCATCCAGCTGAACGCCGCCGACGTGTTCGAGCCGTTCGGCGTGAACGTGGCTCCGAAGGGAAGGCCCGAGACGTCCAGGGACGCGATGGCGTCCCCGTCCGGGTCGCTGGCGTTGACCGTGAAGCTCAAGTTCGCGCCGGTCACGACCTCTTCCAGGGCGGGCGCCGTCACGACGGGCGCCTGGTTCTGGCCCGCGGCGTTGACCGTGATGTCGAAGGTCTTGGTCGTGGAGACGCCCCCGGCGGTCGCCGTCACGGCGGCCGTGAAGTTCCCGACATTGGAAGCGGTTGGCGTCAGGGTGAGCGAGGTGGCCACGACGCCGGTCCCGGTCGTCGGGCTCTGGAGCATCGCGAAGCCCGGAAGGGACGCGGTGAGCGCGATCGAGCGTCCGTCGGCGTCGACCGCGACCACGTTCACGGACCGCGACGTGCCGGCGTTGAGGCTGATGCTTGGAATCGGAGACAGCGCCGGGGCCTGAGCATGGGCGCTCGCGAACGGCGCGAGCAGGGACAGGCCCAGGACCCAATACTTGAGTGAAGCCTTCATGAGACCTCCTTCATTGTCGCTAGGTGTCTCTCGCGTACATGCCCGACCATGGGAGGTTTTGATGTTCGGCAGGTCGGCCCTCACAAGGGGCTCGCGCCCCGACCATGGATCACGCAAAGCAGGCGCCGTGCCGCGATTGCATGCAGATTGCGCGGCGCGCGGAGCAGCGGGCCGATCCGGCTGCGATCAACGGATCGCGGCCCATCGCAGGACGCAAAAAGGCCGGAATGGATCGAGCGAGCGCCGGGAACGGCGCGCGGATTGGCCGCGATGGGCCAGGAGCTCTCTTGCAGAGCGCGAGACGGATGAAGTGGGGAGGTTGCAGATTCCGGCGGCCGATCGGCGCCTGTGGCGGGGTCAGGCGGCTCGTTCGCTCGAGCGGGCACCCCGCGCCGCTTCGGCCTCGAGCCGCAGCATGCGAGCGTGATTCTCCGCGACCGTGAGCTGATTCCCCACGTGCCGCGTGTAGGAATTGAAGAGGAAGAGCGCCGGCACCGCGATCAGGAGGCCCGCCGCGGTCGTTAGGAGCGCCTCGGCGACTCCGGAAGCGAGGAGCGAGGATCCGCCGAGTCCCGGCTTGGACATCTCGTGGAGCGCGCGCATGGTTCCCCACACCGTTCCGAGCAGACCGATCAGGGGCGTGGTCCTTCCCAGCGTGCCGATCAAGCCCAGGTGACGCTCGAGCTGGAGGCGCTGTCGGCTGAGTCCGATCCGGAGCTTTTCCTCCACCGCCTCGGTGGGGGCGCCGGGCACGCTGAGCATCACGAGGGCAACCGACCCGAAGGGATGGGAGCACTTGTTCAGGACGCGGAGCGCTTCCTCCTCATTTCCCGCGCGCAGGGAGCTCGACGCCAGGGAGAGGGCTTCGTCCGCGCTTCCTCCCCGAACGGCGAAATAGATCAGGCGCTCGAGGGCATACCCCACGGTGAGAACAGCGCAGACCACGAGCGCCAGCATGATCGGGCTCGTCCGGACGGTGGCGAGCCAGTCGAATTGCTCGAGCATGACTCGAATCCAAAGCAGATGGCGTGCCGCGACTTGGCTCCCATGGCTGAAAGGCATACGCGGCGCCGCTCGGGGGCGTTCATGCACTCCGCAAGGGAGCTCCCGGGAGGAATTGCAGAGTGCCCCGATTCACGGCATTCGAGCGCCCCTCGTGCGCTACCTGCGCGGAGGCTCCATGGCGGCGAGCCGCCTGAGGTTCGTCGCGACGCGGCTGAGAAGGAGGCCGGCCATGGCCAGGGCCGCGGCCGCCCCCAGCACGTCGAAGACGGTCGCGCCCACGACTCCGATGTGGAAGGGAAGCGGGGGACGGAAGAGGGCCAGCGTGTTCAGCGCGATCAGGATCAGGCGTGCCTCGGTGGGCCCCATCCACGCATACCCGAACTGGAACTCGCCGAAGGCGTGTGTCTCCAGATACACGTTGATGGAGAGCACGAGGTAGGCGATCACGATCGCCAGCCCCACCGAGAGCAGCATGTACGGGGAGAGACCCAGGCCGATTCCGATCGCGGTGGTCGAGTAGGCGTCGGTGAGGTGGTCCAGGTAGAACCCGTACCGGGGCCGCTCGATCTTCCGCACGCGCGCCAGGGTCCCGTCGAGGCTGTCGCCGAACCAGTGCACGACGAGACCCGCGCTCGCGGCCCAGAGCCACGCCTCGTTTCGATTGGAGAGCGCGTACGAGACGGCGATCCAGGTCGCGGCCAGGACTCCGAGGAAGGTCAGATGGTCGGGCACCACCCAGCGCGGCAAGGCCGCCGCGAGCCGCGGCAGCGCCCAGCGCTCGAAGCGCGCCAGGAAGAAGATCGATTTCCGCTCGTGGGAGGCTCCACCCTCGGCCATCCGCGTAGGAGAACCCAATCCGCGCGGAGGGTCAAGGAGTGTTAGACTCGCCGCGCGCACCACCCGCCTCGCAAAGACAGCGCGCGGCGCGCGGACACTTCCATGCGAGCTCCACTCCGCCCCACTCGAATCCTGATCTCCGGCGCGACCGGAACGATCGGACGCGCCCTTCTGCCGTCGCTCCAGAGCTTCCACGTCCCCCTTCGCGTCCTCCGGCACCAGACGTCCACGAACGGGCTCTTCGGGAAGCGGGCCGCCCGGGAGGAATCCGCGGACGCGCCCGTGGAGATCGTGCGCGGCGATCTGGGGCGGGCCGCCTCGCTGCGCGGGATCGCGGAAGGATGCGACGTGGTCGTTCACGCCGCGGCGCGAACGGGATTCGCGAGCCTCGCGCGAGACGCGCAGCGCCGCGTCAACGTCTCCGGCACGGAGGCGCTTCTTTCGGAAGCGCAGAGCGCCGGCGCGCGTGTGTTCGTGCTCATCGGCTACACCGGAACGGTGCAGGAGCGCGAGGATCCCAGGCGCCCCGTGAACGAGGACACACCTCCGGAAGGGCGGTACGAGTCGGAGTACGTGCGGATGAAGTTCGAATCGGAAGCGATGGTGCTGGAGGCCAACCGTTCCCAGGGCATGGCGACGATGGTCGTGAGCCCCGGCGTCCTGGCGCAGCCCGGGACCGGGACGATTCTCGGCGGTCTGGTGAAGGCCTTCGTCACGCGGGAGCTTCCCTTCCGGCTCCTGAGCGACGTCTGGCTGGCAACCACGGGAGGAAACGACGTGGGACGCTGCGTGGCCGCCGCGATCGAGGGTGGCCGCGGCGGCCGCCGCTACTTCGTCACCGGCGATTGCGTGCGCCTGGGCCAGGTCTACGAGCTCCTGGCCGAGCTATCGGGAGTTCCGGTGCTGCGGCGCAGGATTCCGGATCTCCTCGTGGAAGAGCTGGGGCTGCTGACTCCGGTGTTGCCGAGGCAGTCGTTTCTACGGCAGCTCGTGCTGCCCCGAGAGCTGGTGCTCCACTTGAAGCGGCTCGCTCCCGTGGACAACACGCGAACGCGCGCGGATCTGGGCTTCGTGCCGACGCCGCTGCGCACCGCGCTCTCGGCGATGATCGAAGAGGGAAAAGGGCATCCCTAGACGCATCCCCAGCGACTGCCCGACTACTTCGCCGGGGGCGGAGGCGGTAGCGAATCCGGTGGCGCGTGCGCGGGCGGAGTCGGCGCGGCCGGCTCCGGCTCCGGAGCGCCGCGTCCCAGGCCGGGCGCCGGCGGCACCGGTGTGGTGCCGTAGGATTCGCGGCGCGCGCGCTCCTTCGTGAGCGCGTCCATGTTCACGAGCCGGAATTCGGCGCGGCGGTTCAGCGCGCGACCCTGCGGCGTCTTGTTCGAGGCGAGGGGCTGCGTGTCGCCGTAGCCCGTGTAGAAATAGTTCTTCGCGTTCAGCGTGGGATGCTTCGAGTAGATCTGCTGGAGGATGTACCGCGCGCGAAGGTGGCTCAGCGGCTGCCGTCTCGCGTCCTCGCCCAGGTTGTCCGAGTGCATCCCCACCTCGAACTTGAGCATCGGCCACTGCTCCATGAAGACGCCCACCGAGTCGACCCGCGCCAGACCCTGCGGCGTCAGCCGCACCGAGTCGGGCACGAACTCGAGGTCGCTCAGGCGGATGATCCAGTCATTCATCAGATCGCGCTCGATCGGGCCCATGGCAAGCGGACAGCCGCCGGCGTTCACCGGAACTCCGGGCTCCGTGAAGGGGCAGGTGTCGATGCCGTCGGGGACTCCGTCCCGGTCGGCGTCGAGCGGGCATCCGTTCGCGTCCACGACCGAGCCCTTCGGCGTGTCGGGACACTTGTCGGGCCCGTCGAAGACGTGGTCGCCGTCGCTGTCCACGGGACAGCCGGTCGCGTCGACCACGACGCCCTTCGGGGTGTTGTCGCACTTGTCGATGCCGTCGTAGACGCCGTCCGCATCCGCGTCGAGCGGACACCCGCCGGCGTCCACCAGAGCGCCCTTGGGAGTTCCCGGGCACTTGTCCAGCCCGTCGAAGACCTTGTCGCCATCGGTATCCAGCGGGCATCCGCCCGCGTCCACGACGGCGCCCTTCGGCGTCTCGGGGCAGCGGTCGCTCTTGTTTGGCACGCCGTCCGAATCGGTATCGCGCGGACGGCCCATCCAGAACGCCGTGACGCCGCTCGAGATCGAGAATTCGTTCACGCGCGTGGCGCGTCCGGGGCCGTCCTTCTGCTTGTAGCTGACGTCGCGGGCGTCGAGGCGGAACCCGAAGCGCTCACCCGCGCGAAAGACTGCGCCAAAGCCTCCGTGGAAGGCGCCCGCGGTCGCATCGGTGCCCAGGAGGTCCCGCTTCACCTTGACCGAGCCGACTCCGCCGTAGATGTAGGGAAGGGCCCAGGAGGTGCGCTGCGGCGTGAGGATCAGCCCGCCCCCGTAGTGGCTGACGGTCGCCTTTCCGAGCGTGCTCGGATCCATGTCCGGGGAGGTGCGATGGTAGAGTCCCTCCACACCGACCCAGTTGTTGAGGAAGCCCGTCGCGCGCAGCCCGAACCCGGGCGCGTCGCGGAGGGCTTGCTCCGGATCGAAGAGATCCACTCCCGCTTCGCCTGAAATCCAGATGCGCTCCTCGACGGCGCTGGCCGTACGCGCGGCGAACATGGCAAGAACCACCGCCACGGTCACACTGAGGGCGGCGCGGAGACACAACCGGGTCATTCTGTTCCTCCGGAATCCCGACGGGATGGGGTTGGGAAGGCGGCAGTTTGGCCGCTTTTCCTTCCCCTGTCAACATTGGTATACTCATCCGCCGATGCTCGAAGAGCGCCTGAACGAGGACATGAAGGCGGCGTTGAAGGGAGGGGATCGGGTGCGCCTCTCCACGCTGCGCATGCTCCGGAGCCAGATCCTTCTCGAGAAGAAGAAGGACATCTCGATCACGACGCTCCCCGACCCGGACGCCATCCGCGCGATCCAGGGCTACGCCAAGAAGCTCAAGGAATCGATTGCCGAGTACCAGAAGCTCGGAAAAGCCGACGAGGTCAAGAAGATCCAGGTCGAGCTCGAGATCGCGGAGGAGTACCTGCCCGCCGGACTGTCCGAGGCGGAATCGCGCGAGCTCGTGCGCGCCGTGGTCTCCGAGCTGGGCGCCACGTCGATGAAGGACATGGGGCGTGTCATGAAGGAAGTGCAGACCCGCGCGCAGGGCCGCGGGGACGGGAAGCTCCTGAGCGATCTCGTGCGCGCTTCTCTATCTTGACAACCCGCTTCCCGTCCTGGTTACGATTTCGATCCTGAACCGAATCACCCCGGCACTCACACCGGACTCGTGTCCCGAACCCTTGGACCCCATGCTATGATTTCGACCTTCGTATGAAGCCGAACAAGCGTCCCGCGCGCAGAACCCCAAAGCCTGACGATTCTCAGGCGCCGTACGTTCCGTCGCCGCGTCCCTTCCGCTCGGACCGGCCGGGCGGTCCCAATCCCCTGAGACGCGGGCAGCAGAAGGACGCCCCGCCGACCACCAGACGCTGGTCTCCGGATCGGCCGCAGAAGCCCTGGGCGAAGGGCCCCCATGGGAGTCCCCAGAGAGCGCCGCGCCCCGGGAAGCCCGCTGGGTCCTGGCCGCGTGCCGGGGAGAGTCCCCAGCGAGGTCCGCGGCCGCCGCATCCTCGCGCCCAGCGCGGGGCGCTTCCGCCGCATGCGCGACCGGGCGGGAAGCCCGTGATCAAGGAGCATCCGCAGTACGGAACGCGGATCCCACCCGAGGAGCTGGAATACCTGAACCATCAACAGCGGCAGCATCCGCAGCGCACGGGACGCCCGCCGGTCCCGGCGCACCGGATGCCCCGGACGCACGACCGCCCGCGCGAGCGCCCCGGCGCCCGCGACGACCGGCGGCACGAGCGCCCGCAGAGGCCGAATCGGGTCGGGAACCAGCGAGCCGGCGAGGGACCGCCGCGTCCCGCGCCCGCGGTGGCGGAATCGCCCGTGACGCTCCTGGGACGGGCGATCCATTCCTATCAGGCGTCGGCGGCGCTCTTCGCCGCACACTCGCTCGGCGTGTTTCCGACCCTCCACCAGAAGCCCCAGACGTCCGAGGACGTGGCGCGCCGCTGTGAGGCGGACCCGCGCGGAATCGAGCGTCTCCTGAACGCGCTCGTGGGAATGGGGATTCTCCACAAGCACGGGGCGACGTACGTGGTCCCTCGCGAGGTTGCCCCCTACGTGGTCCCCGGCGTCGATGGCGACGCGACCGGAATGCTCGATCTCAACATCGAGCTCTTCCGCGAATGGAGCGACCTGGCGCGCGGGATCAAGGAGGGCGTTCCTCTGCACCGGCTCTCGAGCGACGCGCTCCTGGCCAGCGATGGGGACCGCGTGCGCCGGTATATCCGCTCCGTTCACACGAACAGCCGGCAGACGGCCCAGCGCGTCGTGGAGATGGCGCCCCTGCTTCCCGGGTCGACCCTGCTGGACGTCGCGGGCGGATCGGGGATCTTCGCCGCGGAATACGCCCGCGTGACGCCGGATCTGAGGGCGATCCTCTTCGACCTCGCGCCCACCATCGAAGTGGCGCACGAGATCCTGACCGCCGAGGGCATGGAGGACCGGGTCACCTACCGCACCGGCGATTACCGGAGCGATCCGTTTCCCTCGCCCGTCGATGCCGTTCTGCTCTCGAATCTCTTCCAGACCGAGAGCGAGGAGGTGGGGCGCCTCATTCTCGCGAAGGCGCGCGAGTCCCTGCGCCCGGGCGGAACGCTTCTCGTCCACGGCGTCATGACCGATCCGGACGAGACCAAGCCCGTGGACGCGGTGATGCACTCCCTGCTCATGTACGTCCTCTTCGATCAGGGCCGAGCCTACCCGTCCGAGATGATTTCGGATTGGCTGGCCCAGGAAGGATTCGGCGTGCGCTTCGTCCGGCCGCTGGGTCCGCCGTTCCGCTCCAAGCTGATCGTCGCGACGCGCCTCGAGTAGCCTCGATTGCCTGAGCTGCCGTTCCTCGAGGTTCTGGCCGAGAACCTCGCGTCGCGCGTTTCCGGCCGCCGCATCGAATCCATCCTGATCCGTCAGCCCGCGCTGCTCCAGACATCGGCTCCCGCGCCCGAGAGCTTCGTTGGCGAGTTCCTGAGCCTGCCGGGGCGCGTGGGCAAGTATCTGATTCTGGAAACCGAGTCGCGCCGCGCGATCGTGATCCATCTCATGCGCGCGGGCCGTCTGGCCGTAACGCCCTCGCCGGGTTCCGGCGCGGAGCGGGGCGCTCCAGGAAAGGGACGCGTCGCGCGCGGGCCGGCGCTCCCGAAGCACCTCTCGGCGCGCATCGCGTTCGATGACGGAACGCGCCTCGACCTGGTCGAGCACGGAAAGGAGAAGCGGGCGCGGCTCTGGCTCGCCGAGGATTCCTCGGACGTGCCGGAGCTCGGGCGGCTCG
>Ga0099791_10000626_pt1 | contig 13134 bp, 9 predicted proteins | sample Rivendell_Oct201_7_FD_77318 | JGI IMG/M metagenome (GOLD analysis project Ga0099791, IMG submission 77318) | Vadose zone soil and rhizosphere microbial communities from the Eel River Critical Zone Observatory, Northern California to study diel... | ecosystem: Environmental > Terrestrial > Soil >... | reverse complement strand
GTGGATGTGCCGGAGGCTGCCGTAAAGGCGCTCACCGGCATCGAGCTGTGGATCGTCGACGCGCTCTGGTACCGGCCGCATCCGAGTCATTTTCACCTCGACTTGACGCTCCGATGGATCGACCGCATCCGCCCGAAACGCGCGATCCTCACCAACATGCACAGCGATCTCGACTACGCCAAACTGCGCGCCAAGCTGCCGCCGAATGTCGAGCCGGGGTATGATGGTATGCGGGTGGAGTTCCACGGCACGTGAACGAAGGATCGTTTGGCTGTGCAGCGCCCGGGGCTTGTCCCGGCCATCCCAATAATCGGGTGCGCTTGCCCATCCTGATCGAGAATCGCCGGGGACGAAGGACAGCATTGATTTTGTTGTGAATTCCAAAATTAGTTCGTTTCCACAAAATCCGCCCACGACGCTCATGATGGCAATCTGATACCATGAAAGGGGCAGTCGCGGTGGCAGTCTCGACGGAAGCCAAATGTACCCGTACGGGAACATAGAAAATATTCCATAATATGTCTTATGCGAATCACTCTGACGGGAATACGGGCTTGCGGGAACTGCGCCCACCATTTCGTCCTACCCGTTTTTTGGCTCGCTCCCCGGCACAGGAGCCGTCTCCTCGGCGACTAACCGCGGCCGAGCCGGAAACTCTACCCCGTCGTAAATTTCTTTAAGCGGCAGCGTCACGCCGATCTCTGGCATGTCGATCTCCTGGTCCAGCCCTTGGCGGGTAGCTTTTCGCCAACTTCGGTCCGTCCCTCGTACCCAGACGATCACCTCGGGAGCATTCGGTTCGATCACGACGATGCGTGCCAGGCTGTCGATGAGCTTGTATTCGTCAAGCTTGCCGATTGTGTCGAAGTCTCGCGTGGTTGGGGAGAGCACCTCCACGACCACGCGAGGCGACATCGCCTTCGTTGCGTTGGGGTCCCGTCGCCCGCAGTCGACCCCGATGTCGGGGCGGCGGATCTGTCCGGGTTTTGTCTCGACACTTCCGTCGCTTGTGAACGGCCGACAGCCGCCGCCGCGGAGCTGATTGCGCAGTTCCGCCAGCACGTTGACGACGATGTCGTCATGGACGTTCTTGGCGCCGGCCATCATTCGGATCGGAAAGCCATCCACGAGTTCGTACCGCTCGGGCTGCCCTTCCTGCCAGGCAAAAAACTCCTCGACCGTCCATCGCCGCGAGGCGGCGTCCGTCATGGTTCCACTCCGATCTCGTCCCCCTGTAAATAGGACCTCGGGCGTGACGCACTCAGATTGAGACGCTGATTGTTTTCAAGCGTCTTTCCAAAAAGGCGTAGGAAACACGCTCCTGTTCCAGTCTCACTTTTTCTCCAAGCCGATCATAAAGGAGATCATCGAAGAGCGCCTGCTCATCCGGTTCGAGGTGAGAAAGCGCGGCACGGTATGGCGCTTGCTCGTGCACCCAGAGCGAACGGTGCGCCACGAGCGTCTCGCGATTCATCAGGAGGGAACGCGCGTTTGGGAACCCGCCCCTCAGCCGATCAAGCATGGCAAAGCCGTGGGTGTCGATGTCGCCCCAGTAGTAGATATGCGCTCCCGCCATCCACGAAGCGGATTGCAAAAGATCGACGCCGTAACCCAGGCCGAAAATGACGATGGCTGCCGGAAAGTCGGGAAACGCGAGGCCGTTGATGTCGTTTTCGGTGACAAAGACATGGCGTGCCGCAATGTTCAGCGCGGCAAAATCATTGGCCGGAATAGCGATGTCGCACAGACCGGCGATCGCGATACGCCGGTCAAGCACCCGGAACCGGATTACCGGCGGCTTCGTTCGCAATCCGTATCGTTGCTCGAACGTCTGGGCCACGGCCTCGGCCAGCGGGCCGTCATTTCGCGTCAGCACGATGTCGAGCAGTTCGGAGAACAGCGCCTTGCGGCCTTCCACAAATTTCGTATCGACGCCCGCTATGTCGACCTGGCGCAGATAAAGATTCGACCGCGGGTGATCGCGGAACCAGGCGAGCACATCGAGGATTCGCGGCCAATCCTGCGCGTGCAAAAGCACCACCAACGGCCGCCGTGAAAGCCATTGCGCGAGTGCCGGAAACTTTTCGGCCGTGATTTGCGCCAGCGCTCTGAACCGCCGCCCTTCCCTTTCCATGCCTATGAGCCGCAGCGCGTCCGCTTCAGTCGGAACCGCCACGCGGCTGGGCATTCTGTTGCGACCCAGCTGGCGGTGGTTGATGTCGGCCCATTCGATGTCGTACCCGAAGCCTTTGCAAGAGCGGCTGTTTTCCTCCAGCTCGCGAATCCATCGGCGAACCGCCTCGAACGAATGCCCAATGGCCTGTGCCTCGGGGCGACGCATCGAAAGCTTCAGCGGAAACAGCGTTTCGCCGGTGATGCCCGCGGCAAGGATTTTGCCGCGCTCCCACACGCGCAGCACCTGATCGCGCAAATCGCTCGGCGTGGTCCAGGACGTTGCGTCAGCCATCGTATTCAGCCGCGCCATCAGCCGGCCCGCGACAGGCGCTCGGCGCGATATTCCTCGATCGTCAGGTTACGCAGCATGGACCGGCTGCCTTCATCGTTGTGCACAAAGCCCACTGCGGCGACGAAGGGCTCGATGACGTGGATTTTCTGCAACGGCGTGACGATAAGGAGCTGCAGGCTGAGCCGCTTGAACAGCTCCAGTCCGTAACGCGTCGACTCGTCCGAACCGCGCCCGAACGCTTCGTCAATCAGCACGAAGCGAAACGACCGTGACCGCGTCTCTCCCCACTCCAGGCCGAATTGGTAGGCAAGGCTCGCGGCCAATACCGTGTAGGCGAGCTTCTCCTTCTGGCCGCCGGATTTTCCCCCGGAGTCGGTGTAGTGCTCGTGCTCGCTGTTGTCTTCGCGCCAGCGCTCCGAGGCCGAGAACGCGAACCAGTTGCGCACGTCCGTGACCTTGCGGGTCCATCGTTTGTCGAGGTCCGTCATGCCTTCGCGGCCGCGGAAGCGTTCAATGATCGCCTTGACCTGGAGGAACTTGGCCTCGGAATACTGGATATCCTCCGACCCGGTCAGCGTTCCTTCCGTGCAGGAGCGCAGATCCTGCTGGAAATCGCGAATTTCCGGATCGCCGTTGTGGTCGTCCTCCAGCACGATAAACCGGCCGGGGTTGTAGTCGATCTCATGCAGCGATCGATTGATCTTCTCGATCCGTTCCCGGATCGACTGGCGCTCCAGATGCAGCTGCGACTGAAAGTTGGCGATTTCCCGGATCGTATTTTCGTTGAGAAGCTCCTTGAACCGCGCCTCGAACCTGGGAAGACCGTCGGCTTCGAGATCGTTCAGCATTTTCCGGTAGTCGGGAGTTGCTTCGAGCGAAGCGTCCATCTCGCGGGTTTCGGATGGATAGAGGCCGTTATACGCGGTCATTCCGGCCACGATCTTTTGTTGCAGCCGTTGGATCTTGTGATCCTCCTTATCGATCTCTACCTGGAGGCGATCGCGCATTTCGCGCTCCCGCCCGTCGCAGGATTCGACCGTCAGGCGCCGATCGCTCTCACTCAGCATCGCTTCCAGCCGCGGGAAATAACGGGCGTTGGCATCGACGTCGGACGCCGCGAGAAGATTCCTGCATTCGTCCAATTGACGGCGGGCGATTTCGGCGCGCTCGCTCAGCCGCGCTCTGTCTTCGTTTGCCTTTGCGAGCTCCGCCTTCGTCTCCGCGATGGCCTGCTCCACCCCGGCAAGTTGCGCCTGAAGCGTGCGCAGAACGTCGGAACCTTGCTCGAGTTGCTGTTTCTCCGCCTCAAGCCCGTCGATTTCGATGGCCAGGGGTTTCCAATCGAGGTCGCGGAAGCTCTCGAACACGGACAAGCGCTGGAGGGTTCCGAGCCGACGGTCGAGCGCGGTCTGGGCGCCCTGCAACTTTGCCAGTTTCGCCCCGCACGCGGCAATGCGCGCTTCCAGGGAACGCGCCTGTTCCGCCAAAGCGGCGATCTTAGGCTCGTTCGACCATCCGAGCACGTAGCGGGTGCGGTCGTTGAGCCTATGTCGGTCATCCTTCTCGTGGCGCTCGCCACGGGACTTGATCTGGCCTGCGCGGGTCAGTGCCGTGTCTTCCCGTCGGAAGCTGTCGATCGTTTCGCAACAGGCATAGTCGAAACGGCGCGCCAGATCGGCATCAAGCCAGGCGTAGAACGAGGAATCGGGGCGGATCGCAAGCTTGAGCACCAGCGATCTCGCATTTAGATCGGACGGGCGCGCTCCGTAGCGCGCCCTCACCCGGTAATAAACCAGCCGGCCGCCGAGGTGGGTGCGCTCGACCCACTCGGCCACCCGCGCATAGTCTTCGTCCGGAACCAAGAGCGACAGAGCGTAATTGTGCAGGACCCGCTCGATCGCTCCTTCCCACGCGGCCTCCTCTTCCCGCACCTGGATCAACTCCCCGGCAAAAGGAAATCGTTCTTCGTCGACGTTCAATTCCCGGCACAGGCTGTCGCGAATCGTAAGCATGTTGGCCGGGATGTTCGAACGGCGCTGTTTCAGGGACGTAATTTCTCTGTCGATTTCGGCGTGCTGTGCGCGCAGCTGCTGGAGCGCCACGGATTCGTCCGTGATGGCATTCTGCGTCTCGTCCTTGCGTACCTGGATGGCTTCGCTTTCCGAGGCGATCTTGGCACGATTGGCCGCGAAGGCATCTGCGTCCAAGACCTCGGGCAGCCCGGCGGCGCGGGCGAAGCCGGCATACTGCTCCGCGCGCCCCATGCGTTCGACTTTCAGTCTTTCCCGTCCGGCGATCTCCCTTTTCAGGTTCTCGATACGATCGCCGCCGTTTTCCGCGATCGCGCGCTTGATTTCGTCACGCTGATGGCGCTGACTGCTCTCCTGGTCGTCGAGCCCCGCAATTCGCTCGGAAAGCCGGCCAAGCTCCAATCCGAGGCTCTCGCAACGCCGTTCGAGCAGCCCCGCCTTCATGCCGGCAAAGAAGCCGCGTAGCGCCTCCCGGCAGCCGCGCATGGCGATTGCTTCTTCCATGAGCGCCGCGTGCTGATCGCAATCGGCGATCAAAGGGGTGAGGCGCGCGATTTGCGCCTTGGCCTTCAGGACCGATTCGTGCGCACGGTTGAGGTTGTCGAAATGCGCCATCAGAGCATCGATCCGCGCCTCGACCGGAAACGCTTCGAGCATATGCTGGCGCACGAAATCGGTAAGATTGCCGACCGATTTCATGGAGACGGTTTGATGGAAGAGATCGAGCGCCTGCTCGTTGTCGATGCCGAAGCGCCGGCGGAACGAGGCGCTGTAGGGCGGGAAGGTGTCGTGCACCTCGACCCGCGGCATCGACCGCAATTTTTTCTTGAGCGCGTTGATGTCCGATCCGAATCCGCTGAAGTGCTCCGATATGGCGAGCGGCGTATCCGCAACAACGTAGAATCGGGTCGGCTGTCCGTGCGTGTCCTTAAACGAGAACACTTGCGCGAGCGTCACTTCCTGCTGGAAACCGTCGTTGCGGAACCTGCCCAGGATGACCGAGTAGGTGTTGAGGTCGCGCAGCGCCACGGGTTTGGCGGCGAACCCGGATTCGCCGCGTTCCGATTTATAGTGCCCGAGAACGTACGACTTGAGGTCTCGTTCCTTCGCATCAGCGCCGGCCGCTTTGTTGTAGGAAATCTTCTGAGCCGGCACCAGAAGCGTCGTGATGGCGTCGACGAGGGTCGATTTCCCCGATCCGATGTCACCGGTCAGCAGCGTGTTGTCGCTGTTGAGGTCAAGACCCCAAACTACGCTGTGAAAGGTCCCCCAATTGAAGAATTCGCACCGGTGAAGCCGCATCCCGGCGCGACTAGCCCCCACCTTGCCCTCCCCCGCTCGCACGGGAGGGTCTAAACGCAGGCCCTCCCCGGCTTGCGGATAGGTCGCAGCAGGGGCTTCGACATCTGCGACGGGCGCACTTGCAAGCATTTCATTCATTCGATGGCTGCCTGTTCGCTCGACGAATGGGATTGATATGCAGCAAGGCGCTGATCGAAGTCGGCGAGCCACTGCGCATCGACGAACGCCTTCAAGATGCGCCGGACCTCAAACCTGTCGTTCGTCCCGCGCAGCCGGCGCAGGAATCCCATGTCCACCACGCGATTGATATCGGCGCCGATTCGATCATTCAGCCGAACCTGGTTGGCGGTCTCAGCAAGAAACAGGCGCATCATCTCGACGATGTCGTTGCGGCCGAGAATGAGACGCGCCTCGCCGCTGGTGGCGTCGAACTCCGCCAGCTTCTTTCGCAACAGCGCCAGCATGAGGCTGACCTGGTAGCCGAGCTGCCGGCGCGGCACGAGCCGCGGCAGTTCGGTTGCCCCCTCCTCCGCCGGCCGTTGCCGAAGGTAGGCAAAGCCCTCGGCTTCATCCAGTACAAGGTCGAGACCGAGACAGGCGACGTAATCGCGGACGCGCGCCTGAATGCCGATCAGAGATTGCCACAGGACCGGATCGCTCTCGCGGTCGGCGATGCCTTTCATCAGCGAGACGACGACGACGGAAAGCGCGTCCGTCATCGTCGTCTTCCGGTCCGGCCGGCCACGGCGACGGGGCGACAGAACACCACCATCGGCAGCGTGCCTTGTCGAAGCCTGCCCTCATCGTCGGTCCAGGTCAGGGTCTGACGCCGCGCATCGTCAATGACGGAGGCGCCGTCCGCCGCCGCGAGACTCATGTAGGCAACAAGCTCCGCAAGGCCCTGCTCGAGCGGATGCGCCTGCACGAGGTCGAGGAGCGATACCTGCGATCGGGTCTGAAGCGCGCAGCGGACGCGCCCGGCGAGACGCTCCTTGTCCACATAGACATTGTTGAAAAGCGCATCCGACGGCACGTCTTCGACCGCATCGGCGGCAATTTCGTCGATGCGCGCCTTCAACGGCGGCGTGAACAGCGGCCGATCCATCACCAGGGCAATGTCCGGCGCGGGTTCGTCGAGTTCCATCACCGGCCCGGCAGGCGTGGTGTCACGAATCGCCAGCGCGCGTTGTTCGATGTCCCTGACGAGCTTCATGATCCGGCGGTTGTCCTGCCATGCCTTGTCGTCGAGGTAGCGCCGCAGCTGCTCGGACAGGCGCGCCACGGTGCGTTGCGTCACTTCACCCGCCTGGACCCAATCGTAATGAATGCGGATGAGACGCCGATCCGGCTTGAGCTCCTGCACGGGGGCAAGTTCGAACACCCTCGACAACAACTCCGTAAGTTCGCTCTGGCGCGACGGCGACATCAGAAAATCCCAGAACGCACGAAAGCTCTTGCCCTGGTCGGAATCCGCAATGGAGTCCCTCTCGCCGAATATTTCGTCGAGCAGCACCCCCTTCCCTCCGTCCCAGGTCGCAATTCGCTCACGAATCGCCCGATCAAGGTCGCGAAAGTTCTGCTCAACCTCCCGGAAATCCGACAACAGGCCGCGGGCCGTCGTGGCGATGTGCGAAAATCGCTCTTTGATTCGGGTCGCATCGAGCACATAAAGCGCGCCGTCGCGGATCTGCGCAATCTCCTGGTCGATTTCCTGCTTGCGCCGCTCAAGCTCGCTGATTCGCGCCCAGGGGTCCATCTCGGTCCCTTGGACAAGTTGATGCAGCAAGTCGAAGATCGCCATCAGCCGCGATTCGGTCCCAACGAAGCGTCGCTGCCCGAGATCGACAACCCAGTCTATGGCCCGCTCGGTTGCCGGAGTGATGTCGAAATGGACTTCATCGCTATTAGGCGGATAGTATTTCCGCAGCCAGGCATGTTCGTCGGAGGCCCAGCTGTCGAGATAATGGCTGGCCTCGCGCGGAAACATGTCCTCCCCGAGATCGGCCCTCAGGGAAAAAAGATAGTCCTCCAGCCGAGTTGCGAGCTCCGGCTGGGACAAGGTGCGCACGTTCGGCCGGATGAAGGTGTCGTGCAAGAAGCTGACGATCAGGGGCGCATGATCGGCATTGAGCAGCCGCCAGGCCGGATGCCGGCGTCGCAGCGTTTCGAGCGTGCGATAATCCATTGCCGTACCCCCGAGCGGCCGGAATCGAACACCAAAGTCATCTCCCTTTCCGCAGCAGGCCGCAATCCTGGCGCCCCTCCCCTCCCCTGTTATCTTTGGCCTACTCGCGTGAGATGATTTATGTTCTTGATTTGTTCCGATGTCAAGAACTGCCTTATTGCGGCAGTGCATTGAGGCACCACCCTTATTGCTTTCGGGTAACACTGCCGCGCTGCTCTCTCTCACCACTTGCGGGGAGAGGTGATGGCCCCACAAGCAGCTTGCATGGCGGCGTACTGCCTTGGTAGCACCTGCGCATACCGGGCTTCGCGGATCATTTGAATGGCGAATATCACTCCTTCGCGGGATATCACGCGGCTCATCGAAATAATGGCGGCGCTACGCACGGCCGGCACAGGCTGCCCGTGGGATCTGGCGCAGAACTTCTCCACCATTGCGCCCTACACCATCGAGGAAGCCTACGAGGTTGCTGATGCGATCGAACGGCGTGACTTCGATGATCTGCGCGACGAGCTTGGCGATCTGCTGTTGCAAGTGGTGTTTCACGCCCGGATGGCTGAAGAAGCGGGCCTATTCGGGTTCGGCGACGTGGTGCAGGCCATCACCGAAAAGCTGGTGCGGCGCCATCCCCACGTGTTCGGCGATGTCGGGAGTCTCGATACCGATGCGGTCAATGCATTGTGGGACAGGATCAAGGCGAAGGAGAAAGGCGAGCGGGCAGCGCGCCGCGCGATTGGACCGAACGGCGCCCGCGAACGCAGCACGGGCGCGCTTGCGGGTGTTCCGGTCGCCCTCCCCGCCCTGACGCGTGCGCTCAAGCTCCAGGAACAGGCCGGCAAGGTTGGTTTCGACTGGAACGATCCCCTGGCGGTGCTCGCAAAAATCCGCGAGGAGGCCGATGAAATCGCCGCCGAGCTCGCGTCCGGCGCGGCGCGCGCGGCCCGGGAGGAGGTCGGCGATCTCTTGTTTGCCGTCGTCAACCTGGCCCGCCATCTCGGCGCCGACCCGGAAGCCGCGCTGCGCGCTACCAACGAAAAGTTCGAGCGCCGCTTCGGCTACATCGAAGAGACGCTGGCCACGGCCGGAAAAACGCCCGAGCAATCGACGCTCGCCGAGATGGACGAACTTTGGAATAAGGCGAAGCAGCGGGAAGGATGATCATGCCGTCCCTTGGCCCGAACGAACCGCTGATCGGCAAGCCCGGCTCGCGCGCGCTGCTCGACACGCCGGCGCTCTGCGTCGATGTCGATGCAATGGAGCGCAACATCCTTTCGATGGCGGAGTTCTGCCGCGCCAAGCGGGTCGCGCTGCGGCCACACGCCAAGACCCACAAGTCGGTCAGGATTGCCGAGCGGCAGATTGCGGCTGGTGCCGTCGGGCTCTGCGTCGCCACCATCGGCGAGGCCGAGATCATGGTAGCGGGCGACATCAAGGGCGTGCATGTAACATCGCCGCAGGTGACATCGTCGAAAATCGCCCGCGTCGTCGCGCTCAACCTCGCCGCAAAGGACGGCTTCTCCCTGGTGGTTGACCATCCACAGAACCTCGCCGATCTCGCTGTGGCGGCGAGCGCGTCGGGCAAGGTGCTCGACGTGCTGGTCGACTTCTCGGCCGGGCACCACCGCACTGGCGCCGCGACCGAGGACGACGCGATTGTCCTGGCTCAGGCGGTGCATGCTGCTGCCGGATTGCGCCTCGCCGGCCTGCAATCCTATTCCGGCAACCTCCAGCACATCGCCGACCGGGACGAGCGGCAGGAGAAGGCAAAGCAGCGCCTCGCTATCCTGGCCGGCCTTGTCGGCAAACTCCGCGCCGCCGGCCTCGCCGTGCCGATCGTCACCGGCTCCGGCACCGGCACCCACGATTTCGATGCCGAGGCCAAAATCTTCACCGAGCTGCAGGCCGGATCCTACATCTTCATGGACGTCGACTACATTCGTGCGCTCAAGGACGGGCGCAACGCGCTGCCCTTCGAGACCTCTCTGTTCGTGCAGACCGCGGTGGTGAGCATCGCCAGCACCAAAGTTCCAAGCGGTTATGTCACCACCGATGCCGGGCTCAAGAGCTTCGCAACCGAAGGGCCGCAGCCCGAGGTCATGTCCGGCGGCCCATCCGGGGCTACCTACGCCTTTGCCGGTGATGAGCACGGACGCCTGTTCTTCACGCCGGGGACCCATCCGGTCCCAGCTCTCGGTGAACGCATTGAGCTGGTGACGCCGCATTGCGACCCGACGGTCAACCTGCACGACTTCTACCACCTCGTCCGCGGCGACACGCTGGTCGACATCTGGCCGGTGGATGCGCGGGGGAAGCGGTAGCGCTTGCCAGCGCGTGCGCGTTGACGTCCCACATCGCGTTGATAAAATATATTTTATTCTTTAACAATACAGCTTGTTTTTGATAAAATAGATTTTATCTATATTGCGTCTCACGCAGAGAAATCAAACAGGCTTTATATGGCGGTCTCACTCTGGGGCAAAGTGTACTACGATGGTCTCTTCGCGGGTGAACTGCGGCAGGAGCCTGGTGGACGCTGCGTGTTCACTTACGATTCCACGTACCTGGAAGCCGGCCATCCTTCGATTGCTTTCACGCTGCCACGCCAGGCTCCGCCACACATCTGCGAACAGGGACTCCACTCGTTCTTCGACAATCTCGTTGCGGAAGGCTGGCTTCGCAATGCTCAGGCGCGCGCGCTCAAAGTCAATCCGGATAATCGCTTTGCCTTGCTTCTTGCATTTGGCCATGACTGCGCGGGAGCTGTCTCGGTCATCGACCCTGCACCGACCACGGAGCCATCGATTGATCCAGGCGATCCGGCGGCCATGGCTGCGCTCACGAGCCGCGCTTCGCTTTCTGGAGTTCAGCCCAAGCTTCTTGCTGTCAAGGACGGCCGGTCTTATCGGCCAGCGCGGCGCGACGAGACCTCCGCTTTTATCGCAAAGCTGCCGTCAGGAGCTTTGCGCGACATCGTCGAGAACGAATATCTAACGACCGTTGCTTGCCGTGCGCTGCTCCCCGACGACGAGATTGCCGAGTCGGAGGTTGCAAAGCTCGAAGGTGTCAATGAACAGGCATTGCTGGTGAAGCGATTTGATCGCCTGCCGAGCGGCACCAAACGCCACTTCGAAGAATTCAATCAATTGCTCGGCAAGCGATCCGGCGACGACAAATACGACGCGTCCTACGACGACATGGCCAAGTTTGTTCTCAAGACGCCGGGCTGTACGCCGGTCGATGCGTGGCGGCTGTTCCGTCGTGTCCTCGTTTGTTTCCTCACCGGCAACACAGATGCGCATCTCAAGAATTTTGCGATGTTCCACACAAGTGACGGATTGCGCCTCACGCCGGCCTATGATCTCCTGGCCGCAGCACTCTATCCCGAATATCGCCAGATTGCGCTTGCCGTCGGCAACGCTGCCAATCTTGAACTCGGGTCGCTTGCACCCAAGCACATCGTCGCGTTGAGCGAGTCCTTTGGATTAGGCAGGCGGGTTCTGACCGAAGCCATCACGGTTCTCGAACGCCGCCGCAAAGCGGCAGAGAAAGCCGTCGTAGAGGCGGGCCGGCGCATCGGGGAGGAGCAACTTGGACAAAACCTGCTTGAATTCATGGAGCGTCGATGGAGTGGCACTTTCAAATCAATTGGCCCCTACTTGTCGAAGAAGCAGTCCGCCGCCGGCACCGCATGAAGCTGACCCAGCGGCAGTTGGCAACATTGGCGAACGTCAGCACGCCGACCGTTTCGCGCTTTGAATTGGCCGCCAAGGACGTTCAACTGTCGTCGGTGCTTGCAATCCTCGACGTGCTCGGCATGACCGACAAGCGCACGCTGTCGTTTGATGAAGGCGCAACGCGCGATGCGGACGATAGCATGATCTTCTGGGGCAATGACGGCGAGACCAGGGTTCGGTTTCGTATTTCCCGCGCCGCGCTCGACGATCATTTTTCGCGGCGTGATCGCCTGCGGCCCGATGCAGCTTTCAAGAAACATCGCCGCGACATCGAGGGGCTTGCGCGCCGCAAGTATTTCCTTGAGCAGCGCGAGCCCGATGGGTCGGTCCTTATCCGCACCAGCGAGATTGCTTAACAGAGGACAGATAACGGACGACAGATGACGGAGGAAGCAGGACAGAGATCAAAAACCCGACCTCCGTCATCGACCTCCGTCATCGACCTCCGTCATCTGTCATCCGTCATCCGATTCTGATGTTCTCTGCACCGAACTTCGCCCGCACGAGGCCGGCGCGGTCCGGAGCAACTCGCACCGTCATATGCATGCGGCCGTCGGCGCCGGCGGCGCGCGCCAGCACCTCGGCGTGCCGGTACAACCAGCTCATTCCGGCCCCGTCGGCGAGATCGAGCGCCACATCGAGGGTGAGGCGCGAACGGGCAAGCTCGGTTTCGATCGTTAAGATCAGGCCATCGAGCCCCTCGCCGGTCAGCGCCGATACCAACACCGGCTGCGGGCCGTTGCCCCTGCGGCGCCCAAGGTTGTCGAGCCGGTCTCGTTCCTGCGGATCGAGGCGGTCGATCTTGTTCCATATTTCGATCAGCCGCGGGTCGTCCGGCTCAATGCCGAGACCGCGCAGCACCTCGATGACGTCCGCCGACTGTGCGGCGGTGTCGCCGTGAGAGACGTCGCGGACATGGAGGATGATGTCGGCTTCTATCACCTCTTCGAGGGTCGCGCGGAATGCCGCCACCAACATGGTTGGCAGGTCCGAAATGAAGCCCACCGTATCGGACATGATGATGCGGGCGCCGTGCGGCAGATCGACGGCCCGCAGCGTCGGATCAAGCGTCGCAAACAGCATGTCGGCCGAAACGACGGTCGCCCGCGTCATGCGATTGAACAGGGTCGACTTTCCGGCATTGGTGTAGCCGACCAGCGCGACGATCGGATACGGCACCCGCTTGCGGCTGTCGCGATGGAGCTTTCGGGTGCTCTTTACGCCCGCGAGTTCACGCTCGATCTTGGCGATGCGCTCGGCAATCAGCCGGCGGTCAGTCTCGATCTGGGTTTCGCCGGGTCCGCCGAGAAACCCGAAGCCGCCGCGCTGCCGTTCCAGGTGGGTCCAGGACCGCACCAAACGGCTGCGTTGATAGGTGAGGTGCGCCAACTCGACCTGCAGCGCGCCTTCGCGGGT
>Ga0099791_10000625_pt1 | contig 13139 bp, 11 predicted proteins | sample Rivendell_Oct201_7_FD_77318 | JGI IMG/M metagenome (GOLD analysis project Ga0099791, IMG submission 77318) | Vadose zone soil and rhizosphere microbial communities from the Eel River Critical Zone Observatory, Northern California to study diel... | ecosystem: Environmental > Terrestrial > Soil... | reverse complement strand
CAGCGAATACAAAAGCTCGACCATTCGGCGCCGACTCGAGCGACGGATAGCCCTCAAGAAAGTCGCGGATCTGAGCCGCTACGTGAGGCTTCTCGCTGAAGACGCGCAAGAGGTCCAGGCGCTCGGCGAGGATATCCTGATCCACGTCACCGGCTTCTTTCGTGAGCCGGAGGCTTTCGCAGCTGTCCTTTGCCAAAATCCTGTCGTCCAGACTGGACGGTGACCCAGCGACGTGCGAGCCAGGGAGGCAATGTCCCTCGTAATCGCTCTGTTGGGCGCGCTGCGTGCGTCGCTCAGAACCCGCACTGACCTCGCGCTCGAGGGATCTCGGCACTCACCGCTGCGGTTGCAGCGCCGAGTGACGTCCAAGAAGGTCCATCATCGGCGGTGCCGATCGGGCAACTCGTCGGTCGATCAGACGTTGGATCGAGTTTTGGCCAACCACAGGCAGCCATCCCCTTCCGCCTGGAGCGTCTGGATAACCGACAGCGCTGGCCCGAGGCGCTTGTTTTCGAACGAGAGATCGCGAAGGCTGCGAAGGTGTCAATGTTTTGAACCAGTAGAACCAGCTGCCTGCAATTCTTTAAATAGCCTGACACCGTCTTCAACGGTGTTAACTCGAATCATCCCGCTCACCACAGCGTCGATAGTTGGGACACCCCCCCAATAAGGTGGAAATGTTTTGCCCACAAAGGTGGGGTCCCGAGACAAAGAAGCCAGGTATAGGTCTCCCTTAGTTGCGTGAGATGTCCATGAATGCCCGCCCACACCCACGCCCTTACTCTCGGGGCCTCGAAGGACTCGTACCACGTCGAAGGCGAGGTAATCCCCGCCCATTCCACTTGGCTCACTGTAGACGTATTGTACTCTAACGATCGCGACCCAAGTCCGTTCCTTCAATTTGTCCGTCCGGAATCCGGGACTGACGTCTGAAACAAAAGGATATGGTCCCGGTGGGTTGGTCATTTGTGTCCCACCGTCCAGCGAAATCGTTGCCACGATAGTGAATCCAAGGCCAAGAAATGAGAGCACTGGGACACGCTCCTTTGTCGTTTGAGTTTCGGCCAATGTCGCACGGAGGCGAGCGAGGTTCCAGCATAGACTCATTCTTTGGTCTCTGCGATGCGTGCCTTGATCAGCCTCCGGACAAGGTGCATCAGCAGCGGCTTGCTCTGCGAAAAATGAAGAGCGCTTTTCGTCTGGTCGTAGCCCTCGAGATAAGGGCGGAGAGTTTTGAGCGTCGACCCACTGAAGGGAAAGTATGAACATCCTTTCGCCCTTGCACAAAAGCCGGCGACGACGGTGCCGCGGAGACGAAACGCCGGAATGCTGTAACTGATGCACTCTTCCGCGTCTGGGATGATCGATCGAATCTTTTTTCGGAGGTCCTCGAGCGCAGAGCGCTTATCAGCGCTTACGGTCTCAAGGTATTCATCGATCGTTGTAACTTTTCGGCCCATGCGGCGTTAGGAGATCTACTCAAGGTTTTGTTACGAGCCAACTACAGTTGGACTCCCGCTTCGATTCGCCGAGACGCCTACGTCGAGAAAAAGAGCTCGTGTAGGTCAGATAACCGGCGATCTGTAAACTTCGATGCTCCCTTGCCTCACCGGAACTGTCGTGGCAGGCCCTGCGGCCGCGCTGCGCACCGGCCTCGCAGGGCCGCGAAGCGAAGAAGTGGATGCGCTTCTTGGTCCCGTCGATGAACCGGACGTCGACCTGGCCGAAGTCGTGCTGCGTGAATTCCCCGGGCAACCCTCGAAGCGGACCATCGGTTTCGGTTTCTTCTGGCGCACCGAGCGGATCAACTCGTAGAGCGCGCTCTTGCGACCGGCATACCCCGCGAGCTTTGCCCTGCGGAACACTTCGAGCGACAGCAACTCGGGCTCGCTCTCGAGTAGGTCGACGACGAACAGTCGAAAGGGCTCCGCCCTCGACGGGCGACCTAGCCGACGCTTCTTGATCTCCACTCTCTTGTCGATCTGCTCGACAGGCGCTTCAGCTTCAACGCGGCGGACGCTTCTTCGCGAAACGCCGGTCAGTCTCGCGATTTCCGTGGCGTTGTGGCCAGCTCGACGGAGCACCTGGATTTCGTGGCGCTTTAGCATGTCCAACATCTCTTCCCTCGCGGCTTGAGTCCGCGAGATCTGTCCCTCCGGCCGTTAGGCCAGGGTGGGTAGAATTTCCGGAAGGGAGTGGGTCAGAATTTCCGGAACCAGCAAGCTTTCGGGAGAACATCATGAATGACTGTGCCCCAGTTGTTGAGCTTCTCGGGTCTCACCGTCGGCTATCACCCGGGGGGACCAAAGAGAACGTTTTCAGATCCAGTTGAGGCGTGCGCTGAGTTCGTGACCAAAGAGATTGGCGACCTTGCGACCTCGGCCGGCTGACTGATGGAAGGCGGCTCACCGCCGAGGGAATATCTCAGGAAAGCCTCATACTTTCTTCGACGGCGCAGGATGCGGCCTTACCGCTCCGAGGCGATCTGCTTCGAAGCCCCGAGCTGCCAGACGAGGAACGCGAACTGGTCAGTCAGCTCCGCTTCCACTTGCGATTTGGTCGATCCTAGCCCGTGGCCCGCGTCGTAGTCGACTCGCAAGAGGATGGGCTTGCCGCTGCTCGTCGCGGCTTGCAGCCGAGCGGCCATCTTGGCCGGCTGCGACACCGGGACGCGCGGATCGTTGATCCCCGAGGTGAGCAGGACCGCCGGGTACGGCGTCTTGTCTTTCACGTGGTGATACGGGCTCATCGCGTACAAGCCCTTGAACCCATCGGCGGTCTTGATCGTCCCGAACTCCTGCGTATTGGCCGGGCCGCCCTCGGAGATCTCGAACCGCATCATGTCCGAGACGCCGACGCGATCGACCGCGGCGGCGAACAGCTCGGGATGCTGGTTGATCGCCCCGCCGATGGTGATTCCGCCCGCGCTGGTCCCCGTTCCAGCGAGGCGCGGCGGCGAGGTGTATTTCCGCTCGACCAGGTACTTCGCACAGCCGACGAAGTCGTCGATCGTGTTTTGCTTCTTGAGCTTCATTCCCGCCTGGTGCCAATCCTCGCCATTGTCCCCGCCTCCTCGGACGTGGGCAATCGCGTAGATCCCGCCCCGTTCCAGCCAGGCGAGCAGCGTCGGGCTGAAATAAGGCTCGAAGGCGACGCCTAAGGCGCCGTAGCCGGTCACCAGGGCCGGATGCGAGCCGTCCCGGGCAAGTCCGCGCTTGTAGATGATCGAGAGCGGCACCGGGGTTCCGTCGGCGCTCGGGGCTTTGACCTCCTCGGAGGTGATTTCGGAGAAATCGGCCGGGTTGGGGGGAGCGAGGTGGGTGTCTTGCAGCCGACCGCCGGCGAGCGAAAACCAAGCCGGAGAATGAGTCCAGGAAGCCATCGCGAATATCGCTCCCGGCCTGTGCGGATCGGTGGTGAGCCCGGCCAGCGTTCCTTCAAAAGGAAGAGAAACGACTTGAGGTTTGCCTTTAGGAAACGGGTAGCGGCGCAACCGGCTGATTCCGCCGCTCAGATCGCGGACATACATCGCGTCCTTCGCAATGCCAAACGTCCGGATCACCACGTCGCTCTCGGCAACCGCCACCGTGGCTTTGGCCAGATCCGGATGCGCCACGCTGGTTTTGATGATCTTGAATCGCGGACTGTCCTTGTGGGTGAGCAGGAACAGCTCGTCGGCGCGCGCGTCGAGCCAGGTCACCTCGTCCGCAACGTCGGCCACCAGACGCCAGGGGATTTCAGCGGAGCCCATCGCCTTGAGAGGTGCCGCGTAAAGGGTGTGCTCGCGTTTCACGCCGTGGGCGACTATGCCGAAGGCGTAGGCGCACCCGGGAATTACCGCGATGGAGGGGAAATCGTCTTCGCCGATGTTCGCGTTTCGAGACGTGCCGTAACCGAAGACCGGACGCTCGGTCTCTGGATCGGCGCCGGTCCGGTGGCGATACACCTGTCCTTTCTTGTACCTCGCGACGCGCGGAGCAACCGGGGGCAACTGCGCGAAGCGAAGGTAAAAGAAGGAGCGGTTGTCCGGCAGCCAGGAGACGGCGGCGTACTGCGTCCGCGAGATGCGCTCGGGGAAGACCTTTTCCGTGTCGACGTCCATCACTTGCAGCACGCTGTCCTCCGACCCCCCTACCGAGATGCCGTAGGCGACGAGCTTCCCGTCGGGCGAGGGGTTGAAGTAGTCGATCGAGTAGTGCTTGCCTTCGGCGGTGAGCGTCTCCGGATCGACGAGCAGGCGCTCCTTGCCGTCGAACCCGCTGCGCACGAAGAGGCGGCGATTGTTCGTCCCGGGCGAAGTCTTGAAATAAAAGACGCGGCGACCCTCGAGCCGGACGCCGGTCACCGTGATCCCCGAGTCGTTGAGCGTGTGGATTCGCGCAAGCAGGCTGCTGCGCTCCGGCAAACCATCCAGGACGGATCGTGTATAATCATTCTGCGCTTTGAGCCAAGCGATCACCTCGGGGCTCTTGGTGTCCTCGAGCCACCGGTAGGGATCGGAGACCACCGTGCCGAAGTGCTCTTCCTTGACGTCGCGGATCGGCGTTTGCGGAAGCGTCGCCGAGGCGCCGTCGGCTGAGGTGAGCGACGAGTTGGCGATGAAAAGAATGGCGACGAGAACCGCCGATGGACGACCTGCGCTCCTGAGATTGTTCATGCGTCCTCCTTCGCTTCGCGCCGCAGCGCGGCAACGAGCGGCATGACGTTACCTGAAGGCGAAACAAGAAGCCCCCTGTCGTTGGCCAGAATTGGATCTTGTGACTTGACGGTAATCTGCGAGGGGGACCAGGCTGCCCGTCCATGTGGTCCATCGTGGTTGCCATGCTGGGCTCGCTCCGCTCAGCCCTGCGAGCGCGCAGGAGTCTGGTACTCGAGAACCTTGCGCTTCGGCAGCAGCTCGCCCTTCTGCGCCAGCGGTCTAGGCGGCCGCGGTTCGGAAGGTTCGACCAGCTCTTCTGGGTCCACCTTTCTCGGCGCTGGTCGCGCTGGCGCGATGTTCTGCACTTGGTGCGGCCCGAAACCGTTATCCGCTGGCATCGCCAGGGGTTCCGCGCCTTCTGGACTTGGAAGTCGAGGCCTCGAGGTCCAGGACGCCCGCCGATAGGCTCGGAGCTGAGAGGCCTGATCCAGAAGATGGCGCCCGCCAATCCGCTCTGGGGCGCGCCTCGGATCCATGGCGAGCTCCTCAAGCTCGGCTTCACCATCTCCCAGCGTTCGGTCGCCCGACTCATGCTGCGTCGGCGAGGGCCACCCTCGCAGTCTTGGAAAACTTTCCTCGCGAATCACGTCGCCGACCTAGTTGCCGTTGACTTTCTGGTCGTGCCCACTGCGACGTTCCGCATCCTCTTCGTGTTCGTGGTGCTGCTCCACCATCGCCGCCAGGTCGTCCACTTCAACGTGACAAGCGCACCGACCTCGGCCTGGACGGCCCAGCAGATGCTCGAGGCGTTCCCCGAAGACTCCGCTCCCAGGTACCTCCTCCGCGATCGCGATGCTGTCTATGGCAACACTTTCCGAAGACGCGTCGAAAGCATGGGCATCGCTGAAGTCCTGACCGCCGCGCGGTCGCCATGGCAGAACCCGTACGCCGAGCGCATGATCGGTACCATCCGGCGGGACCTCCTCGACCACGTGATCGTGTTTGGCGAGGGACATCTTCGTCGTCAGCTGCACCGCTACCTTCGCTATTACCACAGGGCGCGAACTCACCTCTCACTGGCGAAGGACGCGCCCGAACCACGGCCAGTAGAGCCACCAGAACTCGGGGGTGTTATCGCCCTGCCTCAGGTTGGTGGCCTGCATCATCGCTACGCTCGACGAGCCGCGTAGCGTCTCGATGAGCAGAGAAGGGTGCTCCCAGGGGAGCCCTCGCCTCTTGCCCTGTCGGTAGCTTGAAGCTCGACAGGCGGGGGCACGCAATCCGGGCTCCGATTCCGGGGGACCGACGCATGAAGCACAACGACCGGCAATCCGGTATTGGCCAAGCACAGTAATTCTGCAGCAACGTTTGTCACATGGCGCCATTCAGGTACGGGTGACCTGCAACTGCTCAGATCTGCAGCGACGGCCGGGCCCGCGTCCATCTCGGAGGATTCACCGAGTCGAGCGCGCGTCTCCCGCGAATCTGGGACACAGCCCCGCTTCGGCGGATTCGCCTCGCCCACTTGCCGGCACCGTGAACTCAAACACCGCGCCGCCAGGCACGTTCGCCGCCGCCCACAACCGTCCTCCGTGTGCCTCGATGATCGAACGTGAGATCGACAAGCCCATCCCCATGCCCCCGGGCTTGGTGGTGTAGAAAGCGTCGAAGACGTGATCCACGCTCGCAGGACTGAGCCCCGGACCCGTATCCCGCACCACGACGAGCACTCCGTCCGGCTCGGCTTTCTCGGTGCTGATCAACAAGTCTCGCGGTCCGTCGGTCGTGGGGGTCATCGCCTCGACGGCGTTGACGATCAGGTTGAGGATCACTTGCTGCAGCTGGATCCGGTCTGCCTGGATGGGCGGCAAGCCCTCCGCAAGCTGCGCCTCCACCGAGACGCGGCTCTTCATCGCTTCGCCACGCGTCAACGCAATCACCTCGCGGATCGCATGGTTGACGTCCAGGCTCTCCTTGCGCGGCAGCGTCTTCTGGATCATGCCGCGGATCCGGCCGACCACCTCGCCGGCTCGATTGCCGTCCTTGACGGTACGATCGAGAGCCTGCTGGACCTCGGCAAGATCCGGCGGCTGCGCTCTCAGCCAGCGCAGGGCCGTCTGAGCGTTGGTGACGACCGCGGCAATCGGCTGGTTGACTTCATGGGCGATCGAGGCCGTGAGCTGGCCCATGGTCGCAAGTCGATTTGCGTGCACCAGCTCCATCTGTACTTCGCGGTAGCGCCGCTCGCCTTCGCGCGCCTCAGCCTCCGCGCGCTTGCGCTCGGTCAGGTCGATCACGAACGCCACGCCCTGCTCGCGTCGATCATCGAACGCCGCCATGCCGAGAAGGACGGGCACGCGGCTGCCGTCTTTGCGGAAGAACTCCTTCTCGAACGGCTGGACTATCCCGGTCGTCTTCACCTCGTTCACTGCCCGTGCGTCGCGGTCGCGCCATTCCGCCGGCGTCAGGTCCGTCCAGCGCACGCGGCCCGAGACCAGATCCGCACGCTCGTATCCCAGCATCCCGAGGAACGCGTCGTTCGCCTCGAGGACCCCACCATCGAGAGTCCAGATGGTGATCCCGATGATGTTGGCGTCGACCAGGCGCCGGATCTTCGTCTCGCGCTGTTCGAGCTCTCGGTGTGATGCCAGCAACGATCTCAAGTCGGCCTGCAAGACCTCGCGCGACTGGCGAAGGAGCTTGCGGTAAAGCTCGCTATATTCGTTCCTTTTGTTGTCGAGAACGCACATCGTTCCAAAAATTTCCCCATCGGGCCAGCTGATCGGGAAACCCAGGTACGAGACCATTCCCAGCTTGATGTCAGGATTCGATTTCCATTCTTCATCCTGGAGGGCGTCGGGGACGAGCAGCGGTTTGCGGGTACTCATCACGGTCTCGCAATAGAGCCCGGTATTGAGACACGCGATTTCGTGCGGGTGGTAAGGATTCGCTTTGGACTCGCTGGATACGAAGACCTCGATGTTCGGAGGCTCGACTCGCATGATCAATGCGGATGGGACTTCCATGATCTCGGCAAGGAGATCCACGATTTCTTGCCACTTCTCGACGATCTCCGAGGGTACCTGGACACCGTGTGGCATGGCACTCCCCAACGATGCGGTGGGCGGCCTCAGCCCGGCGGATTCCATTCGTTGACGGGTAGCATGAATTCAAACGTCGTGCCAGGCCCGCTGTTTGGCGTCGCCCACAGCCTCAACAAGCGTGGAATTCGCCTCGCGATCGTCAACCACTCCGATGAGAACCTTTAACCGGTGGTGACCTCCGCCGACGTTTAACATCGTTTTCCCTTTAAGCGTCCCCCTTAAAGGGGGACCCAAGTGGGGTGAACTCGCCCAACGGCCAATCGGACGGTTGCGGTGCTCCTGGAGTTCGCTGGCACCTTGCGCGTTTCGGCCATTGAGGCACCGGACGAAACCCTCGGGTCAAACGGCCACAGGGTTTCCGCGTGTGGAATTGCTCGGTTGACCTCAACAATCGGATGGGGCACTGGGCGCGGCTATGAGGAGGCGAAGCTCTCCATGTCACGTCTGACCGGGTGAACCCCTAAAGCTGAACCCTTAAACGATCCTGGTGCTGCTGAATTGATGACCGGTGATCGGGTCGCAGCGCCGTGCCCTCAAGCCGGCCGCTCTATTCAGCAACGCGAGCAGTTGTTTCCCTACAGCCGTAGCGGCTGTGCCCATCACCCTGCAGGCCTTAGACACGTTGTCCAGCTGCGGTGGCCCGCGCCACATAATGGTCCATTCGATGGCAGCCATGATCCGCACTGCCGAGTGCATTCATGGGTTCAGCCGTCGGGATCGAGTTTTGGCCAACGACACTACTAAGAAGATCGCAAACCGATGAAAAAGACGACAGCCGTCCATCAAGACCGGACAGCCGCGCCGCGAAGGGCGCGAGGGGCCCCCAAGTCGGAACATCGTTTTTCTGGTCGCTCAGCGAGAGCTGTCGCAAGAATTGCTAATCACAATTGCGAAGTACGAAGTGCCTGGATGCGAGCGTGCTCACTGGGGATGAAGCCTGGGCTTCCCTCCGCAAGCAAGTCTTCGCGCACATCATTGATACGTTGAGCCCCGGACCCGGCTGGGCTTCAAAGAACGAGAGGACGTCTTCGCGGATATTGGGCTCTTCATCGCTGGTCTGACGAGCGTAGCGGATTGGCTCGGCTCCATGACCGAGTTTTTTCCGCTCCAGCCGGGGGAGGTTGGCGGGGCGTCGTATCTCGAACGCTCCCGAGAACGCGCGAAGCGCGCGCTCGAAAAGATAGGCTGGGGCGCATGGCGCCTTCCTCGCACGCTGACCGACGCCGCCTATCGCCACTCCGTGCACTAAGTGCCGCGACGGTTCCGAGTGGACGCGCCATCTCGTTCTCAATCATTCCGGGTTTGAGAGCCGCGCAATCTCATGGTGTCAATATAGCGACACGCGAGACGCCGAGACGTCGGTTCGCCACGGTTTCGACATGCGCACAGCGGATCCCTTCCGATAAAGCGTGGGTCGAAGAGGCAAAAGAGAATCTTGGATGTTTGGCACGCTGCCTGCAACCTGCAAAAGGACTCGTGCCTGCAACGCGGGACACGGTTTGCTCGACAAATGCACAATAAAGCCCGGCGAGGAGAAAGTTACGCCTACGTTCAATGTGATTGTGCCCGAGGGACGTCTCTCAAGCGAACAGAAAACCAAAGTCGCGGTGGCACTTGGTGGCACCTACAAAGAACTGACCGGGGTGCCAGAGAATCTCACCCAAGTGATCTTCATTGAGGTGAAGCGCGGCAACTCCTTCGTTGGTGGCGCGCCCCTCGACACCGATCAGATCAGCGTGGAGGGCCATCTCCGCGTCGGGCGCAGCGTAGAGGCCAAGCGTTCGCTAATAGAGCGAACAGTCGAAGCGGTCGCGCAAGCCGCTGCGATGCCGAAAAACCACGTGTGGGCTCATCTGGTGGATATGCCGGCGAGCCAGATAGCCGAGTTCGGTCACGTGGTGCCGGAGCCCGGCGGAGAGGCGGCTTGGATTGCGGCGTTGCCCGAGGCGGAGCGAAAGGAGATTGAGGCCATCGGCCCCGTCCGTCGGGCAAGTTAGCAGGTGCGAACGCTGGCATTGGTCTGGCGCAGAACCGAGCGCATCGAATCACTCGCGGCTTGAGACCCTTTATTCAGGCACTGCTAGCCAGAGCCGTCGAGAACAAAATCCGAGCATCGTCATGCCCCTGACGACTCGTTCAAGTACGCGGCGCTTGCGAACATGGAGTGCATGAATACGGGGGCACAAGCCGCATGATCGATGATCGATAAGAAAAACAACCGCGTTTTTCGTGCCGAGTAAATCCCAAGTTCAGGTACGAACAACAGGAGGAAGAGTCACATGACCAGCATGACCAGCACACTCGGGCCCCACACGGTCGATCACCACATGACCCGCGTCGATATCCCCACCGGTATGGTCTTCGACACGTTCTGCGACGCCTTTGAACAAGCTGTTCCGGTCTTCGACTTCGCACACATCCGCGACATCACCGAAAATGGCGGCACGTGGCAAGACATCGCCGCGGCAGTAGCCGCAAATGCTCCCAACGACATGATGCGATACGCGACGCTCGACATGACCGCGCTTTACGCGACCACCGACCATCGCACAAAGGCCGTCGAGTACTTCGTCGGAAACCATGTGATCGCCGACCAGATGGTTCGCCGGGACCCGAAAATCTTGCTGTACGCGCCCTTGCGAATCCTGGTCCACGGGGACGCCGACGGCGACACGGTTGTCTCAATCGACCGGCCCAGCACCGTCTTCGCCAGCCTGGGCGTGCGAGAAATCGACGAGGTCGGCAGCTTGCTCGACCACAAAATCGGAGCCTTGCTTCGGGGCATCGGCGTGGACACCGGTGACGCTCTCGGTCGCAACACCGACCAACAAACCAGCTGACGCGGAGCGTCGCACGACCTCATCGGTCCCTGCAGTGGCTCACAGACCTCTCGGACCGACTGGGTCACGGCTCGCCGCGGCTGCCTAAGAAACCCTCCAGCACCAAGGAGCCACACCATGACCGCAACAGAGAACCAAACGATCCAACCGCAGTTCCGCACTGTCGACGGATTGTCGATCCGCCTCGCCGAGAGCGAAGAGCGGGGCGACCACGCCCTCCTGCTGAGCCCGTGGCCCGAGAGCCTGTTCGCCTTCGAGCCAACGTGGGCGCGACTGGCCGAACACGCGCATCTGGTGGCGGTCGACCTGCCGGGCTACGGTCATTCCGAGCGTCGCGACGAGCTGCTGTCGCCGCGGGCGATGGGTGAGTTCGTGATCCGCCTCGTCGACGCGCTGGGGCTCGAGTGTCCACACGCCGTCGGACCCGACATCGGCACCCCGGCCCTGCTCTTTGCCGAGGCCGCAAATCCGGGTCGCTTTCGGAGCCTCGTCATTGGCAGCGCCGGCACGGCCTACCCGCTCCAGCTGGGCGAGCCCCTGAAGGACTGGGTCGAGGCCCCTGACACCGAGGCCTACCGCAGCCTCGACTCGCGGGAGCTCATCGCCGGCTTCCTGAGCAGCTCTATCACGCGCTACGCGCTGCCCGAGTCAACGCGCGAGGACTACCTCTCGTCTTACGAGGGCGACCGCTTCGTCGAGACGATGCGCTACCCGCGCGCCTACCCGACTGACCTGGCGATCCTCGCCGACCTGCTGCCGAAGATCCAGACGCCAGTGCAGATCATCAACGGAGCGCACGACCCGGTGGCATTGCCGGTCAACGCCGAGTACCTCCACCAGCGGCTGCCGAACAGCAAGCTCGACTTGCTCGATTCCGGGCACTTCGCCTGGGAGGACCGAGCCGACGAGTACGCCGCGCTCATCACGAGCTGGTGGGCCGATGGCTACACGACTTTCTGAATCTAGGAGGAGACGACGACGGACGAGCCGTTCCGCACGCCTCCGTTCCTTAGCTATATGCCCTGCTGTTCCTGGGAGGAATGCGAATCGGAGAGGCCGCGGCGCTGCGCTGGAGAGCCTACGACCCCTCGTTGAATCCGCTGGGTCGACTGCTCATCGCCTCCTCGTACAACCGGAAGAGGAAGCTCGAGAAGGCGGTCAAGACTGAGCGTCCTCGCGAGGTGCCAGTCCACCCTACCCTCGCCAAGATGCTCGCGCCCTGGAAGCTCGGCGGATGGGAGCGGCTGATGGGGCGTCAGCCGACACCGGATGACCTGCTCATTCCCTCGTTCGAACGCAAACATCTTCTCGACCCGCAGGTCCTCGAGCGCTTCCATCAAGACCTCCAGGCGCTGGGCTTCAGGCCGCGAAGAACGCACGACGCTCGGCGAACCTTCGTGAGCTTGTCCTTGGCGGATGGTGCGCGGAGGGACATCCTCCGCTGGATTACTCACGGCCCCGAGGGCGACATCGTCAGCCTGTACACGTCCCTCCCTTGGGCGGCGCTTTGCGAAGAGGTCACGAAGCTCAACATCGGCCTGCGCGCTGGTCAGCTACTCGAGCTGCGCAAGGCCTCGAATTCAAGCGGCGACCCAAGCGGAAGCGGCGGGGGCTTACTACAGTCCTTACTACAGACGCGGCGCGTCAACCCAGAAGCTTCTACATCGCGCGGGCTTAGACTCTCTTGCGCCAGTGCCCAGGGCGGGACTCGAACCCAATTTGAGGCGAAAAAAACTTTCGTCAGGTCGTGCGGTTACCCCACATCGCCTCGTCCTCACAAAAGTTTTCATCCCGCCCCGTCCGAATCAGTACCGCCGCTTCCGAGCCCAAACCGCGCTGGAGGGCAGCACTGGGGCAGCAAGAAAGTACCCCGCCGACCACTCAGAGAGGGCTCCGTTCCACATCGAGCTCCCGAGCCCTTTCCCATTTCGGCCTGTCCCATCGTGGTCGAGCCAGCATTGTTGCACGCCGCTCCAAGAATGACTTCATGAACAGAGCCACAGGCTGGTCAGGTGGCGAGATCAAGCGGGAAATCTCGGCCCACCGAGGTCGCCCCGAAATCGCTTGCAGTCACCGGCCCTGAAGCATCAAAGCATGTAGCTCAGGTCGGAACCGTGCGATGGGTAGGCGAAGATCGCCTGCTCGAGATCGAATGCGCAAAGCCCCGCCCGGATGGCGAGCGCGAAGATATTGACCAACTCCTCCGCCTGCGCGCCGAGCAAATGCGCACCTAGGATTTTTTCCGTCCCTTCTTCGATGAGCACCTTGAATCCGGTGTGGGTCTCAGCTGTTCTGCGTGAGGAGTACCAGCTGTCCGTCAGCTGGTGGTTTACCCGGAACTTGAGGTTGAGGTCGCGCGCCGCCTTGACGCTGAGTCCCACCGAAGCCAGGGGCGGGATGGTGAAAACCACAGTCGGGATACCGGCGTAGTCTGGCTTACGGCGATTTCCCTCGAGAATGTTGGCAGCGACGATGCTTCCCTCGTAGGCCGCCACGGGCGTCAGCGGCAGACCCGCGGTGGCGGCGGCGTCGCCCGCGGCATAGACGGCGGGATTG
>Ga0099791_10000624_pt1 | contig 13146 bp, 11 predicted proteins | sample Rivendell_Oct201_7_FD_77318 | JGI IMG/M metagenome (GOLD analysis project Ga0099791, IMG submission 77318) | Vadose zone soil and rhizosphere microbial communities from the Eel River Critical Zone Observatory, Northern California to study diel... | ecosystem: Environmental > Terrestrial > Soil... | reverse complement strand
GTGCCGCGATTGCGGATCTGATAATGCGCCACATGGGAGACCGCGGCCTTGAGCAGCGGATGGGCGGCGTTGAGCCGCGCTTCATCCTCGATATCGCGCCAGCGCACCATGGCGCCGAGCCGCACGCCGCTAGCGTCGATCGCGATTTGCCGGAGATCGAAAAGCTTGCGCAGATCGACCAGCAGCGACGGTGAGGCGATCCGAAACGCCATCATGGGCACGAGGCTCTGGCCGCCGGCGAGCGCCTTGGCTTCGTCCCGCGACCCCAGCAGCGCCACGGCCTCCGCAAGGGTCGCCGGGCATGCATAATCGAATGCGGGCAGCTTCATTTAAGAACTCGGATCGCGAAATGCTGCTTGGGACGTCTTCAAGTTTCCTATCACCATGCCGATCGGACGGTCAATGCAACCGCGTCCACGCGATCGTGGGCGCCGCGGGTTTGACACGCGCGCGAGGGCACGACACAACATGCGCCCACCCTACCCTCCCACCAAGCGGGGAGGGTAGGGTGGGGCGGGAGGACGTCATGACAGTACAATTGAGCCTTGCGGTGTGCGACTACGATCGCACGCGCGCCATCTTCGATGGCCGCGCCAAGATCGAGGGTTGCGACGTGACCGCCGTGGCGCTCGAACCCGAGGAGTCGTTTCACCGCGCCTTCAAGTTCAACGAATTCGACATCAGCGAAATTTCGATGAGCAGCTACATGGCAACGACGGCGCGCGGGGAAGCGCATTACGTCGCCATTCCGGCGTTCGTGTCGCGGCTGTTCCGCCACAGCGGAATCTATATCCGCACCGATCGCGGCATCAAGGGTCCGGAGGATCTCAAGGGCCGGACGGTCGGATTGCCCGAATACCAGATGACCGCGAATGTCTGGATCAGGGGCATTTTCGAGGATGAATACGCCGTCAAGCCGAGCGACATCTCCTGGCGGCGCGGCGGCCTCGAAGAGCCGGGCCGCGAGGAGCGCACGAAGATCAAGCTGCCGGCCGATGTGGACTATGCGGCTATCCCGGAGCATCGCACGCTCTCCGACATGCTGGCAAAGGGGGAGATTGACGCCCTCCTGAGCGCGCGGGCGCCGTCATGTTTTCTCGATGGAGCGCCCCATGTGGGCCGCATGTTTGCGGATTATCCGGCGGTCGAGGAGGCCTATTTTCGCAAGACCCGCATCTTCCCGATCATGCATGCGGTGGGCATTCGCCGCTCCCAGGTGGAGCGCCACCCCTGGCTTGCCGTCAGCGTCTATAAGGCCTTTCTCAAAGCCAAAGCGCTTTGCATGAAGGAACTCGGCCAGATCGGCCATCTCGCCACATCCCTGCCATGGAGCGTCGCCGAATATGACCGCCTGCGCACCGCGATGGGCGAGGATTATTGGAGCTACGGCATCGCCGCGAATCGCCATGTGCTGGAAACGCTGACGTGCTATTCCTTCGCGCAGGGGCTTTCGGTGCGCAAGCTCGAGGTGGACGAGATGTTCGCACCGTCGACCTACGATCTGTCGAAGGTCTGAGGCGCCATGCATATCCTCGTCACCGGCGCGGCCGGGATGATCGGCCGCAAACTGACCGAGCGACTGGCGAAAGACGGCGCGCTGCACGGCCGCGCGATTGAGAAGCTCACGTTGGCGGATGTCTTCACCGCCCACCCGCCGCCCGGCATCGCCGCCGACGTCGAGATCGTAACCCGGGATCTGGCGTCGCCCGTCGTCGCCGAAGCGCTTGTCGCCGGCAGGCCGGATGTGATCTTTCACACTGCCGGCATCGTGTCGGCGGAGGCCGAGCTCGATTTTGACAAAGGCTATCACAGCAATCTCGACGGCATGCGGGCGCTGCTTGAGGCGATCCGCCGCGCCGGCGGCAGCTATCGCCCGAAGCTGATCTTCACGTCCTCGTGCGCGGCGTTCGGCGGTCCGTTTGCGAACATCATCGGCGATGAATTCCATCTCACACCGCACACCTCCTACGGCACCCAGAAAGCGATCTGTGAGCTGCTGCTTGCCGACTATACCCGCCGTGGCTTTCTCCACGGCGTCGGGCTGCGGCTGCCGGCCATCTGCGTGCGCCCCGGCAAGCCCAACAAGGCCGCCTCCGGCTTTTTTTCCAGCATCATCCGGGAGCCCCTGGCCGGCCACGAAGCGGTGCTGCCCGTGGACGAAAAAATCCTGCACACCCATGCGTCGCCGCGCGCCGCGGTGGGGTTTCTCATCCATGCCGCCGGGCTTGCCCCGGACCGGCTTGGCGCCCGCATCAACCTCACCATGCCGGGCGTGTCGTGCACGGTCGCCGAGCAGATCGCGGCATTACGGCGGATCGCCGGCGACAAGGTCGCGGCCCGCATTCGCCGCGAGCCCGATCCGCTGGTCATTCGCATCGTCGACGGCTGGCCCCATCGGTTCGATGCGGCGCGTGCGCGCGGGCTTGGATTTATGGCGGAGCGAACGTTCGAAGAGATCATCCGCATTCATATCGAGGACGAGCTCGGCGGCGCGATCCGATAGGCCATGCGCTTTCACTCGCCGCTCATTCCCGCCACCCTGCTGCGCCGTTACAAGCGTTTCCTCGCCGACGTCGTGCTTGCGGACGGCGAAGAGACCACGGTCCATGTCGCCAATCCGGGGGCCATGACGGGGCTTGCCGCCCCCGGCACAAAGGTGTGGCTCTCCAAATCCGACAACCCGGCGCGCAAGCTCACCTATTCGTGGGAGCTGGCGGAAGTCGATTTTGGCTCCGGCATGGAGTTTGTCGGGGTCAATACCGGCCATCCGAATGCGCTGGTGGCGGTGGCGATCGCGGCCGGCGCGATCCGGGAACTTTCGGGCTATGGCTCCTTGCGGCGGGAGGTGAAATACGGCCGCAATTCGCGGATCGACTTTCTCCTGGAACAAGAGGGCAAGCCGCGCTGCTTCGTGGAGGTAAAAAACGTCCCCCTGATGCGCGGGAGGGGTCTGGCGGAGTTCCCGGACTCGGTGACGGCGCGCGGCGCCAAGCATCTCGAAGAACTTTTCGCTGTTGCCGCGCAGGGCCACCGGGCCGTGATGATGTTTCTCGTACAGATTGGTTCGGCTGACCGGCTCGCGCTGGCGCGCGACATCGACCCGAACTACGGCGCTGCCTTCGACCGGGCCCGCTCGGGGGGCGTCGAAGCGGTCGCCTATCGCTGCGTGATATCGCCGACCGAGATCGCCGTGGCCGCTGCGGTCCCGGTGTTGGGTTGAGGGAGCCGATACGCTCCCTCTCCCCGCTTGCGGGGAGAGGGTCGGGGTGAGGGGGCCTTCGACAGGCTCGGACTCGCGGCGACGCCCCCTCACCTCTCCCCGCAAGCGGGGAGAGGTGAGGGCTGCGGCCACATGCGATTGCCCTGCCCGCAAGCGGGGGAGGGGGGTATTTTGCCGCTCCATCCACAGTCATACAGGACAATCCAGGCCAGAGGTTTTCGGACTTGCGTCACTGCCGCGACCGCTTACATTCGACGGTGCTCAGAGCCTCCGCTCGACTAGGGATGACGATGAATTACGTTGATGCCGCGACCGCGCCGTTGCGCAAGACCGGTCATATCAAGCTTCATGGGCCGGAGGCGTTCGCCAGCATGCGCAAGGCGGGGCGGCTCGTGGCCGAATGCCTGGACATGCTGGTACCGGAGATCAGATCCGGGATCACGACCGAACATATCGACCAACTGGTGTTCGAATTCGCCATGGATCACGGGGCCATCCCGGCGACGTTGATGTATCGGGGCTATGCCAAATCCACCTGCACGTCGATCAATCACGTGGTCTGTCACGGCATTCCGAACGACAAGCCGTTGCGGGACGGCGACATCGTCAACGTGGACGTGACCCTGATCGTGGACGGCTGGCACGGCGATTCGAGCCGCATGTACCCGATCGGCGACATCCCGCGCCGGGCAGAACGGCTGATCGACGTTACCTATGAGGCCATGATGCGCGGGATTGCGACGATCCGGCCCGGCGGCACCACCGGCGACATCGGCGCCGCCATCCAGACCTTCGTCGAGGCCCAGCACATGAGCGTGGTCCGCGATTTCTGCGGCCATGGGCTCGGCCGCCTGTTCCACGACGAGCCCAATATCGTCCATGTCGGACGCCGCGGCGAGGGCACGGTATTTCGGCCCGGCATGCTGTTCACGGTCGAGCCCATGATCAATCTCGGCCGTCCCCACGTGAAGGTGTTGTCCGACGGCTGGACGGCGGTGACCCGCGACCGGTCGCTCTCGGCGCAGTTCGAACACACGGTCGGGGTCATCGATTCGGGCGTCGAAATCTTCACATTGTCGCCGCAGGGGCTCGACCGGCCGCCGTACAGAATCTCCTGATCCCTTTCCGCTCGTGTGGGCGGGGTGAAGGTAGCGGCTGCATGCCGGCGGAAATGCCCCTATGCTGTAGGCGGGCGAGGACGTGCGGCGGGGCGTTCATGGTGGAAAATCGTAGCGGTCGCGAGCCCGGTGTCGCCGAAGCGCCGCCGCATTATCACGGCCACCGGGAGCGGCTGCGCGAGCGTTTTCGCGAGGCCGGCAGCGATGCGGTCGCCGACTACGAGCTTCTCGAGCTTGTGTTGTTTCGCGCGCTGCCCCGGCGGGACGTCAAGCCGCTGGCGAAGTTGCTGATCGCACGATTCGGCTCGTTCGGCGAGGTGATCGCGGCGCCATGGCCGCGCCTTGCCGAGGTGGACGGGCTCGGCGATGCGGCCATCACCGAACTTAAAGTGGTTGAGGCCGCCGCCCTCAGGCTCGCCCGCGGCGAAGTGAAACGCCGTCAGGTGCTGTCGTCGTGGACGGCGGTGCTCGACTATTGCCGCACCGCGATGGCGTTTGCAGAACGGGAGCAATTTCGCATCCTGTTTCTCGACAAACGCAACCAGCTCATCGCCGACGAGGTCCAGCAGGTCGGCACAGTCGATCATGCCCCGGTCTATCCGCGCGAAGTCGTCAAACGCGCATTGGAACTGTCGGCGACCGCCGTCATTCTGGTCCACAATCATCCCTCCGGCGATCCGACTCCGTCGCGTGCCGATGTCGAGACGACGCGGCAAATCGCGGAGGTCGCGAAGCCGCTCGGGGTCGCGGTGCACGATCACATCATCGTCGGCCGGAACGGGCACACGAGCCTGAAGGGGTTGGGGTTGATTTGAATGGGGCAGCTCGCAACACCAACGCCTGTTTTGATTGTCCGCATATTGGGGTAAATCCGACTGAGCGTGGACTTAACACTACGGCCGACTTCTGAACCGTAAGCGCGCATAAGCGAGCGGCAGCCGCTGGCACGCGATGACCTGTTGTCAGACCTCGCGCGCGGCGGCAGTGCCCGTTCGCTTTGCGCGAGACATCGTCGGTGCGCCCCCATGAAGAAACCGGAGCACCTCGCTGACGAAAGCCGCCCAGGCCGGATCGCGAGGCAAGAGGATGTGGTTGCGGCTCTCAAGCGTGACGAACCTTGCTCGAGGAATGCGGCTGGCGATGAGTTGGCCTTGGTCGAATGGTAAGGCAGCGTCATTCCGGCAATGCAGCACGAGCGTCGGTGCGGCGATGGCCGGCAGAAGGTCGAGGACATTGAAGTCTCCAAACGATTGCAGCAGCCGGGCCGCGTTCTCGGCCGAGGATGAGAGTCGTTGGAGCTCATTGAACCAGCCCATCTCCTCCAGCGTGGCATCAGGCAGCAACAGCGATGTCAGGATCTGCCGAACGGCCGGGTTGTCCTGCGCCCAACCGTGCCGCGTCAGGGTAATCAACGCCTCGTGCAACTCGACATCGGGACCGCTTAGCGACCGCTTCCGCCAGCCCTGCGCGAAAGCCCCATAGAGGACGAGGTGAGATACTCGCTCCGGGTGGCGCGCCGCATAGGCAATCGCCGTCGGGCCGCCTTTCGAGCTCCCGATAAGTGCGAACCGATCGAGACCGCGCGTGTCGACGACCGCCTCGAGGTCGCGAACGAACGCATCGACGGAGAACTCGGGGTTGTCCCAATCCGAAAGGCCGTTGCCACGCTTGTCGTAGTGGACGAAGCAATGCTCCTTCGCGAACTCTTCGGTCCAGTGACGCCAGACCGGGCTTTCCCAGTTGAATGTAAGATGGCTGAGCCAGTGCGCCGCCCACACCACGGGCGGGCCGTCGCCGATGCAGGCGTACGCGATCCGGACACCATCCGAGGTCTTGCAAAACTGCACCTCATGCAAGGCGGGGCGAGGGCGCAGTCGCTCTGCATGGGGCAGAACCGCGATTCCATCATCCGCGCGCGGGCGCGTGTCGGCTTGAACGGGCAGTTGCACCGCCTGACGTAGAGCGCCGGCGCGCACCGCGCCGAACTCTCCGAGCCGGCGCAGTGCTCTCTGAAATTGTTCCTCGGCCTCGCGCCAGCGGCCGGCGGCACGCAACAGTCGAACCAACGTGGCTTGGGCGTCCTCATTGGCGGGCTCGAGGAGGCTGAGCGCCCGCGCGTGGCGTAGGGCTTCATCGGGCACGTCCTCGAGACGGGTTACCAGCGCCGTAAGCAGCCGCACGCGAAGCCGTCGAGTCTCCTCACGTTCCCAGGTGCACCAGCTCTGAAACTCGTGACAGTCCGGCAGATCCAGACCCTCTAGGAAATCGCCCTCGAGCACCTCCGTCGCCTGGCGCAGCGCATCGGTCGACATAGAAACTGTGCCGTTTCGCGCAGCGTTGCACAGGGACAAGATGTCTACTGTGACACGACCAAGGTCGAGTCCGACATTCTCGCGGTCGGCGATGATCCTTCGACAGTCATGCCCGTCAATGAGCGGCCGCAGGCGGGTCAAACTCCACCGCAATGCGGCCCTGGGATCATCCGGGATGGCCCAGAACATGGCGCAGAGCCGGTCGCGGCTGTGCGGACGCGCCGTGACGGCAAGATAGGCGAGCAGCGCTCGCGTTTTTTTTGACGGCGGCAGCTGCATTCTCGTGCCGTCGCGCAGCACGACGAGATTGCCCAACACGGAAACGCGCAGCACCTCTTTCCCTTTCATGACCGGGTGCCTTTGGCGTTTGCGCGCAGGCAGCCACCGGGGATCACGTCGTAAAATTCCAACGCAAATATCCGAATTTTCCACGCTGACAACAACGGCTTTTTCTACGATCGACCTGCAAGTCGATGTTTACGTCGTTCGCAGTACGCAATTTCGACCAGACCGCTCACGCTGGTCAAATCAATGAGGCTCCCCATGCCGCTTGTCAGGATATCTGTCCCCACCCATCTGGCAGCCGAAAAGGTCCATGTGTTGGCCGATGCTGTCCATGAGGCACGGGTTGCTACCTGCGGCGTTCCATCGAACGAACGCTTTCAGCTCGTTTCGCGATTCGCGACCGGTGATATGTTTCTCGATCCGACCTTTCCGGATGTCGAGCGCTCCGCCGACGCCTCCATCGTCGAAATCACCCTCCTGAAAGGGCGAACTGACGACAAGAAGCGCTCGCTCTTTCGGGAGATCGTTTCAGGTGCAGTCGCGGGCGGGTTCCGCCCCGATGACGTGATGGTAGCCTTGGTCGAAAACGCCCCGATCGACTGGTCGCTCGGGCGCGGTGAAGCTTATGAAAGCGTGTCGGCAGGTCCGGGTTGAGTGCAGCGATGTCGGCGCGCGAGGACGTCGGATTCGCACCTGTCCAAACGCTGTTTCGCAGCATCGGATGGATTGACGCCGTCCATTCACCGTGGCTACGGGTCATCGATAGTTTTGGCGTTTGCCGACGGCACATATCTAAGGGTCGTCCGAGTCACATAGCCGACGGGCCAGCGCCTCAAACGCGGCAAGCTGATCCGCCAGCAATTCGCGCCTCTCGTCTCGCCCGACAAACACTTTGAACATGATTGCGCCTTCGGCATTGAAGAACGCAATAAAAGCCGATGCGCGTCCCATGAACGGCCGCTGCACGAAAGCGATGGCCGAACATCGCTGATGGCGCAGGTGACCATGAAATCCCTGGCGCGCCATCACGTTGTAGTAATCGCCCGAAACCTTCCCCGCGGCCACCGGGCCAGTGAACTCCATGATGCCGTCGTCGGTATGAACGATCAGCGTGACATCGCCCCATCGGGATATCTCGTTCATCACGGCAACAAAGTCCGAACCGGGCGCGAACCGCCGCATGAACGACGGCAGCGCCGCCACGACCTCACGCGGTGTCGTGCCGTGCTGTCGCGCCACATCCTCGATGACCGCACCGGGGTCATGAGCCATGATGGATGTGAGATCGGGCGTCTGTAAACGAGCTGGCCTGATGGCTTGGGTCATGCCTTACCTCAATCGGTCGATGCTCAACTTAAGGCTACCGCGGCTTCGCGCCGACGTACGGTTTGTCGAACTTCGAAGCCCTCAAACTTCGGATGCTCCAGATAGAGCGAGCCGGTTGCATCGTTTCCGGCGCGAGCATGCGCCTTGCGGAACTCCTCGGAGGTCGTCCACGCCTGGAACGCCGCTTTGCTCTCCCACACGGTGTGCGACGAATAAAGCGTATGGTCCTCTGCCGCCGGCCCCTTGAGCAGGTGAAATTCCACAAAGCCGGGCATGCCGTCGAGATAGGTTTCGCGGCTGAGCCAAACCTGCTCGAAGGCTTCCTCAGAGCCGCTTTTTACCTTGAAGCGATTCATGGCGATGAACATGGTGTTCTCCTCTGCTGAGCTGGCGAATGCCGGTGATTCCTCATCGCAACTGAAAATTGACCGGCACCGTGAAGGTCATGGCGTGGCCCGCCGGAGGCGCCGGAAACGGCGAGGCTCTGCGGACCATCGCCTCCACTTCCTGGTCGAGACTTGCTATTCCGGCGCTGTGGGCGAGCCGAACCGAGACCACCCGTCCGCCTCCATCAATCGTAAAAGTCACGGCGGGATTGCCCTCGTCGCCGCGTCCGCGCGCGTCCGCGGGAAACTGCTTGTGGCGCGCGAGGTGCGCCGCGATGATTCCCCGGTAATTCGTGTCGTCGTCGGACCGCCCGCGCCCAATGCCGTTTGAAGCACTTATGGCGGCCGAGCTTGGCGTGCGGTCGTCACGCCCATTCTTGCTGTTCTGCTTTGCGGGCGTCGTCCTGGCCTCCCGCCTGGGCCGCGCCGGCGCTTCCGTGCCTGGGCTGCGCGCAATCCGTTCGGGCGGTGGCTCAACGAGGCCGCGCGTGATCGCAACGTCAGGGATCACGGTTGGGGCTTCGTCAGCAATCGCGACCGGGTGCGGCTCAGATCCGTCATCCTTGACTGCCGGGACCACCGTCGACGCTTCGCGAAATTGTGCGTCATCCGGCGCATGTGCCGAAACCGGGTCGTCGGGGGGCTCCTCTTTCAGCCCCCTCCCTACCCTCGCCCGCATGCCGGGGAGGGTAGGGAGGGGGCTGACTTCAGATCGACTGGGCGTCCGCGCGAGACCCGCCTCCGCATCGGCGCCGAGGATGAGGTCGACCGAGATTACTTCGACGCCGACGCTCGCCCGTGGCGTTAATTTTTCCACAAAAAACAGAACAACGGACGTATGCAACAGGACGGAGACAACCGCCGCGCCCATCCACAGGCCGTGATCCGAGGCGGGCGTCGGCGGAATCCAAGATCGATTGGCAACGATCGCCGGAACCTCCGGCTCGTCTGCCTGCTCGCGCCAGATGAATGGAATGATTCTTGGAACACCAACAGCGGAGATGGCGGTCCACAAATCGGGCTGCGCGCGATTTATGTCGGCCGCAAGACACATCGTTCCGGCCGCAGCAGCGACCGGTTCAATGTGGTCGGACGCAAGACCGTCAGGCGATGCGGGCTTCAACTGCTCTCGACGTTTCATCCACCCTTGCCATAAAAGTCATCGCCGAAGCGCACCGTGAGCGACCCCTTGAAGGTGATGCCAGGCGAAGGCAACGCGATCGGGGAGCCGCTGCCGGTCGGATTGGGAATGGCAGAAAGATACCGCGCATACTCCTGGTTCAGCAGGTTCTCGATCGAGAAGCCCGCTATGACATCCGGGTTAAATGCGTATCCGGCATAGAGGTTCACCAGATTGTAGGCGGAGGTCGGCGGAAACACCGGCCGGCCATTGCTGATCGGGATTTCGCTCAACGGCTTTGCGGCAACGGCTTGCCACCGGACCGCGACGGTCAGCTTGCGATCCAGGAACCGCGCGCCGACCGTCGTCGTGAGCTGGTCAGGCGAGACCTTGGCGAGCGGCGCGCCAGTCGTGATGTCATGGCCCCGAACATGGCTGCCCGCCAGGCCGGCAAACCAAAGGCCCGCGTCATAGGTGGTTTCAAACTCGGCACCTTCGAGTTGGGCGCCTCGGATGTTCTGATATTGCTGGCACCCGAAGAACGCGACGGTGCAGGTGAAGCCGCCATTGCTCTGTCCATTGGTGAGCGCGGTCAGCTCGATAAAGTCCGCGACATCGTTGCGAAACACATTGAACTTGCCGCGAAACGCATCGCCCTTGTGGAACACATTGTCGAAGCTGAGGTTGAGGCCTGCTTCCTCGGTCTTGCCAACTTCAGGCCGCAACGCCGGATTCGGCAGAAACTGGAAGGGCGCGAAAATGACCGGATGAATGCCGGCGATGAGCGTTTCGGTGATCGCCGGGGCTCGATAGCCCTCGGCATAGGTGACATAGGGGGTGATGCCCCTGACAGGCGTGACCCCGACCGTGATCTTCGGCGAAACGCGGTCGCTGCTGGTCGTCACGGTGCCGCCGTCGAGGCCGTAGCGATCATAGCGAAGCGCGCCGATGACTTCGAGCCATGTGGAATAGTTCGACTTCAACTGAGCGAAGCCGCCGGAAACGCTGCGCTCGCCCGATGGCGTGAACACAACGCCGAAACCGCTGGTATCGACCTTGTCATTGAAGCCGTCGGCGCCGATGGTCACAGCATGACGCCAGGGCCCGGTGTCGAACCGCGACGTGTTGTGGACATCGAAACCTTTGGTGTCGATGGTGAAGTTGCGGGTGTCGCCGATATTGCCGATGCCCCCGAAACCAGGTGGAAGCCCATCGCGCTTGGTTTGATCGGTGCCGGTCTTGGTCCAGTAGACGTTGCCGTCAAAGTCGAAAATGCGATCCTCCGGCTTCGCATAGGTCCAGCGCGCGCTGGCGATTTGATTGCGAACCGCGGTGTCGTAAATCGACGACACTTGCAGGCCGGCGAAGAAACCGCTGGTAGGCGTGAAAGGCTGGCCGCTCTTGAAGACGGAGTCATAGTCGACATAGCCGAACTTGAGTTGATGGCCGTCGGCGGGGCGGATCGTCAACTTGGCGATGCCGGTGCCGACATTGTAGCCGGTGTTGGGGATTACGGCGCCGTTTGCGTCCTTGTAGTTCGTCACCGACCGGTAAGTGCCGCCGACCATGAACTCGGCGTTTTCGTTGATACGTGCGGCGGCGAACGACGAACCTATGCCTTGCAGCTGATTCGATCCGAGCTCGCCCCTCGTCAGCACGCCCCACCGTTGTCCTGCCTTGAGAATGTCATCGACATCCTTGGTGCGAAACGAGACCACGCCGCCGATCGCACCCGATCCGTAAATGTTGGCGACCGGACCACGTACGACATCGGCGCCGGCCAGCAGCTCCGGTTCGACATAGAAGACGCCATCGGCATTGTGGCCGGTGCGTTGGAAGTTTTGCCTTGCGCCATCGACCACGACGGCGACGCGACCGAAATCCTGCAAGCCGCGAATGCTGACCGCCGTGCCGGGATCATCGACCCGCTCCTGAAACCAGACGCCCGGCATCCCGGCAAGAACGTCGGACGGACGGCTCGAAAACGATCGGTCCAATTCGCTCGTCCTCACCGCACTGACGGCGGCGAGCGATTCGCTGGTCTTTTCCGGCGTCTTGGTAGCAAGCACCGTGATCGGATCGAGATTGACGGCGCTCTGCGCCCGTGCGGATGAAAGCGCTGCACCTGCGGACAATGCCATCGACGAAACGCTCATGAGAAGGAGCGCGCGAGCGCTCCGAGTCCAACAAGTCATACGGCCCCCCAACGCAAAGATCGATTTGCTGTGATCGTTGCGGGCGAGCTGGCGATCGCGTGAGGCGCGGAAGCTGGCTGGCTGGCTTCGCGCCGTCGGATTTATCCCGATGCAGCGCGCATGTTGCGCGCCAAAGAAACGTCATGTATTGACGGCTGTCAAGTGACTGAAAACAACGATTAAAATCGCTCTAAACTGAATCTAAACTGAATGTCGCCAGCGCTCAATACTCGATTTAGATTCAATCTAAATCAGAGTAGCGGCCGAGACGCTGTAGGCGGGATCAAAAGACAGGATCACTTCTGTGTTTGACGCAAAATCAACGCCCAGTCCGATCCGCCCGCTGTCGCGCGCCGCGCTCGTCGCGGTTTTCGTAAGCGCGTGCGTCTTTTGCGTCACAGGCGCCGCGGGTGCCGACGTCATCACTGTTCGCGATTCGGCGGGCCGCACGATCACGATCAACAACTCAAGCCGTATCGTCTCAATCGGCGGTGCCGTCACCGAAATTCTCTACGCTCTTGGCTTGGAGGACCGGATCGTCGCCGTCGACACAACGAGTGTTTATCCCGAACGCGCGCTCGCCGAGAAGCCCAACGTCGGATACATGCGCCAGCTTTCAGCGGAAGGCGTGCTGGGGCTTTCACCGACGTTGATCCTCGCTTCCGAAGGTGCTGGACCGGCAAATACCATCGCGGTGCTCGAGGCGGCTGATATCCCGTTTGTGCAAATGCGCGACGACAACACAACGGAAGGGGTGGTCGAAAAAATCCGGATGGTGGCGCGCGCCACCGGCAGGTCGCACCAGGGAGAATGTCTCGCTCATGTGGTGCGCGCCGATTTTGATGCGCTCGCCGTCCAACGGGCACGGATTACGCGGCCGCTCAAGGTGCTGTTTGTTCTTTCTTTCGTCACCGATCGTCCGATGGTGGCGGGCACCGGCACGGCCGCCGACAGCGCCATCCGGCTCGCGGGTGCCGGCAACGCGATGGCAGATATCCGGGGCTACAAACTCGTCAATGACGAAGCCATTGTTGCGGCCCAGCCCGACATTGTCGTCGCCATGCAGCGGCCGCGGCAAGTCTATTCGGCCGAAACAGTATTTGCGCGTCCGGCCTTCGGCATGACGCCAGCCGCGAACCGCAGAGGTTTTCTGTCCATGGACGGCGAATATCTGCTCAGTTTCG
>Ga0099791_10000623_pt1 | contig 13151 bp, 8 predicted proteins | sample Rivendell_Oct201_7_FD_77318 | JGI IMG/M metagenome (GOLD analysis project Ga0099791, IMG submission 77318) | Vadose zone soil and rhizosphere microbial communities from the Eel River Critical Zone Observatory, Northern California to study diel... | ecosystem: Environmental > Terrestrial > Soil >... | reverse complement strand
GGCGCGGAAGGTGTGGCGATGGCCTTCGCGGTCACGGCTTCGGATCCGGACGGAGATCCCATCACCTTGTTCACCGCGGGTTCTCTCCCCGCGGGGGCGTCCTTCACGCCGAATGCCTTCAAGACGGTGGGCGAGCTCGCGTGGACGCCGGCGGTCGGGCAGCAGGGGAGCTACACGGTCACCTTCAGCGTCGCATCAGGCTCCCCGGCCCGGACCGCCACCGCCACCACCGTCATCAACATCGCGCCTCCGGACCGTCCCCCGGTGATCAGCTCGCCTGGGACCGTGACCGGCAGGGCCAATCACCTCGTCACCTTCACCGCGACCGCGAGCGATCCTGACGGTGACGCCATCACCCTGTTCCAAGCGAACGGAACGCAGAACACGGCGCTGCCCCCGGGTTCCGTGTGGACCGTGAACGCCTCGAACACGTCCGGCACCTTCACCTGGACCCCCACCCAGGACCAGGTCGCGAACTACGGCATCGACCTCGTCGCCTATTCGGGATCCGTGGGCCTTCGGGCCATCAAGGTAACGCGCATCAACGTGCTCGCGGACCGGGCTCCGGTGATCACGGTGCCGGCCACGATCACCGTCGCGGAGGGGACGCCCCTCTCCGTCACGCTGACCGCTACCGATCCCGAGGGTGACGCGATCGCCTCGCTCACGGCGACGGGACTTCCCCTCGGAGCAACGTTCTCGTCCGGGGTGGGCAACACGACGGGGCGCCTGGACTGGACGCCCGGCTTCCAGGACGCGGGCACCTACCCGGTCACCTTCATCGCGAGGAACCTCCTCACCGGGACCGCCACCACGGCGATCACGGTCTCGAACGCGAACCGCGCGCCCGTCGCGAATCCGGGAGGTCCCTACACCGGCATCGCCGGGATCCCGGTCACCTTCAACGGCACGATGTCGTCCGACCCGGATGGGGATCCCCTGGCCTATGCGTGGGACTTCGGCGACGGCGGCACCGGGAACGGCATGACGCCGGGACATGCCTACGCCTCGCAGGGGACCTTCACCGTGAGCCTGACGGTCGCCGACAACGGGACGCCCGCCCTGAGCAACACGCAGAGCACGACGGCGACGATCGCCGACAAGGTGGCCGCGAACGTGTTCCAGTCCAACACCGCTCCAATCAAGCTCAACAAGCCCAAGGACAAGTCCAAGACGTGCTTCCAGGTCGAGCCAGTGAGCGGGTCCTACTCGAATTCGGACGTGGTGCTCTCCTCGGTCGTCTTGCAGTACCAGGGCCGGGAAGCGCACGCCAACATCGACCGCACCATCGTGAATCTCGATTGGAACCTGAATGGAGTGCCGGAGATCCGGGTCTGCTTCACGGACCAGAGTCTCCGGACGCTGTTCGCGGGAATTCCGGCCGGCGACAACACGGTCACCGTGGCGATCGAGGGCAATCTCGCCACGGGCGGCCGATTCCACGGCGAGAACCAGGTCGTGGTCCGCGGACCCGTCAGCGGCGCGTCGGGCGTGATCGCCGCGGCCGTGTCGCCGAATCCGCTCAATCCGGCAGGGACCCTCCTCTTCACCACCACCCGTCCCGGCAACGTGAAGGTGGACCTCTTCGACTTGCAGGGAAGGCTGGTGCGGACGCTCCAGACCGCGACCTACATGGACGCGGGCGTGCATGAAACCCGGATCGTAAGCGGCGAGTCCGGAGCGCCCCTCTCCTCGGGGGTCTACTTCTATCGGATTCAGGCGCCGGGCGAGAGCGTCACCGGCCGCTTCTCGGTTCTCAAGTAGGCGATGGAAGAGGGCGAACTCACATGAACCGGAGCCTCACCCCCAAGGAGAGCGCGATGAAGAAAGGATTCCTCACGGTTCTCGCGGCCGCCACGCTGGTCGCGACCGTGTCCCTCGCCTACGCGGCGAGCACCCCCGAGCGGCTCGTGTTCGACGGAAATCTGCTCTTCAACAACGCCCAGACGGCCGGCACACCGCTTCCGTACGCGGCGACGGCCGGACCCTGCACCCTGTCCACCGCGATGATCTTCACCACGACGGATCTCGCGACCACGTACTTCACGCACAACCGCACCGATCTGGATCCGCTGCTCGTGGATCCCTACAACCTGACGGCGCCGCGGTGGGATCCGCAGCAGCTGAGCCCGGTGAACTGCAAGTACTCGGGCGCGGCGGTGGTCATGAACGTGACCTCGCTCGATCCGTGGTTCCAGCAAGTCGATTACATCGGAGCCATCCCGTATCGCTTGACCGATCCGACTCAGGACTGGACGACGGGCTGGACGTACTACAACCGCTCGGGAGGTATGGGGCGGACCGACATCAATTACTCCAAACCTCTCGTGATCCTGACCGGCCCGCAGACCACCGCGACGCTCTCCGCCGCGAACAACTATCTCCTGCGTGGGAAGGTGAACTGGGTGGCCGGCTCGACCGTCACGATTCCCTCCGGTACGTACCTCTTCGGCGAGAAGGCCACCACCGGATATCTCGTCATCGACCGTGGCGCCAAGATCTTCGTGAACGGCACCAAGACGGCGCCGGTCGTGCTCACCAGCGACCAGGATCCTGCGCTGGGTCTCATGGCTCCGGGCGACAACGGCGGCCTCGTGATCCATGGGCGCGCCATCGCAAACTGCGCGAACACGGTCGGCGGCGACTCCTGCGTGAGCGAGGGAGGAGCCGGGGTCTACGGCGGCGGCGACGACAACGACAACAGCGGATCGATCAAATACATGCGGATCGAGTACTCGGGCAAGATCATCAGCCCCGACAACGAGCTGAACAGCCTCACGATGAATGCCCTGGGCCGCAACACGGTCATCGACTTCGTGCAGGCCCTCGAAGGCAGCGACGACGCGTTCGAGTGGTTCGGCGGAACGGTGCGCTGCAGCCATCTCGTGGCCACGGGAGAGGATGACGACGGGCTCGATTGGCAGCTGGGCTTCCGAGGGCTCGTCCAGTTCGCCGTGGTTCAGCAGGAGCCGCTGCGGGGCGACAAGGGGATCGAGGCGGACAACAGCGAGTTCAATTTCGCGGCGCCTTTCCGGTCCAATCCCATCTTCACGAACATCACCCTGGTCGGCACGAATCCGCCGAGCGCGGGAGCGGGAAGCACCAACATCGGAGTCCACTGGCGCCGCGGCACGGCCGGAACGATGGTGAACAGCATCATCATGGGCTTCCGGGGACCGGGCCTCCAATTACAAGACCCGGAGACCTTCGCGAACTGCCCGGGCACGGGACCCGCTGTGTTCTGCTCTCCGACCGTCACCGCCGTGGAGTCACCGATCAACCTGGGCCGCATCTTCGTGGCCGCGTCCCCGAACCCCTTCTCCCGGACCACGCAGCTTCTCTTCGCGCTGCCGACCGACCAGAGCGGCGTGCGGGCGAGGATCTACGACGCCCAGGGGCGCCTCATCGAGACCCTGGCGAACGGCGCGATGGCGCGCGGAACCCATCAGCTCCGCTGGGACGCGAGCCGCGTTCCGGCAGGGACCTATTTCTTCCGTATCGATACCGGGAGCGGACCGTCGTCGAATGGAAAGCTGATCGTCGTTCGCTGAAGCACCCGTCAGGGAGGGAGAGGCGCGTGAGCAGCCAGGGGCTACACCGCAGCAACGCCGTGAGAGAGCGCCAAGGGAACACACGAAGAAGCCAAGGAGCAGGAACCGCGTGGATCGGAATCGCATTCGTGATGCTCATCGCAGGGCCTGGAGCCGTACGGGCACAAACGGCTTCCGGAGTCATCGCCGGAATCGTCCTGGACCAGGAGGACCGGCAGCCTCTGCCGAACGCTCGCGTCGGCGTCTATCGCATGGACGCCGACACAGTGGTGATGGTGTCGGGGAGCCTGACCGCCGCGGACGGCAGGTTCCGGTTTGAGGTCCCGCCGGGCACGTACCGGGTGATCTTCAACTACCAGTCCTATTCCGTGCTCTTCAAGGACGGGGTGGTCGTGGGACCCGGCGCCACCGTGGAGCTGGAGATGACGCTCACGCCCAAGCCGATCCAGATGAAGGGCGTGGACGTGAAGGGGCAGGAGGTGAAGGGGACGGAAGCCTCCAGCCTCACGAATCAGAAGAAGGCCTCGTTCGTGAGCGACGCGATCACGGCCGAGCAGATCTCCAAGTCCACCGACTCGAACGCGGCGGAGGCGCTCCAGCGCGTCACCGGGCTCTCGGTGGTGAGCGGGCGCTACGTGTACGTGCGCGGGCTCGGGGAGCGGTACAGCTCCACGCTGGTGAACGGCGCGAGCATCGGAACGCCCGAGCCGAACAAGCGCGTGGTGCCGCTGGACATCTTTCCCTCCAGCGCGCTCTCGCAGGTGGTGGTCCAGAAGAGCTACACCCCCGACCAGGACGCGGAGTTCGCGGGCGGCGTGATCCAGCTCGAGACCCGCGATTTCGCCGAGGGCAAGCGGTTCACGCAGAACGTCTCGACCGGCTACGCCTCGAGCACCCTCAGCCGGAAGTATCTCAGCTACGCCGGCGGGAATCTGGATTTCCTGGGCTTCGACGACGGCACGCGGAACCTTCCTGGGCTCATCCGCAACTCTGCGGGGGACCGTCGGATCACCCAGAAGGGCGTCTTTGGCGGGGACGGCTTCACGGCCGATGAGGTCGTGGCGTTCGGGCGCTCCTTCAACAAGGTCTGGTCACCGGAGAAGTCGGGTGGAAGGCCCAACTACTCCTACGCGGCGAGCTACGGGCGGAGCTTCGGCACGGGGGAGCGGCGGCTCGGGATCCTCGGCTCGATCTCCCTGAACGATGGCTTCACGACCACCCTCCGCGACAACAACGCCTACTCGGGGACCCAGACGCACCTGACCCCGCTCTACCTCTACAAGACGGTCGAGTCGCAGCGGCGCGTGCTGGGGGGAGGCATGCTGAACCTGAGCGCGGCCGTGAACGGGTCGAACACGTTCCACGTGCGCACGCTCTACACCCGTCAATCGGAAGACTACACGCGCGTCATGGAAGGACCGAACTTCAACTTCGGCACGGATCGCGTCCGGATCACCAGCCTCGACTTCGTGGAGCGCGGTCTCTTCTCCGGCGTCGTGAGCGGCGAGCACAAGATCCGCCCGCTGGGGAGCACGGCCATCGACTGGCGCGCTTCCTATTCCGAGGCGCAACGGGACGAGCCCGACCGCCGCGAGAACATGTACGAGCTGAACGGGCAGGGCGAGTTGGCGCTCTCCACCCGGGTCGCGCTTCCCTTGACGCGCGTCTTCGGCGATATGAACGAGTACGACCGGTCGGCCCAGGTGAACTTTCTCGAGACGCTCGTTCTCCCCGGCGCCCGGGAGACCCATCTCAAGTTCGGGAGCGCGTACCGGTTCCGGAACCGGACCTCCGCGTTCCGGCGCCTCGGATTCCGCCTGGGACCCGCGGGGCGGCAGGCGATCGACACCACACTCCCTCCGGAGTCGCTCCTCGTGGACGAGAACATCAAGCCGGGCTACTTCGAGCTCCAGGAGGAGACGCGGGAGAACGATGCCTACCGCGCGAACCAGGAGCTTCGCGCCGCGTACGCCATGGCGGACCTTCCGGTGCTCTCCTGCCTGCGCCTCACGGGAGGAGCGCGCGTCGAGCGGTCGCGGCAGACGGTCGAGGCCAAGAGCCCCTTCGTGACGACGGCGACCGAGGTGGACGTCGCGCTCGAGAATACCGACGTGCTCCCCGCGGTGAACGCCACGTTCCGGCTTCGGGAGAACATGAACGTGAGGGGAGGATTCAGCGTCACGGTCTCGCGCCCCGAGCTTCGCGAGATGAGCCCCTTCAATATCTACGACTACGAGACCGGCTACTCCGAGGTGGGCAACACCTCGCTCCATCGCACCCGGATCCAGAACTACGACGTGCGTGTGGAGACCTTCCTGGGCACAAAGGAGCTTCTCGCGGTGAGCGGCTTCCGGAAGGTGCTCTTCGAGCCGATCGAGAACGTCGTCGAGGGATCGAGCGGCGGCTACATCCTCTCCCCACGGAATGGACAGGACGGCCGGCTCCAGGGCGTGGAGCTGGAAGCCCGCCTGGGAATCCGCCGCATCTGGGACGCGCTCGATCGGATCGCGCCGCTTCCCGCGTCCAACGCATTCCTCGACCATTGGGCCGTGAGCGGCAACCTCTCACGCGTAGACTCCAGCGTCCGTGTCCGCACGAGCTCGGACGGGAACGGGAATCCGGTCTATCGGAAGGGACCGCTTCAAGGCCAGTCGTCGTATTCGCTGAACGCGGGGCTCTACTACGGAGCGGACCGCTATGAGGGGGCGTTACTCTACACGGCCTTTGGAACGAGGCTCGCGCAGGTTGGAGCCGGCGCCTACCCGGCCGGACTCCCCGACATCTACGAGCACCCGCTTCAGAGCCTCGACATGTCCGTCGCGCGTCGCATCAACCACGCGTTCCAGCTCAAGATCACCGGCGAAAACCTGCTGGATCGCTCGGCGGAGTTCCGCCAGCTCGATCAGGTCACGCGCCGCGTGAGCCCGGGCCGGGCGTATTCCATCTCGATCCAGGCCAAGAACTAACCCAGGGTCGAGGAGAGACACGTGAGAATCCCGCACATGAAGATGAGCCCGGCCGCATGGATCCTTGTGATTCTCCTCGGCGCGGCCGCCGGCGTGATCCTGCTTCATGACCCAGATGCGCGGGACGGCTCCGTTCTCTCCCAGGAGATGTCCGGGCGCTCGTCGCTCAACGGCTCCCTGGTCGACCTCACGGCGGGCCCCGGCATCTCCGCTAATCCTTCCGTCACTCGTCCCCGTTCCAAGACCGCGCTGGCTGCTACGACATCCCCGCCCCCCGCTTCTGATAATGAATTCTCACGACATGACCAGACGCGTAGCGGGGCCTCCAAGGCCGGACCGGGCGGTCCGGCGCGGTCCAGGTTTCTCCCGGCGCTCGAGCACTCACGTCCCACCTCCCCTCTCGAGGGCCGGCCCCGTCCTCGCTCCCCGCTGGAGCGGTCGCCGGGCTATTACCCTCCCGCCGATCCCGAATCGATGTCCGTGGTCACGGGACGGCGGGAGGCACCCGAAGTGTCCCTGGAGCTGGCCGGGGGCGCTCCTTCCCGGGACGCGCTGGCGCGCGAGATCCTCACCGCCCTTCACGCGCGCGACGAGTCCGCGCTCGCACAGCTCCAAATCACGCGCCGGGAGTTCGAGATCCTCTGCTGGCCGGAGGTTCCGGAGAGCCGGCCGGTGACCCACATCTCGGCGGAGGACGCCTGGTCCTTCTCCACGAACGCGAGCCACGCGGGCAGGGGCCGGATGGTCAGCCTCTACGGCGGGCGCGACCTCGAATTCCTGCGCCTGGAGAGCGAGGGATCGTTCCCATATCGAAACTTCGTCCGGCACTACGGAATGGCGCTGCTCGTGAAGGATCGCGGCACCGGCGAGAACCTCCGCATCGTTGCGGCGCCCTCCTGGATCGAGCGGCACGGCCGCTTCAAGATCCTCATCTTCAAGGACTGAGGCCCCGCCCGCGACTGAAGCTCCGCCCCGACCGGCACCGGCTCCAGCCTCCATTCCCGCATTGACTTCGCGCCGCCGCATCCGGTACGCTCCGCCGCCTGCTCGGGGCATCTTCAGGGCTGAAGCAGTGTTTCCGCGTCCCCAAGAGAGCTCAGGAAGGAGCGTTTCGTAGCGTGATGACGCGCAGCGACCAGTGGAAGCTCTACCTCACGATTGCCTTCGTGCTGGCTTCCGTCTGGACGCTCTGGCCCACCTTCCAGTTCTATTCGCTCCCGCCGAAGGTGCGCCAGGAGGTGCTCCAGGCGCGCCCCAACATGGCGACCACCGAGGCGGAGCGCCTCAAGCTGGAGAAATACGCCAAGCTGCGTGAGAAGGCGATCCGGCTGGGGCTCGATCTCCAGGGCGGCATGTACTTGCTCCTCGAAGTGGACACCTCCAAGCTGGGCCCCGCCGAGGCGAAGAACGCGGTGGACCAGGTGATGCAGATCATCCGGAACCGCATCGATCAATTCGGCGTGGCCGAGCCTTCCATCCAGAAGCAGGGCACGAGCCGAATTCTGGTCCAGCTCCCGGGTCTTCTGGACCAGGAGCGGGCCAAGGCGCTGATCGGCCAGACCGCGCTCCTGGAATTCAAGCTCGTGAAGACCGAGGAGGAATCGAAGGCGCTCTACGACCGGATCGACGCCTACTTCGCGCGCAAGCTGCGCGGCGGGGCGCTTCCGGACAGCGCGGCGCCGGACTCGCTCCTTCATCCCTTCTCCTCGAGGCTCCTGACCACCTCGCACGCGGAAGCGACCGTGCTGAGCGAGAACGTGCCGATCGTGGACTCCATGATCCGGCAGCTCCAGGCGGACTCCACCTTCGTCTCCGATTCGCGGCTGGCCTGGGACGCGCACGATACCGATGTCGCGGGACGGACGGCGCGCGCCCTCTACGTGGTGGGACGCGACCCGCTCATGAAGGGATCCGAGGTGGCCAGCGCCCAGATGCGAATGGATCTGGACGCGGCGCGCCCCGGCGCTCCCGGCGTCTCGTTCAATCTCACGAGCCGCGGCGGAGCGCTCTTCGGAGACATCACCGGGTCGAACGTGGGGCGCCGGCTGGCGATCGTGCTCGACGGAAAGATCCAGTCCGCGCCCAACATCCAGGAGAAGATCCCGCGCGGGCAGGGCTCGATCACGGGGAGCTTCAGCGAGGAGGAGGCCCAGAACCTGGCCATCGTGCTTCGATCCGGAGCGCTTCCCGCCCCGGTGAACGTCGTCGAGGAGCGGACGGTCGGCCCTTCGCTGGGGCAGGACTCGATCGAGAAGGGGCTCCGCGCGGCGGCCCTGGCGGCGCTCCTGGTCGTGCTCTTCATGATCGTCTACTACAAGATGTCGGGCGTGGTCGCGGTGGTGGCTCTGTTCCTGAACATCCTGGGCCTCCTCGCCTGCATGGCCGGCTTCCACGCCACGCTCACCCTCCCCGGGATCGCGGGCGTCGTCCTGACCATCGGGATGGCCGTGGATACGAACGTCCTCATCTTCGAGCGAATCCGTGAGGAGCTGCGCAACAGGAGGACCGTGCTCGCGGCCATCGAGACGGGATACGCGCGGGCGTACCGCACCATCATCGACGCCCACGTGACGACGCTCCTGAGCTCCTTCGCGCTCATGTGGTTCGGAACCGGTCCCATCCGGGGATTCGCGATCACGCTGTCGATCGGTCTTCTCATCAATCTCGTCACGGCGGTAGGCATCTCGAAGATGATCTTCGATGCGTGGTCCGTTCGCCGGAAGCTCTCTTCGATCAGCATCTAGGAGACTCGATGTTCCAGCTGCTTCATGGGGTCAACATCGATTGGATGCGGCGGAGGCACATCGCCTTCCTGATTTCGGGGGCCTGCGTGTTGATCTCCCTGGTCTCGCTCCTCCTGCACGGCGGACCTCGCTACGGCGTGGACTTCACGGGCGGCTCGCTCGTGGAGATCCTGACCACCCCGCCGCTGCATGCCGATCAGGTGCGGGCAGCCGTCGACCACGCCGGCTACTCCGGAAGCGAGATCCAGGAGCTGAGCAAGCCCGGGCAGTTCCTGATCCGGGTCGAGGTCAAGCCGGGAGCCCAGAGCCCCGCGTCGGGAATCGCGCACGCCGTGCAGACGGAACATCCCAGCTCCAAGGTCGAAGTCCTTCGCGTCGAGACGGTCGGCCCCCGCGTCGGGAGCGAGCTCCGGGGCGCGGCGATCAAGGCGATCCTCTTCGCGATGGGCCTCATCCTGATCTACGTGGGGATCCGCTACGACTGGCGCTACTCGCTGGGAGCCGTGGTGGCGCTCTTCCACGACGTCTTTATCACCGTGGGCGCGCTCAGCATCACGAACAAGGAGATCACGCTCACCGTGGTCGCGGCGCTCCTGACGATCGCGGGGTTCTCGATCAACGACACGATCGTCATCTTCGACCGGATCCGGGAGCGCTCCAAGACGCTCCGGAGGGAGAATCCGGCCAAGGTGATGAACATCGCCATCAACGAGACCTTGAGCCGTACCATCATCACCTCGTTCACGGTGTTCCTCACCGTGCTGGCCCTCTACGTGCTCGGCGGCGAAGTGATCCACGATTTCTCGTTCGCGATGCTGGTGGGGGTCGTGTTCGGAACGTATTCTTCGGTGTATGTCGCCAGCGGGCTCGCGCTCGAGATCCAGCTCTGGCTCGAGCGTGCCAACGCCGGCAGGCCGAAGCGGTAGCTCGGGCAGCACGCGGTTCTCGAATTCGGAGCCCAATCGTGGCCCTTCGCAGACGCTTGGCATACGCCTGGATGGCCCTGCTTTTTCCCGTGCTTCCGCCCGGCGGCCCGGGTTTCGCCGGGGCGGCCGATGCCCCCGCGAACGCCCCCGCGTCCGAGGCGCGACAGGATGCGGCGTCCACGCCGTTTCAGCTCTTCGCCGACGTGGAGGAAGCCTGGGGCCGGTCGGACGCGGAGCGGCTGACCGCGCTCCTCGACACGACCACGGTCCGGATCGCGCTCAAGCCCGGAGCGCCGCTCACGTTCGCGGTCACGCGGGTGGCGGCCTCCTTCCTCCTTCAGGACCAGCTCCGCCTCGTGCACACCCGGGAGTTCCGGATGACCCGATTCGACTGCGACAAGAAGGGGGCCCTCTGCCGCGCCCTCGCGGTCTGGACCGGGGATTGGGGCGGACGACAGGGCCCCCGGGCGGTGCGCGTGGCGTTCACCGCGCGTCCCGCGGCGGGCGGATGGCTCCTCACCGAGATCCGCGCCGAAGACTGATTCCAACATCGTGAATCCCGCCACCGAGACCCGCGCCGACGTCCTCTACACGGCCGATCTTCATGGCAGCCGGGAGCTCTACATGGAGTCCTTCGCGCTCGCGCGGCGCCTGGCGGTGCGCTCGGTCATCCTCGGAGGGGATCTCGCTCCCCACGCGACCGTTGTGGAGCAGCGCTCCTTCTATCAGGGATTCCTGCTCCCGCTCCTCCGCGAGTATCGAGGCGAGAAGGATTCCGCCGAGATCTTCTACATCATGGGAAACGACGACTGGAGCGCCAATCTCGACGTGCTCCAGAAGTCCGGGATCGAGCGCTTCCACCACATCCATTGCGCCGTGCGCCCCTTCCTCGACAGCACCTGGATCGCGGGGCTGGGCTCGGTGACGCTCACGCCCTTCGCGCTCAAGGACTGGGAGCGGTGGGAGGAGGGACCGATCGGTCCCACCATCCGCCAGGAAGGATTCCGAAGCCAGGCGGACGGCTCCGTGCACCCCTTCGACTTTCGCGGCCGCGAATGGGAGGAGTGGATCGGCAAGGATCTCGAGACCATCGGCAAGGAGCTTCGCCCCGAGCGCCGGCCCCTGGTGTGCGCGTTTCACGGGCCTCCGCACGGGACCGCGCTCGACCTGATCCACGGCGACGTCCACGTGGGCTCGCGCGAGGTGAGGAAGTTTCTCGAGGCACAGCGCCCCCTCCTCTCCCTTCACGGGCACATCCACGAGTCCCCGGCCGTCTCGGGAAAGTTTGCCGACCGCCTCGGCCCGACCATCTGTGTAAATCCGGGCCAAAGGATGGGAAGCACGCTTCACGCCGTATGGTTCCGGCTCGGGGATCTGGAAGGGTCTCTGACACACACGCTGCTCGGGCCCGCAAAGCTCGAACCGCCCGCCACTTAGAATCTTCCACAGCTGGTTTGGGCGGAACCCCACGCCTTCCCGCCTGTACACCCTTGTAGGACCTGACGCGCCCGCGGCCCATGCCGCACATCTGATATAATTCTTCTACTTAGACCCCGACTGGAGCCCGTGACCGGAATTCCCTCACCCATGAATCGCACTCTCCTCTGGCAGGCGGTCCTCCTTGCCCTCGTCATGGCATGCGCTTTGCCTTCTCGGGACGAGGCCGCCTCGCGCGAGCTCGAGTTGAACGGCGGATTCACGATCGCGCGGCTCAAGTACACGGGAGGCGGCGATTGGTATTCGGACGAGAGCTCGCTCCGCAATCTCCTCCGCGCCGTGAAGGAGCGCGGCGACGTCCGGGTGAGTCAGGACCGCGAAGCGGTCGTGACCCCGACGGATCCGGAGATCTGGAACTACCCGATGCTCTTCATGACCGGCCACGGAAACATCAAGATGAGCGAGGAAGAAGCCCGCGCCCTCCGGAGCTACCTGGATTCGGGCGGGCTCCTCTGGGCCGATGACAATTTCGGAATGGACAAGTCCTTCCGCGAGCTGGTGAAGCGGCTCTACCCCGAGGCTCCCCTCACCGAGCTTCCGTTCAACCACGCGATCTTCCGCTACCCGAGCTCCTTTCCCGCGGGCGCGCCCAAGGTCCACGAGCACGATGGAGGCCCCGCGCGGGTATTCGGAGTGATCAAGGGAGGCCGCCTGCTCGTGCTCTACACCTTCGACTGCGACATCGGGAACGGCATCGAGGATGCCGGGATCTACGACGACCCGGCCGAGAAGCGTGCGGCGGCGCTGCGCTTCGCGGTCAACGTCGCCACCTACGCGGTCACGCATTGAGGAATCCATGAACACTCCCTACGAAGCACTGCTTCGCGAGCTCCACCGCGCGCGCCGCTTTCTCGTGTGGCGCTCGATCGAGCGCGCGGGCGTCTTTGCGACCCTGGGCTTCGTGGTCCTGGCGGGGCTGGGGCTCGTCCTGGCACTCCTCCTGCCGCTCCATCGCGCCGAGTACGTGGCCCTTCGGGCCGGTCTCCTGATCGCGGCGCTATGCGCCCTTGGATTCGCCCTCGCGCGCGTGATGCATGCCAAAACTGCGCTTCCGGACGCGGCGCTCGAGGCGAGCCACCTCACCGACGACCGGGACGACGGGCTCCTCACGGCGTTCGAGCTGGGCAGCGTCCCGGAGGCGCCGAGGAGAGGCGAGGTTGCCACCGGTTATTCCCAGGCGCTCGCGCAGCACGCGGTGCGGGCCGCGGCGGAGCGGGCGGCGGCCGGGAGCGATTTGCGGCGGGGGCTGGAGCACTTCGTGAAGGTCACGGCCAGCTATGAGCCGGGACTGTTTCATTGCTACGACGTGCCGGGCCTGCCGCGGACCAACAACGACCTGGAGCAGTTGTTCGGCTCGACCCGACACCACGAACGCCGCTGCACCGGCCGCAAGGCCGCCAGCCCCGGCCTGGTGCTGCGGGGGTCGGTGCGCATCCTGGCCGGCCTGGGCACGCGTGGCCAGAGCTT
>Ga0099791_10000619_pt1 | contig 13187 bp, 20 predicted proteins | sample Rivendell_Oct201_7_FD_77318 | JGI IMG/M metagenome (GOLD analysis project Ga0099791, IMG submission 77318) | Vadose zone soil and rhizosphere microbial communities from the Eel River Critical Zone Observatory, Northern California to study diel... | ecosystem: Environmental > Terrestrial > Soil... | reverse complement strand
GGTCACCGCCTGCATCCGGTTCTCCACCGTGACCTTGACCCACTTGACCTGGAGCTTCGGCAGCGCGAGCTCGTTTCCGACGCTCGACGCGACGCGCGTGCACAGGTCCACCGAGTACCCGGCCGGCTTGCCGTCGTCGCCCGCGAACGAGAAGGGACGCGAGGACTCCCGGTATCCGAGGTTGATGGTATTGCCCCGCTTGATCTTCCCCAGCGTGCCCTCGGGCTCGGCGGCCAGGCCCGGCCCGACCAGCAGGGCGATCGTCGACAACACCGTCAGCAGTCGAAGTGATTGGATCATCGAGTCCTCATGTTTTCTTCCAGTCCGCGTCCGGGTTGAAGAGCTTGAGGCCGCGCGCGATGGCGGCGGTGTTCCCGCCCAGGTCCCGCTGGTAGACGACACCCTCGTGGTTGACGATGAAGGTCATCACCCCGGAGACAGCTGATCGAGCTCCTCGGCCTTGAAGGGCGCGGGGCCCGGGGCCGTTTGGGCTGGTACGAATGGCGGCGCCGCCAGGGCCAGCACGACCAGGCAGGCCACGACGCGGTCGATCAGACGGGCGTTCATGCCTCTCGTCGCCGCCCGAGCCTCCTTACACGCCGGCCATCGGGACAATGACCGTGGCACCAATCGCGAAGAGTCGAGCTGGCATGCGGGTCCCCTTTCCGTCGAAAAACCATCGCGAGTCTGCTGCCGGCCCGATCGGAAAGCCATGGGACCTTGGTCCTACAATGAGCGGACGCCAAGGCCAGGAGGCGCTGGCGGCCCCACCGTCTCGAGCGTTGCCCGCCGTGGCGGACTCGATCGGCTCCGCTACGTGGGACTTTGGTCCTATGGCACCCGGCCGCCCAACATGATCGGATGGCGCCGTGACGCTCAGGTCCGGCGTGCGAGTCGCACCCTCGATGCTCGACTACCCGCTCCAGTGGGCGCTCACGTGTCGCGCGGCGCTGGCCATGCTCTTCGGCCTGTCCGAGGGAGCGATGCTCCTCTTCGCCTTCTGGCTCCCCCGCATCACGGCGGCCCTGATGGCCACGCTATTCACCGGGTTCGCGCTGCTGGACGGCCTCGTGGCCCTCGTCGCGGCCGCCTGGGGATGGAGCCGCGGAGGGCGATGGCGTCTGCTCGCTTGCAAGGGCCTGGCCGGAGTCGCCGCAGGGATACTGGTCGTGTTCCGAGCTCCTGGTCAGAGGCCAGGCCCGCTGGCGATCTTCGCGTGGTGGGCGATCGTCACCGGATTGCTACAGGCCGTCGAGGCGCTCTCCCTCGGTGCGCGCCGCGGACGACCGCTCCTCGTGGCGACCGCCGTGCTCTCGGTGGCCTTCGGATCGCTGATCCTCAGCCGGCCGCCTCAGGAGTTGATGACGTTGGCCCTATCCGTCGCGGTCTACGGCCTCCTCCTCGGCGTCCTGCGTCTGACCGTGGCCTTTCGGCTCCAGAGCCCCGATCTGGTCTAGTCGACTGTCCTCGATGTCGGCCCAAGAAGAATAACCGGTCTTCCGCGCCGAGGCCCCCGCTGCGCCTACCGGAACGTGACCCGTTGGTGACGGCGGCAAGGGATCCAAGTCGAGCTTCGTTCTGGGTGGGCGGCATCCTGATCCTGCTGAGCTTCGGCATCTATCCCGCGTATCCCCTGGTGCCCTTCCTGCCGATCTCGCTCTGGCAGAAGGGGGGAGTTGGGGTTGCGTTGGTGACGATAAGCTGGGCGATGTTCTTGGCGGGGTGCGCGCTCGCGGGCAAGAAAGGCGTGGCTTACCTCAAGCGCCGCCTGTTCTCACAGAGGGCGCCGGCATAGTCGCCGCTCACTTCTTGTACAGCTGGTAGACCACCCCGACTCCCGCGATCCCTCTCTCCCGATCGGTGTCTTCTCGAGAGCCGCGACTCGTTCGCGGAATCGCGTGCGTCTCGATCTGCTTGGTCCGCAGCTTCGCCATGAGGTCCGGGAAGGACGACGTCCTGATGATCGTGTTGAACTGGCTCCGGTAGTTCGACACCAGGCTCACCCCGTCCAGAACCACGTCGTACACCACCCACCGCGAGTCGCGCTTGCGCAGGCGGTAGTCGATGGGGATCTCCGTTAGCCGGTTGGTCGTGATGCGGGATCGCACCTGCGCGTACGGGTCGCCGACCGACTCTCCCACGAAGGTGATGGTCTCCCCGGCGTAGTTCTCGATGGTCGTCAGATACGAGCGCTCGAGCAGGTCCGTGAAGAGGCGGACGAACTCCTCGCGCTCCGGGGCCGCGCGATCCTTCCAATGCCGGGCCAGGGTCAAACGAGCCATCTCGTCGAAGTCGAACAGCCCCTGGGCGATCCGCCGGATCTCAGCCCGCCGCTGGCTACCGCCGCTCGCAACCGGGTGCGGGGCCTGGACGATGGTCAGTACGCGAGAAACGGACGCCCGCACGACCTCGAGGGGCCCGGTCTGCTCGGCCGCGACCTTCGGCTGCGCGCCGGCAGGTCGCGCGTCGATCGCGAGCGCCGCCATCGTCAAGATCGCGAGTACCACCCGGCAAGAGGGCCTCATCCCTGATCACTCTAGAAGGAACGCTCGGCCGCGCCTATTGGACCTTGGTCGAACTCTCGCCCAGCTCGCAGCCCGTCACCCCCTGTCACTTAACCCATATCCTTGCCTGTCAGCGGTAGGACGCCTGGCGGCCAGGGCCCGGTCACGCATTGGACCAAGATCCAATAGGCAGCGTCCCGACGGGGCCCTAGGGTCAAGCTAGAAGACTGTAGCGAGGGGGCTGGTCCATGAAAGATTTGGCCTCGGCATCCGCACGGCTCCTGATTGTGCTGTTCGCGCTCGCTTGGGTTCAGGGCGCGTGGGCAGGCCCTCCTACCGATCAGCTCCGCGATGGCGTCGAACGGGTGGTCAAGATCCTCAGGGACCCGGAGCTGAGGGGCGACACCAAGGTCAACGAGCGCAACGCCGCGGTCAACAAGGTCGCCGACCAGATCTTCGACTTTGGCGAGACGGCGAAGCGGTCCCTCGGTCAGCATTGGGCCCAGCGAACGCCGGCCGAACGTGAAGAGTTCGTTCGCCTCTTCACCGAGCTGGTCCAGCGGACGTATCTCTCCAAGGTGGACCAGTACAACTCCGAGATGACGTTCCAGAAGGACGTGGTTGATGGGAGCCAGGCCGTCGTGCAAACGACCCTCCTCCTCGGCAAAGGGGGCCAGATGTCGCTCGACTACCGGATGCACCACCCCCGAGACCGCTGGCAGGTCTACGACCTCAGCATCGACGGGATCAGCCTCGTGGCGAGCTACCGGTCACAATTCAACAAGATCGTCCGAACCGATTCCTACGAAGGCCTGGTGGCGAGACTCAAATCCCGCCAGGTCGGATTCGCCGCGCCCACGGCGGGCCAGTCCGGAGGACAGCCGGCACGGTGACCCATGCCGGGACGGCGATCGGAGCCGACTGTGCTGTCGCTGACGGGCAGGCTTCTGCAGCACGTCGTGCAAGTCTGCTGCGCCCGCCCGGCGCTGACGGTCTTGGTGGCCTTCGCCTTTGCCGCGCTCGGCGTCGGCTACGCGGCGCATTCCCTGACGCTCGAGACATCCAAGTTCCACCTGCTCCCCCTTCACCAGCGCTACGCCACGCTCTACAAGGACTACGCAGAGGACTTCGGCCAGCTCGAGGACATCGTCGTGGTTGTGCAAAGCCCGGCCGTCGACACCTCCACCGCCTACGCGGCCCGCTTGGCCGGAGTCCTCCGCGACGGCGCCCTCGGAAGCGCGCGCATCAGCTATCGGCTGGACGCCCGCCGCATCGAAGCCCACGCCCTGCTGTACCTGCCGCTCGACACCCTGCGAGACACCCTCGACACGGTCGCCAGTCACGAAGAACTGCTCGCCGACTTCGCGGCCACCCCGACACTCGCTCGGCTGGTGGACGGCATCAACCAGTCGATCGGCGCGACCTTCCTGCCGGGCGCCTTCGGCCCAGGCCCCGAGGAAGCACCGAACCCGGCACCTACACGCCTCCTTCGCGACCTCCTGACTCAAATGTCGGAGCGAATCGACGGTCAGCCGTACCGCTCGCCATGGGAGAGCCTCTTCGCAGCCGCCACCCCCACCCCGGACGGCGCCTACTTTCTCTCGCACGACCGGCGCCTCCTGTACGTCGTGATCGATCTCGTCGACGCGCCGCGCACCTTCGACGCGGAGCACACGGCCATCCTCACCATCCGCCGCGCGATCGCGAGTCTTCGCCCGCAGTTCCCGTCGGTCGAGGCCGGCGTGACGGGAGCCCCGGCGCTCTTCAGCGACGAGCTCGATGCCGCCTCCCGCGATGGCCGGATCGCCAGTGTGCTGGCCTTGGTCCTCACGCTCGGCCTGCTATTACTCGCGTTCCGGCGGCTCGTGACGTCGAGCGCGATCCTCGTCGTGCTCGCGTTGAGCCTCGGTTGGTCCCTCGGAGTCATCACGCTGATCGTCGGCCACCTCACCATTTTCTCCATGATGTTCGCTTCAGTGGTCATCGGCCTCGGGACCGACTACGGGATCTACTTTCTGTTCCGTTATCGGGAAGAGCGGGTGCTCGGTCAGACGCTCGTCGGCGCGCTCGAGCGCACCGCGGCTCGAAGCGGCCCGGCGATCCTCCTCGGGGCCCTTACCGCGGCCGTGGCCTTCTACATCCTGAGCATCGCCGAGTTCCGTGGCATCCGCGACTTCGGGTTCATTTCCGGCACCGCGATCTTGCTTGCGTTCCTGTCGATGCTGACCGTCTTTCCCGCGGTCTTGCTGCTGATCGACCCCTGGCAGAAGGCCCCCCGGCTCCGGCCGATCGCCGGTCGCCCCGACGCCCAGCGCCTCCCCGATGCGCGGGCGAGCGGGCACAGCCCGCTCGAGGTCCCGGCGCTGGCGAGGCTCGTGCTCTATCCCAAAACCATCGTCGCCGCCACGGTCCTCGTGACCGCCGCGTCCCTCTGGGCCGCGCCGCGGGTGGGTTTCGACTACAACTTGTTGAATCTCCAGGCCGACGGCACCGAGTCGGTCGTCTGGGAGAGGAAGGCCGCCGCCGCCGCAGGACGCTCCGTGTTCGCCGCGCTATCGACGGCGACATCGCTCGCCGAGCTCGAGATCAAGCAGGCCGCGTTCCAGCGCCTGTCCTCGGTGTCAGATGTCCAGAGCGTGCTGTCGGTATTGCCCGATCAGCAGGCCGAGAAGCTGGCTTCCCTTCGACGCCTGGCAGACGTGGTGGACAACATCCGCGTGGGAGCTCCGCGCGCCCTGGATCTGCGTGCGCTCGGCCGGACTCTCGAAACCTTGAAGGGCCGCATGGACCTCGCGAAAAGGAAAAGTGGGCCCGGGGGGCCCTCTGAAGAGGTTCTCGCGATTTCGCGAGCAACGGCGGCGCTTCTTGGAAGGCTCAACGGGAGCGAGCGAGGTGTGGTCGAAGTCGCACTCCGAGACTATCAGGCGCGGCTCGCCGAGGACTTCGCCCAGCAATGGCAGCGGCTCCAGCGTGCCACAAGGCCGGCTCCGATCACGCTTGGCGACCTTCCCGAAGAACTGCGGCGGAAGTTCATCGGCAAGAGCGGGCATCTGCTCCTCCAGGTCTACTCCCGGCTCGATCTCTGGGATCGGGCCAGCCAGGAGCGCTTCGTCGAAGAGCTGCGGACCGTCGACCCGGACGTCACCGGCCAGCCCGTCGTTGGGTACGAGTCGACGCGGCTCATCGAGAGAACGTTCCGCCTGGGACTGGCGTATGCCTTCGCCCTCGTCGCCGCGATCGCCGCGCTCATGATCCGGCGTCTGCGGGAGACCGTGCTCGCGATGGTGCCATTGATTCTCGGAACCCTGTGGACGGTTGCGATCATGCAGCTCGCCGGACTCAAATTCAATCTGGTGAACGTCTGGGCGTTGCCCCTCATCATCGGCTCCGCCGCCGAGTATGGCGTGAACATCGTGCTCCGGTCCCTGGAAGCGCCCGCGCACGGTGGTGGACCACGGCTGGCGCGCAGCACCGTCATGGGTGTGGTGTTCAACGGCCTCACGACCATGGCCGGCTTCGGCAGCTTGCTGGTCGCCCATCATCGCGGCGTCTGGAGCCTGGGCTTGCTGCTCGTCATCGGCTCCGCGGCGACCCTGACCGCCTCCCTGGTGGTCTTGCCCACTCTCGTGCATCTCGCCGGCGTGCCCCTGCGATCTCCGGCTGACCGTCAGGGCCTTGGGACCGCCAATGCGTCAACGGCACGTGTCAAGTAAAGGAGGTGGAGCGAGTAGATGCCTGCGGAAGTGCTATCCGTGAGATCGGAGAGATTTACCGCCCGAATCGTCTGGCGCCGCCTCCAGGTCCCCGACATCTCCCCGGTGGACGACCTCGTCCGCGACGCCCAGCGGGTCGCACGCGGTGCTGACGATCCCGTCCCCGAGCCCGTGCCTTTCCATAGCGCTCACGACGTCCCGAATGTCCCTCGGCCGGTTCCCGATCCAGGTGCTCCCTCCGCGGCCCGGTGGGCCACCCAGTGCTGGTAGCCGACTGACAGGACGGCGACGGCTGGCAAGAAGAGAAAAACCAAAAATGCGAGCCCTCACTCGTTCGCTTCGCAGCCCTCCTCGCTTGCGAGTTCACACGACCCCTTCGGGACAACTTGATCTGCCGTCACTTGATCCGCATGTCGTTCTTGACGGACTTTCACGCCCGCAACCCCGCGTGCGACCTTGACCGCCTGGTCGATGTCCGCCTGAGACCTGACGAAGCCGCTCAGCTGGACCCCGCCCTTGAACGTTTCGACGTTGATCTCGTTGACCTTCCTCTTTCGTTGCCGTCGAACCGCATCCCCAGGCCGACGCCGGATTTCACCCGCCCCTCGGTCTTTGCGGGTTTGCTTTGATCCACACTACCCATGGCCGCGTGGCAGCGTCTTCATGACGCACGTCCACACGATATCCCTGGTTGCGCATCGTGCTCGCGAGCCGGGCCGCCGTTTGCTTGTCTGAAAAGGCGGCCGCCGGAGTCCAGGCGCTGTCCTCGGCCGCTGCGGGCTTGGGGGCCTTCGGCCTGATGGCCGTGGGCTTCGCCGACGCCGCAAGGTCGGTGGTCTCGAGGCTCGGTTGTGGCGTAGGTGAGTCGTCCACGAGGGTCGTCGGACGACCCCCCTCCTCCCTTCCGCTCGGGACCGATGTGGCCAGGGACACCGGCCGCAGGTCGGCTGACCATCCCGTCGGCGTGGCCGATGCGGTCGTTGCCGAACGCGGCGCCACAGGAACCCTCGGCTCAGTGGTGTGGGGAGCCAGGGCGGAGGTCAGGACGTGTGGGACGCCGATGACGACCGCCAGGAACGTCGGAACGAAGGTCGCGAGAGCCATCCATATGCCGTGCGAAGGAAGGTAGTCAAACGCCGTCCACTCCTCGGTCTCGCTCTGCTCCTCCTCCGAGGAATATCTCGCTTCGAGAGAGATCAGAATCTCATCGACGCCCCTCTGTTCCCCGAGCGACATGACTCCCCCAGGGCCCGTGCGGGCCTCACGTCTCCAGCCGTAGTGCGCTCCGACCGCCGGCAGGTTCGTGAGCGCTCGTTTTCCGCGAGATGTGTATTTCACGCGAGGCGCATACGGCTGCCTCGCCACCAGCTCGTGACCAACGTAGCTAGCTGGCTATATTGGGGTGCTTGAGGTCGGCCTGGAGTCGACGCGTTGAATGCTCCAGGCGGCCCTGACACCGGAGGCAGGTTGTGACTTCCGGTGTGGCTCGAAGCCGGGCCGGCGTGATCGGGTTCCGACATTCCTCGCAGGTACCGTGTTCCCCGCCCCGGAACCGCTCGAGCGCCTCCGCTAGCTTGTTCGCCTCGTCGATGAGCGGCGTTGCCGAGCTTGTGTCCGGCGCCTCGGCATGTTCCTCAAAGGCGCCGCCCCGGCGGCGGATGAGATTCAGCAGGTCGCTCAACTCCCCGTGCAGCCGCTCGACGCTCTCCGTCATCGCCCTCTGCCGTGCGTACCCCGTAGCCGAGTCCTTCTGGCGAACGTCAAGCTCACGCTAACAGCCCAGCCCGGACACCGCCTATTGGACTTTGGTCCTATGACGGCGGTGCCCTGAAGCTAGCAATGCGCATGGGAGGCGAACCTGATGAGATCAACCCCGGTCGCCGAAGCATCGTGTCTGAAACGACTGCTGCGCATGCATCCTCGCTGTGCCCGAGAGTGGCAGGTTCTGGGACGTCCAGCGCTACTTCAGTCTTGAAAGACATCTCGCCTGCCCCGCCGCTCGCATTGTCTGATCGTTACCGTCAGGCCCAGGAGCGCGCCAGCTCAGGCAAGAAGTAGGGGGTCCCGGGAGCTAGTTCAGCGCGGACGTCCACAACGCCGGAGCGGCCCCCGCGACCTCTGCGAGCAGCTGGGTCAGACGTCGCTGGTGGTCGGCGGTGAAGAAGAAAGCGAGCCCGTCTCGGTCGACGCGCCACACGATCGCTTCGACATCGAACGACGACCCATCGGGCGGGTGGAAGTGCAGCCGAGCGACGTGGCCCTCACCGAGCCGCTCCGTTGGCCTCACCTTGGCCCCCCGGCCACTCACATTGACGGCCTGGAGAAGAAAGATCCGTCTCCCGGCTTCCACGACCACGGGCCACGAGACGCTGGCTCTCGGGTGCCGCCGGAGTCGCGGCGAAATCTTAGTCTCATTGGGGTGGACGTGACGGACGGGGGGAAAACCGCCCCTTTCCAATGCGGGCCGAGCATCCATGTCAGCCTCCTTGGCGCGACGCCATGAGAGGGCGTCGCGACATTGCGACTACCACTACGGTCGCACCGATGTCCGGGCTAACGGTCCTGGGCGTCTGCGTGCGCATCGTCGCCTCCGCTTTGGACTCTTCCTTCCCGCGCTGGCCGGCCCCGCTCAGGGACCGTGCCGTACAGCCACCAGATGGCCAGCAGGCCCACACCCACGGCGAGAAGGCTCAGGACGTCGTCCATTGCCTATCCAGCGACCCGTTACTCACCGGGACCGTACGTTGGAAGTTCATTTGCGCTGATGTCACCTCGGCCAGGTACGCAACGCTCCGCGTCCCAGATGTGGAGGCATCCCACGTGAAACTGAATGCCTTTGCCTCCCGTCGTGCTGACCCCTTCCATGACAAACTGCGTCTTGGTGATGATCTCCTCACAGGCGTCACACGTCTCGCCGTTGCCGGCGCCACCCCAGAGGCGAGGGATACTGTTCTGGGGCAGACGACCGTCAGCGAGCTTGCTTCGAATCAGACGGCGGAGAATCTCTTGCTCCATGTGGCTCCCATAACGTGTTGGAGACGCCAGATTCACCGCGGCAACACACTTGTGCGGCGGTCGTCCGCTCAGCGCCTATTGGACTTTGGTCCCACCCTGCCCCAAGGTTGCCCGGAGTGCGGTGGCCCGCTGCGATCAATCTGGCGCACGAGGATTGGAAGAGTCGAGCAAACGAGCGCGACCGGCCCCCCTTGCTGAGCGAGGGCCGGTCAGAAGGTCAGGACCGCCAGCGTCGTTAACGCCAACGAGAGTATCCCCAACCACCACCACCGAGTACGAACAACACTACGATAACGATCAATACAGTCTCCATGGACATAGCCCATCACCTCCCGCCAATGCCGTTCGGCGTGTCACTACCTCTTCCAATCTAGTCGCGGGTCATCCCGCCTGGCTATTGGACCTTCGTCCATGCAACTTGCACCCTTGCCGCTTCGCGGACGTATGCGGCCCGCACGCCCGGCCCGCGCCTCACCCGCTCGATCCGCAGCAGGCCGAGCGTATCCGCCGCATCATGGCTCCCCTCGTCGCCGCCATGGATCATCCGCGTCCGCTGAACCAAGGTGAAGGTTGGGATCATGGACGATCCTCATGTCAACGCGGCCAGTGGCGGTGGAGGCGAGTTTTATGTCACGACCGGTTTCCTCCAGAAGGCCACCGATGACCAGCTCAGGGGAGTGCTGGCCCATGAGCTCGCCCACGACGACCTCGGCCACGTGGCAAAGGCACAAGCGTTGGGCGCTGGACTCGGCATCGGCATGATCATTCTCGACCAAATTCCCCCCGGCGGTGGTCGCATCACACCCATCGCGGGCCACGCGCGCCGGCTATTCCAAAACCGTGATGATCAATACGTTGACTTGGCTCGTACAGACGGAGGGCGCTAGCGGGGGAGGGTTTCTCGCCTCCCATCCGGGAACGCAAGAGCGGATCGACGCGCTGAAACAGCTCTAGCGGCTATTGGACCAACGTCCACTAGGCGCCGTTCCCGCCGCCGAATATGGTAACGGCCACGAACATCACCACAGGCAACCAGGGGGCTTCCGCGACCCCTCCCTGTCTAGACGAACGTCCAATTGCCACTCGCGGTCCGGAGACCAAACTGAGAGGACACATGGGCATCAGGCGAAGCTACGGCAAGAACAAGAAGAGCAACCGGCCTACCGAGGCTGCGACGGTTGAGCGTCAGGACATTCTTCGCCGGACCGCCAACGTGCGCAGCCGCTTCGACAGTACTCGCTCCACGCACAAACCGCCCGGCCCTGCCCCAGGAAAGTGACCCGTTGGAGGCAGACTACCTGGTGAGCGACGGAGCCCCAGGACGGATGTCCTTCTGGCTGGGCGTCACCTTGATGACGCTGAGCTTTGGAATCTATTCTGCGTATCCCCTCGTGCCCTACTTGTCGATCCCACCCTGGCAAAAGGGAAGCGTCGGCATCGGACTGGCGGCCGTGAGTTGGGGGATGTTCTTCGCGGGGTCAGCCCTGGTCGGCAAGAAAGGCCTGATCTACCTCAAGCGCCGCCTGCCATGGCAGAAGGAAAGCTCGACGCGCCCCGACCTGGGGCGAAGTGTTCCGAGGAGATAACCATGAATCGACAGAAAGTGCTTCACGAGGGAATCCTGGTCGGGCTGGCCGGAGCGGCCGCGGTCGCGATCTGGTTCCTCGTCCTGGATCTGATCACCGCTAGCCCGTTCCGGACCCCGGCGCTGCTCGGCGCAGTCCTCTTCGACGGCCTCCGAGATCCGGCCGCCCTCACGATCACGCCCGCCCTCGTCCTCAAGTACACCGCGGTCCACGGACTCGCCTTCATCGTCTTTGGCCTGGCCGTCGCCGGGCTCTTCGCGCTCGCCGAGCGAGACCGGCATCTACTCTTCGGCGTGTTCACGCTCTTCTGCTGCTTCGAGGTCGCGGTCTTCGCGGCGATGATGATCCTCGGCTCGTGGCTGCTCGACACGCTCCAGCCGTGGGCCATTCTCGGCGGGAATCTCGTGGCGGCGCTGGTGATGCTGGGCATTCTCTTCCGCGACCATCACTTCTCGCTCCACGAGCTGCGGACCGCCGGGGAGTGAAGCAGCTCTCCGTTGGTCCTTTGTCCAATAGTCGCCGCTGCCGCCCACTGCTAGGGTGAGGCACAGACACATCGCAGAAGCTCACATCTAGCAGGCGGCACGAAGACAAGGCCTCGATCCGGCCGTCCGAGATGAGCAAGACCTCGGACATCGCAACCTACATGAACCAGAATCCATCGGTCCGCCTCGGAATCGACGGCTCCACCGATCTCCTGCGCGGGACCAATCAATACAACGTGGCCCTGAGCCAGCAGCGGATCAACAACGTACGTGACGCGCTGGTCCAGGCCGGGGTGTCGACCGACCCCATGGAGACCGGCGGTTTCGGGGTGGCGAGGATGAAGTGCAGCGATTCACCGGAGCTCTGCTCGCAGCGTGACGGTCGAGTCGAGGTACTGGTCCGTCCCGGCAGCTAGGGGCGAGTCAGCCATAGAGGTTGGGCCGGGGCGACGAATCGCTCCGGCCCGATCTGCGGGTCAGCGGATGCGGATGTTCTGCAGCGAGCCGATGAGCCCAAACGCCTGAAGCAGCCAGATGACGACCACGATGACGACCACCCCGTTGAGGATCCTCTTGATCTTCCCGTCCATCGGGATGTAGTTGTTCAGGAGCCAGAGCAGCACTCCCACGACCACAAGGGTCAGGACCAGTCCGATCAGGCTCATCTCGTATCCCCTCTCTGTCGGCGGGCCTCGCTAGCCCTTCCGAGGGTCATCGCTGCACGCCCGTTGACAATATCGCGCGACGGTTGGCGGCCCGACACATCGGCGTCTTTTCCCCGCAAGCCGGCGCTCCGTCACCGCCCGACCAGATCGCGATCTGATCCGCGGGCGCTCCCTTCGAGACCAAATACGCCTTCGCGGACCTGGCCCGCTCGTCGCCGACCTGCCGGTTGAACAGACTGTCCCTCGCGCCGTCCGTATGGCCTTCGATCAGGAGACGCTGCATCCGATTACCGCGCAGCCAGGCCGCGTGGGCATCGAGCATCTTCGTGTCGCTCGGCCGGATCTGGGTCGCCCCCGCGCCGAAATAGACGGAGCCTCCGTCCGACCAAGCCGCCGTGACGCTCGAGGCGACCGCGGGCGATAGCGCCGCGGCCGGCGCAACTTCCCGTGCCCGCGGACCGGCCAGGACCGGGAGTACGGCCAGCCCCGGCAGCACCACGAGCCAGGCGAGGTTTCTCGTATTCATCGTCATGCTCGGGGGAGGCTCAGTCGAGCCGGCGCTCGACGACTTTCCAGTCGATATTCCGGAAGAAGGCGTCGATGTACTTGCCGCGCTCGGTGGCCTTGTAGTCGCGCACGAACGCGTGCTCCCACACGTCCATCACCAGGAGCGGCTTGAAGCCGACCGGCACCCCTTCATGGTGCAGGGTGATCCAGTGATTCGTCAGCCAGCGCGTGGCCGGATCCTGGAAGAGGATCACCCAGCCGACTCCTCGGGTCGCCCCGATCGCCTGGAAGGCGGCCATCCACTGCTCGACCGACCCGAACGAGTCGGCCAGGGCGGTCGCCACCGCCGACCCATCCTCCGGCTTCGGCTCGGCCGCCGGGCAGAGGTTCGCGAAGTAGTGCTCGTGCAGAAGCATCCCGTTGTACTCGAAGCCCAGATGGCGAGTCAGATCCGTGAACTCCGGATTCTTGACCGCGGCCAGGCCCCGGCCGGTCATGGCGGCCAGCTCTTCGTTCAGCAAGTTCACCTGCTTCACGTAGCCCGCGTACAGCGCGAGGTGCTCCTGGATCTGGGCGTCGGAGATCCCCTCGAGGTCGTGCAGGGCGAACGGCTGCTCGACATAGACCTTCGAGGTGAAGGTCCGGGGCGTGTTCGTCGGCGTGGCGGCTCCGGTCACAGGGTCCCGTGGCTCTTGAGTCGCCGCACCAGCTC
>Ga0099791_10000615_pt1 | contig 13256 bp, 10 predicted proteins | sample Rivendell_Oct201_7_FD_77318 | JGI IMG/M metagenome (GOLD analysis project Ga0099791, IMG submission 77318) | Vadose zone soil and rhizosphere microbial communities from the Eel River Critical Zone Observatory, Northern California to study diel... | ecosystem: Environmental > Terrestrial > Soil... | reverse complement strand
GGCCGCCGCATGGAAGCAGGTGTCCTACAATTTCGTATTCTTCCTCGCCGCGCTGCAGTCGATCCCGCGCTCGCTGATCGAAGCAGCGGCGATCGATGGCGCCGGGCCGGCCCGGCGCTTTCGCACCATCATCCTGCCGCTGATCGGGCCGACGACATTCTTCCTTCTCGTCGTCAACATCGTCTACGCGTTCTTCGATACGTTCGGAATCATTCACGCCACGACCAGCGGCGGTCCGGGCACCGCCACCACGATCCTGGTCTACAAAGTGTTCAAGGACGGGTTCGAATCGCTCGATCTCGGCGGATCGGCGGTTCAATCGGTCGTGCTGATGGCGATCGTGATAACGCTGACGCTGGCGCAGTTCCGCTTCGTCGAGCGCAACATTCATTACTGAGGTCGCCATGGTGGAAAACAGGCCGGCTTTCACCGTCGCGGCCCATGCGGTGCTGGCGCTGGGCGTGGCCGTCATGGTGGCGCCGGTGTGGCTCGCTTTTGTCGCCTCGACCCACCCGGGCGCTGATTTCCTGTCGGGACGGCTGCCCCTGTGGCCGGGTTCGGATTTCGCAAAGAACTACGGCACGGTGCTGTCGCAGGGCGTTTCCAAAGCCGGTGCGCCGGCGATCGCCGGCATGCTGGTCAATTCTCTGGTCGTGGCGCTCCTGATCGCGGTCGGCAAGATCGCGGTATCGCTGCTATCGGCTTTCGCCATCGTCTATTTCCGGTTTCCATTCCGGGCAGCCGCATTCTGGATCATCTTCCTCACCCTCATGCTGCCGGTCGAGGTCCGCATTCTGCCGACCTTCGAGGTGGTCGCGCAGCTTGGCCTCCTCAACAGCTATGCGGGCCTGACCATCCCGCTGATCGCGAGCGCGACGGCGACCTTTCTGTTTCGTCAGTTCTTCATGACGATCCCGGACGAGCTTGCGGAGGCCGCGCGCATCGACGGCGCCACCGCGATGGGCTTCTTCCGCGACATCCTGTTGCCGCTGTCGCGCACCAACATCGCGGCGCTGTTCGTGATCCTGTTCATCTACGGCTGGAACCAATACCTGTGGCCGCTGCTTGTGACCAGCGATCAGTCCTACTACACCATCGTGATGGGCATTCAGCGGATGGCGCGCGCGGCCGACGACACCCCGCTGTGGCATCTCGTTATGGCGACCACGATTCTGGCGCTGCTGCCGCCGGTGCTGGTGGTCATCGCCATGCAGCGGCTGTTCGTCAAGGGACTGGTCGAGACCGAGAAGTGATGGGGAGGGCAAGGGTGGCCGAGGTCGCGCTGCGCCAGGTGGGAAAGACCTATGCGGGCGGCGTCGTCGCCGTCCGTGACGTCAGCTTCACGATTCCCGACGGCAACCTGTGCGTTCTGGTCGGCCCGTCGGGCTGCGGCAAGTCGACCCTGCTGCGCATGGTGGCGGGCCTCGAAGCCATCACGGCCGGCGAGGTGCTGCTCGACGGCGAGGTCGTCAATCATCGCGAGCCGGCTGAGCGCGACATCGCCATGGTGTTCCAGAATTACGCGCTGTATCCGCATATGAGCGTCTACGACAACATGGCCTACGGCCTGTGCAACCGGCGCATGCCGGCCGACGCGATCGACACGCGCGTGCGCGACGCCGCCCGCATGCTGCAGATCGCCGACTATCTTGACCGCAAGCCGCGGGAGCTTTCCGGTGGCCAGCGCCAGCGCGTCGCCATGGGTCGCGCGGTGGTGCGCCGGCCGAAGGTATTTCTATTCGACGAGCCGCTGTCGAACCTCGACGCTAAGCTGCGCGGCTCCATGCGGGTCGAGATTCGCCGGCTGCAGCGTTCGTTCGGCACCACGTCGATGTACGTGACCCATGACCAGCTCGAGGCGATGACGCTCGCCGACCTGCTGGTGGTCATGAATGCGGGCCGCGTCGAGCAGATCGGGCCGCCACTCGAGATCTATGAGCGGCCGGCCACGACCTTCGTGGCGACGTTCATCGGAGCGCCGCCCATGAACCTCATTCATGTCACGGCATCCGAGGCAGCCGAACTCGCCGGCGGTGTTCCCCTGCCCGAAGGCGGTGCAATCGGCGTGCGCCCGGATGAGCTTACGCTCGCCGGCCCCGATGTCCGCCCGGCCGTCGGCCTGGCACTTGATTTCGTGGTTACGGCGGTCGAACGCATTGGGCCGGAATGCCTGGTCTACGGGACCGCGCAGATCGGGCGCGGCGATCTCGTCGTCAGGGTGTTGGGCGCATCGGCCCCGACGCCGGGCAAAACAATCCGTGCGGTCGCCGCCGCCGACCGGTTGCACTTTTTTGCGACGTCCGGAATCCGGTTGCATTCGACCCCTGAACCAGCGTCACAGTAAATTGGTTCCTGGGTCGACCAAACGCCACAAGTTTTGCCCCTCTTGCCCAGGGTGTCCACAAGCCCTTGTCAGAGCTTACAAAAAAAGGGGTATTTCGTTTTGCCCGAATGCCCGATCCCATAATTCTCTTACAAATGTACTATTACACCGTTTCCATCGCCAGCGAGACCACCTGCCCGACTCTGGCGCGCATGGGCAAGAGGGGCAAAACGCGTGGCCGTTCCTGCTGGTTGATTCCACCGTCAGCATCGAATCCCGATGCCCCGCACCCTAAAGGCACCTCGCGAAAAAAGCGGACGCCGATAGAGCACGGTGAGTACCAGCGAGTAATCAGAACACACGATCACCGTGAGCATCGCAATTGTTCGCTAACTGATTGAAAAGTTGAAATAAAAAAATCTCATACCGGCTGGTTGCAATCGCTAGCGAACTGTGCACATTGCGGCTGCCAGACCTGAGTGTCGTGAGATCACGCCACGTTGGGGTCCAGTAGAATTATCTAAGTCATTGTAATCGCTCATGATTAGTTTTAGTTTCTTGGATGTCGTGGTTTCCGTCGAACCGGCGTCCAAAACCGGACATCGACGGAAACCTACCCGCCAGGTAGCGACAGCGGACCGGTGCGGCTGAGGTTCCACACTCAGACCGCGCCGGCCCAATTACGAGGATATATAGCATGCCTACACCGATTTCGCGCGCAGCGATCCGGCAGCCACGAAAGAAGATCGCCAAGCGCCAACTTGAGCTGCGGCAACGCCTTTGGCCCGATGTCACCGAGGAATGGCTGTGGTCGCGCCACACGCACGACGGCTTCACGACTCTGCCGAAGTGCATGCCGTTGATCATGAGCATTATGGACGATTTGGCGAACGGCCAGCCGGTGTCGTCCACCTACCTCGAATTGTGGTGCCGGACGTTCGACGAGAATTTCGTCACGCTTTCCAAGCCGCGCGAGATCGCTTTCCACTCGGGCTTTTACGGGCAGCGAGCCGAGCGGACATGGCGCGGGCGGCTCAATATTCTCGCGCAGCTGAACTTCATCAGCCTGCGTGAGGGACCATCCGGCCCAGCAAGCTATGCGCTGATCTACAACCCATACAAGGTGGTGCAATTCCATCACGAACAAAAGACGCCGGGTCTTCGCGCGGATAAATACAACGCACTGCTGGAGCGTGCGATCGATGTCGGTGACGACAGTTTCTCGCCGCCGCGGGCACCTGCGGCAGCGCCGGAAGCGCCTGCCGCCGCGGCATCATGATTGAGTGCGACCGGTGAGCGACGCTTCCAACGAGTTGATCCTCGGAATCTGGAGCCTCACGCTCTCGGCCAAAGGCACGCCGGCCGTGTGGTTAGTGGTGCCGGTCTCCGCAATCCTGATCGCCTTCGCCTGGCGAATAGCGAGCCGACGCCCGAAGCGATAGATTCGCAGCGCTATCGCTCGATCGGCGCGTTATGCGCCATTGACATATGCGACCCCGCGGCGCGACTGTGTAGACTTCCGGGCGTGAAATGAATGCCCTTGGCTTGAACATTCGACTGAATGGGTTGGATTCGCACAAACCGACGGTGCGGTGCATGGTGGGCGCTGCTCGCCATGGCGATTCAAATTATTGTGTCGTTCGGGCATGCGCACCGCATTGAGGGCTTTCGCCAAGGCGGGTTGTTGCCTCAAGCCACCGCGGGAATTCACAATCAATTAACCAGTGACGCGGGCGACCCGGCTTCGAAGCCCGTCCGGCTGGTATTCGATTATTGTGCAATTTGCGTCGTCATCAACATGGGCGCATCGATGACGCCGGCCGATGCGCCGGCGTCTGGCGCGCCCGCCGACGTCAGCAAGGTGCAATTTTCGCCCCATACCGAAGCCGTGCCATCGCCGCTGGGGCATCGCCTTTTCCAGGCCCGAGCGCCGCCGTCTGCTTGACATCATTGATTGAACGGCCCCTGGCGTCCCCAGACTTCATGGCGTGACGTCGCCCGCGCGACAACCCTTTTACCGCCACCAGGATGGGGAACCGGCCTCAGCCGAACCCGGAGGCCATGCGCGTAGTCATCGTCAATCGGGGAATGACAGATGGCGCAAAGTCAAGTTTCAGATGACGGCAAATACGCCCGCTCCAGGCACGCGCTGACGTGGATCTCGGTCGGATTCACTGTGGCCGCGCTGTCGTCGGCTCTCGCGATCGGCGTTTTCAGAAGCGGCGCCTATCAATCCGCGATCGATGCCGTTCGTTCCGCGGTGAATGGACGAGCGAGCCGCTCGCCCGTTGCGGCGTTGCAAGAGGAAGTTCCGATGCTGATCCGGGAGGGGGCGCGCATCAGCGTTCCCGACGGGTCACCGCTGAGGGGTAAGCTCACCATCGGCCCGGTGGCACAACGGGAAATCCAGCGCAAGCTGGTATTGCCAGCGGTCGTCGAGGCCGACCCGGCGCGCACCGTGAAGGTGCTTCCGCCGGTGACCGGCCGCGTGACCGACCTCAAGGTCCAACTCGGTGAGCGCGTCGTACAGGGGCAGGAGCTTGCGGTGATCGACTCCGGTGACCTTGCTCAGGCCTATGCCGACATCGAGAAGGCGAGGTCCGTGCTGACGCTCACCAAGAAAGCGCTCGACCGGCAGTTGGGCCTGGAAAAAGCCGGCGGGGCGGCAATCAAGGACCGGGAGCAGGCGCAGAACGATTACGATCAGGCCGTCGCCGAACTCGAGCGCGCCCAATCGCGGCTGCGCGCCATCGGAGTGCCGGCGGATCAGAAGGAACAATCCCGGCTGTTGACGCTGAAGGCGCCGATCGCCGGCAGCGTGATCGACCTCCAAGCGGCGCAGGGCGCATTTCTCAACGATTCGACCGCCGCAATCATGACGATAGCGAACCTCGCCACCGTCTGGGTCACGGCCAACGTGCCGGAAAAGGACACCGCACTGGTAACGAAAGGACAAGAGGTCGACGTCGTTTTTTCCGCATATCCCGGCGAGGTTTTCGCCGGCAAGGTGCTCTTCATCAGCGACGTCCTCGATCCCGACACGCGCCGCACCAAGATCAGGATCGCGTTCGAGAATCTTGACATGAAGTTGAAGCCGAACATGTTCGCCGACGCCACCTTTCTGGCGCCGCGGCAGACGATGCAGGTCGTTCCCACACGGGCCTTGGTGCTCAAGGACGAGACCGATCGGGTATTCGTCGAGGTGGCGCCGTGGACGTTCGAAGCGCGCCCCGTCGAGGTCGGCTTTCAACAAAGCGATCAGGCCGTTGTCGAGCACGGCCTCAAGGCGGGCGAACGCATCGTCGTAAAGGGCGGAGTGCTCCTTAATGATTGACTGGTTCGTCGGCTACGCGCTCCACAAGCGCCTCGTGGTAGCGATGATCTGCGTCTTCGTCTCGATCTATGGCTACTATTCCTGGACCCAACTTGCCATCGAAGCCTATCCGGACATCGCCGATACGAGCTCGCAGGTGGTTACCCAGGCGCCCGGCATGGCGGCCGAAGAGGTCGAGCAGCGCATCACCATCCCGCTCGAGCGTGAGCTCAACGGAACGCCGGGCCTGCTGTTCATGCGCTCCAAGAGCACGTTCGGCCTGTCGTTGATCACCATTGTGTTCCGCGACGGCGTCGAGAAGTATTGGGCGCGCCTGCGCATCAATGAACGCATCCAGAACGTCACCTTGCCGCCCGGCATTGACGCCGGCCTCGACCCGGTGAGCTCGCCCACCGGTCAAATCTACTATTACACGCTCGAATCCGACACCAAGGGCCAGCGCGAGCTTTCCGAGATTCAGCGCTGGACCGTCATTCCGGCGCTGAAACAGGTGCCGGGCGTTGCCGACGTGTCGAATTTCGGCGGTATCACGACGCAGTTCCAGCTTGAGCTCGATCCGCAGCAGCTCATGCGTTTCAATCTGTCGTTGGCAAACGTCGAAGCCGCCATCAACGCCAACAGCAGCAACGCCGGCGGCAGCGTGGTGGCGCGGGGCGATCTCGGCTTCGTCATCCGCGCCATCGGCTTTGTCCAGAACCTTGACGACCTCGGCGCCATCGTGGTCACGCAGCGAAACGGCACGCCGATCTTCCTGCGCGATCTTGGCCGGCTTAAGCTCGCCAACCTCGAGCGGCACGGCATCGTCGGCAAGAACCGGCAGAACGACGTCATTGAAGGCACCGTCCTGCTCTTGAAAGACGACAACCCTTCACGGGTGCTGGAAGGCATTCATGCCAAGGTCGCCGAGCTCAACGAGCGTCTGGCGGCCGACGATGTGCAGATCGTACCCTACTACGACCGCTCGGACCTCGTCGGCAAAACGGTCAGCAATGTCTCACACACGATCTTTCAGGGCATAGGCCTCGTTCTCATTGTGCTCATTCTTTTCCTCGGCAGCCCCCGCAGCGCCCTGATCGTCGGCATCACCATTCCATTTGCCATGGTGACGGTCTTCGTCCTGATGAATTTCTTCAAAATCCCGGCCAACCTGTTGTCGCTCGGCGCAATCGATTTTGGGATCATTGTTGACGCCGCAATTGTGGTGACGGAAGCGATCCTGCGGCGGCGTGAATCCAAGCCCGACGAACCGCTCACCGAAGGTGACGCACGCGCTGCCGCCCATCAAGTCGCGCGACCGATCTTCTTCGCCACGCTGATCATCATCGCGGCTTATTTGCCGCTGTTCGCCTTCCAAAGGATCGAGGCAAAGCTGTTTTATCCCATGGTCTACGCGGTCGGATTTGCGCAATTCGGAGCGCTGCTGCTCGCGTTGGCGCTGGTTCCCGGATTAGCTTATCTCGCCTATCGCAAGCCCCGGCGCGTGTTCCGCAATTACGTCCTCGGCTGGATCGAGGCCGGATACCGGCGCACATTGCGGGGCTCGCTGCGCCGGCCAAGCATCGCTTACCTGATCACCGCCGGCGCCGCCGTCACGGTCGTTGGGCTCGCGATCACGGTCTCGCGCGAATTCCTGCCAAATCTCGACGAAGGCGGGCTCTTTCTCCATGGCGAGATGATCGGCGGAATTTCGCTGGCGAAAGCGAGCGAAATGGATGCCGAGTTGCGCAAAGCCGTGCTGGAGTTTCCCGAGGTGTCGACCGTCGTCAATCATATCGGCCGCAACGACGACGGCACCGATCCCAACACTCCCTCCCATCTCGAAATGCTTATCGTCCTTCACCCCTACGACACCTGGCCGTCCGGAGAGTCCAAGGAGGATCTCATCCGCCGCATGAAGGCGCGGCTCGCCGAGCTTCCTGGGTACGAGCTTGCCGTCAGCCAGCCCATCCTCGACAGCATCAAGGACAAGATTTTCGAACCGCACAGCCAGCTTGCGGCAAGAATATACGGCGACGATTTCAATGAACTGCGCCGCATCGGCAATAACGTCGCCGCCGTCCTCAAAGCGACGCCCGGCGCCACCGAGGTGGCGGTCGATGATCGGCCGCCGCTGCCCCAGATCGTCATCACGACCAATCGCGAGGCTGCGGCGCGATATGGCATCAACGTCGCGGACATCACCGATCTCATCCAGACCGGAATCGGCGGCGGAGCCGTGAGCCAGGTGTTCATCGGCGAGCGCCGGTACGACACCACCGTGCGCTTCCCGGAGGCGGTTCGCAGCAGTCCGGAAGCCATCGGCCGGCTGCCGCTCACGTCGAGCGACGGCGCCCTTGTTCCGCTCGCTCAGGTGGCCCGCATCAAGTTGCAGCAAGGCGAAAGCACGATCAATCGCGATATGAATCGCCGTTACCTCATGGTGAAGTTCGGTTCCGCCGGGCGCAGCCTCCCGGCGCTTCTGGCGGATGCCAAGCGGGCTGTCGCCGACAAGGTTTCGTTCGATCCGAAACGCTATCGCATCGAATGGATCGGACATTTCGAAGACGAGCAGCGGGCAGAGGCGCGCTTTGTTTTGATCCTTGGCCTGATTCTCGGGCTTATGATCGTCCTCCTTTACGCGGAATTCGGTCTGCTGCGGCAAGTGATCCTCATTCTCGGCGTCGTCCCGCTGGCGACGCTCGGCGGGCTCGTTGCCCTGCACGTCGCCGGCGTCACCCTCAATGTGGCCTCCGGTGTCGGGTTCATTGCGCTGTTCGGCGTCGCCGTCATGAATGGGGTCATCATGGTGGCAAACCTCAACCGCGTGCGCGATCTCGGCGTTCCGCTCATGGATGCGGTGGTGACCGGCGCGAGCGAGCGCCTGCGGCCCGTCCTCATGACCGCGACCGTTGCGACGGTCGGCATGCTGCCAGCCGCGATCGCGACCGGCGTCGGCAGCGACGTTCAGCGCAGCCTCGCCACGGTGGTGGCCGTAGCCCTCCTGGTGGCGACGCTGATGACCTTGTTCCTGTTGCCGACCATGTATTTCGTTATCGAAACGCTGGCGGCACGCGTGGCCGCGGCCGGCGCGCGCGAGGCGCCGCAGCTGTCCGCGTGAGGGCTGATCGCGAACGCGTTTCGATGAGCTATTTTCGGTGACTCGCGGCGCGTTGCGGGGCCGGCCGATAATACGGGCTCATGATGCAGTTGCCGCCGATTCCGGACAGCGTCGCTCGGCATTGTTCCCAGCTGGTGAAGTAGCAGGACATGCTGCCACTGCGTCCCCGGACGCTGCACCAGGGATACGAATATGCCGACTGCGCCGACGCGGCCTCGATATCGCCCAGCAGCGCGGCGGAAATGATCGCAAGCAAGATGATCAGCAAGGGCATGGCTGTGCTCCGTTGCATCGACGGATCGCCGGGCGTTCGATCGGACACGCCGCAAAACGCCCAAGCGATCGATCCATTTTAGTTAAGCTGAGTAGCAGTCGTTTCAAGCGACTCCCGGATCAATACGACCGCGGCAGGCCGAGCACGTGCTCGGCCAAGAAGCTCAGGATCAAGTTCGTCGAAATCGGCGCCACCTGGTAGAGTCGCGTTTCGCGGAATTTGCGCTCGATGTCGTATTCCTCGGCAAAGCCAAAACCGCCGTGGGTCTGGACGCAAGCTTCCCCGGCTGCCCAGGACGCGTCGGCCGCGAGCAGCTTTGCCATGTTGGCTTCGGCACCGCAGTTCGTGCCGGCTTCGAACAACTCGGCCGCCTTGTGCACCATCAGCTCGGCGGCGCGCATCTGCGCATAGGCCTTGGCGAGCGGAAACTGGACACCCTGGTTCTTGCCGATCGGGCGATCGAATACGACCCGCTCCTTGGCGTAGTCGGTGGCCCTTTCGAGGAACCATTTGGCGTCGCCGATGCATTCCGCCGCGATGAGAATGCGCTCCGCATTCATGCCCGAAAGGATGTAGCGAAAGCCCTTGCCCTCCTCGCCGATGAGGTTCTCGGCCGGAATGTGCACGTTATCGAAGAACACCTCGGTGGTGGAGTGGTTCATCAGGGTGCGGATCGGCCGGATCGCAAGCCCCGCCTCCTTGGCGGTCCGCATGTCGAGAATGAAAACCGAGAGGCCGTCGGTTCGCTTGGCAGCCTGATGTTTCGGCGTAGTGCGGGCCAACAGCAACATCAGGTCGGAATATTCCGCGCGCGAGGTCCAAATCTTCTGGCCATTGACCACGTAATGATCGCCCTCGCGCTGCGCGAAGGTCTTGATCGACGATGTGTCGGTGCCGCTTGAGGGCTCGGTCACGCCGAACGCCTGCAGGCGCAGTTCGCCCGACGCGACCCCGGGCAAATATTTGCGCTTCTGCTCGGGGCTGCCGTGCCGCAGCAGGGTGCCCATGATGTACATCTGCGCGTGACAGGCCGCGCCGTTGCATCCGGCGCGCTGGATTTCCTCCAGGATTGCGGCGGCTGCCGATAGCGGCAGGCCCGAGCCGCCATACTCCTCCGGAATGAGCGCCGACATATAGCCGGCGGCCGTGGCGGCCTTCACGAAATTCGCCGGATAGGCCGCCTCGCGGTCGAGGCGGCGCCAATACTCGCCCGGGAATTGGGCGCAAAGCTTGCGCACGCCGGTGCGGATTTCCTGGTGGGTGTCGCCGTCTTCGGGGTCAAAGTCGATCGGCATCGCTTTCAGGCCTTCTGCGCCAGCACATGATGGGCGATCTGGGCGCGCGTCCCGATCCAGACGTCGGGATCGCGGGCCGCCGCCGCGACGATCTTTTCATAGTAGTAGGCGCCGCGCGGACGGCCGAAAATGTGGGCGTGGCAGGTGACGTCGATGATCGACAGCTCGTCCTTCTCCTTGGCGACCACGATGTTCTCGTGGAAGGATTCCAGCATGGTCTTCGGCGCGTTGCCGTACTTCATGAACGGCATGTCGTTGACATCGGTTCCGAGCGGAATCGCGACGATCTGCCCGTTGCCGAAGGTCTGCACATAAGGGAGGTCGTCGTCGAACACGTCGCCGTACCAGCGGTATCCGGCCTCGATGAGAAGCCGCGGCGTCTCGGCGCGCGACGTCCCGCGCGGGCTGAGCCAGCCTTCGATCTTGCGGCCCGACGCTTTCTCAAGCAGTGCCGTGCAGCGCGCGATGTTCTTGCGTTCGTCCTCGTCGGACAGCAGTGCCGGTATGACGTCCATGGCGTAGGAGTGGGACAGCACTTCGTGCCCGGCATCCGCAATCGCCCTGACGGTGTTCGGCGCCCGTTCGGCGATCACTGCGTTGACCATGACGCTCGCCGCCGCTCCGTGCTGCCGGAAGCCGTCGAGCAGCCGATAGATGCCGCGCTTGACTCCATACGCCGCCCACGAGATCGCCATGGTGTCGAGCACGCCCGGCGGCAGCGGGTTTCCCATCGGGCTGATGCCGGGCGCCTTGCCATCGGACCACGCCTCCAGGCAAACGTTGAAGACGACCGCGGTTCCCTTGCCATTGGGCCATAGCCAGTTCACCGGTTTCGCCATGCCGCGCCACGCTCCTCAGTTTCCCCGAGCACGTCATATCAGTTGTTGTAGGACGGGCAAAGGCGCGCTTTGCCCACCCTACGGGTTCATGTTAGGAACGCGTCTAGAGCGTGGCATTAGTTTGGACCTCACGTCGGAGGAGCGCCTTTATGCGCGTCGGATCGATCGTGATGGACACTGCCCATCCGGTTGGGGTGGGGCCTTGGTACGAGGTCGTGCAGCAGACCCTTAAGCGCAATGACGTGAAGCTGGTCACCTACGTGCCTGACAAAGTGTTTACCCCGCTCATCAAGAACCTGCACGCCGACCCCGACTTCCTGACGTTTCCGACCGCGCGCGAGGAGGAGGCGCTCGGCATCGTGTCCGGCGCCTGGATGGGCGGGCGACGCGGGGCGGTGCTGATGCAGACCTCGGGATTCGGCACGATACCAAACGTATTGGCGTCGCTCGTCGTGCCCTACCAGGTGCCGGCCATCATGTTCGTGTCCGAGCGCGGCACGCTCGGCGAATTCAATCTCGGTCAGGCGCTCGTATGCCGCACCATGCGTCCGGTGCTGGAGTCGCTCGCCGTCGAAACCCACACCATCACCCGTCATGACGAGCTCGAATTCATCGTCGACCGCTCGATCAAGCAGGCCGTCGCGACCCAGGCAGCGGTCGCCTTCATCCTGTCGCCGCTGCTTACGGGCGGCAAAGTGTTCGAAGCCTGAAATCACTAACTGAGATCGCCAATGCCCAGCGTTGCTTCCGTTGCCAGCTACGATAATGCCAAAGTGCTCAACCGTTTCGACCTGACCAAGCAACCCGTTGCGAGGCTGAGGAACGACGAAGCCGTGATCGGCGGCATCGGCAACACCAATTTCGATTTGTGGTCCGCGGGACATCGCCCGCAGAACTTCTACATGCTGGGCAGCATGGGATTAGCCATCCCAATCGCGTTCGGCGTGGCGCTGGCGCAGCCGCAGCGCCATGTCATTGCGCTCGAGGGCGACGGCTCGCTGCTTATGGAGCTCGGCTGCCTCGTCACCATCGCGGCGCAGCAGCCGAAAAATCTCACCATGGTGATCATGGACAACGGCCTCTACCAGATCACCGGCGGTCAGCCGACCCCGGCGGCCGGGACCGCCGACTATGTGGCGCTCGCCCGCGCCGCGGGGTTGAGCAAGTGCGCCTGGGCAGGCGACGAGGAGGACTTCAACCGGCTCATCGACGTGGCGCTCGCCGACGACGGCCCGACTTTCATTGCGGCGCGTATCGACGATAAGCCGGGCGTCGGCACCACTGACCGCGACCCGGTGCAGATCCGCCAGCGCTTTATGATGGGGCTTGGCGTGCGGAGCAAGGTGTAGGACCGCGGGCGTCTCGCCCGCCCCTTTTTCCAGAGCGGGCGGGACGCCCGCGGTCCGTACTACGCCGCAATCTTCACATACTCGAAATCGCCCGGCTTGTTGTCGATCCCGACTTTGGGGGGCGCGATCCAGCCGGCGAACTGTCCCGGCTCGCGCGTCGGCTTCATCAAATCGCCGATGAAATCGCCGTCGGCTTGCGACGGCAGCCAGTGGTCGCTGCGGTGCTTCCAGGCCTCGGAGTCGATGAGGTCGCCATCGGGCGTCGCGTCAACGTCGCGAAATTCCCCGATCTGACGATGGAACGCCACATGGGGCAGCCGCAATCGGAAGGCGACGCCCGTTTTCTCGATGACCTTGTTCCAGCGCTCGACGCTCTTGGCGCAGTCGGCGGCATAATCGTCGCGCAGGCGCATGTTGAGCGCGGTCAGCGCCGGCTCGTCGACGCGTTTGACCTCGCCGTCGACGAGCTTGAGCACCGGATAGGTCGCGCTCTCAAGCCGGTGATCGTCGTCGATCCTGGCCTCGTGGAAACGCCCCTTGAGGCTCGCGTTGAACGCATTAGCCGCGTTGGTGGAGACCTCGGAGCCGAACAGGTCGAGGGAAAGCGAATAGTGCAGATTGAGCTTTTTCTGAATGGTCGGCAGGTCGATGACGCCGAGCGCGCGCACCGTTTCGATCTTCTCCGCGTCGTCGACGCCCGCCGCCCTCATGGCCTCGCAGGTCCGCTGGACAATACGGCCGATGC
>Ga0099791_10000614_pt1 | contig 13260 bp, 16 predicted proteins | sample Rivendell_Oct201_7_FD_77318 | JGI IMG/M metagenome (GOLD analysis project Ga0099791, IMG submission 77318) | Vadose zone soil and rhizosphere microbial communities from the Eel River Critical Zone Observatory, Northern California to study diel... | ecosystem: Environmental > Terrestrial > Soil... | reverse complement strand
TAAGGGCGGATGCCCCGGTCGGACTGCCTAGTGCATGACGAGGCCGCCGTCGACGCTGATGGCCTGGCCCGTCATGTAGCCGGCGCGGCTCGAGGCGAGGAAGCCGATCACGCTGGCCACATCCTCCGGGCGCTCCATCCGCCCCAGGGGCACGCTGGCCAGACGCCGGCGGGTGAACTCCTCGGCCGGCACCCCGGTCAGCGCGCCGAGCTCCGTGGACACGCGCGTCCACATGTCGGTCTCGACGAAGCCCGGGCACACGCAGTTCACCCGGATGCCGTCGGCGGCGTGGGCCAGGGCCAGGCTCTTGGTGATGCTGATCACCGCGGCCTTGCTCGCGTTGTAGGGCAGGTTGTTGGCGCTGCCGATCTTGCCCGCCATCGAGGCCAGGTTGACGATCGCGCCGCTCTTCTGCGCGATCATGGTCGGCAGCGCGGCCTGGCTCGCGAAGAAGACCGCCCGGGCGTTGATGGTCAGCACCGCGTCCCAGTGATCCTCCGTGACCTGGAGCGTCGACGCGGCCCGGTAGATCCCGGCGTTGTTCACCAGGATGTCGAGCCGGCCGAACTGCGCCCGCGTGCGCTCGACCATGGCGGTGAGATCGGCTTTCCGGGTGACGTCGGTCGGCACCGCGAGCGCGCGGCGCCCGAGGGCGGTCACCTCGCCGGCGGTGCGCTCGGCCGAGGCCTTGTCGAGCTCGGCGATGACGACGTCGGCGCCCAGCCGGGCCAGCTCGAGCGCGGTGGCGCGGCCGATCCCGCGGCCGGCGCCGGTGACGATCGCGATCTGTCCTTGCAGGTCCACGGGGGTCTCCTCCCTCACGGTGGGGTCTGTCGGGCGGTGGTGCTGGTCTCGAAGGTGTAGAGGAAGTTGGTGAAGCCGAGGTCGTAGTCGGAGATGCCGGTCTGCCCGGTCGCCCGCATGCGCAGGTGGTAGAGCCGGCGCATCGCGTTCTCGACCTGCCGCTCCACGCCGGTCAGCGGCGCGCGCAGCTTCATCAGGAGGGCCCGCAGCTCGGGGCGGAGCGGCGCGCGCGTCACGAGCCGGTCGAACGCGCCGGGGTCGTCGCCCGCGAGCACGCGCAGGTCGCGGTGCAGCCGCTCGAGCCGCGCGGACTGGCGCAGCACGGGCTCGCCCGACGTGGCCAGCGCCAGGTAGCCGAGCACCTGCGCGTAGAGCTCCTTCCAGTAGCCCTTCCGGTGACTGAACTCGTGCGCGATGATGTGTGCCTCGAGCAGCCCGGTGTCCCGGAAGATCGCCACGTCGCCCGAGAGCATGTCGCAGGCGCCGAGCGCGAACGGAAACGCGAGCCCGACGAGGGTGACGCCGCGGACCTCCGTGCTCGAGCGCACGTGCTGCCCGGTGACCCCGGCGATGTACCGGGTGAGGTGGCGATCGACCTCGACCGCGAGCTCGCGGCGCGGGATGCGCACGAGCGTGAGCTCGTCGCTCAGACGCTCGGCGAGCGTGCGCGCCTCGGCCTCCCGCACCTCGCGCGGCATCGGGACCAGGTGATGCAGGTCGGCCCCGAACTCGTGGCGGAAGGCGATCTTGCGGATGCCCCGGCGGTCGTGCCAGTCGCGAAGCGCGCTCGCGAGGTACGCGCCGAGTGTCGCCGCCTGCAGGACCCGACCGATCGGGGTGGCGCGGAACAGCACTCTCGCCACCAGCGGCGCCGCCACGACCAGGTCGAGCGGCGCCACCGGCCAGTACGTCGCCCGGTTCGAGATCCGGATGTCGTCCCGCGTTCTCCGCGACCCAGGCATTCTCGATCCTTTCGGTCCCAAGTCACGAGGACACGGTAATTCCTTCAGGGAACGCACGGCGGCCAGCGAGCGGGGCGCGCCGGCGCGAGACAAGTCCCAGTATATACAGGCGCGGCTCGCCTGGCATGGCCGATGCTGTCATAACGGCAAGCAACACGGCGCGACGGACCGCGGGCTGAGGGGGGCCCCAGAAAGGAGCGAGCCATGAACAACGTCTTCTACATCATCGGTGTCGTCGTGGTGGTCCTGTTCGTTCTGGGGTATCTGGGGTTCCGTTAAACCGGTCGAAGGAGGAGAGAAGCCATGACACGGACACGGCAGATGCGCGCGTTGTGGGTCGCGCCGGCCTTCCTGGCCGTCGCGGTCCTGGGCTGCGGGGCGGCCAGCGCCGCCGACAAGACCAAGGTGGACCAGGCGACCAAGCAGGTGGAGCAGGGCGCCAAGCAGATCGGCGACGGGTCGGTCGGGCCGGGCGTGAAGCAGACCGCCAAGGGCATCGGCAACACGGTGGTCGAGGGCGCCAAGTACAGCGGGGAGAACATCAAGGAATTCTTCAAGAAGGCGTTCGGCAGCTAGACGAGTATCCTGTGGCATAGCGAGAAGCGCCAAGGAGGCCGTCTATGCGACAGGGACTGCTACGGGGAGCGCTCGTGGGCCTGCTGATCGCGCCGGTCGCAGCCGGGTGTGTGCTGCCTCCGGACGGCGGCGTGTCCAATCCGCCCGAGGGACAGGTGGTGGCGGCCGACGCCCGCGCGCTCGCCTACGGCCGATCGGCCGGCGAGATCCTGGCGAACCCGGAGCTCCGTGACAAGATACGCGCGCTCTTCGGCGCGGACTGGGCGCCGCCCACGGGAGTCGGGGTCGGCAAGCTGAGCGCGGCGGCGCCGCAGTACTTCGAGCTGGGCGGCCCCGTGCGGATGGTCCGGATGGGGGACGCCAACTACATCACGGTCACGGGCTGTGCCGCCCAGGCCTGCACGGCCCGTCGCGGGCTCCTGATGATCCGCGAGGGTGGCGAGCAGCTGATGGCGCGACTCGACGAGGGCGGCTTCTCGCACCACTACGCCTACGGGCCGGGCACGGTGGGCGGGCCCGCGGGCGCCGGCCCGGTACTGGCCAGCGCCCTGCGCGCGCTCGACCGCGTGTCGGACGGGAGCCCGTTCCCACGCCCCGCGCCCTGAGAACACGGCCGAGGCCCGTCAACGCCCGAAAGCCACAGGAGGGCTGACGATGAAGAAGCTGCGCGAGATCATGCGGGTCGGATTTCTCTTCGTGGTGCAGCGCGAGGCCATGGTGCGGGAGGCGGTGCGGGTCATGACCGCCAACAACGTGGGCATCGTCCTGGTGCTCGAGGGCGAGCGGCTGGTCGGGGTCTTCTCCGAGCGCGATGTGGTCCGGCGCGTGGTGGATCGCGGGCTCGATCCCGACGTCACGCCGGTCGGGGACGTGATGACCACCGAGATCGTCGTGGGCGACCCGGACGAGGACTACCAGTCGGCGATGCGGAAGATGGATCAGGCCAACATCCGGCACCTGCTGGTGGTGAAGGGCCCGCAGATGCTCTCCATGATCTCGATTCGCGACCTGATCCGGGTGGACGCGCAGGACAGGGGCGAGGAGATCCGCTACCTGCGGGAATACCTTTATCAGGTGCCGCCGGAGCCGGTGCGGCCGGGCGCGCGCTGGTGAGCACGCGCCCGGCCGAGGTCGGGGCCCTGAAGCCGCGTCAGGCGCCGGCGGCGGAGGGGGTGTTCTGCTCGACCCACTCGAGCGAGCGGCTCACCTCGAACTTCTCGGCTTCATCCTCGGTGGCGAAGCGCGCGTCCGAGACCGGCAGGTCGATGTGGCGCTCGCCCGACGGGGTGGAGTGGTGGATGGTCGCGACGGCCGACCACTTGCCGTCCCGCATGCGCTCGGTTGCCACGTCGATGGTGTAGCCGGCCGGAGCGGGGAAGCGCTTTCTCTGCACCATGAGGGTCACCTCGCGTTGAGCCGGCCGGCCGGGCGCCCGCCGGCGGGGTTAGCGGCCAGCGGTGCGCGCGAAGGCCTGTTCCGGCCAGAGCCCGGGGACCACGGTCTGGCAGGTGTACCGGCAGCGCGCGCACTGGAGGAGGGCCACGCTGGGATGCCCGTACTGGGTCACGGTGTGGATTGCCTTGAGCAGGCGCCCACAACGTGGGCACGGTCCTTCGATGGAACTCTCTCCGAGAAGTCCGTGCTCCCGTGGGTCCATGGCCGTGCCTCCTGTCGGTATCTTCTTGGAGCCTGTTTCCTGGCAACAGGCATGCCGCGACGACAAGTCCAGATCGGCGCGAGGATACGAGGCGGGGGCGCGAGTGGGCCGGTAACAAGGTCGTGTAGTTTCTACAAGGGCACGTAGGGGACCGCGCGGACGCGACACAGTGCGTCTAGCGAACGGGAGCCGATCCGGCTACGATGCCCCCACGGAGGTAGCCCCGATGAGGAAGCTGGCTGCTGCGGTCCTGGTCGTCGTGCTGTTGCTCTCGGTGACCGCCGTGCCGAGCGAGGCCTGGGGCCGTCATGGCGGCCACGGGTGCTGCTGGGGTGGGTGGTGGCTCCCCGGCGCGATCTTCGGGGGCCTGGCGCTCGGCGCCGTAGCGGCCGCCACGTTCCCGCCGTACTACGCGTACGCGGCCCCGCCGCCGTACTACGCGGCGCCGCCGGCCGTCGTCTACGAGACGGCGCCCGCCTACACGCCGCCGGCGCCTCCCGCCGTCCAGCGCGAGGTCGTATACCCTCACGGCCGGTACGTGCTGTACGGCGACGGTGTCCGCCAGGCGTGGCAGTGGGTCTGGGTGCCGGCCGCGCCGGCGGCGCCTCCCCCGCCGCCGCAGCGCTAGCCTCGCGTCGGGGGCTACGAGCCCTCGACGCCTTCGTCGTCCTCCTCGGTCCAATGCGGGCCCGGGGCCGCGGTGGCGAAGCGCCCGGCCACTTCCATCAGGCTGTCGGGACACGGATCGCCGAGCGTGGTGAAGAGGTCCTGCGCTTCCGCCAGCGTCAGCACCCAGGTGTCGGGTCGATGCGCGTGCATCAGGCGCGATTGCATCGGCGATGAGACCAGCCAGAGGAGCCCTTCCGGTAGATAGCTGAGACGGACGGCCAGCACCTCGCCGTACGTCAGCAGTGCCTCGCAGAATGCGCGGCTGTCCGCCGACAACCCCGTCTGGGCGTTCAGGATCTGCTCCAGCGTGTACACGGCTGACATTGGCCTTTCCCCCTTCCATCCTCCGCCAGCAAGAGAGCAACCGACGTGCCACGCCTCACCGAGATCCCGGGTGAGGTGGAAGTCACGAGAAAGCCGGGCGCCGAGGCCCGCGCGGCCGGTCTTCCGGCTACCACCGCTCCGCAGCGGGCCGAGGCGGCGTGACCGGGTAATCCCTTCCGCCACTCGCGGCGGATCGAGCGACGGGTCGACCGGCGACGAGGCAAACTCGCGTGAATTCGCGCCTTGGTCGCCCGGCACCTCGCTTGCTTTGCATGGAAGCGGGAGGCCGCTCCATGCGTGAGCCCAGACGGTGTCCGAGGTGCCGGGAGTGAAGCGCGCCACCGCCGCGGTCGCCCGCCCCGCCGGGAAGCGTCCGACGCCGGCGATCAACGACCTCTGGTACAAGAACGCGGTCATCTACTGCCTGTCGGTCGGCACCTTCATGGACGCCAACGGCGACGGCATCGGCGACTTCGCCGGGCTGATGCGCCGCCTCGACTACCTGCACGGGCTCGGTATCACCGCGATCTGGCTGATGCCGTTCCAGAGCTCGCCCGGGCGCGACGACGGCTACGACATCTCCGACTACTACGGGGTGAACCCGGCGCACGGGACGCTGGGGGACTTCGTCGAGTTCACCCACGCGGCGAAGCAGCGCGGCATCCGGGTGATCATCGACCTGGTCGTCAACCACACCTCGGATCAGCACCACTGGTTCCAGGAGGCCCGCCGGGACCCGAAGTCACGCTACCGCGACTGGTACGTCTGGTCGGACAAGAAGCCGGCCAGCGCGAACACCGGCATGGTGTTCCCGGGCGTGCAGAAGTCGACCTGGTCCTACGACAAGGAAGCGCGCGCGTGGTACTTCCACCGCTTCTACGACTTCCAGCCGGACCTCAACACGTCGAACCCGAACGTCCAGGCCGAGATCCTCAAGATCATGGGGTTCTGGATCCAGCTCGGCGTGTCGGGGTTCCGGATGGACGCGGTGCCGTTCGTGATCGCCACCAAGGGCCCGCGGGTCCGCAAGCCGGTCGAGCAGTACGAGATGCTGCGCTCGCTGCGCGCATTCCTCCAGTGGCGGGTGGGCGACTCCATCATCCTGGCCGAGGCCAACGTCCTGCCCGAGACGGACATGGAGTACTTCGGCAAGGACGGCGACCGGATGCACATGATGTTCAACTTCCAGGTCAACCAGAACCTGTTCTACGCGCTGGCCTCGTCGGACTCGCGGCCGCTCGCCCGCGCGCTCAAGGCCACCATGGACCGGCCCGAGACCGCGCAGTGGGGCCTCTTCCTGCGCAACCACGACGAGCTGGATCTCGGCCGCCTGTCCGAGGAGCAGCGCCGCGAGGTCTTCAAGTGCTTCGGCCCCGAGCAGAGCATGCAGCTCTACGAGCGCGGCATCCGGCGGCGGCTCGCCCCGATGCTGAGCGGCGACCGGAGGCTCATCGAGCTGGCCTACAGCCTGATGTTCACCCTGCCCGGCACGCCGGTGCTCCGCTACGGCGACGAGATCGGCATGGGCGACGACCTCGACCTTCCGGAGCGCAACTGCGCGCGCACCCCGATGCAGTGGTCGACGGAGCCGCACGGCGGGTTCACGAAGGCGGACAAGCCGGTGGTGCCGGTGATCAGCGAGGGGCCCTACGGCTACCCGCACGTCAACGCAGCCGAGCAGCGGCGCGAGCCCAACTCCCTGCTCAACTGGACCGAGCGCATCGTTCGCATGCGCAAGGAGGTCCCCGAGGTCGGCTGGGGCGACTTCGAGGTGCTGCCGGTGCGCGATCCCGCGGTCCTCGTGATGCGCTACGACTGGCGCAACAACTCGGTGCTGTTCGTGCACAACCTCTCGGACACGCCGCGCGAGGTCGACTTCTCCACCGGCCTGGAAGGGCCGGAGGGCCGGCGGCTGGTGAACCTGCTCAGCGAGAACCACAGCCGCGCGGGGGAGGACGGCAAGCACACCCTGGTGCTCGAGCCGTACGCGTATCGCTGGTTCCGGGTCGGGGGCCTCGACTATCTGCTGAAGCGCAGCGACATCGAGACGCCGCCGCGCGACTGAGCGTCCGGCCATGGATCGCCGGGCGTGGTGGCAGACCGCGGTGATGTACCAGATCTACCCGCGCTCGTTCCAGGACGACAATGGGGACGGCATCGGCGACCTGCGGGGGATCCGCCGCCGACTGCCGTACCTGTGTGACCTGGGTATCGACGCGGTCTGGATCTCGCCGATCTTTCCCTCGCCGATGGCCGATTTCGGCTACGACGTCTCCGACTACACCGGGATCGATCCCCTCTTCGGCACGCTCCGGGAGCTCGACGCGCTCCTGGCCGCCGCCCATGCGGACGAGCTCAAGATCTTGCTCGACCTGGTGCCGAATCACACCTCCGACCGGCATCCGTGGTTCCAGGAGAGCCGCGCCTCCCGCCAGAGCGCGCGGCGCGACTGGTACATCTGGCGCGACCCGGCGCCGGATGGGGGGCCGCCCAACAACTGGCGCTCCGCGTTCGGGGGCAGCGCGTGGGAGCTGGACCCGCGCACCAGCCAGTACTACTACCACGCCTTCCTGGCCGCGCAGCCCGACCTCAACTGGCGCAACCCGGCAGTGCGGGCGGCGATGCACGAGGTCATGCGCTTCTGGCTGAAGCGGGGGGTGGACGGCTTCCGGGTGGACGTGATCTGGCACCTGCTCAAGGACGACCAGTTCCGCGACAATCCCCCGAACCCGGCCTTCCGGCCGGGTCAGCCGCCGGACCACGCGGTGATCCCGGTCCACACGACCGACCAGCCCGAAGTGCACGAAGTGATCGCGGGGCTCCGGCGGGTGGTGGACGAGTTCCCGGACCGGGTGCTGATCGGCGAGATCTATCTGCCGATCGACCGGCTGGTGACCTACTACGGCCGCGATCTGGAGGGCGCGCACCTACCGTTCAACTTCGCGCTGCTCGACACGCCGTGGGAGGCGCGCGGCATCGCCAAGCTCATCGACGAGTACGAGGCGGCGCTGCCGCCGGGCGGGTGGCCGAACTGGGTGCTCGGCAATCACGATCGGCCCCGCATCGCCGGCCGCGTCGGCCCGGCGCAGGCGCGCATCGCGGCGATGCTGCTGCTCACGCTGCGCGGCACGCCCACCATCTACTACGGGGACGAGATCGGCATGCCGCAGGTGCCCATCCCGACCGACCGCGTGTGCGATCCGTTCGAGCGCAACGTGCCCGGGATCGGCTGCGGCCGGGACGGGGCTCGCACCCCCATGCAGTGGGATGCGACGGCAAACGCAGGCTTCTCCACGAGGGAGCCGTGGCTGCCGGTGGCGGCCGGCTACGCGCGCGACAACGTCGAGCGCGAGCGGCGCGACCCGGCGTCGATGCTCGACCTGTATCGGCGGCTGATCGCGGCACGCCGGCGCTCGCCGTCGCTGCGGCTCGGGCACTACCGGCCGATCGCGGCGAGCGGGGACCTGTTGCTGTACGTCCGCGAGTGCCCGGGCGAGCGCACCCTGGTGGGGTTGAACCTGGGCGGGCACACGGTCCCGGTCACGTTTCCCGACGGGCAGCTGCGCGGGGAGGTCCTGGTATCGAGCGGGGCGGATCGCGATGGCGCGATCAGCCAGGGCGGGATCACGCTCCGCGGAAACGAAGGGTTGGTCATGGCGCTCGCGCCGGACGCGGTGGTCCCGGCGTCCGTCGTCTGATCTACTGGTGGTCTACTCGAATGGGAGGGAGGTACGAGAGCGATGCGTAAGCGTGTGATCAAGCCGGCGGCCGTCGAGGTCCCGGCCACAGATCAGGACTGGCTGGACGTGGAGGAGCTCGCGCAGGTCTAGGTCACGTCGGAGGACGCCGCCCATCCCATCGAGTCGGCCCTGGTGCCGGGCGACGGGACGGGCTGGCGGGCGGCCCAGCCGGGCGAGCAGACCGTGCGCCTCGTCTTCGATCGGCCGCAGCGCCTGAGCCGGATCTGGCTGCTGTTCATCGAGCCCGACACCGTGCGCACGCAGGAGTTCCTGCTGCGCTGGTCACCGGACGGGGGCAAGTCGTTCCGCGAGATCGTCCGCCAGCAGTGGAACTTCGGCCCCCCGGAGACGATCCGCGAGGCCGAGGACTATCGCGTGGAGCTGTCCGGCGTGACCGTGCTCGAGCTGGCGATCACGCCCGACAAGAATCGGGGAGACGCGCGGGCGTCGATCGCGCAGTGGCGCCTGGCCGGCTAGCTACGCGTCGACGCCCGCGGTTGTCTACCTGGTCGGGCTACTTGGTCGGCGCCGGTAGCGGCATGCCCGGAGTCGCCGGGTTGCACATGGAGCTGCCCGGCCGCCGCGCCTGACCCGGCGGGCACTGGACGCCCGGGGTCGGATCCGGCATCCCCGGGGTGGAGCTGCCGGGGAGGCCGGGGGTCGTGGTGCCGGGCATGCGCGGCGTCGGGGCGCCGGGCGTGCTCGGGGACGGCACGCCACCGGGGGCCGGAGTGCCGCCCGGCGCCGGGGTCTGCGCCATCGCCGGTCCGGCCAGGATCAAGGTCGTTGCCGCTATCGTGAGGGCTGTTTTCCAGGTCATGAGATTGCTCTCCTTCCGGAACGAAGGGAGCAAGGCGTGTGCCGCGCGGATCCTGGGGGATTCGGACCGCGGCGGGGGCGATGGACGGCGGGGCCAGCTGCGGTGGGAAGAGAGTGCTCGGTGGGGGTTACCGAGATGAGGGGCTCAGTCGGAAGCCAGGCGCTTGGGGGCGCGGGCGGTGTAGCCGCGCTTGCCGAGGCATTCGGCGACGAGGCCGGCGAGGGCGCCGTCGCGAAGACGCTCGCCGCGGCGCAGCACCTTGACGTTGACCCAGTCGACCGCCTCCGCCAGCTCGAGCGGCCGGGCCCCGGCGACGGCGCCCGCGTCGGTGGCGCAGGTCTGCAGATCGAGGAGCACCTGGCTCTGCGCCTGCTGGGCCTGCGCCTGCTTGCCCTTGCTCGCGGCCAGCACGTTCAGCTCGGCCAGGTTCCAGTAGGTGGCCACCGTGACGTAGGTGCGATAGCCGCGCGAGATCATGCACGCCATGTAGTCGGCGCGGCGCTCGAACTCGGCGCGGCCGGTGGCGGCCTGCTCGCACGCCTGCGTGTCCACCTCGAGCTGGCTCGCGGTGGGATAGGCGGGGATGTCGCCGGCCAGCGGCGCCGCGCATCCCGCCGCGACCCCGGCACCCAGCGCGACGACGACCAGCCACCGCTTCGACTGCACGAGACCTCGCCTCATCGATGGACCTCCGTGTGCGTCTAGAGCATCTGGCGGATGATCCGGCGGAGCGCCCGGATCGTGAAGGGCTTCGGCAGCACGTGGGCGCGGATCACCTTGAGGAAGCCGTCGTAGTCGGACGTGCCGCCGAGCCCGGCCAGGAACAGCAGGGGAGGCGGCTGAGCGGGCCACCGCTGGGTCACCGCCGTGTAGAGGCTCGGGCCGTCCAGCTCCGGCATGCGGAGATTGGACACGATCAGGTCGTACCACTCGCGGCCCAGCAGGCGCAGGGCCTCGATCCCGTCGCTGCTCACGTCCACGTCGTGGCCGTCGGCGCGCAGGCTCGAGACGATGAGGTCGCGGGCGCCCGCGTCGTCGTCGACGACGAGGATGCGCCCGGAGGTGGTGCTGACGTTCGATAGGAGGCTCATGGTTGCTGACGACGACGGCGTCGCGCTCGGTATGCATTCGGTGCATCGGGGGTGCCATGCGTTCTTGCCTGTCTTGACGCGGGGTTACAGAGCGTAGCCTCGGGGCGGGTGTCTTTGGCGTGACGGCGTGTGAGGTAGGAATTACATGAGGCCCCCTACTGGTGAGGGCGGTACCCCCTCACCCCGGCCCTCTCCCCAGGGGGGAGAGGGGGTGGGGTAGACTGCGGCGATGGAAGGCCCCGCCGCCACCCCCGTCGTCCGCCGGGAGAGAGCCCGCCGCGCCGTCGACCTGGCGGAGACGCTGCTACGGGAGGCGCGGGCCGGGCAGACCCACGACGAGCGCGGGCGAGCGGAGCGCCTGGCGCGGCTGATGGAGGATCCGGCCGGCAAGGAGCTGACCATCGCGCTCACCGACCAGGCCTTCCGCAGCCGGCAGCCGGAGCGCATCGCCGATCAGCTCCACTACCTGCTCGAGCGCTACGGCGCGCCTCGCTTCATGGAGTGGTGGGAGCGCATCGGCCTCACGGTGGGCGCGCTCATGGGCCAGTACCTGCCGAGCCTGGTCGTCCCGCCGATCGTGGCCCGCCTGCGTCACGAGACCGAGTCGCTGATCCTCCCCGGCGAGGACGCGGACCTGCGGCGCTACCTGGCCGAGCGGCGAGCCGACGGCATCCGGCTCAACCTGAACCAGCTCGGCGAGGCCATCCTGGGCGAGGCCGAGGCCGCGCGCCGTCTGGACGCCTACCTGGCGCTACTGGCTCGCGACGACGTCGAGTACATCTCGGTCAAGGTCTCCTCGGTGTCGAGCCAGATCGATCTCACCGCGTTCCGCCACACCGTGGAGGTCGTGAAGGAGCGGCTTCGCACGCTCTATCGCCAGGCGCAGCGCCATCACTACCAGCACCCGGACGGGCGGGTCACGCCCAAGTTCGTGAACCTCGACATGGAGGAGTACCGCGATCTCGACCTGACCGTCGCCGCGTTCCGCGAGGTGCTGGACGAGGACGAGTTCCGCGCGCTCCCCGCCGGCATCGTGCTGCAGGCCTACCTGCCGGAGTCGCACCGCGTCCAACGGGCGCTGGCGGCCTGGGCGATGGCGCGCGTCGAGCGCGGGGGTGCGCCGATCAAGCTGCGCATCGTCAAGGGCGCCAACCTCGCCATGGAGCGGATCGAGGCCGATCTGCACGGCTGGGCCCAGGCACCCTACGCGGCGAAGCTCGAGGTCGACGCCAACTTCAAGCGCATGGTCGAGTACGGCAGCCGCCCGGAGCGCGCGCGCGCCGTGCACCTCGGGGTGGCGAGCCACAACCTCTTCGACGTGGCCTACGTGCTCCTGCTCCGGGCCGACGAGGGTATCGAACGGTGGGTGGAGTTCGAGATGCTGGAAGGCATGGCCAACCACCAGGCCCGCGTGGTGCAGGCGCGCGCGGGGGGCCTGCTGCTCTATGCGCCGGTGGTGCGGGCGGAGGACTTCCACAGCGCGATCGCCTACCTGGTGCGTCGGCTCGACGAGAACACCGCGCCGGACAATTTTCTCCGCCACGTCTTCGGGCTCGAGCCCGGCTCACCCGACTGGGACCTCGAGCGCGACCGCTTCCTCCAGGCCTTCGAGCGCCTCGACGACCTGTCGGACGCGCCGCGGCGCACGCAGGATCGAGCCGCCGAGACCGGCATGGCGGCGCCCGACCTTTCGGCTCCCTTCGTGAACGAGCCGGACACCGACTGGGCGTTGCCCGCCAACCGCGAGTGGATCGAGCGCGTCAGGGAGGCCTGGCGCGAGCGCCCGCCGGAGACGGTGCCGCTCCAGATCGCGGGTGAGCTCATCGAAGGGACCCGGCAGGCGGAGGGACGCGATCGCTCGCGCCCGAGCCGCGTCGCCTACCGCCACGGGCTCGCCGACCGCGCGCAGCTCGATCGCGCGCTCGACGCGGCCGGCGTCGCGCAGGCGGCATGGACTGCGCGTCCCCCGGAGGAGCGGCGCGCGCTCCTCGACGGCGCCGCGGCGGTGCTCGCCCGGCGGCGCGGCGACCTGATCGGCGCCATGATCGTCGACGGCGCCAAGACGGTGGCCGAGGCGGATCCGGAGGTGTCCGAGGCGATCGACTTCGCCCGCTACTACGCGCGCGCCCTCGGCGCGGGTGATGAGGTGGACGGCGCCCGCATGGAGCCGCTCGGCGTCGTCGTGGTGGCGCCGCCGTGGAACTTCCCGCTGTCGATCCCCGCGGGCGGAGTGCTCGCCGCGCTGGCCGCTGGCAACGCGGTGCTGCTCAAGCCCGCGCCGGAGGCGGTGCTGGTCGGCTGGCACCTGGCCCGCGCGCTCTGGGCCGCGGGCATCCCGCGCGACGTCCTCCAGTTCGTCCCGCTCCGCGACGACGAGGTCGGGCGCGACCTCATCACGGATCCGCGAGTGGACGGCGTCATCCTCACCGGCTCGGCGGAGACCGCGCGGCGGTTCCTCGGCTGGCGGCCCGATCTCCATCTCTTCGCGGAGACGAGCGGCAAGAACGCGATCATCGTCACCGCGCTCTCGGACCGCGACCAGGCCATCCGCGACCTGGTGCGCTCGGCCTTCGGCCACGACGGCCAGAAGTGCTCGGCGGCCAGCCTCGCCATCTGC
>Ga0099791_10000612_pt1 | contig 13302 bp, 8 predicted proteins | sample Rivendell_Oct201_7_FD_77318 | JGI IMG/M metagenome (GOLD analysis project Ga0099791, IMG submission 77318) | Vadose zone soil and rhizosphere microbial communities from the Eel River Critical Zone Observatory, Northern California to study diel... | ecosystem: Environmental > Terrestrial > Soil >... | reverse complement strand
TGTCCCCACGTCGCGAAGGCCTCCGTGAACGCGCGCTCGCCGGGCGTCCCCTTTTCGATAGCGATAATGGCTCGCTTTCCGTCGCCATAAACCACAGGGATGTCGAACCACGACCGCTCCTTGAGGAGTTGGACATTGCGTTGCATGTCGACGTCGACCGATGAGAGACCGATCAGGAAGAAATTGGTCGTAACTTTAACGGCGACGCCGTTGAGCGGAACCCCGCGCGTCGTTTCACCCTGCTTCATCAGTATGCCTGGAATACTCGAGATACCGCCGTGGGAAAAGTCCGGCGGCAACGTAAATACGATCTCGACCGTATGGCTTGCCGGAAGCTGCTTGTCGTCATTGCGCCGCAGGGACAACCGCACCGAGACCTTCTGTTCCGGAATTTCGACTTCGGCCCGCACAACGACGTCCGGTTTCTGACCCGGGCCGGGAGCCACCCGCTCAGTTCGCCAGACTGCGGAACCAACGAACTGCGTGCCGTTAGGGTTGGTCTGATCCTCCTCGTAAAGCACAACCTTCTGCGCCAACAGGGCGCCCTCACTGACGCTCGGCGCCGACGGGGCGCGCTCCGCAATCTTGCCCCGCGTGCTACCTTCGGTCGGCGCGACCTGATCTGCGGTCCGAGCGGCACTGGGCGCACCGCGAATGGACGCAACGATATCTTGGCCCCACCAATATGCGCCGCCTGCGATCGTCAGCACCAGGAGCGCCAGGACGACCATCGCGACAATTCTGTTCGAAGTGCGCGGGACGCTCCACGCCGACGTGAGCGGTTGCTCCGGCTCGCGCTCCAGCGGGCGCTCCGCCCTGATCACACGCGGGAAAGGCTGCACGCGACTGCGTCCGTCATCCTGCCGTGCCATCAAGGCGGGCGGCCGGGGAATGTCGCGTGACGAACGACGCGGCAGCGGTTGCTCCGGGGCCTGCTCCATCCTCGGTTCGCCGCGTGCCTCCTTGCGGCTGCCCAGTCGTGGCTCGAAGCGCTCGAAGTCCGGGGTCTTCGTCGTCTGATGGGCGCGGGCAGCCCCCTCCCTACCCTCCCCCGCATGCGGGGGAGGGTAGGGAGGGGGTACGGTCGCACTCTCCAACGCGTCGCCCTCGGCGATCCCCTCTCGAAAGCCCTTGAGCCCCTTTTCGGATCCGCCGCGGCTCCATTGCGTACGCTCCGGGGGTGGCGCCTCTGCGCCCGAGGCCGGCCCACGCGGCATACGGATTCGCGGTTCCTCCGCCTGACGCGCCTCGACGACCGGCTTTGCGGCGGCTGGAGACAGCGGGACGGCCTGCTGCGTTTCCTCCACATCGGAGCGGCCATCGCCGTCGTCCGCGGGTGCGATCGTCGGGCGGGACGCCCGCAGATCGTAGCGCGGCAGAGGATTCGGCAGCTCTTCCGGAGGATCGGCCGCGCCTTCGGCGCGCGGGTCGATTTCTTGGCGGGATTCAGGGCGCATCGCCGGAAGGGGCTCGCCGCGCGAACGGCGCGCAGCCTCTGCCTCGACTTTTCGAATGGCCTCTTCGAGCGCCAGCCGCTCGCGCGTTATGTCGGGCTCGCTCAATGCCGGCTCGACCCCACGCAACTGCGCAAGGAGCGCCGTGCGCGCCCGGTCGTACAATGCCCGGCGCGCCTCGCCGGTGCTCTTATCGAGCCCGGAAACGGCCTTGGCGATCAATGGATAGTAATCGGCCATCGGTTCTCCACGCCGCGCGCGCCGGCAGCGCACATCCTATTACATTTCGAAGGGATTGCGCATGAGGATTGTGTCCTCTCGTTCCGGACTTGTTGACAGCAATGCCAGAGGGCAACCAACCAGTTCCTCGATCCGCCGCACATATTTTATTGCAGGTGCCGGTAATTCCGCAAAGGATCTTGCCCCCGCCGTCCTCTCCTGCCAGCCTCCTATCGTTTCGTAGACCGGCTCTACCCGCGCCTGGGCATGTTCGCTGGCCGGCAGATAATCAACCTCCCGGCCGTCAAATCTATAGCCGACACAAACATTTATCTCTGAAAATCCATCCAAAATATCAAGTTTCGTCAAAGCCAGACCGTCAATGCCGCTGGTGCGGACAGTTTGCCGCACCAGCACGGCGTCAAACCAGCCGCAGCGGCGCGGCCGCCCCGTCACCGTTCCAAATTCGCGACCGCGTTCGCCGATGGTCCGGCCGATTTCGTTGTCCTGCTCGGTTGGGAACGGACCCGCCCCGACCCGGGTCGTATAGGCTTTGCAAATTCCGAGCACGTAACCCACTGCAGACGGTCCGAGGCCGGACCCGGTCGCGGCCTGGGATGCAACCGTGTTGGATGACGTCACGTAAGGATAAGTGCCGTGATCGAGATCGAGCAACGCTCCCTGGGCGCCTTCGAAAAGGATCCGCTTTCCCTCGCGCCTCTTCCGGTCGAGCAGCGACCAAACGGAATCCATATAAGGCAAGATGCGCGGCGCGACTGCGGCAAGCACATCGTAAATCGCCTTGGGCTCAAGCTCGGGCAGATTCATCCCACGTCGCAGCGCGTTATGATGGGCAAGCAGCCGATCAATCTTGCCGCCGAGGACTGACAGGTCGGCGAGGTCCATCAGGCGGATTGCCCGCCGGCCGACCTTGTCTTCATAAGCCGGCCCGATGCCGCGTCGCGTAGTGCCGATTTGCGTGCCGGGATTGGAGGACTCGCGCAATGCGTCGAGTTCCCGGTGCAGGGGCAAAATCAAGGTCACGTTTTCGGCAATCCGCAACGAGTCGGGTGTGACTTCGACCCCCTGACCCTTGAGCCGAGCGATTTCCTCGATCAGGGCGGCGGGATCGAGCACGACCCCATTTCCAATGACCGATAACTTGCCGGGCCGCACCACACCGGACGGCAGCAGCGACAGCTTGTAGGTAACGCCGTCTATAACGAGCGTATGGCCGGCATTATGGCCGCCCTGGAAACGCACCACGATGTCGGCCTGCTCGGAGAGCCAATCGACAATCTTGCCCTTGCCTTCGTCCCCCCATTGGGAGCCGACGACCACCACATTCGCCATGGCGCACCCTTAAGATTCACGCCTGCTAAAGGCGGTGGCAACCTAGCCGATTCGAGCCTCGCCCTCTTAACGGGGGCGGTAGAGAACCGCTGCGAACTTTGCCCGAAAGCGCTTCTGCACGGGGAGCTAACCGCCAATGCCCACACTCGATTTTAATCGGATACCGGATGATCGTGTTGCAGGCAAGCCACGTTTGCGCCGCCGCGTGGCGACGCAAACTGTTGATTGGCCGACATTTTTAGATGGCCCGACCTGCTGAAACCCTCACAGGCCCGGGACGAAGACGACCGCCTTGTCGGCAGGCCAGCGTACCCGCCATGCGATCCGGATCTCTTTTGCTTCGCCGGGTGCGACCTCGAGGCTCCAGGCCATAACGCCGCGCCGGTTACGCACGTCCTTCTCAGTCGGCGGCGTCGTCACCGGCAGCAACTCGACCTTGACGTCGTCGATTTCACTCACTGGCGCCTGATCCTCGATGACGACCCGTATCGGCGCATCATGACCGTTGCGAATCGACGTCTTGTACTCCCGGCGTTCGGTCTTGACGGAGTTGATGATGCCTGCAGAGCCTTCGACCTGCCGCACCGTGCTGCGCACGATCTTGATATGGTCATCGGCGCCGAAGCCCAGCCGCACTTCCTCGTCCTTCGCAGTCATCGCCATCTGGCCGCGGCCGACATAGATGCCGTCCCGATAAATCGCTATTCGACCGGGCAATAACGGCGCATCTTCGGCGTGCTTGAAGTTCGCCTCCAGGAACGCGGTGGCGTCGAGCGCCGGCGCGGCGCGTACCAGAAGGTCCGTCATAATGACGGCGGAGGAAATGCGGAAACTCTTGGCGCCTTCACTGGCCGCAACACTGACGCGGCCGGGAATCCGATAGACCGCCTGGAACCCGCCGGTGTCGGCCGCGGCCTCCTGTTCCTCCGCCGCGACATTATCGTCGCTGCGCTTGGCAAAATCCTCCTCGGCCCTGCGCCTCTGCATCAACTGCGGGGCGGCGGGCGGCGCCGGCAGCGCGCTTGTGGGCGCCCGCGCCCCTTCGGCCAGCGGACGCGGCGGCGCCGGATAGCGCACGATCAGCGGCCGCAGTTCAGGCGCGCTGCCGCCCTTGGCGGTCCGCGCCGTCGACACGGCAAGCTGCACGTCGTTCCAGTCCTCGCCGGTGGCCTGGACGATCTCGGCGCGCCGAACAAGATCGATTGACGGCTTGCGCCCGCCGGTGTCGAGCCGCGCATCGTAGATCGGCGACCAGCGCGCACCCCGCACCGTGTACGACACCCGTAACGTCGCGCCCGTCGCGGCATCTGAATTGACGTCGATCCGCACCTCCATTTTACGCGGCGGATTGGCGGCGCGCTGGGCGTCGAGCCGGGCCAGCTCGCGGTCGACATTTCGCTGCATGATCCGTGCTTCGCGGATCGTCGTGTCCGCGGCCATGATTTCATCCTCTACCGCCGCGAACGCCGCTCGCCATTCGCCAAGCGGCCGGGCCTCGCCCTTGTCGCCGATGCCGGCTGGCGCCTGTTCGGAGAAGCGTTCGGCGAATTTGCGCCGCGCGGTTGCGGCCGCGATCTTGCCGTCGAGAAGGTCGCGGTCGTCGCGCAACGACAAGATGCGATCATCGAGCGCGGGATCCGCCGGCGGACGTTCCGCGCGCGGCGGCCTGGCATCGATTCCCCCGATGGTGAGCTTCGTGCGTGCCTCGCCCTCGACCCGCAGCGATGCGGGATCGAGCGTCGGCGGAAAGTCGACGGCGCGCAGCACGCTGTCGCCTTGCGGCAGGTCGACCCTGATCCGGCGCGTGACCGTGGCACCATCGGGATAGACCGTCACGGATTCGATTGCCGAGGTGACCTCGGTCTGCGCCGCCGCCGGCGTGGCGAGGGCGAATATCACGCACAATGTGGCGGATGAGAAACGCATAGGTTGTCCTCCGAGTGACCGCTGGTTCACGGCAATGCGACCGCCTCCAAAGAATATCCGCCGAGATCGCCGTGGGCCGTCGTTTACAGCTCCCGGGATTCCGGCGTGATCATGGCAAGCGCGTCGGGCGGGCGGCGGCCGTCCTGCGATGTGTCGCCACATAGGCGCGTCGGGTTCAGGCCACCTCAGAACCAGCGGCGTGACCGCGGCCACTCCGCATTGCTTTTTTCGCGACCTTTCGGGAGGGTGGCTGGGAGTACTTGAATTTGTGTGCTTTTTTGGGGTATTTCGTTTTGCTCGTTTTGCCAAAATGCCGGTGCGCCGGCCGCGCCCCCGTTTCGCCCCGGGGAGAAGCCGTGATGTATCAGAGTCGTCTTATCACCCTAGAACTTCTGTGAACGGGACCTGCCCTTGCGGCTCGGACCGGGTGCAGACAACGTACTCACCCTTCCCCCTTGATGTTGTTTTCGCGAGCGACGGGTCCCCAAATACGCATCTGTTCGGCGACGAATTTGCGTAGCTCCCCGGGTCCGCCAAGGCTGAGAGCGACCTGCTGTGTTTCGGTGAGCTGCTTCAGGACGCGCTCCTCACGAAGACTTAACGTCAGGTCCGCACCAAACCGCTCTATCATCGCCTTCGGCGTGCCAGCCGGCGCGAAAACGCCCCACCACGCATAGGCCTCAAAACCCGCAAAACCGCTCTCCGCAACCGTAGGCACCGACGCGAGCATCACGGCCCGCGTCATTCCAGTTTGCACGACCGGCCGGATCACGCCTGCTTGAATCTGCGGAATCGAAAGAGCCGTACTGGCGGCCAGCAAATCGACGTGACCCGCGACGACATCGTTCATCGCCGGTCCGCCTCCCCGGTAGGGTACATGCACAAGCTGCACACCCGCCTGATTTGACAGCTTCGCCATGGCGAGATGACCGACGCTGCCACTGCCGACCGACGCATAGCTGATCTTGTTGGGAGCGCGTTTGGCATCGGAGATGATGTCGGCAAGCGTTCTAAATGGTCGTCCGGGATGGGTGGTGATGACGTAGGGTGCAGTGCCTATCAAAAGTACCGGATCAAGGTCTTTCTCGGTGTCGTAGGGCAGAGTTGGCAGCACGAACGGATTGGCTCCGTGGTTGTCGAAAACGAAGAGCCAAGTGCTCCCGTCCGGTGGAGATTTCGCCACCGAGGCCGTACCGATACTGCCGGACGCGCCGGCGCGATTGTCGACAATGATGTTGACGCCAAGACGTTGCTGCAGTCCGTTTTGGACCAGCCGCGCCATCACGTCTGTGGACCCTGCCGGTGGATACGGCACCACAATTCGAATGTTGCCAGAGGGCCAAGTTTGCGCCAACCCCGGAGATGGCCACGCAACTGCCGCTCCGAGAAGAGAAATGAAATCGCGCCGTCTCATGTCGCGTTCCCCGGGCACTAGGGCTCCCTCGGCCGCACAAATCTCGAACAGTTCCTCGTCGGTGACACCGCGGAGACCCTGGTCCCACACAGTCATGACATCATGGCCCGGTGCCTTGAGAAGCTCCAGGCCGCGACGCCCCACGTTCTCGTCAAGCTTGAACTTCACGCGACCCGGTCGACCGGAACCGGAATGATGCGTTCGCGTGCAGCTTCCGCCCCATACGCGATGGCGGCGAGCACATCTTCATGCACGAGTTGGGGATATTCACCCAAAAGCTCCGCTTCCGTCACGCCATCTGCCAGTAAATCAAGAATGAGCGACACCCAAATTCGCGTGCCTCGAACGCAGGGCTTGCCTCCGCAAATTCTCGGGTCGATGGCTATGCGATCCAGCAGCGTTTTCATGGTCAAAATCCGTTGATAATTCATACCACGAGCCCGCGGCTATGTCCCCACTCTTAAGGTCGGTGCGACACAAACGTCACAGGCGGGCTCGAGGGATCGAGTAGCCTCGTCTTCGTTCTTCGCACCTTTTCTCGCGCAAGGACGGCAAGCCGCGCATGTTCGCCGGCAGGAAGAAGGAGATTTCGCCTCGCCTCAAAATCGCAACGGCTTCGCCTGCTGCACTTGCGGCAGCGCCTGCACCTTGGCGAGGACCTCCGGCGGGACATCGCCGTCCACCTCGATCAGCGCGACCGCATTGGCGCCCGGTGCCTCGCGGCCGACATGGAACGTCGCGATATTGATGCCGGCCTCGCCGAGCACCGAGGCGAAGCGGCCGATGAAGCCGGGCTTGTCGAGATTGGTGATGTAGAGCATGGAGGCGCCGAATTCGGCGTCCATGCGAATGCCCTTGATGTTGACGATGCGCGGCCGGCCGTCCGCAAACACCGTTCCGGAGACGTTGCGGGTGGTCCGCTCGGTCGTCACCGTCACGGTGATAAGGCTCTCGTAATCGCTTTCGTCTTCCCGCTTCGTCTCCTCGACCGCAATGCCGCGCTCCTTGGCAACGATCGGCGCCGATACGACGTTGACGTCCTCAAGCATCGGACGCAGCAGGCCGGCTATGGCGGCGCAAGTAATCGCCCGCGTGTTCATCTTGGCGACCTCGCCGTCGCAGGCGATCTGCACCTTGGATAGGCCGGTCTCGGTGAGCTGTCCGGCGAACGAACCGAGCTTTTCGGCAAGCGTAATGAAGGGTCGCAGCCGCGGCGCCTCTTCCGCCGAGATGGAGGGGAAATTCACCGCATTGGCGATGGCGCCCCGCAGCAGATAGTCGGACATCTGCTCGGCGATTTGCAGCGCCACGTTCTCCTGCGCTTCGGTGGTGGCGGCGCCGAGATGGGGCGTGCACACGACGTTGGGGTGACCGAACAGCGGATTGGTGGTCGCCGGCTCTTCGTTGAAGACATCGAAGGCCGCTCCTGCCACGTGGCCGCAGTCGAGCGCCGCCCGCAGGGCCTTTTCGTCCACAAGGCCGCCGCGCGCGCAATTGACGATGCGCACGCCCCTGCGGGTCGCCGCGAGCGCCTCGGCGCCGAGGATGTTCCGGGTCTTGTCCGTCAGCGGCGTATGCAGCGTGATGAAGTCGGCGCGCCGGATGAGATCCGCGAGTTCGACCTTTTCGACGCCAAGTGCAATCGCTCGCTCGGGCGACAGGAACGGGTCATAGGCGACAACCTTCATCTTCAGCCCGATGGCACGGTCCGCAACGATCGAGCCGATATTGCCGCAGCCGATGATGCCGAGCGTCTTGCCGGTGATCTCGACGCCCATGAACTTGTTCTTTTCCCATTTGCCGGCCTGCGTCGAGGCGTCGGCCTGGGGAATCTGCCGGGCCAGCGACAGCATCAACGTTATGGCGTGTTCCGCGGTGGTGATCGAATTGCCGAACGGCGTATTCATCACGATGATGCCCTTGGCGGTCGCGGCGGCTATGTCGATGTTATCGACGCCGATGCCGGCGCGTCCGATCACCTTGAGCTGATCGGCGTGTTCCAGGATTTTCGCCGTCACCTTGGTGGCGGAACGCACCGCGAGGCCGTCGAATTTGCCGACGATGGCCGCGAGCTTGTCCTTGTCCTTGCCGAGGTTGGGCTGAAACTCGACGTCAACGCCGCGATCCTTGAAAATCTGAACGGCCGCCGGCGAGAGGGCGTCGGAGATGAGTACGCGAGGAGCCATGGTGTTGCCTGTCGTGCCGCCTTGGGCAGCGCATCGTTGGTTCTAGGGCGTCGGATGGGTTGAGCGGAGCGAAACCCATCGCTGGTCCGTTTGATGGGTTTCGCTTCGCTCAACCCATCCTACGCGCCCCCACAAGGGGGCGTGAGAAGGAGAGTCACGCCGCCTTGGGCAGCGCATCCTTGGTTTTGGCGAAGGCCCAGTCGAGCCACTGAGTCAATATCTCGACATCGGAAGCCTCGACACTCGCGCCGCACCAGATGCGCAATCCGGGCGGCGCGTCGCGATAATGCGCGATATCGTAGCCGGCGCCTTCCTTTTCGACGGCGCCTGCGAGCGCTTTGGCGAATGCCGACTGTGCGTCCGCGGAAAGCGCCGTCACGGCCGGATCGATGACCCTCAGGCAAACCGAAGTGTTGGAGCGGATCGCAGCGTCGCGCGCGAGAAAATCGACCCACGGCGCGCGCGCCACCCAGGTGGCGACCGCTTTCGCGTTGGCGTCGGCGCGCCCCATCAGAGCCTTCAATCCGCCGATCGATTTCGCCCATTGCAACGCGTCGAGATAATCCTCGACGCATAGCATCGAGGGCGTGTTGACGGTCTCGCCTTCAAAGATGCCCTCGTTGATTTTACCGCCCTTGGTGAGGCGGAAGATTTTTGGCAGCGGCCATGCCGGCTTGTAGCTCTCAAGCCGCGCCGCCGCGCGCGGCGAAAGTATCAGCATGCCGTGCGCCGCTTCGCCGCCCAGCACCTTTTGCCACGAGAAAGTCGCGACATCGAGCTTCATCCAATCGAGCCGCTGCGCGAACGCCGCCGAGGTCGCATCGCAGATCGCCAGACCTTGACGATCCGCCGCAATCCATTCGCCATTGGGGACGCGAACGCCGGACGTGGTCCCGTTCCAGGTGAACACCACATCGGTCGACCAATCGACACGTCTGAGATCGGGCAAGTCGCCGTAACCGGCCTTGAGCAGCGTCACGTCCTTGAGCTTGAGCTCCTTTCGGACGTCGGTGACCCAGCCCTCGCCGAACGATTCCCACGCCAGCATGGTGACGGGCCGCGCGCCAAGCAACGACCACAGCGCCATCTCGATCGCGCCGGTGTCGGACGCCGGCACGATCCCGATGCGGTAGTCAGCCGGAACTTCCAGGACCTCGCGGGTGAGATCGATGGCGCGCTTGAGCTTCGCTTTGCCGAGCTTGGCGCGGTGCGAGCGCCCGAGAGCTGCATCTGTCAGGGCTTGGAGGCTCCAGCCCGGGCGCTTGGCACACGGACCGGATGAAAAATGCGGCACCCGCGGCCGCACGCTCGGCATCATGCTGGTCATGTCTCTATCCTTCCAGATAGGCGCCCCCCGGTGGGGAGGGGTATCCCGGGGCGGGGATTACGGAACGGCGACGGCGTAGTCAAGCTCGAAACACTTGCGTGAGTTCCGAACGGCGCGTTCCAGTCAGCTTGAACCATTCTTCATCGTCATGACGGAGCTTTGTCCGGAACGCAGCTTTGTCCGGGCTTGTCCTTGCCATGGTCTTGATGAAGGTTCGCAAAAAAGACGTGGATGCACGCAACAAGGGAGAACAAGCTGGCCATGACTGCTCAAGGAGGTTTCGAGATGAGCCGAATCCGCTTCAAGACAGCTAAGACAGTCCCGTCGGCATCTTAGGGACTGTCGCAATGGCGCAAAACGACACATCGCAAGGGCGTCCGCTGTTTTGGCGGTTCTGGGCGTGCGCGTCCGGATTCTGGGAACGAAAACATGCCAGAGTAAGTTGGCTGCTGACGGTCGGGCTGGTGGCGCTCGCGCTAGCCCAGATCGCCGTGCAATACCGGCTCAATTACTGGAATCGCGATTTTTTCAATGCGCTCGAGCGTCGCGATGCGGCCCGGCTGTGGGAGGAGGCCTGGCTGTTTGCCCCGCTCGCGGGATTAAGCATCTTGCTGTCGGTCGCTGCCGTGTGGGGCCGCATGACCACCCAGCGCAAATGGCGCGAATGGCTCACGAAGCATCTGCTGGCGCTGTGGCTCAAGGATGGCCGCTACCGCAGCCTGAAATTTGTGACCGGCGATCATCAGAACGCCGAATATCGCATTTGCATCGACGCGCGGATCGCAACCGACGCCCCGGTCGATATGGCCATCGGGCTTTTTGCGGCCTTTACCACGGCCGCAGTGTTCACCGGCGTGCTGTGGACGATAGGCGGCAGTCTGACGATTTCGGCGGGCGTGCACCAGGTGACGATACCGGGTTATCTGGTGGTGGGCGTCGGCGTCTTTTCGTTCTCGTTCACGACGGGGATGATGGTCATCGGCCGCAAGTTGCCGGCCATCATCCAGAGCGAAAACCAGGCTGAAGCCGAGATGCTGGCGGCCGCCTCAAAGATTCGTGAATTAGGCGAAGAGGCCGCCCGCGCCGAAGAGGGGTCCGCGCAACGTAGCGCCGTGTGGCTGGCGCTGCGTCAGGTGCTCGAGCGCTGGCGCCAATTGTGCTCGCAGCTTATGAGGACCACTTTGGTCTCGCAGATGGATTTGTTGCTGGCGCCGGTGTTTGCGTGGTTGCTGTGCGCCCCGAAATATCTTGCCGGCACGATGACACTCGGCGAGCTCACCCAGGCATCGGCCGCGTTCGTGACCTTGCAGATGGCGTTCAATTGGCTGGTGGATAACTTTCAAAGGTTCTCGGACTGGCGGGCCGCGACCAATCGCGTCGCCGCTTTGCTGTTGGCCCTCGATCAGGTCGAGAGCGGTCATGAGAGCGCCCCCCCGTTACCCTTCCCGGCGAGCGAGGGAGGCTAGAGCAAGCGATCTGAGCCCCAGGAACGCCGCGTCGGAGTTGACGATGACGGCGGTCGGAACGCTCTCCAGGTACGGCTCGAAACGCCCCTTCGCCCTGAAGCGGGCAAGGAATTCCGACCGCGCCAGAAGGTCAGCGATGCGCGGCGCAATGCCGCCCGCAATATAGACACCGCCGCGAGCGCGAAACATCAGCGCCAGATCGCCCGCAACCGTACCCAGCATGGCACAGAACATGTCGAGTGCCGCCACACTGACCGGGCAGCTGCGATCGAGAGCCTGCCGAACAATCTCCGGCGCGGTCTGACTTGAAACGGCGACACCATCGATGGCCGCGATAGCCGCGTGTAGATTTTCGAGCCCCGGTCCCGACAGCGCGCGTTCGGCCGATACGTGGCCGAACATGTGCCGCAGGCGCGCGATGACGGCGTCCTCGCGGTGCGTGGCGCCCGGCAGCGTGGCGTGGCCGCCCTCGGTGGGGACGATCGTGACGCGGTCCTCGCGGCGGACAACTCCCGCCATGCCCAAGCCGGTTCCAGGTCCGATCACGGCCATCGATTCGCCAAGCTGCGGCTTGCCCCCGGCCAGCGGTCTCACGTCGCGCCCGCTCAAATCGGGCAGGGCGTAGGCGATCGCTTCGAAGTCGTTAATAAGGCTGATCGACTTCAATCCGAACGCGGCGCGCAGTTCGGCGGCATCGACGACCCATTGGCTGTTGACGAGGACGGAACGCCCGCCCTCGACCGGAGCCGCGACCCCAAGGACCGCGGCGCTGATGCGGTTGCGATCCTGGCCGCGGCCGAGGAAGCCATGGATCGCATCGATCATGGATCGATATTCGGACACCGGCAGGTGTTCGATCGGCGCAAGCGTGTCCCCCGTCAGCACGGCGAAACGTGCGGTCGTTCCGCCGATGTCGCCGAGCAAGGTCTGTTCGCAGGCCAAGTTTACTGTCACAGCACTAGCGCGCGCCGCCGCGCCGGGCGGGCGCCGGCTTGGATGCTTTGATGAGCTGCGCATACCAGTGGAACGACGCTTTCGGGATGCGCCGCTGCGTCGGGTAGTCCACATAGGTGATGCCGAACCGCTGGCTGTATCCCGAACCCCATTCGAAATTATCGAGCAGCGACCAGACGAAATAGCCGCGCACGTCGGCGCCCGCCTTCATCGCCTCGAACATTGCGGTCGTATAGGCCTCCAGAAAATCGATGCGCGACTGATCCGCAACCTTGCCGTCCTGGCCGATTTCGTCGGCGTTCGCAGTGCCGTTTTCCAACACATAGATCGGCAGCCCATAACGCTTATGAAGCGCCAGGAGCGTGTCGCGGAATGCCTCCGGCTGCACCGGCCAGCCTATCGAGGTGCGCGGCACTCCGGGCGGCATCGGGCCGAATCCGACGCCGAGCGGGTTGCCATCGAATGCCTGCACATAGAGCGGCGAATAGTGGTTGAGCCCGAACCAGTCGATCGGGCGGCAGATGCGGGCAAGGTCACCTGGCTCAAGATGGGGCATCATGACATCGGCGATCAATGGCGGATAGTGGGCCAGCAATTGGGGATCCGGGAAGGCGCCATTCCAGTACGCATCGAATTTACGCGCCGCGGCGGCGTCTTGCGGGGTGTCGTGCGCCGGCAGACACGGTTGGTGATTGTGAACGATGCCGAGCGAGGCCTCTCGCACGTTCGCCCGCAGCACATCGATGGCAGTTCCATGGGCGAGGTTCACGTGATGGATCGTCCGCAGCAGCACAGAGTGGCTGGCAATTCCGGGCGCCTGCCCGCCGATGCAGTAACCCAAAAGGGAGAACACCGAAGGCTCGTTGAAGGTTGCAAAACGCTTGACCCGGTCGCCGAAACGCCGCGCGACCAGCGCCGTATAGTCGGCGAACCACCCCGCACAGTCCCGATTGGTCCAGCCGCCAAGGTCGTCCAGCGCCTGCGGCAGGTCCCAATGATAGAG
>Ga0099791_10000610_pt1 | contig 13324 bp, 9 predicted proteins | sample Rivendell_Oct201_7_FD_77318 | JGI IMG/M metagenome (GOLD analysis project Ga0099791, IMG submission 77318) | Vadose zone soil and rhizosphere microbial communities from the Eel River Critical Zone Observatory, Northern California to study diel... | ecosystem: Environmental > Terrestrial > Soil >... | reverse complement strand
TTCAGGACGCCGCTCAAAAATCCGTCGAAGCCGCGGTTACTGCACACATTGAACGTATGCAGCGCGAAGGGCTGCAGCGCTTGGAAAGTGAACGGGATACGAGTGTGGAGACCTTGCGCGCCGAATTGTCGCGCGAACTGGATCGCCGGATTGCCGAAACCCGTATGCAAATCGATTCAAAGCTCGTCGAGGTTGAGCAAGCTCGGCGGGCGGATTTCGAACAACAAATTCAGACCCAATTGCAGTCTGCGATCGAAAAGCTGCAAACCATGAGCGGCACCCAGAGCGCGAATGCGGGTGAAGTCCAAACCGCCATCGAGCAATCGCGGCGAAATTTGGAAGAAGCCGCCGCGGGCGAGCTCCAGCGCTGGCGTAAGGGGATGGAGCAGCAGACCGCCGAGGCGCAAGCGCGATTCACGCAACTGGAGCAGGCCGCTAAGAGTCTGGGCGATCGCATTGCCGTGGAAACCTCCACAGCGGAGTCGGGTTGGCGCGGGTTGCTCGAAGCAGATCTCGCGGCAGCGAGCACTCGCTGGAACGACAAAATTGAGGCATCGCTTGACGACGCGGCGCGGCAGGTCGCCGACCGGCTCGCAGGGAACACCGACGCTTCCGCGGAACAGGTGGAGCAACAGCTACAGCAAAGAATCGCCACGATTGGCACCGCGTTTTCGCAAGCTACATCTGAAGCAGAAAGTACCCTAGGCACGCTGCGCGCATCGATCGATCAAGAAACGGCCCGGAGCCAGGCAGCGATTTCCCAGTTGCAGCAGTCCCTTGAACAGGCTGAAACGCGCAAGGGCGAAATTGGGCAGGTCATCCAGTCCGCAGCAGAGGAGTTGGCGCGGCGCGGTGAAGCTCTGCTAAAGGTGCAGGGTGCGGAGATGAATCGCCAGGCGGAATCGGCCGTCGCCGGTTTGGCGGAGCGGCTACAGCCCGTCCTTGAAGCCACGGGGCTCCAAACGATCGAGCACTTGGCAACGGAACTCGAACAACGGCTGGGACCGCAAATCCTCCGCGTCACGGAAATGATGAGCAAGATTGCGTTCGACCAAGCCCAGGCCGAAAAGGCGCTCCAGGAGCATCAAACCCGGTTGTGGCAGGCGTCCGAACGGAGCGTGCAGGATTCCGTGACGCGTTCGAAGGAAGTCCTCGCGCAGGTGGAAAAGGAATTTGCGGAATCGGTACGGAACACGTCCACGAAGTGGTTCACGGAACTCGAAACCAAGGCGACGGAAACGAGTCACGCCACCTTCGAGGCACTCTTCAAGTCCGCCGATTGGTATGAGAAGAAGGTTCAAACGCAAATGCAATCGACCCTGGAAAAAGGGCTCGATCAGGCAACGGCGAGCCTGCGAGAAAAGGCGGGTGATCTCTCGGGCCAATTCGCCACCGAGCTCGATCATTACAGCCGCAGCTACGTGGAACACGCGCAGACCCAGATGGGAGAAAACGCGCGGGACGTTGCGGAAAAGGCTTCACTCCAGATGAAGCAGGCCGGCGAGGCGGCTGCCGCGAGTTTCGTCGACCGCGCTGGCCAGCTAACGCACGAACAGTTCGATTTACTCAATGCCAAGGCGAATGCCTGGTTCGAACAGAATGCGGCGCGCACCGAGGCGCATACGGTGCAAATCCGTTCGAAGCTGGAGAGCGACGCGCGGATGCTCGTCGGAGAATTCCAGCGCGTCCTTACGCAGCAAACGCAGCAAGGCCTCGCTCAGGGCAAGCAGGAACTGGCCTCGCAGACCGATCAAGCCAAAGACAGCTTGCGCCTTGAGGCGCAGTCGCTTGACCGCCAATTGCGGGCCTCCTTGCAGTCGCTCAGCACACAAGCGCTGGACGAGTACAGACAGCGGCTCGAAAATGCGTCGACTTCCTGGCTATTGACCACAGTGACCAAACTCAATCAGCAGTCCGAATCACTGATCGGCCAGCTTACGGAATCAACCGAAAAGAAACTCCGGTCGACTTGCAGCGCCGTGGTCGCTGAAATGGGCGAAACGCTCCGGCAGCGGATGGCCGGACTTTTTGCTCCCGCGGCGGCCCAAACGATTCCCGCGCCCCCGCGTACTTCAGTGATGCCACCCCCCATCAAACCCGAGGGTGAGAAGTAACTTCGCTCGTTCAGCGCCTTTGGATTTTCGGTCCTGCGGGGGAAGCCTGTATAATAGCGCGATGCCCAATCGTGCCTACGTCAGTCTCTGGGTCCGGAGTTTCACCGAGACGAACATGCTTTCCCATTTTGAGCATTTCCTCGGAACTGTCCCCCTGGCCGCCGGTCCAATTGGGTTTACTGAGTTGGTGATCCGTGCCATCGATCCGACGGAGTCGCCCCTCGAGGAATATGATCTGCGTTCTCAAGTGCTGACGCCTTCTGGAATCGTGGAACTCGCGCAGGAACACCTCGCCAGCGATGTGTGCTTCGAGGTCGCGGCGCTATGGGACCTCTGGATTCGCGACATGGAATCCGCAAGTTGGAAGAAGAAACCGGAGCGGCTCCATATCTCCTGTTTTGGGCCGGATTACGATCAAGGAATATTTGCCGAGTCAGGCCATTTCATGGCCGATCTGGGCTTCGAACATGCGTTCACCGGGCACGCGGGGTTGCTTACGCCGGAAGCCGGACATGTCGCGCAGCCCGAACATCCGGACGAGGCCCGGTTCCTGATGTGGATGTCGCAGCCGCAGAATTTGCGCGAATATCAGGAGAAAACGCGGGAGAATATCCAGAAGCTGATGGCGTGGATGCGCTTGGCGGAGGAAACTCTGCCGATTGAGCGGATTCGCCTTTGGTCCGAGGGAGAGGAAAACTTTGAAGCGCGTTTGGATGAAATTCTGGCTGTGCGTTAGTCTGGTCCTGGCAGTGCAAGGCCGATCAGCGCAAGTGACGCCGCAGAAGGCTGCAACAGACGCCCCGCACACCACCGTGCGGCGGGGGGTGAATGAAACATTGCTGGCGGGGCTGCGGCCCGGGCGCGATACGTTAGCTGTGGCGGAAAAGCGGTTCAAATTGAAGAGCCGCGCCGAAAGTCAGGAATCAGGAATCAAGGAATGGCGGGATGACTGCTCAGGGCGCTCCATCCGCCTCGAACTGGACGCAAAATTCACAATCCAGAGCGTCACGATCACGACGTTGGGTTTTCAAGAGGGCAAATGCGGTGATAAGCGTGTGGAGTTTCTGGATCCTAAGAACTGGGTGACCGGAGTTGGCCTGCGCATCGGCGACCCGCAGGATCGCATCATCGATTTTTATGGCGAGCCCAATTCGAGTGGACCTGCCGCAAAAAACGGTCAAGAACTGGAATTGATGTCCTATCAATTTGATTGGGCCGGGTCCGACGTTCCTCAAGCGATGGAAGTGCTTTGCGCGCGGGATACGGGACGCGTGGTTGAGATTACACTCGCGTTTCCGAGCTCTTAATTTGTATGTATTTTTTGTAGCCCGCGTCCCCGACAGGGCCGGGATGCCTAACCCGCACTTTGACATGGGTTTTTTCTTAAGCACTGCCGAAAACCCTCGTCCCGGTCGGACCGAGACGAGCTAGAATCAAATGGATAACAAGACTCGGCGCATGGTAGCGGCACTGGTGGTGGGAGTGGTGGCGTTTTTGCTGGTTGGATGCAATTCAGCGCAGCAAACGACGCCCGCGGAGGCAGCAGCCCCGCCCGCTGCGACCGCGGCAGTTCCGGAGAATCAGCAAGTGGCAGAAGCTGTGTTGGGCAAACAGGCGGAAATTGTCGCCCATGGAGACTTGGCGCGGAATGGGTCGGAGCAATTGCTGGTGGTAAACCGGTTTGAGAAGGCCGCGCACGGGGCCGTTGGGCCGGAAAATCCATCCCCGATATTCGTTACGCGCGCAGTGATCGTTCAGAAAGTCGACGGGAAGTGGGCGGAGGAGCTGCGCTGCGATGAGCACCTGAAAAATCCGAGAGGGTACCTCGGAGGGTCCCCTGCGTTTCGCGTCACGGGCTGGTGGCTCGAACTCGAGCCGGATACCGGTAAGGGTCTCGAGTTGCGATTCACGCCCGCCGGGCCCGGCGAAGAACATTCGTCAGATGCAGTTGAAACCGGCCGGACAATCGCCATACGTTGGAATACAAAAGCGAAACGCTATCAATCGCTCGACCAGTCTCATAGAGGTTACCTGGGTGAGGTGCCCGCGCTGGAGACCCCGCAGTCGATTCTAAGATGAGCGCAGCAGCAAACACTTTGGCAGGTTCCGCAGCGAAGACCACGCACAAGCGTGTCTCCGGATGGGCGCAGCTCACCCGGCTGTACCCATACGTCCGCCGGCATAGGGGCGAAGTAATTCTCGGAATGCTGACGCAAACCGGCATGGGAATTACGGGGACACTGCTGCCTCTGATGATCGGCGCCATCGTGGATTGCATCAAAGGCGCCGAGGCCCCCCTTGCGCAGCTCGGCCGGCTGACGCAGATTTCGTTGGGCTTCCTGCTGCCCTACTACCATCCAAAGAACGCCCACACGCTCGCAATTTTCTGTTCGGCGCTCATCATCGTCTGCGCCATCCAGGGAATTTTTTCGTACGCGACGCGTCAGATTCTGATCGGGCTGTCGCGAGACATCGAATACGACCTGCGAAACGACCTGCTCAACAAATTGGTGTTGATGGAACCTGAGTTTTACGTGCGTAATCGCACGGGCGAGTTGATGTCGCGATGCACGAACGATCTGAACTCGGTGCGCATGGTGCTCGGTCCGGGAATCATGTATAGCGCCAACACGTTCGCCACCATGGTGCTCGCCGTGATCCTGATGTTCTGGATTTCTCCCCGGCTCAGCATTTACGTTTTACTTCCCGTCCCGGTGGTTGCCGTCACGGTGTGGGTCTTTGGCGGGCAGATTCATGCGCTCTATGGAAAAATCCAGGCGTCTCTCGCCGTGCTTTCCGCCAAGGCACAGGAGAACCTCGCGGGCATGCGGGTCGTACGCGCCTACGTGCAGGAGGAAGCCGAGATTCGCGGCTTCGATCAGCCGAACCGCGAATACATCGATCGCAACCTGCGGCTCATCTATTTTTGGAGCCTGTTCATGCCGCTGCTCCAGATGTTGGTGGGGCTGACGTTCGTCCTCGTGCTCTGGCAGGGCGGCGGCCAAGTGATTTTGAGCCGCATTACACTCGGCGAACTCATCGCGTTTTATACTTTCATGACGCGCCTGATATTTCCAATGGTTGCGCTGGGATTTGTGACCAACATTTTTCAGCGTGGCGGCGCTTCCATGGGCAGGCTGAACTACATTCTCGATTCGGAGCCCAAGATCAACAATGCAGCCGTCGTTCCAGGCAGAACGGCGGAACTCCGCGGTGAAATTGAATTCCGGAATCTGACTTTCACGTACCCGACCGCGCGAAATGATATGGAAGGAACGAACGGAAACGGAACTGCCGCAGCGAACAAGCCTGTGCTGCGCGATATTTCCCTGCATGTCCCGGCAGGATCCATCCTGGCGATTGTCGGCCCCACGGGAAGCGGGAAATCCACCCTGGCTGCGCTGATCGCGCGGCTCTGGGACGTGTCGCCCGGAATGCTGCTGATCGATCGGCAGCCTATCCAGGAGTGGCCGCTCGAAACGTTGCGGCGGGCGGTGGGTTACGTGCCCCAGGACACGTTCCTGTTTAGCGAAACACTGCGTGAAAACATTGCCTTCGGCGTCGAGAGCGCCACTGACCAGCAAATTCATGACGCCGCCGAGGTCGCCAGCATCGCCGCTGAAATCGGCGAGTTCCCCGCGAAGTTCGACACGATGGTGGGCGAGCGCGGCATCACGCTCTCGGGCGGCCAGAAGCAGCGCTCGGCCATTGCGCGCGCGGTGATTCGCGATCCCAAAATTCTGATTTTGGATGACTCTCTTTCCAGCGTGGATACCGGAACCGAGGAGCGCATCCTGAGGCGCCTGGAGTCCATCCTGCGGCAGAGGACGACGATACTGATTTCCCACCGCGTCTCGACGGTGCAACACGCCGACCAGATTGTGGTGTTGCGCGACGGCCGGATCGTTGAGCGCGGCACGCATGCCGAGCTGCTGGAGCGCGGCGGTTATTATGCCGATCTATATCAGAAGCAATTGCTCGAAGAAGAGTTGGAACGCGAATGAGCGACTTCCGGGAAGAAGAGGCTCTAGGAAAGGCTTACGACTCGCAACTCTTGCGGCGGCTAATGGGCTATTTGCGGCCGTACCAGGGGAGCGTTGTCTTCGCGGTGTTTTTGACGCTGCTGGTCGGGCCGCTCGAAGTCGTCGGGCCTTACCTGTTCGGGTTCGGGGTTGACAGGTATATCGTACCCGGGACGAATGGTTCGCTTCCCGCGGCGGATGCCTTACGCGGCGTCAGCCTGGTATCGCTCGGATTCCTCGCCGCTTTGCTCTTAAGCTTCGCCGTGCAGTATCTGCAAGTCCGCATCATGCAGAACGTGGGCCAGCAAACACTCTACGACCTGCGGAAGGAAGTGTTCGAGCGCCTGCAGCGCCTTCCGATGAGTTTCTTCGATCGTACGCCCGTGGGTCGGCTGGTGACGCGAGTGACCACCGACGTGGATGCCCTCAACGACCTGTTTGCCGCGGGCATCGCGGCCATGGCCAACGACGCCATCGTGCTGCTCTGCATTGGCGCGGTGATGATGTGGATGAACTGGCGGCTGGCGCTGGCGACATTCGCGGTGCTGCCGATGATCCTGATCTCCACGTGGATTTTCCGCGATCGCGTGCGGGACGCGAACCGGCGCATCCGCACGGCCATTGCCCGGATCAATGCGTTCCTGCAAGAACACATCAGCGGAATGAGCATCGTGCAACTGTTCAACCGGGAACGAAAATCAAGCGAACAGTTCGCGGAACTGAATCGCATTCACATGGAGGCGTACAAGGACGCCATCCTGGCCTTCGCCGTATTTTTCCCCGCAGTCGAATTGTTCAGCACGACGGCGATCGCGGTCGTGTTCTGGTACGGCGGGTTGCTCTCGTTCGCCGGCGCGGTGAAAGTAGGAGTGCTCGTTACCTTTATGCAGTTCGCGCAACGCTTCTTCCGGCCCATCCAGGACCTGAGCGAAAAATTCAATATTCTGCAATCCGCCATGGCGGCGTGCGAACGAATTTTCAAATTGCTCGACGAGCCGCTGCCGGCTCCGCCCGCCGAAGCTTCCCTGCCGCTCACCGCTCCTCGCGGCGAAATCGAATTCCGCAAGGTGTGGTTTGCATACACCGGCGGCGCAAATCCGCGCGAGGAAGACTGGGTGCTGCGCGATGTTTCCTTCCGCATCGCGCCAGGCCAAACGCTGGCCATCGTCGGCCACACCGGCGCCGGAAAAACCACGCTTATCCAGCTCCTGCTGCGCTTTTACGAAATTCAGCGAGGCGAAATCCTGCTCGATGGCGTGGACATTCGCCGGTACGCCGTGCACGACCTTCGGCGCCAATTCGGTATCGTCCTCCAGGACCCGTTCCTGTTTACCGGCACCCTCGAATCGAATGTCCGGCTGGGCGATGAAGAAATTGGCCACGCGCGTGTGGAGGCCGCCCTGCGCGAAGTGGGACTCGGCTCTCTTCTGGACACGTTGACGGAAGGCGTCAAAACGAACGTCAGCGAGCGTGGCGCGACATTTTCCGTCGGCCAGCGGCAACTAATTAGTTTTGCGCGTGCTCTTGCGCGCAATCCCAGGTTCCTGATCCTGGATGAAGCGACATCCAGCGTGGACACGAAAACCGAAGTTCTGATCCGTGAGGCGTTGGATCGCCTGCTCGAAGGCCGCACCGCTATGGTCATTGCGCACCGGCTCAGCACCATCCAGCATGCCGATCGCATACTCGTATTCCACAAAGGGAGGCTTCGAGAGCAGGGTTCGCACCAGGAATTGCTCGCCCTGCGCGGGATTTATTACCGCCTTTACCAGCTTCAATACAAGGATCAGGAGCTGCGCTCGTCCTTTGAACCAGCGGGCAGCGGAGCGGGCACTTCATTGCCCGCCGACGATTAGGGGGTCATTCCTGCGCGCGCGAAGCGATGCCACCCACACAAATTCTCATTTCCGCCGGCGAAGCATCCGGTGACATGTATGCGGCCCGTTTGGCAGAAGCGTTGCGCAAGCGGGCGGACGTTCATCTTTACGGAATGGGCGGGCCGCGCATGCGGGAAGCGGGGGTTGAACTGGTAGCCGATTGCGCCGAAGTGTCGCTGGTCGGAATCGTTGAAATTGCCAAGAAGCTCCCTGCGTTGAATCGCGTGTGGAAACGCCTGATCGGAGAGTCCGCACGAAGGAGGCCTCGTTTTGCGATCCTCACGGATTTCCCCGGCTTCCATTTGCGCCTCGCGCGGGCATTGAAGCAGCAAGGCGTGCAAAATATCTATTTTGTTTGCCCGCAATTCTGGGCGTGGCGGCCGTGGCGCGCGAACCTGGTGCGCCGTCGATTCGTGCGCGGGCTCTGCATTTTCCCATTTGAACAAGATTGGTATCGCGCGCGCGGGGTAACGGCGGATTTTATCGGGCATCCCCTGGTGGGGAATGTGGCCGCAAAAAAATCGCGTGAGGAGTTCGCGGCATTTTTCGGATTGGATGCCGCCAAACCAATCGTCGCCGTCTTGCCGGGAAGCCGCGCGGGAGAAATCGCGCACCACATGCCACCTCTCGTGCAATCCTGCCATCTAATAGCAAGGGGCCACCCGGTGCAATTTGTTCTGGCGCTCGCCCCCGGCGTGGGTAAGGCGCAGATATCCTGTTATCTGAAACCGGAGGTCCAGTTGCAGGTGGTGGAAGACGCGACCTACGACGCACTGGGCGCGGCGGACGTGGCTATTGTCTCAAGCGGAACGGCAACCGTCGAAGCGGCGCTGATGGACACGCCCATGATTGTGATTTACCGGCTTGCGCCCGTCACTGCCGCGATCGCTCGCTGGCTGGTGCGTACGCCGATGTTTGCGATGGTCAACTTGATCGCCGGGAAGCGCGTCGTTCCGGAGCTCGTTCAGAAAGATTTCACGCCGGCAAGAGTGGCTAGTGAGGTGATTCGGCTGCTCGATTCACCGCAACTCCGGTCAGAAATGCGCGGAGGGCTCGCCAGCGTAAGAGAAAAGCTGGGGCCTCCCGGCGCCATCGGACGGGCAGCGGACATCATCGCCGGCATGCTGGCGAATCCTAGTGCAAAGGGGTAATGATCTAGCTTGATAGTAGACATGCCCGCGCCGTCCCGACAAACACGGGACGGCGCGGCCGCTACAATAACTCCACGTAGTTGGGAGTGTTGCCTTTGTAGCGGCCGCCCGGCTCTTGGGCGGGCAGCGGTTTTTTCGCCGCACTGGGACTGGCAACTCGATGCGACAAGTTGGTATCCTATTGGTTCAAGTGCTCGGTCATACTGAAAGGCGCGCCAGGTTCATGTTCAAGTTTCGATACTTCTTATTAGCCGCGTTAGTGGTGTCCCTTGCTGGTTCGGGATTCTCTCAAGCTCCCGGGCAGGGACAAGGTCCGGGCCGGGGCGTTGCTCCGGTGCAGTCCCGTCCTTCAACCGCCTTTCGCGCGACCAACTATGAGATTCGGGCGTCGCTGGACGCCGTCGGGCGGGTGATGACCGCGCAGGCAAAAGTTGATTTTGCGGCGGATGAGCCCTCCACCATCGTGGATGTCGAATTGAGCCAGACCCTTCGAGTGAACGAGGTCCGCGACTCCGCTGGCAAACCATTGGCCTACGACAGGGATGAAATCACCCCACGGAAATTGCGCGTCACGCTGCCGGATTCGGTGCCGGTGGGGGGAAAAGTCACACTGCAATTCGAGTATGCGGGGCCGCTCTCAAGCAGAGGAACCAGCTCGGATGAGGGCGTGCAGTTGGCGCACATTGACAAAGACGGCGGATACCTGCTGCTTCCGGCGCGCTGGTTCCCGCTCACGGACTTCCCCACGAACCGTTATACAGGCGTTTTCCAGATCGAAGTTCCCGGAACAATGGCCGTCGTCGGTACAGGCACATCGGCCGGAGCTCCGACATCTGTCACACCCAAAATTTCTCCTGCCCCACCCATTGGGAACTCGAGATCCGCAGCTCCCACGTCGCCCTCGACTGCCCCGCCGGCTCCTTCGATGGAGAACGAACGCTTACTGTACACGTTCCGCGTGGAGAAACCCGAAGCTGCCGGAACATTTGTCATCGCGCCGCTACAATTGAGCCCGGTGCGCGCGGAGGGCGTGACCTATTCGGTATTCACGCCCGCGGCGATGGCGAACACGGCGCAAAGTTACGCGGACACGCTCGCGCATATCCTGGACGATTTCAATGGCCGGTTTGGTCCGCTGCCGGAGTCCGGTATGAAGATCGCGCAGCTCCCGGACGGGACCGTGGCCGGGTATGCGGCGCCGGGGTTGTTACTGGTGGGCGCGCACCAATGGACGGCTCAGCCGAACGCGCGTCTGCTCGCAAACCTCGCGGCGCAACAATGGTGGGGAAATCGGGTGGCGGCCGCGTCCCCTTCTGACGTATGGGTCACGGTAGGATTGGCGCGCTACTCTGAGGGGCTGTACGTCGAGGAAATTTCGGGCAAAGAGGCTTTGAACAAAGCACTCGAGGATTTTGCCGTGGGCGCGCTGATGTTCGATGACTCCGCTCCGATCGCCCAGGCCGGGAGGCTGGAGCCGGAATCAGAGGACTATCGCTCTGTGGCTGTGAACAAGGGAGCGATGGTGTTCCATATGCTCCGCGCGCAGCTTGGCGACGCAAACTTCTTCGCGCTGCTCAAGGATTTCTATGCGCGGTACTCCGGCAAAGCCGCGCACATCGAGGATTTTGAAAAATTAGCGGAGGCCCACGCGGGGCAAAGATCTGCTCCAGAGTTCGCGCTAGGAAATGCCGCCCCAACCGCCCCCACGGGAGCGGTGAATTTACGGCCCTTCTTTACACAGTGGCTGCGTTCGACCGGCGTCCCGGAATTCACTCTGGAGTACGTCACGTACCGGACCAAGAAGGGATTCCGAATCGTCGGCAAGGCCAAACAAAACCTCGAGCTTTTCAACATGGACATCGAGATCCAAGTTCAGACGGAAGGAAACCCCGAACTCAAGACCATCCAAGTCGCCGGCAAGGAATCCGCGTTTACCGTGGAGACGTTCGGGCGGCCGAAACCAAACGGCATCATCCTGGATCCACACAACTTCATTTTGAAATCGAGCCAGCGGCTGCGTGTCCGCGGGATCATCGCTCGCGGAGAATCCCTCGCCGAGCTGGGCCGCTATTATGATGCCGTGCAGCAATACCAGCGCGCACTGGACCTCGAACGGAACAATGCTTTGGCGGAATTCCGCATGGGTGAGGCGTTCTTCTATCAAAGGAATTACGCCGCGTCAGCGCAATCGTTCCGCGACGCGCTCGAGGGCAGCACGGACCCCACTACCCGGTGGACGGAAGTGTGGTCGCACATCTATCTTGGCCGGATTTACGACATTACGAACGACCGCACGCGCGCGGTCAACGAATACAGCAAGGCCAAGCAAACTGGGGACGATACCGGCGGCGCGCAAGCCGAAGCGGAAAAGTCCTTGAAGAAACCCTACTCCGAAACCGCATCGTGACGCGCTTCAATAGCCGGACAGCCCGGTCAGCCGCGGATTTTCGATTCCCTTGTGCTGGATGAGGACCTGGAATTTTTCGCCCAAGCCCTCCGGATGGATCAGGTTTTTCAGCAACAGGCGCGCGCGCAATTTCTCGACTTCCGATTGACCCGGCTCGTAAAGATCCGCAAATTCATTCGCCTTGCCCAACGCGACCAGAAATTGCGACTGCGTGACCAACCCCGTTCGTTGCAGACCTGTACGGCATCCCCACACTTGCAGGGCAGTGAAATTCACGTGTGAAGTCAGGTCCTGTTCCCCCGGCGCGTCGAGAACGTTTTCCGTGATCCGGTGGTCGCGATAAGCCAGCAGCGTCCCTCGGTTGTGCCGTTCATCGTATAGAGCGCGCGCTTCCTGGCCGTAATCGATGGTCATGACGAAGCCTCGGCCAAGCGCGCGTCCCGCATTTTCGATCCAGCCGCATGCGTCCAGGCACGCCTCCGCTTGCTGACCTTCCGGAAGCGCAATTCCCTGCTCGCGGAAATATTGTTCGATCGCAGGCGTGTGCGGCTCGAGAAGCACTTCGATGAACTTGCCGCCTTCAAATCCCACGTATACTTCGCGCAATTGGCCGCGATCGATCACAACACGGTGCGTGGGCAGAGCATCCAGCAATTCGTTCGAGAAAATGCATCCATTGGGGATCTCTTCCGGGATTTCCGCGCAGCTTGAAACGCGCGACTTGCTTACGTGCGAAGCAAGGGCATTTGCGTGTTCCGAGCGGCGCACGGCGGAATGTTCCACGGCAATGTATTCGGTCGCGGCATAGAATGCGGGGAGTTCCCGGGCGGCGAAGTCCAATATATTCGCGGCGAGCCGCCCGACGCCGGCACCCGATTCCACTGCCAGAAACGGCTGCGGCGAGCCGAGCAACTCCCACATTTCCGCAAGCTGTCGAGTGATCAGACGTCCGAAAATTGCGTGGACGTCCACGCTGGTGTAGTAATCTCCGCGGCGGCGAGCTGCGCGCCGCGAATAATAGCCGTGTTCGGGATGGTAGAGGCATTCCCGCATGAATTCGGCAAATGGGATGGGGCCGCCTGCGCGGATGCGGGCGGCCAGCAATGCTGAGAGCCGTTCACCCCGAGCGCCTTCCGTGAGGCGAGTTTCGGGCGTCACTCGTCTTGCCGTTGGGGATTGCATGTGAACATCTCGATGATGAAATCATGCAAACAATCGTAGAGCTGTTTCTGAAGGGTCCACGGAAACTGGCGATTTTCAATCTCTCGCGGCCGAAGCAAAAAAACATACGTATGAACCAGCGGTTCCGGGGGCGAATATCGGATTTCGACTTCGACGCCCTCCGCGGCTGGACGCGCGCCAAAGACGAACAGCGGGTGCTCGTAACGTGCGAGTTCGACGCGCACTTTTTCAGCGAGGGCATTCATGGCTTTCCGGCTGCGGACGCGGAGTCCAATTCGCCGCGCGCGGTCATCTCCGCCCAGACTTTTTCAAATGCTGCGAGAGAGCGCGCATCAAACAGGACAAAATGAACTCTTTCGAGCGACGTGGGGCCCTTCAGATGACCGGCCACTTCCCAGAGCATGATCCGGGCGCAGTCGGAAAGCGGGAAGCCGGCAATGCCGGTACCGACGGCGGGAAATGCGATGGACCGGAGTTTCCGTTCGGAGGCGATTCGCAGGCTATGCGCGGTAGAAGTCTGCAGCGCGCGCTCCGTCGTTTCTCCTCCCAGCTGCATGCTCGCGGCATGAAT
>Ga0099791_10000609_pt1 | contig 13333 bp, 10 predicted proteins | sample Rivendell_Oct201_7_FD_77318 | JGI IMG/M metagenome (GOLD analysis project Ga0099791, IMG submission 77318) | Vadose zone soil and rhizosphere microbial communities from the Eel River Critical Zone Observatory, Northern California to study diel... | ecosystem: Environmental > Terrestrial > Soil... | reverse complement strand
CGGCCACTTCAACGTGGAGCTGGATCTGGATTCGCTCCGCAAGGAGGCCAAGTCGGTGCGCACGGTGCGCCCCTTCGTCGAGGAGTACACGCTTCCGGGCGGGAAGCAGATCTTCGTGCTGGGGGAGGGGCGTCTGATCAATCTCGCCGCCGCCGAGGGACATCCCGCCTCCGTGATGGACATGAGCTTCGCGAATCAGGCGCTGGGCATCGAGTGGCTCCTCTCGCACGCGAAGGAGCTCAAGCCGAGCGTGATCCCGATTCCCAAGGCGCTGGACGATGGGATCGCGCGGTTGAAGCTGGAGGCGATGGGCGTCCGTCTGGACGTCCTGACTCCGGAGCAGATCGCCTACCTCGCCTCCTGGCAGCAGGGCACCTGAGCCGGCCTATGTGGGCCTTGGGCCGGGTCTCGGTCCGCCGGAAGTTCCAGATCCTGGGACTCTGTCTCTTCTCCATCGGCGCCTTCCTGGGCCTCGCCCTCGCCACGCGCGACGGGCGCGACCACGTCGTCGAGCTTCTCGGCACCGGCACGGTCCGGAATCAGGGAGGCGTGCTGGGCGCGATCGTCGCCCAGGGTCTCGTCTCCTTCTTCGGCGTCGTCGGCGCCTGGGCGGTTCCGCTCACGCTCGTGGCGTGGGGATGGAACCGGCTGCGGATCAAGCCCGCGCTCGAGACCGGCATTCGCACGGTGCTCGGCATCTTCGGCCTCTTCTTCCTTCTCGGTTTTCTCTACCTCATCACCTCGGGGAATCGTGGTCTTGCCGGCCAGGCGGGCGAGGCCATCGCCATGACGTCGGCACGGCTCCTCGGCAAGATCGGCGGGGAGCTCCTGCTGGGCACCGCCATGGTCGTGGTCGGGGTCATCGCCTTCGAGATCGGATCCTCGCAGCCGGTGCGGCAGGCGATCCAGGCCGCGCTGGCCTTCCTCGGGATGCCGTTCCGCCGGGGCGAAGCCAAGGAAGGAAGGCTGGACGCGACGGCCGCTTCCGCGGCGCAGCCTCCCGCGCGCGGGCGCAAGCCTCCCGCGATCGAGGAGGAGGAGATCGCCCGTGCGTGGGATGCCACGCAGGAGAGGCAGCCGCCTCGGGTGCCTTCGCGTCCCCGCATCGTCTCGGGGAAGGAAGGGGCGGCGCGCGGCGAGCCTCTGAGCATTCCGTTCCCGCCACCCGCGCCGACGGCCGCCTCGAGCGCGCGGGGCGCGTCCGCGAAAGCGGCGATGTCCCCGAGCAGTCCCGAGGCAGGGCTCAAGCTCGGCCCCGCGGCGGTGCCGGACGCCGAGCTGCCATCCATCGAGCTCCTGGACCGCCACGAGACCACCCGCAAGGCGGTGAACGAGGAGGAGCTGCTCGAGCTCTCGCGCGTGCTCGAGCGCACGCTCGCCGACTTCGACGTCGAGGGAAAGGTCTCCGAGGTGCATCCCGGCCCGGTGATCACCCTCTTCGAGTTCGAGCCCGCGCCCGGGATGAAGGTGAGCCAGATCCTGAACCGCCAGGACGATCTGGCCCTGGCGCTCAAGGCGCAGCGGATCCGGATCGTGGCGCCCATTCCCGGAAAGGCGGCGGTGGGAATCGAGATCCCGAACCGCGTGAAGGCCACCGTGTCCCTGCGCGAGATCCTCTCCTCGCCGGCGTTTCAGGATTCCCGGGACGCGCTGCCGCTCGCGCTGGGGAAGGACGTGGCGGGAATGCCCTTCGCCACGTCGCTCGAGCGGATGCCGCACCTTCTGATCGCGGGGGCGACGGGCTCGGGGAAGAGCGTCTGCATCAACACGCTCATCATGAGCCTCCTCTACACGCGGACGCCCGCGGAGCTCCGGTTCATCCTGATCGATCCGAAGATGCTGGAGCTCACGCCCTTCAACGGCATCCCTCATCTCCGCATGCCGGTCGTGACCGATCCCAAGAAGGCGGCGCAGGCGCTCCGCTTCTCCGTGAAGGAGATGGAGCGCCGCTATCAGCTCCTGGCGCGCCATGGCGCGCGGAACATCGAGGGCTACAACCGGCTCAACCTGGACCCCGCTCAGAACGAGGAGCCCAAGCTTCCCTATCTGGTCGTGGTCGTGGACGAGCTGGCGGATCTGATGGCGCTCCTGCCCACGGAGATCGAGGAGCCGATCCAGCGCCTGGCGCAGATGGCCCGCGCGGTGGGAATCCATCTCATCCTGGCGACGCAGCGTCCCTCGGTCGACGTGCTCACGGGCATGATCAAAGCGAACTTTCCGTCCCGGATCGCGTTCCAGGTGGCGAGCCGCACCGACTCGCGCGTGATCCTGGACATGAACGGTGCCGAGAGTCTTCTCGGCCACGGCGACTGCCTCTACCTTCCGGCGGGGAAGCCGGAGCCCTACCGGATCCACGGCGCCTTCATCTCCGGCGAGGAGATCGAGCGCGTGGTGGAGTTCCTGAAATCGCAGGGACGGCCGGTCGTGGCGGACGATTCCGCGCTGGAGCAGGTGCGGATCTCGGAGGAATCGGACGCCGACGATGAGCTATTCGAGGAGGCGATGCGGCTCGTGGTGCTGCACCAGCAGGCCTCGACCTCGATGCTTCAGCGGCGGCTCAAGGTGGGCTACTCGCGCGCCGCGCGGCTCCTGGATCTTCTGGAAGAGCGCGGCGTGGTCGGCCCCTCGGAGGGGGCCAAGGGGCGCGAGGTGCTGGTGACCGAACAGGAGCTGGCGGACCGGGCGCACGAGGCGCCGCCGGGCGTGGGGTCCAACGCGTGACCGGGCCCATCCTGTCGCACGGGCAACCCGCCCGGGTGGCGCTCGTGACGCTGGGGTGTGCGAAGAACCTGGTCGATTCCGAGATCATGGCGGGGCTCATGGCGAAGGGAAACTTCACCACGACCTCCGATCCCCGGGACGCCGACGTGGCGCTCGTGAACACGTGCGCCTTCATCGGGCCCTCGCAGAAGGAGTCGATCGACCGGATTTTGGAGATGGCCGCGCTGAAGCGCGAAGGAAAGCTTCGCGGCATCGTGGTCGCGGGATGCCTGGCGCAGCGCTACCAGTCCGACCTCCTGAACGAGATCCCGGAAGTGGACGCGGTGGTGGGCACCGGACAGGTGGACGCCATCGTGCGCGTGATGAACCGTGTGCTCCGCTCGCCCTCCTCACGGATTCTCGAGGTGGGACCCCCGGGAACCGCGGTGGATCTGGCGGCCCACCGCGCCGTCTCCACGCCGCGGCACGTGGCCTATCTCCGGATCGCGGATGGATGCGATTTCCGCTGCACCTTCTGCATCATCCCCGCGCTCCGTGGGGATCTCCGGAGCCGTCCGCTGGAATCGGTCGTCGAGGAGGCGCGCCGGCTGGCCGACGGGGGAACGCGTGAGCTTCTCCTGATCGCGCAGGACTCGACCTCCTACGGGGCCGACCTCTACGGGGAGGCCCGCTTACCCCAGCTCCTTCGCGCGCTGGCCCAGATCGAGGGAATCGAATGGATCCGCGTGCATTACACCCACCCGAAGACCTGGAGCGAAGCGCTGATCCAGGTGTTTGAAGAGGAAGCCAAGGTTTGCAAGTATGTGGACATTCCGCTCCAGCACGTCACGGACTCGATGCTGCGCCGCATGCGGCGCGAGGTCCGGCGCGCGGACATGGAGCGGCTGATCGAGACGCTCCGGAGCCGCATCCCGGGGGTGGCGATCCGCACCCATTTCATCGTGGGATTTCCGGGGGAGACGGAGGAGGACTTCACGGAGCTGCTCCGGTACGTCCGCGAGGCCCAGCTGGATCACGTGGGCTGCTTCGCCTACTCGCAGGAGGACGGCACGCCGGCGGGACGAATGAAGGAGCAACTTCCCGAGCGGGTGAAGCTCTCGCGCCGGCAGGCGCTCATGGCCGCGCAGAAGAAGGTCGCGGCGTCGGTCTGGGGGCGCTGGGTGGGACGCACCGTTTCCGTGCGCATCGACGGCCCGGTTCCCGGCCGCCCCGGCGTGGGTGTCGGACGTGTCGAGCAGCAGGGCTACGAGGTGGACGGCGTGACCTACGTGCGCGCGGCGGACGGCGCCTCAGCACCCGCCACGGGCGAGCGGGTAAGCGCCCGCATCGTGCGGGCACGCCACTACGATCTCGACGGAGAGGTGGCCGCGTGAGCGCCCGATGGGTCTCTGCCGTGGCCGGCCTTCTTCTCTGGCTCCCGGCATCCTCCACCCTCGCCGCGAACGTGTTGCCGAAGACGCACGCGGCGGTTCTGGATTCCGTCGCCCACATGGTCGCCTCGGATCTTCTCCGCGGCGTGGTCCTGCCGCCCGGACGTCCGGTGCGTGTCATGGCCCCCATCCAGGGCGACACTCTGGGATTCTTCGAGCAGGCCATCGTGGAGCGGCTGCGGCAGGGGGGCACCGAGGTCCGGCTCCTCCCCTCCTCGCGGGCCACGGCGGAGCTGGGCATGCCGGTCGATGACGTCTCCTCGCCGCGCGATCCGCGCGGTGATTCCACCGATCTCCAGCTCCATCTCGCCGTCCGGAGCGCCGGCGTCTCCTACGTGCGCGCGCTCCGGAAATTCCCGCTCGGGATCCGCGGCTACCAGAGACTCGCCGCCATGCGGGTCAGCGCCAGTCTCGTCGATCTCTCGAACCACGAGGTGCTCTGGGCCAAGTCCGCTTCCGGCTCCTGCATGGACGAGGTTCGGAAGGGAGACCTCTCGTACGCGCAGAGCGGCTCCGGCGGCCTCAATCCCGGCATTCCACGCACCGGCGGGGGCCCGCGGATTCTCGAGCCCCTGATCGTGGTCGGCGTCGTCACCGGACTCGTCGTTCTCTTCTATTCGAACCGGAACTAGATGCGTCGGGCGGATCGAAGCGAGGCGGAAGGGGGAAGGGAATGAGCATCGCGGCCAAACGGCACATGCTGCTCGGCAGGGACTACTTCGAGCGCGGGTTCTACCAGGACGCCATCCGCGAGCTGCTCGAGGCGGTGAGGCTCCATCCGAATTTCCCCGATCTCCACAACCAGCTGGGCCTGGCGCTGAGCATGAACGGAGACCGCCGCCACGCGGCCGAGGAATTCCGCCGCGCGCTGGAGCTGAATCACAACTACGTGGAAGCGCGGCTCAACCTCGCGATCGTGCTGAACGAGATGGGGCAGTACGACGACGCCCTGCGCGAGTTCAACGTGGAGCGGCTGCGCGATCACGAGCAGGAGAATCTCTCGGCCGAGGTGCGGTCGTACCTGGCCGAGTCCCACATGATGCTCGGCGACACGTACCGGAACGTGGGCGTGCTCGTGGACGCGTCCCAGGAATACCGGAAGGCGCTGAAGCTCTCCCCGCAGTATCTCGACATCAAGAACAAGCTCGGGGCGACCTACTGCGAGATGGGCCTCTACCAGGACGCGGAGACGGAGCTGGAGGAAGCGCTGGAGCAGAATCCGCGCTACGTTGCCGCCCGGGTCACCCTGGGGGTCGTGCTCCTGCGCTCGGGGCGGAAGACGCGCGCGCGGGAAGAGTGGGAGAAATGCCTCGGGTTCGAGCCGGAGAACATCCGGGCTCGCGCGTACCTCGACATGCTCGAGCGGGAAACGTCCTCCGAGGAATCGCGGTCGCGATGACCCGGCGGATCGCGGTGTTCCTCTGCCTCCTGCCGCTCCTCTCGTGGCTGGGATGCGGAGGATCCCTCAAGGAAGGAAGACGGGAGGGCACTCCGGACTTCCGCGCGGCCAAGGCCGAGTACGACAAGGGCAACTACCTGGACGCGATTCCCGACTTCAAAGCCTACGTCGAGCAGTATCCCGGCACCGATCTCACGGACGACGCGCTCTACTACCTCGGGCTCTCCTACATCCAGGAGAAAGAGTACGCGCTGGCGTCCGCCCAGTTCGACCGGCTCCTGCGCGACTTTCCGTCCTCGCCGCTCCAGGCGGACGCCTTGTTGGAATTGGCCCGCTGCGACGATCTCCAGAGCCATCCCGCGCCGCTCGACCAGACCGAGACCCAGCGCGCGCTCACCCGCTACAACCAGTTCGTGGAGCAGAACCCCACCCACCCGCGCGTGGGGGAGGCCAAGGCGAGGATCCAGGTGCTGCGCGACCGGCTGGCGGAGAAGCTGATCCGGAGCGGCCGCCTTTATCTGAAATTGCGGAGGTACGCGGCCGCGGAGTTCTACGTGAAGCGCGTCCTCCGCGAGTACGCCGATTCCAAGTGGGCGGCGGAGGCGACGCGGCTGCTCCACGAGGTGGCGGTGCGGCAGGCCCGCTCGGAGTCGAAGGACGCCCTGAAGAAGGAGGCTCCCGACTCGACGAGGCAGGAGCCCAGGCGGAAGGCGGACGAGCGCACGCGCGGGATCGAGGCCTCCAAGTCCCCGGGATGAGCCGCATCGGGGTCTTCGGCGGGACCTTCGATCCGGTCCACAACGGGCACCTCATCATGGCGCAGGAGGCCGTCACCCGGCTCGGCCTCGATCGCATGCTCTTCGTCGCGGCCGGGCGCCCCTACCACAAGCGCGCTCCCGACCTCGCCGACGTGAAGCACCGCGTCGCCATGCTCCGGCTCGCGATCCGCGGAAACCCCGCCTTCGAGGTCTCGCGCGTCGAGGCGGACCAGGCCGGCCCTTCCTACACCGTCACCACGCTCGAGAAGCTCCGGCGCACGCTCCGCGGCGACCTCTTCTTTTTGATGGGGCAGGACAGCCTCGAGGAATTCGCGCGCTGGCGGAAGCCGGAGCGGATCGTGGAGCTGGCCCGGCTCGTGGTCGTTCCCCGCGGCGGCGAGGATGTGCCCTCGCTTCCCGCCTCGATCCGGCGGCGCGTCCTCTATGTGAAGCCGCCCCGCATCGGGATATGCTCCTCGGAAATCCGCCGGCGCCTGAAGCGCGGGCTGCCGGTTCGCTACTGGACCCCCGACCTCGTTCTGAGTTACGTGACCCGCCATGGCCTCTACGGCACCCGGAAGCGTCGCCGCTAAGCAGATCCTCCTCGTGGACGGATCGGCGCTGCTCTACCGGTCCCACTTCGCCTTCGCCAGGAACCCGCTCCGGAATTCCAAGGGAGAGGTGACGAGCGCAGCGTACGCGTTCCTGAATACGCTGCTTCCGCTCCTGGACGAGCGCCAGCCCGATCACATCGCCGTGGTGTTCGACACCAAGGCGCCCACGTTCCGCCACCGCGAGTACAAGGAGTACAAGGCCAACCGCCCGCCGATGCCCGACGAGCTCAGCCGGCAGTTCCCGATCATCCGCGAGCTCCTGCGCGTGCTGGGCATTCCCATCGTGGAGCAGGAAGGGGTCGAAGCGGACGACATCCTGGGCACCCTGGCGGTGGAGGCCGCGCGCGCCGGCGCGGAGGTGTGGATTCTGACCGGGGACAAGGATTTCTATCAGATCGTCTCGGAGAAGATCCGGCTCCTCTCTCCGCCCGGACGAGGCGGACCGGTGGAGACGGTGGACCGCGCGGCGGTGCGCGCGCGCTTTGGCGTGGACCCCGAGCAGATGATCGATCTCCTCGCCCTCATGGGAGATTCCGTCGACAACGTTCCCGGCGTGCCCGGCGTGGGGGAGAAGACCGCGGCGCAGCTGATCGCGACCTACGGCTCGCTCGAGGGCCTCTATCGATCCGTGGATTGCGTGGCGAAGCCCGCGCTCCGCGAGAAGATCCGCGAGAACGAGGGAAAGGCCCGTCTCTCCCAGAAGCTGGTCACGGTGCGGACCGACCTCCCGCTCGACTTCCACTGGCAGGAGCTCGAGCGGACTCCGGCCGATCTCCACGAGCTGGTCCAGCTCCTGGATCAGCTGGAGTTCCGCGGATTGCGCAAGCGCTTCGCGGCGGATCTGGACGCCCAGCAGCCGACGGAGCTCTTTCCCGAGTTCGTGGCGGCCGAGGAGGCGCGTCCTCCGGCTCCCGCGCCGGTGCGTCCCGAGCGTCCTCCGCTCGGGGAGTACACGATCGTGCGCACCCCCGAGGCGCTCGAGGCGCTGGCGCGGGAGCTGAACGAAACGCACGACCCCGTGGGGTTCGACACGGAGACCACGCGATTCAATCCCATGGAGGCCGCGCTCGTCGGGATCTCGATCGCCACAGCGCCGGGGCGCGCGTACTACATTCCGATCGGGCACAAGGAAGGCGGGAACATGGACCCCGAGCGCGTCCGCGAGGCGCTCCGGCCCTTCTTCGCCGATCCTTCGAAGAAGCGCGTGGCCCAGAACGCCAAGTTCGACTGGCACGTGCTCCATCGGTTCGGGATTCCGGTGCACGACGTCCTGATGGACACGATGCTCGCGGCCTACCTGCTCGATCCGGACCAGCCCAAGAACATCGACTACCTCGCGCGCACGCACCTCGGCATCGAGAAGATCCCGACCCAGTCTCTGATCGGGATCGGGCGCGACCAGGTCTCGATGGCCCAGGTGCCGGTCGAGCAGATCGCCGAGTACTGTTGCGAGGACTCGGACGTGTGCCTCAGGCTCAGCCCGCTCTTGCTACAGCAGCTGGATCGCTCCGAGCTGCTCCCCCTCTACCGGGACGTGGAGATGCCGCTGCTGGGCGTTCTCGTCCGCATGGAAGAGGCGGGCGTGAAGCTGGACGTGCCCGCCCTGAACGCCATGTCCCGGGCAATGGGGGAGCAGATCGCGCGGCTCGAGGGGGAGATCGAGGCGGCCGCGGGCGTTCCCTTCAACGTCAACTCGCCGCGCCAGGTGGCGGAGATCCTCTTCGACCGGCTCAAGCTGCCGCGGGGAAGACGGACGAAGGACGGCTATTCCACCGACGTGGAAGTGCTCGAGAGTCTGGCCGCGCATCACCCGCTTCCGAAGCTCCTCCTGGAGCATCGCCAGTATCAGAAGCTGAAGAGCACGTACCTCGACGCGCTTCCGAGGTTCGTTCGATCGGACACCGGGCGCGTCCACGCGACCTTCCACCAGATCGGAGCCTCGACCGGACGCCTCAGCGCGAGCGAGCCCAATCTCCAGAACATCCCCATCCGCTCCGAGGAGGGACGCGCGATTCGGAAGGCGTTCATTCCCGAGGGAGAGGACGGGCTCCTGGCCTCCTTCGACTATTCCCAGATCGAGCTCCGCCTGATGGCGCACCTTTCCGGCGATCCGGTGCTCGCCGAGGCCTTCCGCTCGGGGGAGGACGTGCACCGCACGACCGCATCGAAGCTCTTCGGCGTGCCGCCGGCGGAGGTCACCTCCGGGCAGCGCGCGCAGGCCAAGATCGTGAATTTCGGGGTGCTCTACGGCATGGGCCCGGTGCGGCTGGCGCGCGAGCTGGACCTCTCCCGCGCGCTGGCGGCCGCCTTCATCGAGGAGTACCGGCGCACGCTCTCCGGGGTCGCGGCCTACCTCGACACGATGCTCGAGCTGGCCCGCGAGCGGGGCTACGCGGAGACGATCTTGAAGCGGCGCTGGCCGCTGCCCGCGCTCCACGAGGACGGATCGCGGCGGGCCGAGGCGGAGCGGGTGGCGGTGAACATGCCCATCCAGGGATCCGCGGCCGACCTGATCAAGGTGGCGATGGTCCGGATCGACGCCTTGCTCCGCGATCGTCCCGAGCTGAAGTCGCGGATGATTCTCCAGGTGCACGACGAGCTCCTCTTCGAGACGACGGAGGGAGAGTTCGAAACGCTCCGGAAGCTGGTGACGGAGGTGATGGAGCGGGCGATCCCGCTCAAGGTCCCGCTCGAGGTCAACGTCGGGCACGGGAAGACCTGGGCGGACGCGCACGCTTGAGTTAGATTCACGCGATGCTCCGCATCGGAGTGACCGGCCTCATGGCCTCGGGGAAGACCGAAGTCGCGCGGCGCTTCGAGGAGCGCGGCGCACGGATCGTCGACGGAGACGCCCTGGGGTGGGAGGTGCTGGCCGACCCGGAGGTGCGCGGGCGGATCGGGGGCGCCTTCGGCCCAAGGGTTTTAGCGGCCGACGGGAGCGTGGACCGGCGAGCGCTGGGGAGGATCGTCTTTGGCGATGCTTCGGAGATGGACCGGCTGAACGCCCTGGTCCAGCCGATCCTCGAGCGGCGCGTGAGGAAAGCGCTGGAAGCACCGGGCGGGGAAGAGGTTGTGGTGCTGGACGCGGCGCTCCTCGGCGCCTGGAACCTGGCCGCGGAGCTGGATGGCGTCGTCCTGGTCGAGGCGCCCGAGGAGACGCGCGTCGCGCGGCTCCAGGCGGCACGGGGGTTTCCGGAAGCCGAGGCGCGTCTCCGGATCGAGGGTCAGAGGCTCGCGCCGGTGCGGGGCGCGCGCCGGACGTGGCGTGTCGACAATCACGGATCGCGCGCGGCCTTGCTCCGGCGGGCCGATGAAGTGTGGGGAGAGATCGAGCAGCTTCGATCCGGGGCCCGGAGCGAGTAGAATCATCTCGGGGAGGCAGATCCGATGGACTTGATCAGCACGCGAAAGAGGCTCGAGGACGGACGCCAGATCCTGGCGGAACTTCGGAGCTATCTTTGACGTCGAGAACGCGGAGCGGCGAGCGGGCGAGCTGGAAGGAAAGATGCAGGCACCCGAATTCTGGAACGACAGCGACGCCGCGCAGAAGGTGGTCGCCGAGCTCAAGTCCCTGCGGCGGATCTACGAGCCCTACCGGGATCTGGAACGCGAGGTCAAGGACGCCGAAGGGCTGATCACGCTCGTCGAGCAGGAGCCCGACGAGTCGCTCGCGGCCGAGCTGGACCGCCAGTCGAAGGACCTCCTGCCCAGGATCCAGGCGCTCGAGCTGCAGAGCCTCCTCTCCGAGGAGAGCGACACGCACGGCGCCATCCTCACCATTCATCCCGGCGCGGGCGGCACCGAATCCCAGGACTGGGCGGAGATGCTCTTCCGCATGTACACCCGCTACCTCGAGCGCCGGGGGTTTCCTTCCCAGGTGCTCGACCTCCAGCAAGGGGAAGAGGCGGGAATCAAGGACGCCACCATCGAGGTGGACGCCCCCTTCGCGTACGGCTACCTCAAGGCCGAGCGCGGCGTGCACCGGCTGGTCCGGATCTCGCCCTACGATGCCAATCACCGCCGGCACACCTCCTTCGCTTCCGTGTTCGTCTATCCGCTGGCCGAGGGGAATGGCGATCTGCAGATTCCGGAGAGCGACCTGCGCATCGACACCTATCGCGCGAGCGGGGCGGGCGGGCAGCACGTGAACAAGACGGAGTCGGCGATCCGGATCACCCACATTCCCAGCGGAATGGTGGTCACGTGCCAGAACGAGCGCTCCCAGCACCGGAACCGGGACTCCGCGATGAAGATTCTCAAGGCGCGTCTCTACGCCCTGAAGATCGAGGAGGACATGAAGAAGCGGGAGACGCTGACGGGCGGGAAGAAGGATATCTCCTGGGGAAGCCAGATCCGCTCCTACGTCTTCCACCCGTACACCCTGGTCAAGGACCACCGCACCGATCTCGAGATCCGGGACGTCCAGCGCGTCATGGACGGCGACCTGGACCCCTTCGTCGACGCGTACCTTCGCATGAAGGAGCCCAAGTGAGCCCGGTGAATCCGCAGATCTTTCGGGAATACGACATCCGCGGCCTGGCCGACCGCGATCTCACCGACGAAGCCGCGCGCGCGGTCGGACACGCCTTCGCGCAGCGTATGAGCGAGCGCGGGAAGAAAGTGATCGCGGTGGGCCGCGACGTGCGGCTCTCCTCGCCCCGCATCCGGAACGCCCTCGTGCAGGGGCTCCTGGATCAGGGAGCTCACGTGATCGACGTCGGGCAGGTGCCGACGCCGGCGCTGTATTTTGCGATTCTTCATTTCAAGGCGGACGGCGGCGTCATGGTCACCGGGAGCCACAATCCCATCGAATACAACGGGCTCAAGCTGAGCGACGGGATCAACTCGCTTCATGGGGAGGAGATCCAGGACCTCCGGCTGCGGGCGGTCTCCGCAGGCGTGCTCCCGACGCGAGGAACCGTCGAGGAGCGGTCGATCGACAAGGAGTACCTGAGCGACCTCGTCTCCCGCATCAAGCTGAAGCGGAAGCTCCGCGTGGTCGTCGATCCCGGAAACGGGGCGGCCAGCATCGCGGGCCCGGAGTTCCTCCGCAAGATCGGGTGCGAGGTGGATGCCATCTTCGCCGAGCCGGACGGGCGTTTCCCGAACCACCTGCCCGATCCCACCGTTCCCGCACTCATGCGCTCCTTGCAGCAGCGCGTGCTCGAGACCCGGGCCGACCTGGGAATCGGATTCGACGGTGACGCCGACCGGGTCGGCGCGGTCGACGAGAAGGGCCGGCTGCTCTACGGAGACCAGCTCCTCGCGCTCTACGCGGCCGACGTCCTGGCCACGCACCCCGGGGAGCCGATCATCTTCGAGGTGAAGTGCTCCCAGGGGCTCGTGGAGTGGGTGCGGGCGAAAGGTGGGGAGCCGGTGATGTGGAAGGCCGGGCATTCCCTCATCAAGGCCAAGATGCGCGAGACGAAGGCGCCTCTGGGCGGCGAGATGTCGGGGCACATGTTCTTCGCGGACGAATTCGCGGGATACGACGACGCGCTCTACGCCGCGGGGAGGCTGCTTCGCATCCTGGCGGCGACCGAAACGAAGCTCTCCGCGATGGTCGATGCGCTGCCGCAGTCGCGCTATGTCTCCACGCCCGAGCTCCGCCTCGACTGTACGGACGAGCGCAAATTTGCTATCGTGGATGCGGTTCGCGAGCACTTCGCCCGGCAGTACGAGGTCATCGACATCGACGGCGCGCGCGTGCAGTTCGGCGACGGCTGGGCGTTGGTTCGGGCGTCCAATACGCAGCCCGTGCTCGTGGTGCGCTTCGAGGCGGTCAGCAAGGAACGGCTGCAGGCGATCATGCGTGAGGTCTACGACGTGCTCGCCACGTATCCCGAGGTCACGGTCCCCGCGCTTCAAGTGTAAGCGCCGCCCCCCGCGTCGCGCCGGAAGGAAGAGAGCATTCGTGGCGTCTCGGTCCGGCCGCGCTCCACTCCCGGCTTCTTCGACCCTGCTTCGAGCTGCGTGGCACTGCGGTATCGCCGTGGTGCTGCTCGCGGCCGCCGCGATTCATCCCCCTGCCGCGCTCGCCCAGGACGAACAGCTCATCAACGACGACCGCCTCCCGCGGTCCCAGTTCGCGCCACGCCCGGCCCGCGGCATCACCGGCGCCCTCGTCGTGGCCTGGTCGGACGGGAGGAACGGTCCCGACAATTTCATCGACTACGACATCTATGCCATGACCATCCGCGATCCACAGGCGCTCGGCTCCACCGTGAACCGCCGCATCAACGACGACTCGGCCCCGGCGACCCAGGGCCTTCCGGACATCGCCTCCAGTCCCTCCGGCACGATGCTCTGTGTCTGGGAGGACAGCCGCGGTGGGAACCCGGACGTCTACAGCGCCGCGCTGGATTCGCTGGGTTTCCGCCCCACGCCGAACCTCCGCATCAACGACGACGT
>Ga0099791_10000607_pt1 | contig 13345 bp, 16 predicted proteins | sample Rivendell_Oct201_7_FD_77318 | JGI IMG/M metagenome (GOLD analysis project Ga0099791, IMG submission 77318) | Vadose zone soil and rhizosphere microbial communities from the Eel River Critical Zone Observatory, Northern California to study diel... | ecosystem: Environmental > Terrestrial > Soil... | reverse complement strand
CGCGAAGCGGCATCGTCGAGATCGCCGGCCCGGAACGAGCGCCGTTCAACGAAATCGTCGCCCGCTATCTGAAGGCGGTCGGCGACCCGCGTGAGGTCGTGAGCGACCCCGAGGCCCGATACTTCGGCGGCCGGGTCGAGGAGCGCTCGCTCGTGCCGTTGGGCGAAGCCCGCCTCGGCCGCATCGCTTTCGACGAATGGCTCCGCCGCTCACAGGCAGGAGCCTGATCCCGCATCCGCCAACCGAAGGATAGGCTCCATGAAACGCATCCTCCGTTCGCTGCTTGTCGCCACCCTGCCGTTCGGCAGCGTCCTCGCGGATGCGCCGAAGTCGAACAACGCCAAGGTGACCCTCGTCTACCAGCACGAGCTGCCGAACGTTCCCGGCAAGAGCATCAAGGGCGTGCTCGTCGAATACGGCCCGGGCGGCTACTCGCCTGGTCACACGCATCCCAAATCCGTCTTCATCTACGCGACCGTGCTTGAGGGGGAGATCCTCAGTCAGGTCAACGACGGACCGGTGACGACCTACAAGGCCGGACAGAGCTTCTCCGAGCTGCCCGGCGACCGCCACGGCGTCAGCGCCAATGCCAGCACGACGAAGCCGGCCAAGCTCCTCGCAGTGTTCGTGGTGGACACGAACGAGACGGAACTGACGATCCCATTCGGGAACTGAGGTTTAATACCTTTCGTGCGGAGATATTGCCGAGGTAATCCAGCAGAGCTGCTGTCCTGAAGGAGTTCCCGTACATGGGGCTATTCGCGGAGCCTCGGGCAGCGATTAAACAGAGACGCTGTGGCTGCAGTGCAGGAGTCCGGTAATGGGATAGCCCGGCCGTGCTCAGCGGCTTATGTGCTAGAAGAAGAGGCGACAGCGCTATGGCGAGGACCTACCGTGAAATTGCAATAGAGGAAATGCTGCGAACCGTCGAAGAAGCGATGAGTCGCGTTACTGGCTGGTGGGGAGACCTGCCGCCGCCGATGAAAGAAGCGATCGAGCAGTTTCGCACCCAACTTGGGGCGGCAATTGATTCCGTAGATTTTGTTAAGAGGGCACTCGACAGACAAGCACCCGAAACTGACAGGGGGGAAGGCCCTGGCTGATGTTGCTGCGGTGGAGCTCCGGTCTCATGGAGTGAGTGAAACGCCGGCGATCATTCCGCAGCACGTGGAGATTTGCCTGGTTATTGCCGGCAACAACGACGGCCTCGTCAGGCGAACTGCAGCCGGAATGTTCCAGGATGCGGTACCGAGAACTGGTGCGATCTGGTTGAGCCCCGTCGGAGCTGCGAAGGGCATCGCGATAACGTCGCCCATCCCTCAAACAGCGCATTTGTACCTGCCCACAGCGCTGTTTGATCGATTGAAAGACGATTTCAATCTTCCAGGTGCTCCCGCAGACTCGATCCGTCACGCGGCCGGTATCAGCGACGATGTCATCGAGCAGATTGGACGTTCAATAATTTCTGACCTCGCCGCCGAGACCACGGCCAGCCGCATGTACGCCGAAGCAGCCGCTGTAACGCTTGCGGCGAGACTCTTTCAAAAATACTGCGACGGTGGATCATCGGCGCTCATCACACCCGATGCACATCCGTTCGATCATGTCCGTCTGCGCCGTGTCCTCGACTACATTTCCGCACATATTGAGGATGGCATCACTCTGGCCGATTTGGCGAGAGTCGGAGGTCAAAGCCGATTCCATTTTGCGCGTAAGTTCGCCCTCGCCATGGGCGTGTCCCCGAAGCGTTATGTGAGCCGAATGAGGCTGGACAAGGCCATGGCCGAATTGGCCGCGGGGAAGTTGCCGCTCGTGCAGATAGCGCTGAACGCGGGATTTTCATCGCAAGCCAGTTTCACACGCGCTTTTAGTCGCGCGACCGGCACGACGCCCCAGGAATACCGGCGCCAGCGGCGCTAACGCGACGATTCCTCCCGAACCCGGTTCGCCTGCAAGAGCGGTCAAAACTACCGCAAGCTGGGGAAAGACGGCGGGTGCGCGGGCTGTTCTCATTTCGCACACCCTCTCATCCCTTTCGCAAGGAACACCCCGTGGCCTCTGCTGAAACGTCCTATTCCGGTCTTGGCGCTCTTCTTACTGCCGAAGAGAGCGTCCTCCTCCTCGTGGATCACCAAGGATTCCAGTTTGCGAACACGCACAGCCACGAGCCACAGCTCATCGTCAACAACGTCGTCGCCTTAGCCAAGACGGCAAAGGTGTTCGGTGTTCCGACGATCCTCACGACGGTTTTGGAGGAGCGCGGCGGTTACATCATCAAAGGAATTCAAGACGTCTTCCCCCACCAGAAGCCGATCAACCGCACCTTGATCAACGCGTGGCAGGACCAGCGGTTCGTCGATGCAGTGAAGAACACAGGCCGGAAGAAGCTGGTCATCGCCGCGCTATGGACCGAGGTTTGCCTCGCCATGCCGGCGCTCCAGGCGCGCGGCGAGGGCTACGACGTGTTCGCCGTCACCGATGCTTCCGGGGGCGTCTCCCCCGAAGCGCATGCCATGGGCATGCAGCGGATGATTCAGGCCGGCGTCAAGCCGATCACGTGGCTCGCCGTCCTGTGCGAGTGGCAGCGCGACTGGGCGCGCCAGAAAACCTTTAGCGCACTCGGCGCGATCCTTCTTGAGCATGGCGGCGGTTCCGGCGTCGCCTTCTCGTGGGAGACGCAGCTCCTCACGAGCGGTGGCAGGGCAGGTTAACAGCCGCAAAGCCTTCATCGCGGCAGAAAACGGATCCCTCTGCTGCGCTCGATGGCGGCAAGAACGAAAAGAAGGATCGGTCGCACAGGGAGTTGATCATGACTGTCAATACAGCCGCGCAAGACCGCAACGAACAAGTGATCCGGCGCCTCTATGCGCTTGCCGAAGGCAAATCCAAGGACACGCCGGCCTTCGTCTCTCAATTCGCCGAGGGCGGGTACTTCTATGATGTCGCCGCCGGAAAAAAATATTGCGGCAAGGATATTGGGGTCACGGTCGACGTCTACGCCACCGCGTTTCCCGACATGCACAGAGAACTCTACAGCCTCTATTTTTCCGACAACGTCGTCATCGTGGAGCTCTCGCTCAACGGCACGCATAAGGGCGATCTCGTTTTGCCGGCAGGCACTATTGCGCCCACCGGAAAGGAAATGCACGCCCCATGCTGCGACGTTTTTCATTTGACCAATGGCGAGGTGACCTCGTTCCACTGTTATGTCGCGGTGCCGATTCTTCTTGAGCAGCTCGGTGTGTTCATGAACCTCCGGGCTGCCTTCAGGCACTAGGCGAGGCGACCCGCAATGGCGCCCGGCGATCCCACTCCAGGCCACGGCGAAGGAGCCATCCTTTACGCGGTCTTTCTTTCTATCAAACCTGGCAAAGCGCTCACCTCCACCGTTATCGATCAGCACGCGGCGCATCTGGCCGAGCTTGATCGTGAAGGAAGGCTTGTCCTGGCCGGCCCGCTCCTTACGCGCTTCAGCGGGTTGATCGTTCTGCGGGTTTCGAGTCTCGCCGAGGCAAAAGCCATCGCGGAGGCCGACCCCATGATCCGCGGTGGCTTCCAGTCCTATGAGCTGGCCAAGTGGATGATGGCGAACAAACAGAACCACTATCAACCGACGGCGCAGCTGGAAGGGAAGTCATGAGCGAACAACCAATCAAAATCGGCTATTGCCTGTCGCTAAGCGGGCCTCTCGCATCCAACGGGAAAACGGCCCGGCTGGTCCATCAGATATGGCAGGAGGATATCAACCGGCGAGGCGGGTTGCTGGGCCGGCCGGTTCGGATGATCTGCCTTGACGACGCAACCGATCCCAAGCGGGTACCGGACATCTACAAGACCCTTCTCGACGAGGAAAAGGTCGATCTGGTCATCGGCGGCTACGGCGACAATTCGGTTGCACCCGCCATGCCGCTACTTATCGAGCGCAAGCGATATCTCGTTGCCTTGATGGCGCTCGCGGTGAACGTGTCTTTTGCCTATGAGAATTATTTTGTGATGATTCCGACGGGGCCGCGCCCGAGTGAGGCGCTTACCGAAGGATTCTTCGCGCTTGCCGCAGAGCAGTCCCCGAAGCCCCAAACGATGGCCATTCTGGCTGCCGATGCGCCCTTTTCGAAGAGCCCGGTGGCAGGCGCAAAGGATCACGCCAGCCGTCACGGGTTTCGCGTCATATCCGAAGACCGCTATCCGCTTGCGACGAACGATTTTCACACCGCTTGTCTCGCAGCTCAAGCCGCATGACCCTGACATTCTGTTTCTCTGCTCCTACTTGCACGATTCCGCAGGGCTACTCCGGTCCATCGACAAAGTTGGGCTCACGCCGAAAATCGTCGGTGGCGCGATGATTGGGCCGCAGAACGGTTCAATCAAAACGGAGCTCGGCCCGCTCCTGAATGGTCTAGTCAACTACGAGTATTGGCTGCCGGTACCGAAGATGATGTATCCGGGCATCGGCGAAATGATCGCGGAATACCAGTCGCGTGCCGCGGCCGAAGGAGCGGACCCGCTAGGCTACTATGTGGCGCCGCAGGCCTACGCACAAATACAGATCGTCGAGCAAGCGGTCACGGCAACCGGCTCGCTGGATGATGCGACGCTTGCAAGGTTCACGCGCGATCATCCGTTCAAGACGATTTTGGGAGACGTGAAGTTTGGAGCCGGCGGCGGCTGGTCCGAAGCGCGTGTCCTGCAAGTGCAATACCGAAACATCAACGGCAACGACCTTTCGAATTTCAAGCGGGCGGAGACGCAAGCGGTCGTGTGGCCGCGAGCGCTCGCCTCCGCTCCTCTCATCTATCCCTATGCAAAGGCACGCCGGATCAGTTGAGGCGCGCGAACGGGGCACAGCCTGTTTCGACTGCGCGCGTAGGTTCGCAGGACGCTGGCGATTTCGTGGCTTCGAGGCGGGAGTGTGCGGATGATCGAACGCAGGCCCTTCCATGATCTTTCCGGCGAAGATATCGGCTGGCTAAAGGCCAAGCGGCACTTTTCTTTTGGCGGATCGGACGACCGCACCCGACAAGGCTGGGGCGCGCTGCGTATCTGGAATGATGATGAGATCGCTCCTGATGCAGGCTTTCCGCCCCATTCGCACGCCAACATGGAAATCATCACCTATGTGCGTGAAGGGGTGGTGACCCATCGGGACAGTCTCGGCAACGAAGGTCAAACCAAAGCCGGAGACGTCCAAGTGATGAGCGCCGGCACCGGCATCCGGCACGCCGAATATAATACCGAGCCCGTACCGGCGCTGATTTTCCAGATTTGGATTGCCCCTGACGCGCATGGCGGCCCGCCGACCTGGGGGTCGCAGCCCTTTCCCGGAGCAGATCGCTCCGGGCGCTTTGTCGCGTTTGCCAGCGGCTTTGAGAGCGATACCGATGCGCTACCCATTCGCGCCCGCGCCCGCGTGCTTGGAGCTCGGCTCACGGACGGCCAGTCGATCGAATATGCCTTTGGCGAAAGACGACGCGCTTATCTGGTGCCTTCGTCGGGCACCATCGACGTCAATGGCGTAAGGATTCACGCGCGTGATGGCGTCGCCATCAAAGACGTCGCGGTCGTCCGCATCGCAGCGATCGAAGATGCAGACGTTGTGATGGTTGATGTTCCCTAGGGGATCGATCGAAAAGCACTTTTTGTGAGGGAAATCATGTCCAAGGTTCTAGTTCTCTACCACTCGTCTTAGGGCCAGATCGAGGTTATGGCGGAAGCGGTTGCCCAAGGCAACTCTTGACGATGTTACGGGTGGTTCGCCTTACGGCGCCACGACAATTACGGCTAGAGACGGGAAACGGATGCCGACGGCAAACGAACTGGCCGGAGCGCGCTACCAGGGCCGCAAGATTGCCGAGGTGGCGAACAAGCTGCAAACCCGAAACGAAGGGGAACCGGAAATGCAAAAGCCAGCCTCAATCGGCGCGAAGGAGAACGTTGTGGAAGTGCATCCACTCGATCCTGACGATGCGCCCATCACCGCCGCGATTCGCGCAATGTCTAGCGCCGCCAAAGGAGTTCCGCCCGGAATTGAGGGACGGGGGCAATTCGACGCTCTCATGGAGAGCGTTTTGCCTCGGGATGATGTGACATTCGAGGCGGATACGATCGGCGGCATACAGGGGTTGTGGGTTCTTCCTCGACAGGGGCGATCGGAAGAAGCGATTCTCCATTTACACGGTGGCTGGTTCAATTTTGGGTCCGCAGATGCGTATCGCAATCTTGTCGGGCATATAGCGGCGAGAGTGGGCGCCAGGGCATTCATACCGAACTACCGGCTCGCTCCCGAACATCTTTTCCCGGCGGCCACAGAAGATGCATTGGCGAGCTACGAGGGACTTGCCAAAAGGAATGTGCATCGGGTCGCCCTTACGGGTGATTCTGCCGGTGGCAATCTCGCGCTCGGCCTAGCGTCTCGCATCACCAGCGGGGACATCTCCATCGGTGCGGCGCTGGTTGGAGTCGCTGTCATGTCACCAGTTACCGACCTGACGCTTTCGAGCCCGACCTATAACACGCGAGCGGATGCGGATCCGTTTTTCACGCGACCGCAGGTCGCGGGACTCGTGCGGTCGTACTTGGGAAATACGGATCCGACAAATCCACTCGCTTCACCCCTGCATGGTCGACTTGCGGGCATGCCGCCCGTCCGCATTCATGTCGGCGACGACGAAATTCTCCTGGATGACTCGCGCCGGTATGTTGATAGGGCAGTTGGCGAGGGTGTTGATGCCAAGCTCGATGTGTGGATAGGGATGCCGCATGGATTTGTCGTGAGTGTCGGGAAGCTGAAAGCGTCATCGCTTTCGCTGGATGCCGTCGGTGCTTTCCTTACCGAGAGGCTGCAGGCGCACGCGAACTCGTAAAGCTCCCTATTGAGATCGTGGCGAAGATCGCCGGAAACTCAATACTCGTCGCCGGCGGCGCTTGCCCGCAAAAGCGGTCAAAACAATCGCAAGCGTGGGAAAGACGCACGCCGCGCTGCGTGCGTTTCTTCACTCTGTTCATCTTCCCCGAGGCCGCCCAAGTGCACCGCGAAACGGAGCCGAAACCGTGAACGCCACCCGTTATCTCCCGTTCGTTGGCCGATTGCTCATCGGCCTGCCGTTCATGGCGAGCGGCCTGAGTAAGGTCGCAAATTATGCCGGAACGATCGCCTTGATTGAATCCCTCCACGCTGCCTTTGCCTCCGCCGCTGGCCTACGCCGGGGCCATCACGGTCGAAGTCGGCTGCGGCCTTCTCATCATTCTTGGCTATCAAACGCGCGTTGTCGCGATCGTGTTCGCCCTGTTCTGCCTGGCTACGGCGGTGTTTTTTCATACAAACTTTGCCGATCCTAACCAGACGTTCCATTTCATCAAGAACCTGATCATGACGGGCGGCCTATTGCAGATCGTGGCCAACGGCGCCGGTGTCATCAGCATCGACAACAGGATTTTCAAGAGCCGGGCTCAAACGGGCCGGGCGAAGCTTGGCAGCTGGCTAAATCCTGAGGCGCTTTAGGTCGGTAACGGTTTGCGGAACCGCGGAGCTAGATCCGCGGTGGCTTTCTAAGGAGATACGTGATGTCGGATATGCGTGGCGTGAGCGAAGTGAACGGGGTGCAGGAATTTAAGTACTTCGTCGACGGCGAATGGCGTACCGCCGAAAGCAACAAGCTATTTGACGTCTACCGGCCGTATGATCGCAAACTCTACGCACGTGTTGCGGCAGGTGGTCGCGCGGAAGCGGCGCGAGCGGTCGACGCTGCCGCCAAAGCCTTCCCGGCGTGGTCCCAGACGGCGCCCGTCGAACGCGCCAGGCTGTTCTTCAAGGCGGCCGAAATCGTCAAGCGCCGCCGCGCGGAGATCGCGAAGATTCTTGCACTTGAGACCGGGAGCACGATTTCCTTCGCGACGTTTCAGCAAGACCTTGTCGCCGCCACGATCGAGCAAGCGGCGGGTTGGATGTATCTGCCAAAGGGCGAGGTTCTGGAGACCAATGTCCCGCGTGCACACTCGATCGGCGTGCGCCGGCCACTCGGCGTGGTCGCATGCTTCACGCCGTGGAACGGTGCGAACGTGCTGTCCTGGCGGGCGGTGCTCTCGCCCGTGGCCGCTGGCAATACCGTGATCGTGAAGCCATCCGAGCTCGCTCCGATCTCGGCCGGCCTGATCCTCGCGCAGATTATCGAGGAGGCCGGTTTCCCCAAGGGCGCCATCAATGTGGTCACGCACGCGCCGGGGGCGGCATCAGAGATTGCCGATGTCTTTTTCGAAAGCCCGGAGATTCGTGCGATCAATCTGATCGGCGGCGTGAAGACCGCGAAGATGCTCGCCAAGCGCGCTGGTGAGACGCTTAAGCGCACGACGATGGAGCTGGGTGGCTTCAATCCCCTGATCATTCTCGACGATGTCGACATGGACTACCCGGTTCGCACCCCGACCTTCGGCTCGTTCTTTCACCAGGGACAGATTTGCCTCAACACGCGCCGGATCATCATTCAGCGGAAGATCGCGGCCGAGTTCCTCGCGAAATTCGTCGCGCGCACCAAGGCGCTGCCCTCGGGCGACCCGCAGGACCCCAAGACCATCATCGGTCCGCTGATCACGCCTGCGGCCGTCAAGCTTGTGGATGATCGCGTGAAGGAGGCCGTCGCGAAGGGTGCGACGCTGCATGCCGGCGGCGTCTTCCAAGGTCAGATCTATCAGCCGACCATCCTTATACCGCCTCCATATCAGATTGACTTGGCGATGTAGGGGAACGAGGTGATGGATTTGACGATGGATGGATTGCGTTCGATGTAGAGGGCGGCCTCTTCGAGCTTTGCGTAGACGTCTTCCATGGATTTGAGAGCGTAGTTCTTGAAGATTTTCTCCCGAATCTCGTCCCACAGATTTTCCTGCGGGTTGAGTTCCGGGGAATATGGAGGGAGAAAATGTAGCATGATATTGATGGGAATTTCGAGTTCGTAGCTATGATGATTGCCGGCTCCGTCTACAAACAGCAGGATGAGTTGCCGGGGGTACTTCTTGGCCAATGTCTCCAGGAAAATCTGGAAGCATTCCGTATCGGACGCCGGCATGATCAGGTAGACGCAGGTTCCATCCTTCGGGCTGACGGCGCCATACAAGTAGACGTATTCGCGAATGAGCTGGCAGGCGACCTGCGGCCTCGTTCCATTGGGAGCCCAGCACGGTCGCGGGCGGTTCATCCGGCCGAAGCGCGCTTCATCGGCGAACATGATGCGCAAGCTGCAGCCACGTCTGGCGGCAGCCCGCCGGGCGTTCCTCACAGCAGTTGGAAAGCCGCTTTTTTAAAAGCGTCCTGAGCCGCGAGGTTGCGCTTGGGATGGAACGGACGTGGCATCAGCTTACGCCAGCCATGCCGGTCCAGAAGATTGTAGACCGTGCTGTTGCTGGTCGGATGCCCGATCGCATGCTCATAGGTCGCCTTGAGATCATGGATGTTCAGCATCTCGCCTGCCCCGGCGGCCTTGGCAAAGCGCGCCAGCAGAGCCTTTTCCTCGGAAAGCGTCATGTTCTCGCGCTGGCGCCCGCCAATCGGCTGCGGCTTGAGCGCCTTGATCCCGCCGCCGTCATAGGCCATGTGGGCGCGGTTCACGGTGCTCAGCGAAACGCCCATCGCTTCCGCGATCGCCGGCTGCGTCATCCCGCTCTCGCGTAGCAACACCATTTGAATTCGCTCGCGCTGCGCCACACGGATTTTCCACCGCAGCGCTGTTTTCAGTTGCCGGATTTGCTTCTTCGTGCACTTGACCATCCGCTCCCCCGAATCAGATCGTCAAAGCGAATCATATCGTGCGATCGAGCGCGAGCCAGAAAAAGACCCCAAACCCCTCGATTCAATCAGCTATGGAAGCGGTATTAGCAGCGTACCGCTCGACACCGCGCTTGCGAACGAGGAGACCTTTGGTCCGGTGGTAGTGGTCGAGGTCGTCGACACGCCCGAGCAAGCCGTCGAGGCCGCCAACCGCACGCTGTATGGTCTGACTTCCTCGATCCTCGCCGGCGACACCTACCGGGCGTTTGAGCTGGCGCCGAAGGTTTTGGCCTGCATCGTCAACATCAACTCGCCGACCGTCAACGATGAGATTCACGCCCCGATGGGCGGCGTGCGCGACAGCGGCTGGGGCCGCACCGGCCCCGATAGCCTGAAAGAATTCCAGGACGTCATCTGGATTAATTCCCACAGCGGCCAACGCACCTACCCGTTCTGACCCTTCGCGCGAGTTCACAGCAGGCACAGCATGAGTAGTTTTACTGAATGGGCACAGACTCTTTTGGACCACGCGGCAAGCGGTCAGTGGGGCGCGCGCGACCTCCTTATAGCGATGAGCGCAGCCGGCCTTTCCGTCGGGTCCTCGGCGGAAACGGTGCAACAGGCGCTGGCCGCCGGTGAAACCCAGATGCGCAATCAATCAAAGCCCAAGCGGGCCTATGACTATATCGTCATTGGAAGCGGTGCGTCCGGCGCGATCGTTGCCGGCGAACTTTCCAAGACGGGCGCCGATGTTCTGGTCGTGGAGTCCGGTGGGGAGGACGCCAGCCCGACGATCAGCAATCCGAGCATTTGGTTCTACAATGTCGGCGGTCCGCTCGACTGGGCACTCCCGATCGTGCCGGTGCCTCAATTGAATAACCGTCCCTTCAACATGGCGCTCGGCCGCGTGCTCGGCGGGGGGAGCTCCGTCAATGCGATGGTGTGGACGCGCGGGACGGAGCGCGACTACGACAGCTGGGAACGGCAGGGCGCCAAAGGCTGGGGCTTCAAGGACGTCCTGCCGATATTCAAAGCGCAGGAGAATTGGGAAGGCGGCGCAAACGCGTGGCGCGGTGCGGATGGGCCTGTCCACGTCCGCAGGCCGAAGAACCCGCATCCAACGGCCCCTGCCTTCCTCGAAGCCGCCCGGCAGATGGGTTTTCCCATTCTGGATGACATGAACGGCCCCATGCGTCCGGGCGCCGGCTACATCAACATGAACATTGCACCCGAAGGCTCACGGGCTAGTTCGGCGCGCGTGTTTCTGCGACCGAATCTGGGCCGTCCGAACCTCACCCTTCTGTTGGACACTCACGTGACGCGAATCCTGTTTGAAGGTGACCGTGCCAGCGGGGTCGAGGTCGACAGCGGAGACGTCGCGCAAAACATAGAAGCAACCCGTGAGGTCATCCTGACGGCGGGCACCATCCATAGCGCCAAGCTCTTGATGCTATCCGGCGTGGGCAATGCGACGGAGTTGCGCAAGTGGGGCATCGCTCCCGTCGCCAATCTGCGCGGCGTCGGACAGAATCTCCAAGACCATGTGCTCGTCTCGGGCGTGGTCTACCAATACAAGGACAAGGTCGCCGAGCGCCCCGCGGACAGCAACGGGATCGAGGCCGAGGTCTATCTGTCGAGCGGAGTCGACGACCACCCGAACGATATCAGTCTTGTGCTTGAGCAGTTCCCGATTGCTACGCCGGAGGCCGCGGCCCGGTTCGCAGCGCCCCCGAAGGAGGGCTTCACGATTGCGCCGGCGCTGGCGCATCCCACGAGCCGCGGGCGGGTACGGCTCGCGAGCGCGAACTGGCGTGATGCACCCGTAATCGAACCTAATTACCTGGCGACGGATCATGACCTCGGCGCGGTTGTGAAGGCGATCGAGGTGGCCCGGGAGCTTGGCCGTCAATCCGCCTTTGATCGGATGCGCGACGCGGAAGTCGTTCCAGGCCCGCAGGCGGTCAGCCGGCAGGATCTAATTGATCTCGCGCGCACCGCCTCGGCCAGCTTTGGCCACGCCGTGGGCACCGCGAAGATCGGAACGGATGTTGATGCCGTGGTGGACAGCAAGCTTCGGGTCCACGGGCTGCGAGGCCTGCGCGTGGCAGACGCTTCGGTCATGCCGTCCATCATTTCGGGGCCGGGAACGAATGCAGCCTCATACATGATCGGCGGTCGCGCCGCTGAATTGATCAAGGCGGATATCTGACGACATGCTACTCACCATCGATGTTCATCACCATATCCTTCCGGATTTTTTCTGGCGCGAGACCAACGACGATGCGCATCCCGTTGGCGGCATCGCACCACCGGCGTGGGACGAAGCGAGCGCCTTGGGGTTCATGGATGACGCCGGGATCGATGTTGCGATCACGTCGATCTCGACGCCGGGCGTTCATGTGGGAGACGATGCGCGCGCCCGCCGGCTGGCGCGGCGTTGCAACGAACTCTCTGCAAGCCTGATTCAGCGGTGGCCGGACCGGTTTGGCGGCTTTGCGGCGCTGCCGCTGCCGGATGTGGATGGCGCGCTCGCGGAGCTCGCCTATGCCGATGATGTCTTGAAGCTGGATGGTGTCGTCCTTTTTTCAAACGCAAACGGAGTCTACCTCGGCGATCCGAGGTTCGAGCCTCTGTTCGAGGAGTTGGAACGACGACGCACGGTCGTGTTCGTTCATCCGACCGCTTCCGCCGATCCGGCGGCGCATCATCTTGGGTTGCCGGATACGCTCATCGACTTCACTGCTGATACCACGCGGGCGGTTGCGCAGATGCTCTATTTGAATCGATTCGCCCGGACCCCGAACGTCAAATACATCTTCACTCACGCTGGCGGCACCATTCCCTATCTGGCGGGCCGTTTCGCCATCATCGACGAGATGAACGTCATTCCGGGCGGTGAGACCCGAGGTACCGCCGCGGCAGCGCTCCGGCGGCTACACTGCGACATCGCGCTGTCGTTCAGCCCGCCAGTGCTCAACATGCTGAAAGACGTTGTCGGCCTCGACCATATTTTGTTCGGCACCGATTTTCCTTATCTGCGTCGCGACATTGCGGTCCGAAGCGCAAGCGAGATGCGAGAGATCGCCGCGCTTTCACAGCCAGAGCGGCAAGCCGTTCTTCATGGCAACGCACAACGGCTGTTCCCCCGTCTTTACGCGCGGCTCGCTGCCGGACAATCCCCTGCCAGCCGATAGCGCCAGAGCCACAGAGAGGCTGGGATCACGGCAGCGAGTAGAACTCGCGCCGATGCGAATACAGCTTGCAATCCTTCATGCGCGGAATGGAACGTCCGAGGCTTAGTGATGCCGTGATCCAGCGTTCGTGAGAGTACCGACTGATCGCTTCGCGCGGACCCTAGGGTCCAGACTCAATTAGATCACATCCAGAAGACCAGGGCTGGGGTCGCGGTAGGGACGCTCATTACTGAGCGCCCCCCGCACAGATCCCGGCGTGCGCTGCTAACGCACCGGGCTCCGGGTCGAACGTGGGGCGACACACGGTTTGAACCCGCATGCGCACCGGCGCACAGCCGCCAATCGGATCGACGTGGTAGCTCGGCTCAGTGTCCGAACCACGGCCGCCTGTCGG
>Ga0099791_10000606_pt1 | contig 13355 bp, 10 predicted proteins | sample Rivendell_Oct201_7_FD_77318 | JGI IMG/M metagenome (GOLD analysis project Ga0099791, IMG submission 77318) | Vadose zone soil and rhizosphere microbial communities from the Eel River Critical Zone Observatory, Northern California to study diel... | ecosystem: Environmental > Terrestrial > Soil... | reverse complement strand
TGCTCTTTGTCCAAAAGGGCGTCGACCAAGGCTAGCACCTGCTGCTGCTTTCCGTCAGGAAGCGCTTGAAGCTTTTTCAGAATTGCTTGTTCCAGATTTGCCGACATCCTATTGCCACCTCGAAGGCCTAAGTCTGCCGTTAGATTACATCCAGCAGATCAGCATAGAGAGGAATGTCAGAGAGCAACTAGAAGGAAAGTATGGGCAGCGACCAGCTGCCATTCAGGTCGACAAACTACTCACCGAGTTGCCCGCCAAAGTTCCGAACTTAGCAGAACGGACTTTTCTCAACGAAACGCTTATTTGCTACCGATGTAAAGCATTTCGGGCAGCTATCGTGATGGCGTGGAACCTAGCCTATGATCACCTCTGCCACCACGTGCTCAACAAACACTTGACGGCTTTCAATGCTCAGTGGCCGCTCTCGTATCCGAAGAAGTATGCGAATGCTCGCATTAAAGCCGTCCGCACGCGCTACGATTTCGGAGAGCTTCAAGAGTCAGAGATGATTCAGATCTGTCGCTCAGCAAACATTATCTCCAACGACGTTTACAAGATTCTTAATGAGAAGCTGGGAAAGCGAAATACATATGCCCATCCCTCCACCGTAACCGTGGTACCACACACGGCCGAAGAGGTCATTCTGGACCTTGTCAATAACGTTGTCTTAAAACTCGCATGATAGCATTGACGGCGACCCCGGGCGCTCCGACTAACGGAGCCCTTGCTCACGCCCGGGCTACTGCACCGTTCCGCCACATCGAGTGATACAATTCAGCGCCCATTGGAGCTGAAATGATTCGTCGCCGTCGTTTTCTGTTGTCAATCCTCGTTGTCCTGCTCGCTGGACTCTTCACTAATTCAGCGCGCGCTCAGGAACTCAAGTTCGGCTTCACGCCTGTCCTGAGCGCGCCGGAGATGCGCGCCGAGTTTGAGCCGCTCATGAATTATCTTTCCGAATCACTCGGACAGAAAGTGACGCTTTACATCGCGAAGGACTACGGCGATTTGCGGACGCAGATGGAAAACGGATCCGTCGACATCGGAAGTTTTTCACCGTTCGCTTACGTGGACGCGGCGCGCGGGGGAAAGATTCGGATCATCGCCCAGTCGATCATCGAAGGCTCGGCCACCTATCGCGGCCTCATCGTCGCGCGCAAAGACAGCGGGTTGAAAACGATCGCCGATCTGAAGGGTAAGCGGTTTGCTTTTGTCGATCCAAAGTCGGCTTCAGGGTATGTCTATCCGCGCGCGATGCTGATCGAAAAGGGAATCAATCCGGAAACCTTCTTCAAAGAGACGATCTTTGCGGGCAGCCATGACAAAGTGATCGCCGCCGTGCTGGGGGGTCGAGTGGATGCCGGCGCGATTTACGATGGCGCGATCGGAGTCGCGCAGCGCTCAAATGTGTCGACCGAGAATCTGATCACCCTTGCCGGCAGCGATCCGATCCCGCACGATGCGATCGCAGTGCGGATCGGACTGGATGAGGCGCTGGCGAAAAAGATTCAGTTAGCGCTAATCAATCTGGATAAATCCGAAGCCGGCGGCCGCGTGATTGCCAACAGCAAGAAGAAACTCACCGGCCACGTGATCGCCGAAGACAAGCTGTTCGATGTGGTTCGTCGGACTGCGAAAATCGCGGAGATGCCACAGGCGCCGTCGCCGACTAATGATGGGTTTTCAGCGACGGTGACACCGGGCGAGGCGAAGTTCATCCTGCCGGCGCCAATCCGCAAACGCTTTGAGTGGCATCTGGAAATCACAAGGCCCAACGAGCAGGAGTATCGTATGCATGTCATGGTCGAGAACGAAGGCCAGCAGTACACGTTCGGGTTCTATGTATCGAAAAACAGTCGTTCGGAGCCGGGTTCGGGGGATCTCTCCGATCTACTCAAAGCCGGTCAGAAAAGCATCTTTGTGCGGACGCCGTCAAGCATGCACATGATCGCCAGAACGCCCGTGATCACCGTGACGCAGAAGGACGAGAGCATCGTCATTACGATTCGGCGCAAGGAAGAAATCGCCCGACTCTTCTCCGGGCATCCCACCGAGGTAGTCTTCGAAATAAAGTTGCCTGGTGATTCTCTGATCTCGAAAACCGTTGCGGTCACTTATAAGAACTGAAGGATTCAGAGAATGAAAAGAACCAACTCAGTCATTTACGGCCTCTTCGGCATCGGCGGAATCTTGTATGGAGCGGTGGCGCTGCTGTTCCCTGTCCGGCTAGTGTCCGACGCCGCCCAATCGTTTCCCCTGACGCACATCCTGAGAGAGCAGGGCGCTGCGGCAATCTTCGTCGGGCTCATGTCTTTTTGGTGCATCTTCAACTACGAGCGCAGAAGAAGTGTGCATTACTTCCTGATGGTCTTCGCTTTCCTGCTCGCCGTCATTCACTGGCATGATCACTTTGCGGGGCATGTGCGATGGATGAGCGCGATCTACAACACGGTCCCGTTTGTTGTGCTGCTGATTATGGCTGTCTTCAGCCGGTCGCGGGAAAGTGCCTGACAGAGACTGACCCCACAACCGACAAACATTTGCGCGTGGACGTCAAAGCTTTCCTCGACAAATTCAGTGGATGGGCAAGTCTGCGGCCAGACATCGAAGGCGTTGCGCTGGTTGGCTCGTACGCGCGTGATGTTGCCGATGAAGAATCAGATGTGGATTTGATTATTCTCACGAAGCGGTCGGAACGTTACCTCTTCGACCCGGCATGGGCGGCCGCCTTTGGCGAAGTTACCGAGCGCAAAGTGGAAGACTGGGGACGGGTCAAGTCTCTGCAGGTCTTCTACAAAGACGGTTTGGAAGTTGAATACGGCTTCGCGCTTCCTGACTGGGCCGACATTCCGGTCGATACCGGAACGCATCGTGTGGTCAGGGGCGGAATGAAGATCCTCTTCGATCCGCGTGGCCTTCTCACTCGATTGCAACAAGAAGACTAAGGTTGCGCGAGAAACTCGCGGATCACGTCGTTTACTCTCCAGGCCGCAATTGGCCAAAAATCATCTTGCCTAATGGGTTTTCCGATTGGTATAAATATAGAGGCGCCTTAGGTCCAACAAGGCCACGTACCCCACCGCACCTGAGTTACCGAACGTTATCCCACGATCATGACGAAACGAACAGAAAACCGCAGGCGAATGCTGCTTCTGGTTCTGCTGCTAGGTCTGACTCTGAAGCTCAACTCTGATTTGGCCAGGGCTTTGACGGGCGACCGCTTCAGCGCGCACCAGGCGCCGCACACGCTGACGGGCGACATTCGCTTGTACAAGAATTTTCATTCGCGCTTTCTTTCGCAAGACCGCGACATCATCGTTTACTTACCCCCCGGATACGAAAAAGAAAACGAGACCTACTATCCGGTGCTCTACATGCAAGACGGACAGAATTTGTTCGATGGAGCCACGTCGTTTTTTCCGGGCGTGGAGAGACGCATGGACGAGAGTGCTGAGGCTCTGATCAAGCGAGGGGCAATACGCCCCGTGATCATGGTTGGCGTATACAGCGCCGGACTCAATCGCATTAATGAATACACGCCCACCAAGTTGCCCGATGGTCGGGGTGGCAAGGCCGACCTCTATGGTCGGATGCTGGTAGAAGAGATCAAACCGTTCATCGATAATCAGTATCGAACTCTGCGGTCCGCGTCCGAAACGGGCTTGGGTGGTTCATCGCTCGGCGGACTATTAACGATGTATCTCGGTCTAAAGTACGCAAACACTTTCGGCATACTGGAAGTATCGTCGCCGGCGTTCGACTGGGACCATGAGATGATTGTTCGTTGTGTGGATTCACTTCACCGGAAGACGCGTCAGCGAATCTGGTTGACTGTCGGAACCGGAGAACTTGAGCGGTTTGTGAGCAGCACGAGATCCTTGCGCGCAGCTCTGGTTGCTAAAGGTTGGAAAGAAGGAATCGATCTTGGATATGTGGAAGCCCCCGGAGCACAACATAATCCCGCGAGCCGTGCCCAACTCAATGCTCGGCTGCTCACCTTCCTGTTTCCGCCAACTATTGTCCGAACCAGCGTCTCGTTGAATCGATCATTACCCCCTCGTTTACGGTTGGGCATTTGACAAGAGCGCCGCGATTTTGCCGTGGACTACTGTGCGGCGAGAAACTCGCGGATCATACGCTGCTCTTTCTCGTCCTTAATGCGGGTGAAGAGTTTTGTGCCGAGCTTGCTGATCGTTTCCGGCTTATCGAAGGGGAGTTTGTCGTACACCTTGCCGCCCTGAAAATGGCAGGGCATGCAACGTGACTGAAAGATCGGTTTGATCTCTTTCTCAAAGTCCGGCTTCGTCGCGCTTACAGAAGCAAGAGGCGAAGTCGTGAGCATTGAGGGAGTGACGCGGAGCGCGCTACGCTGTGAGCGCCCACACATGCCGACTCCCGCGGTAAAAACCAACGTCAGAACCAGCACGCCTGCTCGCATGCGCCACATGCTACACCGCTAGACCCGCCCGAGCAACAACCAAAGAAATCTTCGCAAGAATTGATGCCCGTACAAGCGAAGGCGCTTACGTTTTGTCCGATTCCTGGGACTGATCTTCTGGTTGACTTCGCTTAGCGGCTGTCGGGTCGGCTTCTTTCAGGTCCTGATCAATGAGTGTTGCGTGCTGACCCCTGAGCTTCTTCATCAGATAACTAACGATAGAGTAACCGGCAATGAAAGCACCAAGCGCTACAGCAAGTATCATATAGCTCGAATTACCATTCATAGCGCACCCCCAACGTCGGTCTCACTGGGGTCCGGAAAAGCGAGGAGTCCTACGCCCGGGCAATCAGGACACTGACCAGAACGGACAACATACTGACACCTGCATCGAGGGCAATAGGAGATTGAATTCCCGTCTTGCGCCGGCGGAGTGAGTACCTCCGGCTGTAAAACGCCAGGGCGACTAATGTGGGCGATGCAAAGACTCAAGTGTGTGGTAGCTGCCCACGAAATGATCGCCGCGGAAGTCTCATCCCTAGCTTCGTCTGCGAGAGGGTGCTGTAGATCGAGAATGTATGAGCGAACGAACCGCTGAGCCGCCGCATCGGGAAACAAAGTGCCCAGAACAACAGGGCTATACTCCGAAAGTAGATGCTTCGTGAGCAAGTCAGTCGTTCTGATTGAGACAGGCGGGCAAAGGACCATCTTGATTACGCTCTCTATGCGCTCTTGTTTGTCATGAGGGTATAGCTCCTTGTGACCACGATAGAACATGATTGAAATCTGAGCTGCAAAAACAATGATCACAGCAGCAACCGGAACGATTAGTCGTAGCAAGCCAAGCGTACTAACCAGGATGGGCGTCGCAACAAACAGGAACAGGAAAAAGATACAGCACGTGAACTGGATTGGTTTGATGACATCGAAAGCGTTTCGCAAAATCGAGGCAGCCTCATCAACTGCGAACTGTTTGGTAATATGCCTGTATATCAAACCCTCGCGCGCGGAGGGTGCTGCATCGATGGTTGCATTGATCAACTCAGAGATTGCCTTTGCCTGTTTAGTTGTCGCACACTTCGCGAATTTCCGGTTGTTGATGAGCAGAAACGCACTGTCCGTGCTTGAACGCGTTATCTCCGCGAATGTCAGGCTCCGAGCGCGTGGAGTAACTCTTCCTGGGAAGAAGCGCGGTTGTCGATCGAAGGTACAAACACCAACTGGCGAAACAGAAACAGGTGATGGATCCGAAAGGAACACGTGACCAAGTGGTGGCAGTGGATTCAGGAAGAGTAGACCACCGCGCTCATTTCCAAATAACGGGTTGGCATTTGCAACGCGCCACCGCCGACACCAAGGCGAAACAAAAGCGACAGACCGCTTCCTAACCCAGAGCAGGCAATCTGAGAGATAAAGCAGAGAAAGGACCAGGAACAGCGCTTCGCCGTCACCCATCTTCTAAGAGCCCAATTCCGCGTTCCCGCGTGAGAAGAGTTTCTTGATGAATGCAATGAGTTTCTTGATGAAAGCACTAACGGCAATGCCCATCGCGACGAGCAATTTCCACAACCATTTGAACATTCCGGTCTTGACGAGGACCGCTGTGGTTCCACCGACAATCAGACCTGTAAGACCGTATTCCGCTATCTTGTCCCCTTGGCGGACATCGGCATATTTCTGTCCTTGGTTGAAATCAAAGCCCGCGAGCATCGTCTTAAATTTCGGCAACGTCTCTGAAAGGGTTGAAGGGTCAGTCACGAGCGTGACTTCCATAACACCTCCACGTCCGAGCAAGCGAGTGTTATAGTTGATGACTGGCGCGCCTTCGCTTTCTCCTCTTATTGCCCATTCGAGATTGTGCGTCGAGTCGTTGTAACGCGGTGGCTGTTCCCAACCAATAATCGTCATTATCGGCCAGCCCCGTTTTTGGCGTTCTTTATTTCCCTCTTCAGTTCCAGCTTTGATTGAGTCCAGCAACGCGTTGGCATCCAACGAGTTCTTCTCATCGTCTCGGACAAAGCCAACATCCTCGAATTCAAATACGGCGAACCAATCCTCGCCGGAAGGCGCTACAAATCCGAGTTCCTTTCCACTAATCGGGTTCCGATTCGCCTCCATAATGATGCGGGTGTCGTTGGCCCCGGCAAAAACATAGCCAGCTGGCACATGGACTTCGGCAACACTGCCGAGATCGCCGATGGAAGGTCCCTTTTGCCACTTCACCCCCAGGGGGCTGGAAGCGGAATCGGGTGTGGGTGATGGACGATCGCTAGGCTTGCGGGTTTGTCCATTAGCGATGAGAAAGCAAATGCTTACTAAGCTCAGAACGACTGCAAGACGCATCTTCATTTCTCAATCCCCCTGGCTTTTGTTGGACTGTTATGGAAACGACAGGATCAATTACACAGGCCCAGCACGAGGTCGCTGGTTCTCGCAATTTATACTCCCAGCTTTGGAAGCAGTCAATGAAACCGACATAACGGTCGCCGCTGTTCAGGCTGGCGAATAATTGGCTGGAAGGCCCCCAATATCAGGATCGGGGTAGGACAAATTTGGCGTCCCGCACGGGGAATCAAGGGCGTTCCGCGCGGAAGCTCAAGAATTCCTCAAGGGGATCCCGCCACAATATGTCTCGATGGCTCGCAACAACCGGAGAGAACAACCGGAGAGGGAGCGACCACGAGCCAGGACTCGAGCGCGACATGAAACAAATGGCGCAGAGAACAAAACAGTTGGTCCTCGACAAGATCACGATCCCAGCGACACCGCCCCGGGCGTCACGTGCGCGTCTGATCGAGGTGCTGCGCAATAACCTGAATTCGTGCACCGCGACGATCATCAACGGCCGTACCGGCACAGGTAAGACGACTTTGACGGCGAACTTTGCCCGTTACGCGGACCGTCCGGTTTCCTGGTACAAAGTCGATGCGGCGGACTCTGATCTGCGCGTCTTCATGGAATACCTGTTTGAGAGCCTTAGCTTGCAGCGGCCCTCAATCGATCCGGATCTACTGTTGCAGTTGACTCATTACCCTGCGCGTGACCGGGCGGCGCTATTGGCAGAGTCATTGGTGTTTCAGTTGGGTGATGGCAATGCGGAACCGCTTCTGGTGGTGATCGAAGACTTGCATCTCGTCTATGACGCCGATTGGGTCGTGCCATTCTTTTACCGGCTGTTGTCGTTACTTCCCGTGGAAGTGCATGTGCTAATCACCTGTCGCAGTATGCCGCCAACTCCGTTGTGGCGCATGCGATCGAAACAGACGCTGCGCGTGATTGACGAGCCGGAACTCGCGTTCACCCTGGATGAGACCATCGAGTGGTTTAAGTCTAAAGGTTTGGACGAACGACGAGCGCGTTTTGCCTGGGTCCAGACAAACGGGCGCTCCGGCGCGTTGGCTGATTTCATTGACAGAGATGGTTCATCCGGAACCGCAAGCAGGAATTTCCACCCACGCCTCGGCGTGCTGGCGTGAATCCCGCAAAATCAGTTCCCGGAAATAACTTCCCTCGGAACACTACCGCGGCCCGCGCTCGATGGAGGCGGCGTGTTCCCCTGTGCTAATCTCACCAAAAATCTTCGGACAGCCTGCAACTTAAACGATTCGATGGCCGACAGTGCCAGGAATGAAAGCGCCGAGAAAGCGCGCGCCGCGTCAGGGCCCGTCGGGCTCCCGTCTTTTTTTCTCCGCACGAAACTGTTGCCGCCGCGACCGGCGCCGGAGATGCTGTCGCGCGCGCGTCTGATCGAGCGGTTGCACGCGAACCTGAAACTGCCAGTGACGCTGGTCACCGCTAATGCGGGATCCGGAAAGACGACCCTGGTTGCCGACTTCCTTCGTAAACAGGAACAACCGTTCGTTTGGTATCAGCTGGATCGCACGGACGCCGACCCATCGGTTTTCCTTGGCTATCTGGCTTACGGGATTCAACAGCGAGTGAGCGATTTTGGGGACTCGCTGTTCGCTTATTTACAGCAGGCCGGGGAACTCGCCGAGCAGTCTGATCGCGCGGTTGATGTGCTCTTGAATGAAATCCTGGAACACGTTGAGCAACAACTGATCATCGTGCTCGACGACTATCACCACCTCGGCGCTCAGACTCCGGTGCATGCTTTGGTTGATCGCCTGATCGCTTATCTTCCAGATGTCGTTCACCTGATTATTATCTCGCGCGACATTCCTCCACTGACGCTGGCGCGGCTTCGTTCGCAGCATTCGCTGGCTCTGATCGATCGTGCAGATCTACTTTTCACCGATGAAGAGACGCAGGAGTTGCTTCGCAAAGTATTCGGGCTGGCGCTGACGCCAGAGCAACTGCGCGAATACGGCGAACGAACGCACGGTTGGATCACTGCGCTGCAACTCGTGCGGCAGGTGGCGCAAAGGCAAGCTGCTTCCGGGATTAATCATGACAAGACGCCCGACCCACTGGCCGTGCTCCGTCAATCAGAGCGCGACATCTTCGAGTATTTTGCGGAAGAAGTACTGGCGGCAGAAAGGCCGGAGACTCAGCAGTTCCTGACCCGCCTGGCTCTGTTGGATCGAATCGACGTTGAGACTTGCGCGGGCCTTTATTTGGATGTGCAGTGTTCCGTTGCGCTACCTGCGCTGGAGCGCGGCAACGTGTTTATGACCGTCGCCAGCGATGCCCGCGGTGAAGAGTATCGTTTGCACCCGCTGTTTCAGAGCTTTTTGCGTCGTCGCCTGCGCGCCGAAGCGGGCGCGGCCGGCGTCGCGGCTGAGCATAGTCGTTGCGCCCAATACTTTCTGCAGCATTCAGCCTGGGATCAGGCTGTGCGTCATTTGCTGGATGCAGGTGAGTTCGAACGGGCGGCGGGAATAATTGCTGAGCACGGCCACGAGTGGATAGCATCAGGCAAACTTGCTTCGCTCGCTTCACTCGCTGAAGCTTTACCCGCGGCCGCGCTGGCGACGCATCCTCGCGCTTTGGCTCACCGCGCGGAAGTGGCGCGCCTGCGCGGCGAATTTGAGTTGGCGCGGAGTCTTCTCAGCCGGGCGAGCGCAGCCCTCCGCGATTTAGGAGACCGCGACGGTGAGGCCGAAGCGCTGCACTCGCTGGCCACGATCGCGCGCCGGCGAGGCGACTACGAGGCTGCTTTTGAATATCTCGATCGCGCCGTCGACCTAACGCCGCCGGCTTCAGTCGTTCGCACCAAGTGCGGCAACACGCGCGGCCTCTGTTTCGTGTCGATGGGTGAGTGGACTGCGGCCGAACGCGAGTTTCGCGTGGCGCTGCAATCTGCCGAGGAACGCAACGACCAGCATCATGTGCGGTTGATTACCCACAACCTGGGTTTGCCGGCGATGGTCCGCGGCGATTTTGGCGAAGCCCTGCACTGGTTGCGCCGGATGCTGCGGGCTGACGCGGGCGAGCCGCCAATTCCACAAGAAGCGTGGGCGCACCTGAACATCGCCCGCTGCCATCTCTATCGCGGCGAAATGGAAGCCTGCGAACAGCACCTCGATCGCGCGCTGCAACGTTGTCAGCTCTTCAATCTCGTCAGCCAACTTGGCGAAACGTTTGAAGCGTACGGCAACCTTTATCGTGAGCGGAGCGAGCTGGAACGGGCGGCAGAATTCTACGAGCGGGCCGCGCGATCCTACGGCGAGGCCGGGACTGATCCGGCGCGGGTCGAGTTAATGGAAGAGCAAGCGTTTCTCAGTTTGCGGGCCGGCGATTCAGCGCGCGCCCGGGCGCAAATAGATCGTCTGTTGGAACTTCGCCCGACTGGAAAAGATGAGCTGCCTCACTACACGGCGATCCTGGCGCGCGGCCGAATCATGCTGGCACAGCGAGACTACGCCGCGGCTGCGGGCGAATTGAATCCGGTGCTCGAGTATTTCCACCAGCGCGGCCTGTACTACTACGAAGCACAGGCGTGCATGTCATTGGCCGCGTGCGAGCTGGAAGCCGAGCGCGAGCCGCAAATGATCGAGCACCTGCGCCGGGCACTCGATCTGACGGCGCGTTACGACTATGAATATTGGTTGCGCCAGGAGCTTGCGGCTCATCCTGAACTCTTCGCTTCTGAATACGCGCAGGAGTTACTGCCGGCCGACTTGCGCGCCGAACTTTCGACAATCCTGACGCGCGGGCCGCAGCCTGCGGCGGTGCCGGTCGCGACGTTTTCCGCGAGGCCGCTGGTCGATCTTACGATCAACATGCTGGGCCCGGTTGAGATCGTGCGTGATCCGGCCCGGCCGTTTGCTGCCGACGCCTGGACGACGCGACGCGCGCGCGACATTCTCTGCTTTATCGCCTCGCGCCGGCATCACCGCGCCGCGAAAGACGCCATCATCGACACGTTCTGGTCTGAAGACGATCCTGGGGCCGTGGAAAAGAACTTTCATCCGACCGTCTCGCACATTCGGAAAGCTCTGAACAGCAACCAACCCCTCAAGCAGAATTTCATCGTCTATCGCGACGGCGACTATCAGTTCAATCCGGAATTCTCTTATTGCATCGACACGGAAGAGTTGGATCAATTGATTGCGGCTGGCGAGGCCGCCCGCCGCGAGCGTGACTTTGATCGGTGCATTGGCGCATATGAACAAGCGATCGCGCTCTATCGCGGCGAGTTCATGAAAGGCAGCTATGACCCCTGGGTCGAAGAACAACGCGCTTACTATCGTGAGCAGTATCTACGGATGCTCGAATCGCTGGCCGGGGTGGCGGAGAAAAAAGCGGAGTGGCCGCGGTCCATGGATTTGGCGCAGCGAATCCTGCGCGAGGACCCATTCCGCGAGGACATTCACTGCCTGGTAATGCGTGCGCAAGCCGCGCAGGGCAATCGCGTGGCCGTGAAAGAACAATACGAAACATTGCAGGGGCTCTTGCAGAAGGAACTGGGAGTCGAGCCGGCGATGCAAACTCAGAAGACGTACCGCGAACTGGTGGGGAATTGAGGGCTGTCATAAATGGCCGAACGCCGAAGGGGCCGAAAACCTTGAATAAACGAATGATCTGCGGCTCGGAAACCGCGATGCAACCAAGAACGGAAATGCAATGACGGCGCAACACAAGACCTCCGGTTTCTGACCTAGAATCCTGCATCGTCTCGGTTCATCGTTTGATAATTAGGCCTCGCTGGATTCGCTGACAAGCCACTGTCTTGACCCGACTGTGGCGATGGCTTGTGGTTGATGAAGCACGAATTCTACAGAACAACCCGCCAGGTAATCGCGCTGGCTCTCGTCATGCTGGTCAGTTCCGTGCCGGCGTTTGCGGGCCTGACGATCGTCGGCTCGAACGGCATTACGGCGAGCGGCGCTGATGGAATTATCTTTAACGGCACCTCGGGTATCACCGCCAGCGGCGCGGACGGAATTCTCGCCTTTGGGCCCAATGGAATTACCGCCTCAGGCGCGGACGGAATCACCGCCAGCGGAGCCGACGGCATTACGGCCAGCGGCGCTGACGGCATCACTGCGTCGGGCGCTGACTCGACCACGATTACGAGGGCGGATGGAATTACGGCCAGCGGCGCTGACGGCATCACAATCAGCGGCGCCGACGGCTCTCAATACCACGTCGACTCAGTCATCATCAGAAACCCAACCGGCATTACCGCCAGCGGGGCCGACAACGTAATCGCCACCGGCACCAACGGGATCACGGCCAGCGGCGCGGACACGCGCAGCATCACTCACGCGGACGGCATCACCGCCAGCGGCGCCGACAACACCCTGACGATCAATAGCGCCGATGGAATCACGGCGTCGGGAGCCGACGGAGTTCTGTTCTCGATCGCGCCGAGCGCAATCACGATTACCGGAGTGAACGGCATCACTGCGTCGGGCGCAGATGGAATTACGATTAGCGGCGCCGACAGCTTTGTCAGCACGGGCACGAACGCGCTCATCGCCGCGCTTAACGGAACCGTCGGCCAGACTGGATTGCAGAGCGTCGATCCTGAGCTGGCTGTGTTGCTCAATCGCTTGACAGATGACAGTAACGTTGACGCCGTCGTTGTCTATCATCATCTCCCGAATGACGCAGACATCGCCGATCTCCAGCGCCTGGGGGTTCCGGGCGGTACGCGCTACCGAGTGTTGCCGATGATTGCCGTCAGCTGCACCAAAGCACAGATTGCCGCGATCTCGCATTTGTCGTCGGTGCGATCGATTTATGGTAATCGAACCTTTCAATGGAATCTCGAACCCGCGGCGCGCAACCTGACGGGCGTCGAACGGGTGCGGCGTAACGCTGACTTGACCAGATCGAATCGCGGATTGCCGGTCAGCGGGCGAGGTGTCACCGTGGCGGTGCTCGACACCGGCGTTGACGCCACTCACGGTGATCTGGCCGGCCGCGTCGTACAGAACCTGAAGCTTGCCGACACCCAAAGCGTGGGCGTCGGATTTAATTATCCGGTTGCGGCGCCCGGTTTGCCGAACACGGATCAAGCTTACGGTCACGGCACGTTTGTCGCGGGGATCATTGCCGGAAACGGGCAGCAGTCGGGCGGCAAGTATGCGGGCGTCGCTCCGGGCGCAAACATTCTGGGCCTTAGCGCCGGAGACGCGAGTCTGTTGTTCGTACTGTCCGGCTTTGATTATTTGCTGGCCAATGGATCCAGCTTCGGCGTGCGCGTCATCAACTGCAGCTTCTCTGCGAATACCGTTTTCGATGTCAACGATCCGGTGAACATCGCCACCAGGATGCTGACCGACAATGGCATCAGCGTCGTCTTCTCAGCCGGTAACAACGGATCGGGACTCGATTCGCTGAATCCATATTCAGTCGCGCCGTGGGTAATCAGCACGGGAGCCACCGACGATCAGGGACGCCTGGCGAACTTCTCTTCGCGCGGCGATTTCGGGAGCCCGCTGTTTCGGCCCACGCTCGTTGCGCCGGGCGTGAATACCGTCAGCTTGCGCGCGTCGACGGTCGC
>Ga0099791_10000603_pt1 | contig 13410 bp, 11 predicted proteins | sample Rivendell_Oct201_7_FD_77318 | JGI IMG/M metagenome (GOLD analysis project Ga0099791, IMG submission 77318) | Vadose zone soil and rhizosphere microbial communities from the Eel River Critical Zone Observatory, Northern California to study diel... | ecosystem: Environmental > Terrestrial > Soil... | reverse complement strand
GCGAAGTGCGGACGGAGAACCTCGGCAAGTTTCGTCCGTACGCCGCGTACGTCCGCATTCGGCCGTGGACGAAGCGGAACATCGACGTCAACGTCGGACGCGTGCCGCCGACCTTCGGCGCGTTCGCGCGGCGCACGTACGCGAATGACAACCCGCTCATCGGATACCCACTCGCCTATCAGTACCTCACCACGCTGCGGCCTGACGCGGTCCCGGGAGACGCTGCGGAACTGCTGCAGAAGCGCAGCACCGGCTGGCTGGTCCGGTATCGCTACGGCAACCCGGCCCTCGACGGCGGCGTGCCGCTCGTCAGCGCGTTCCGGTGGGACACCGGTGTGCAAGTGCACGCGGGTACCGAAGCGGTGCGCGCGACGGCGGCGGTCACCGCCGGCACCGTGGCGAATCCGTTGTTCCGCGACGACAACAGCGGACGCCAGATTGCCGCGCGGCTGGAGCTGCGTCCCGTGGCCGGGCTCATCGTCGGCGGCTCGGGCGCGCGCGGCCCGTTCGTCGGCGAAACGGCGGCGCGCGGCGCGGTCGGCGACGGCCACGACCGCGAGTTCACGCAGACGGCGTGGGGCGGCGACGTGGAATACTCGCGCGGCTATTACCTGCTGCGATACGAAGGGATCGTCAGCGACTGGCGGATGCCGATCGTGCGCCCTCCCGAACTGACGCTGCCGCTTCGCGCCGTGTCAACGTCGGTCGAGGGCCGATACAAGATCCTTCCGGGACTGTACGCGGCCGCGCGCGTCGATCATCTCGGGTTCAGTCACATCACCGGCACGGACGCGCAAGGCACGCTGCCGTGGGATGCGCCGGTGACGCGCATCGAGATCGGCGGCGGCATCTCCGTGCAGCGCAACCTGGTGCTGAAGCTCTCGGTGCAGCGCAACACGCGCAATGGCGGTCGCCTCGAGCCGCGCGCGACGCTCGGCGCCGCGCAACTGCTGTTCTGGTTCTGATGAACACACAAAGGACACAAACGGCACGAAGGACACAAGGCGAAAAACGCGTCTTGAGAGCGGACGTGTTGGTTTTTCTCTCTGTGTCCTTGGTGTCCTTTGTGTTCGCGCCGCTGGCCTCCACTCAGGCGCCGCCGCGCCACGGCATCGGCGCCATTCGGGGCCGCGTGGAGCTGAGGCGCGTCGTGACCGCCGCGGAACGGCGGCCCGGCGTCGCGGAGCTGGGCGCGCCGAGGGGCCGCGATCTTCCGGACTTGCGGCGGTCGGTCGTGTACCTGGAATCGGCGCCGCGCGGCGCGTTTGAACCCGACGAAGGCGGCCGCGCGGTGATGGATCAGCGCAACGAGGCGTTCGCGCCGCACGTCCTCGCGATTTCCATCGGCACGACGGTGGACTTTCCGAACTCCGACATGTTCTATCACAACGTGTTCTCGCTCTCGAAGACGCAGCGCTTCGATCTCGGCCGCTACGCGGCGGGCCACTCGCGATCGGTCCGCTTCGATCGTCCGGGCATCGTGCGCGTGTTCTGCGAGATTCACTCGCACATGAACGCGTTCATCCTCGTCTTCAGCCATCCCTTCTTCGCGCTGACCGACGCCGAGGGCCGCTACCGCATCGAGAACGTGCCGGCCGGCACCTATAACGTCGTCGCCTGGAACGAGGGCACCTCGTCGGATCCGAAGAGCGTCGGCGTGACCGGCGGCGGCATCGCCGAGCAAGATTTCTCGCTGCGATGAAAATTCTGTCCTCGCTGCGCAGCCGGATCTTCCTCGCCAGCGCGGTGCTGGCCGTGCTCTGCATCGGGATGGCGATTTATCTGGTCGGCGCGCGCGTCACCGAAGAGGCGGAAGCCACGCTCGAGCGCGAGATCGTCGGCACCGCTGCGCAGGTCGATCACCTCCGCACCGAGCGCACGCAGACCTTCACGCTGATGGCGCGGCTCATCGCCGACCTGCCGAAGCTGAAAGCCGCGCTCGAGACCGACGATCCGAACACGGTCAAGGACATCGCCGACGGCTATCAGACGCTGCTGAACGCCAGCCTCGTACTGCTGACCAACAAGCGAGGCGACGTGCTGTACGCCGCGGGAGGATCGCCGCGCGCCGCGGCCATTGCGGCGAATCAGCCGTCGGTCCGCGACGCCCTTGCGGGACGCGACAGCCTCAGCCTGCTGCCGCAGCCGAACGGCCTTCTGCAGATCGTCACGGTGCCGGTCGCGCTCGAACGGCCGCATCCCGAGATGCTCGGGACGCTCAGCGCCGGCTTCCTGCTCGACGATGCGCTCGCCAAAGAGCTCAAACAGATTACCGGCAGCGACATCGCCTTCGGCATGGACGGCCAGATTCTCGCCGCGACGCTGCCCCGCGACCAGTTCCCGTCGCTCGCCGATCGACTGCGATCCTCGGGCATCTCGCGCGTGCACCTCGATGGCGAGGAATACGAAGCGCTGCCACGTCCGCTCGCCGCCCCCGCCGATCGCGGGCCGTCGAGCTCCGGTCCCGTGGTGCTGATCCTGCGCTCTCGCACCGAGCAACTGCGATCGCTCGAGACCATCCACAAAGGCCTCTTCGTCATCGGTGTGCTGGCGGTGCTGCTCGCCACGGTCCTCAGCTTCGCCGTCGCGCGCACGATCACGCGTCCGCTCGCGGCCATCACCGACGTCATGCGCGAGGTCGCGGCGACGGGCGACCTCACGCAGAAAATCGCCGTCCGGCACAGCAACCGATGGGACGACGAGGACGCGCGGCTGCTGGCGACGACCTTCAACACCCTCACCGATTCGATCGGGCGCTTTCAGCGCGAAATGTCGCAGAAGGAGCGCTTGACCTCGCTCGGCCGATTGTCGACCGTGATCGCGCACGAGGTCAGAAACCCGCTGATGGTCATCAAGGCGTCGCTGCACACGCTGCGGCAGCCGAATCTCGGCGCCGACGTGATGCGCGACGTGGTCCGCGACATCGACGGAGAGGTCGTGCGCCTCAATCGGATCGTCAATGAGGTCCTCGACTTCGCGCGCCCGATTCGCTTCGACCTCGCGCCGGTCGACCTCAACGCGCTCTGCCGCGAATCGGCGACGGCGGCGCAGGCGTCGGGTCCCGGACCGGACGTCGAGCTCGATCTCGATCCGGCCGTCGCGGACGTGACGACCGATCCCGAGCGGCTCCGCATCGCGCTGGTCAACATGCTGGTCAACGCGCGGCACGCCGTGAACGGCAACCGCACCGGCGTGACGCTCCACACGCGCCTCTCAGGCGACCGGGTCCGCATCGTCATCGCGGATCGCGGCGCCGGCATCGAGCCGTCGGAGCTCGCCCACGTCTTCGATCCCTATTTCACGACCAAGCGCGGCGGCACCGGCCTGGGCCTGCCGATCGCGAAGAACATCGTGGAAGGTCTCGGCGGCACCATCACCGTGTCGAGCATCGTCGGACGCGGCACCGAGATCCGGATCGAGTTGCCCCAACGTACATGACGACACATCGCGGCTCGATCCTGCTCGTCGACGACGAGGAAAAAATCCTGAAGGCGATCGGTCGCGCGCTACGCGACGCGGGCCACGAAGTGGTCGAGACGACCAGCGCGCGCCACGCGCAGAAGCTGCTCGGCGAGCGCACCTTCGACGTCCTCATTGTCGACAACATGATGCCGGAGCTCGGCGGGCTGGATCTGATTCGCGAGTTCGTCGCGACGACGCCGGAAAGCGAACGGCCGCAGATTCTGATGATGACCGCGCACGCAACGGTGGAAAGCGCCATCGAGGCGATGAAGCTCGGGGCGCTCGACTATCTGCAGAAGCCCTTCGAGATCGACGAGCTGCTCGTCGTCGTCCGCCGTGCGCTCGAGCATCAGCGCCTCCGGACCGACTATCGCTACCTGGTCAACGAGCGCGACGAGCAGTTCGATCACTACGGCATCATCGGCCGCAGCCGCGCGATGGAGGAAGTCATCCGCCGGGCCGAGCTCGTCGCCGAGACGAAGAGCACGGTGCTCATCACCGGCGAAACCGGGACCGGCAAGGAGCTCGTCGCCCGCGCCATCCACGATCGCAGCGCGCAGCGCGACATGCCGCTCATCAAGGTCAACTGCGCGGCGATTCCGGAGACGCTGCTCGAGTCGGAGCTGTTCGGGCACGTCCGCGGCGCCTTCACCGGCGCGACGACGACCAAGAAGGGCAAGTTCGCGCTGGCCGACGGCGGGTCGATCTTCCTCGACGAGATCGGGACGATGAGCCTGACGCTGCAGTCGAAGCTGTTGCGCATCCTGCAGGAGCGCGAGTTCGAGCCGCTCGGCGCCGAGCGCAGCGAGAAGGTCGACGTGCGCGTGATTGCGGCGTCCAACCGCGACCTGCGGCAGATGGTCGCCGACGGCAAATTCCAGGAAGATCTCTTCTATCGCCTGAACGTGATTCCGATCGAGATTCCGCCGCTGCGCGACCGCCGCGACGACATCCCGCCGCTCGTCGAGCACTTCCTCCGGAAGCACGCGCAGCGCATCGGCCGGCGGATCGAGCGGATCGACGAGGGCGTGCTCGCCGGGCTGCAGCAGTACGACTGGCCGGGAAACGTGCGCGAGCTGGAAAACACGATCGAGCGCGCCGTCGTCCTGTCGCCCGGACCGGTCGTCGCCGCGCGTGCCATCTCGGTGCTGGGCGCCGCGACGCCGCAGGCGACCGGCCTCCCGTCGCTGAAGCTGCGCCAGAACATCGAGTGGGTGGAGCGCGAGACGATCCGGCGCGCGCTCGAAAGCGCGGGCGGCGTGAAGAAGGACGCCGCGGAGCTGATGGCGATCAGCCAGCGCGCGCTGTCGTACTACCTCGCGAAGTACCGCCTCGACTGAGGCTGACGACGAATCTTGTAATCCATTACGCGTGCCGTAACTTTCGTCACGTTTCTGCTCTAAACTGTCAGCAATTGTTTCCTCGCGCCCCGGGCATTGTCGTTGCTTCGCGGCTCGCGCGAGTCCTTCTGCGTTTCAAGGAGTCCCCTATGACCATACGTCTGCTTCGGGTCGTCGCTCTTGTGTGCGCGTGCGCCGCGTGGAGCGCATGCGACGAGAAGCTCTCCACGATCGCTGGTCCGACGCCAAACCTCGAGCCGACGTTCGCCTCCATTCAGCGCGACATCTTCGAGTCGACCGACAGCGCCGGCCGAGCGGCGTGCACGAATTGCCACACCAACGTTGGCCGCAACCCGTCGGCTGGTCTGAACCTGGTTCACGATCTGGCGTACGACCAAATCGTGAGCGTTGCGTCGTCGCGTAAACCGGGCGCGACCCGCATCATTCCGGGCGATCCCGACAACAGCTACCTCGTACAAAAGCTGGAAGGCAAAGCTGGCATCGTCGGGAATCGCATGCCGAACGGCGGTCCGCCGTATCTCACGGACGGTCAGATGATGATCCTGCGCCGGTGGGTTGCGATCGGCGCGCCGCGCAACTGACGCGTTTCTGACAGGAGCCAACGTGAAACGTCTACTGACTCTCGTCGTGGGAGCCGCCCTGCTCGTTCCGGCCGCGGTACGGGCGCAAACACCGGCCGACGATCCTGCCGCCCTGAAGCTCGCCGAGCCGGACTTCAATGTGATCGGCTTGCCGACGTCGCTGCGGCTGCCGAAGTACGGCAGCGCGTTCCGCGTCACGCATCGATTCACCCGTGCACTGAACGACGGCGACTTCGGCGATGTCGCGGCGGATCTCTTCGGCCTCGATTCCGGCGCGCAGATTGGCCTCGAGTACCGGTTTGGGATTGCCCCGAACACACAAATCGGGATTCACCGCACGAGCAACCGGACGATCGAGTTCTTTGGCCAGTACGCCGCGATCCGGCAAGGCGCCGGGAGCCCCGTTGACGCGTCGGCGCTGGTGACCATCGAAGGCACGAATAATTTCCGGGACAGCTACTCGCCCGCTATCGGCGCGATCGTGTCGCGGACCGTGGGCGACGTGGCCGCGTTCTACGTCGAGCCGATCTGGGTGAACAACACGAACGTGCTGCCCAAGCAGCTCGCGGACGACAACAACACGTTCATGGTCGGCGTCGGCGGGCGCGTGCGGGTGCGACCGACGGTGTACATCGCGGCCGAAGTCGCGCCGCGCACCGGATTCAAGCCGGGCGTGACCCACGGCAGCTTCGCGATCGAGAAGCGCGCGGGTGGCCACCTGTTCCAGTTGAACTTCTCGAACGCGTTCGGCACGACGATGGCGCAGATTGCGCGAGGCGGACCGGTGGAGAACGACTGGCACCTCGGCTTCAACATCTCGAGGAAGTTCTACTGAGAAACACGCTTGAACGCGAAGACCGCCAAGGGCGCAAAGGTTGTTCTGGCCAACTCTCCTTTGCGGTCTTTGCGGCCTTTGCGTTCAACGTGATTTCCACCAATCGCGATAAGATCGACGCGTGACGTCGACGAGAGCGCTGGCGGCCGCCGTCGCAGCCGCGAGCGCGGCGGTCATCATGGCGTGCGGCGGGAGCAGTTCTGGCGGGACCGGACCGTCACCGACTCTGACCTGCTCCACACTGCCGGACACGCGCACGATTCTCATCGTCAACAACGCCGTGTGCCCGCAGGCGCTGACGGTCTCGCGCGGCACGCAGGTGACCTTCATCAACAACGACACCCGGCGTCACCAGATGAACTCCGATCCCCATCCTGAGCACACCGACTGCCCTGAGCTCAATCAGATCGGCAATCTCGAGCCGGGCCAGAGCCGGCAGAGCGGCAACCTGAACGTGGCTCGCCGCTGCGGCTTTCACGATCATCTCAACGACGGCAACAACGCCCTGAAGGGCGCGATCACGATCCAGTAGGCGGGAACGGCCCGCCCACCCGCCTGCCCTAAAACTTCACGCTGTAGAGGAGCTTGAAGTTTCGGCCGATTTCCGGCACGAGATCTTTCAAGTAGACTTCGCGCAATGAGCCAAGGAGCCTTGTGATGCGCTCGAAGATTGTCAGTGGATTCGTCACGTCAGTGGTCCTGGCCGGATTGGGGACGTTTGCCGCCGGCGCGCGCGATGCGGGATCGTTTCGCGTCGCGATTTCCTTTCCTGCCGCGAGGAGTGCGCAGCCGATCGACGGACGCGTCCTGCTGTTCATCTCGGACGATGGACGAACGGAGCCGCGATTGCAGAGTGATCAATATCGCGCGAACAGCACGCGGCCGATCTTCGGCGTCGACGTCGACGGCATGAAGCCGGACCAGGACGTCGTCATCGACCAAGCCGTGTTCGGATGGCCGGTGCACAGCGTGAGGAACATTCCTGCAGGCGACTACTGGGTGCAGGCGCTGATCAACCGCTATGAGACGTTCCATCGCGGCGACGGCCACACGATCAAGATGCCGATGGATCAGGGCGAGGGGCAGCACTGGGACAGAAAGCCCGGCAACTTCTACAGCAAGCCGGTGAAGATGCACATCGATCCGGCGACGAGCGGCGAGATCACGATCTCGATGGATCAGGAGGTGCCGCCGATCGTGGTGCCCAAAGACACCAAGCAGGTGAAGAACATCCGCCTGCAGAACGATCGCCTCACGAAGTTCTGGGGCCGGCCGATACATCTGGGCGCGATCGTGCTGCTGCCGAGCGGATGGGACACGCATCCGGACGCGCGCTATCCGCTCCTCGTCCATCACGGGCATTTTCCGAGCAGCATGGAAGGCGACACCTGGCGCGAGACGCCACCCGACCCCAAGGCGCCGCCCGCGCAGCGGCAGACGCAGGCGGCGGCGTACCAGTTCTACAAAGACTGGAACGGGCCGAGCTTCCCGCGCATGATCCATCTGCTCGTCCAGCATCCGACGCCGTACTTCGACGACTCGTACGCGGTGAACTCGGCGAACAACGGTCCGTACGGCGACGCGATCACGAACGATCTGATTCCGTCCATCGAGAAACAGTTCCGCGGCATCGGGCAAGGATGGGCGCGCGTGCTGACCGGCGGATCCACCGGCGGCTGGGAAGCGTTCGGCGTGCAGGTGTTTTACCCAGATGACTACAACGGCACCTGGGCGCTCTGCCCCGATCCGATCGACTTCCGGTCGTATCGATCGGTGAACATCTACGACGAGCACAACGCCTACTACTACGAAGACAATCCATGGAAGAAAACGCCGAAGCCCGGATACCGCGACTATCGCGATCATCTGTACTCGACGTTCGAGGAGCGCAATCTCGTAGAGCTCGTGCTCGGCACGCACGGACGCTCGGCCGGTCAGCACGACGCGTGGGCGTCAGTGTTCGGCCCCGCCGGCGACGATGGGTACTACAAGCCGCTGTACGACAAGCTGACCGGCAAGATCGATCCGGACGTGGCGAAGTACTGGAGGGACAACTACGACCTGCGGTACATCATGCAGCGCGACTGGGCGAAGCTCGGTCCGAAGCTTCGCGGGAAAATTCACATCACGAGCGGCACGATGGACAACGGCTACCTGAACAACGCCGTGTACCAGACGGAAGAGTTCCTGATGCGCGCGACCCCCTCGTCCGAGGCGGAGATCGTCTACGGCGAGCGGCGCGAGCACTGCTTCACCGGCGACACCGAGCATCCGAACAACGTCGGCAGCCGCACCGTGCATCAGCGCTACATGCCCGCGATGGCGCGGTGGATGATGAAGACCGCGCCGGCCGGAGCGGATACAAAAAGCTGGGTGTATTAGTCATGATCCGACGCGACGATTGAAGTCTGCGCCACGAAACGGTGGCCGACGTGGTCAACGGCGACACCGAAACCTTCGATCGTTCGAACACCCAGGAGAGTCAGATCGCTCGGTTGCGCGAAAACCACTTCGTCTGCGGTTTCGAAGCCCTCGGAAGCGAGGATCGCGTATCCCACGTCGCGCGTGACAGTCTGCCTCGTCGCGGTGAGGAACGTTCTTTTTCGCCGTGGAGTGATGCCAGCCTGGCCCAGAACGTCAGCCGGGAGCCACGTGAGCTCGGAGCCGGTATCGACGAGCGCTTCGATCGGCGGAGTTTCGCGAGTCTCGTCCATGGGATTGCGAGCGACGACGTTGACGCGAAAGAGGCTCATACGAATTCAGTCTACATCGTCTGGGCGCGCGCGTTCGACACGCCGACGACGAACAGCATCAGAAGCGTGGCGAGCCGCGTGGTCATGTCTTCCCCTCCACCGCGTGAATGATAATGCCTGGGGAATGCGATCGCCCAGGATCGACGAGGCTCTCGCGGCGCGGCTGTATCGGCGCGCCGGCGCGGAGCGATGGGGCGTGGCGCCAGACGTCTTCGCCGACGCGCTCGCGACGAGCGCGAGCCGCGTCTTCGCGGATCGCGATCCCACCTCGCGCGAGCTTGCGGGCCTCCTGGAGTCGCTGGATCTCGAAGATCTGGCGCTGGCTGTCGCCTGCGCCGCCGGCCACGATGCCGCGTGGGAGCACTTCGTCCGCGAGTACCGGTCCGTCCTCCATCGATCGGCTGACGCGATCGATCGCAGCGGCGGCGCGCGCGAGCTGGCCGATTCACTCTACGCGGACCTCTACGGCCTGAGCGAACGCGACGGCGAACGCCGATCGCTCTTTCGCTATTACCACGGCCGCAGCCGTCTGGCGACGTGGCTGCGCGCTGTGCTGGCGCAGCGGCACGTGGATCGACTCCGCGCGCAGCGCCGCGTCGAGCCGCTTCCCGACGAGACCACCCAGACAGCCGCTGCGACAACGCCGCCGTCCGACCCGGACCGCCCTCGGTTGCTTACATTGATCAAGGATGCGCTCGCCGCCGCTCTCTCACGACTCAGTACGCGCGACCGGTTGCGGCTCGGCTGCTATTACGCCCAAGAGCTGACGCTCGCCGAGGTCGGCCGCCTGACGGGCGAGCACGAGGCGACGGTGTCGCGGCAGCTCGCACGGACCAGGCGGACGCTGCGGGAGGATCTCGAGCGCCAGCTTCGTGACGAAGCGCGGTTGAGCGACGCCGCGATCGCGCAGGGCTTCGGGTACGCAATGGAGAACGCCGGCCCGATCGACCTCGGCGAAATCCTCGACTCCACCGGCGAGCGCAAGAAATCGGCGGCGCCCCGTTCTATATGATGAGAGCAGCACTGTGAGTCCAGCAGAGCCCGATCGCGACCACGACATGGAGCAGCTGCTCCGCCAATCGCTTCGCGCAGGCGCCAGGACGGATCCGTCCGATCAATGCCTCGACGCGGAGACGCTGGCGGCCTGGATTGACGGCGATTTGAAGGCCGCTGACATCGCCGCGGCCGAAGCGCACGTGTTAGCGTGCGCCCGGTGCCAGGCGATGGTTGCCGCATTGGTTCGGGCGACGCCTGCCACGCCGAAGCCGATCCCCTGGTGGCGACGCGGATGGGTCGTGGGGGCGCTCGTCCCGCTGACCGCTGGTGCGATCGCGATCGCTTTCTGGGTCGCCTCGCCCGACATCGTCCGCCGTCCCGCGCCCGATCGCGCGGACGTACAGGCGCAACCGCCCGCGGCCGCGGTCGCTCCGCGACAGGAGCCACCGGCGCCCGCCGATCGCGTGTCGCCGTCGCCGCCGGTGAGTGAAACGCGACCGAGCGCAGCCAGTCGACAGCGAGAAGCCAAAGACGAGACGTCCAACGTCGTCCGGCGTGATCAGGCGGCGGCGAAGCCGGCGGCGCCACCGCCGGCCGCGGCGGAAAGTTTGGACTCACGCGTCGCGCCGATGCGCGATGTCGCGCTGTCCAAGGAAACAGTCGTGATTCCAGAGATCCTGTCGCCGGATCCATCGATCCGCTGGCGGATCGGACCGTCGGGATCGATTCAACATTCGACCAATGGCGGCGCGACGTGGACCGCGGCGTCGAGCGGTGTGACCGAAGACCTCATGGCCGGTGCGGCGCCGTCGCCAACCGTGTGCTGGATCGTGGGTCGCGGCGGGACAGTGCTGCTGTCCACCGACGGATTGCAGTTCCGGCGGATCGCGTTTCCCGAACGCGCCGACCTCGTGGCCGTTCAAGCCACTGACGCGTTGACCGCAACCGTCACGACCGCCGACGGCCGCAGGTTCCGGACCTCCGACGGCGGGCAGACCTGGACTCCTTTGCAAGAATTCTGAGCGGCTCCGTTCAAAGAACAGAGGCGCCGAAGCTGGCGATTCCGCCCGCCCGGCCGCACTCGATTTGAAGGGAGCGTTCCATGTCTGCGCGACTCTGGGTAGCGGCAATCGTCATCGTCGGCGGTGGTCTCCTCATTCCTCACAACGTCATGTTTCCGGCACCAGCCGCCGTCGCGCGCGATCAGGATCGCTTGACCACGCTCGACGATCAGGTGGAGCTGGCCGTCACGGTCTACAACTCGGACATCGCGCTCATTCGTGATGTTCGCAACCTCGATCTCACGCGCGGCACATCCGACCTTCGCTTCATGGACATCGCGGCGACCGTCAATCCGGCGACCGTCCACTTTCGTTCGATCAGCGAGCCGGCGAGCCTCAGCGTGCTCGAGCAGAACTACGAGTACGATCTGCTCGAGCCTGAGAAGCTGCTGCACAAGTACGTCGGACGCGATGTCACGCTCGTACGAATGCGTCAGGAGGATGGATCGACGCGTGAGGAGGACGTGAAGGCGCGACTTCTCAGCTACAACGGCGCGCCGGTGTGGCAGATCGGCAGCGAGATCGTCACGGGTCTGCATGCGGATCACATCCGCTTCCCACAACTGCCGGACAGCCTGTATTCCCGGCCGACGTTGATCTGGACGCTCGAGAATTCCGGCGGCGCTCGGCATCGCGTCGAAGCGTCGTACCTCGCGGGCAAGCTGTCGTGGAACGCCGACTATGTGCTGCGGGTGGCGCGTGACGACAAAGCCGGCGACCTGGACGGCTGGGTCACGCTGACCAACGGCAGCGGGACCGCGTTCCGCAACGCGAAGCTGCAGCTCGTGGCCGGCGAGCTCAATCGCGTCCGTCAGATGATGTCAAAGATGATGGTGGACGAAGCGCGGCCCCAGTCACTCGCCGCCGCTCCGGCGATGGCGCAGGAATCGTTTTCCGACTATCACCTCTACACGCTCAACAGAAAGACGACGATCAACAACAGCCAGACCAAACAAGTGAGCATGCTCGAGGGCACCGGGATTCCGGTGCAGAAGCGCTACATCGTCGATGGCCAGGCGATCTACTATCGCAACGCGCAGCATCCGGGCGCGCCGATCAAAGACGTCGTGCAGGTCTTCTATCAGTTCAAGAACGAACAGAGCCACGGACTCGGCATGCCGATGCCGGCCGGTGTCGTTCGCGTATACCAGGAAGATTCAAAGGGCGGCGTACAGTTCGTCGGCGAGGATCGGATCGATCACACGCCGAAGGACGAGACGCTGAATCTGAAAATCGGCCACGCGTTCGACGTGGTGTGCGAGCGCAAGCAGACGGACTTCGAGAAGATTTCAAGCGGCGTGTACGAAATCGAGTACGAGATCACACTGCGCAATCACAAGACGTCGCCGATTGCCGTCGACGTGAACGAACCGGTGGGCGGCACCTGGCGAATGTTGCGGTCGACGCACGAATGGACGAAAACCGATGCCTGGGCGGCCCAATTCAAGGTGCCCGTGGCGTCCGACGGCACATCGACGCTGAAGTATCGGGTCAGGGTAACGTATTGATCGGACGTACACGCGCCGCGGTATGCGGTTTGCGTCCGCTGACCACATGCTCACGCGCGCGACGCTCTTTTCAATGGCGACGGCGCTCGTCGTCGCGACGTGCGGCCCGACACTGCCGCCGACGACGGCGCCGCCGCAGCCGGATCCGACGTTCGAACCACTGCGCGCGACGCTCCAGGCGTATATAGATCAGACGCAGCCGTTCAGGAAGCAAGCGGCGCAGGTGGCCGAGAGCGTGCCGGGCAAGGCGGCGCCGACGCCGGCCGCCGAGGAAGCCGTCCGGGCCCGGCAGAACACGCTCGCCGACGCGCTGCAAACCAAACTGCGCGCGAACGCGAAACCGGGCGACATCCTGACGCCGGCGATCGCGGAGGCGATCAAGCGCCAGCTCGAGGCGGCGCTCGCGAGCGTGCGGCGCGATCTCATTCTCGACGAGCTGGCCGAGCAGGTGGAAGGGAGGCCGCTGCCAGGCACACCGATGATCAATCAGCCACTGGCTGCGCCGCGCGTGCCGCCGCGACTCATGGAAGTTCTGCCGGCGCTGCCGAAGCAGCTCGAATGGGACTTCGCCGGACGCACGCTGATCCTCCGCGACGTCGACGCCGACGTCGTCGTCGACTACATCCCCGACGCGATTCCGATCCCGCCGCCCGCCGCCGGTCCGCCGCCGGCGAGAACGCGCGGTGTCCCGGCGGCGACCTCTCCGCTGCCGATGCCGTCGCTGCGCGGTGGCACCGTCTTCGCGCTCATGGGCGACAGCGGCTCGGGCGATCTTCCGCAGCAGCAGGTGGCGCAGGCGATGCTCACCTACTTCAACACCGCGCGGCGTTTTCCATTCGTGCTGATGCTCGGC
>Ga0099791_10000602_pt1 | contig 13417 bp, 10 predicted proteins | sample Rivendell_Oct201_7_FD_77318 | JGI IMG/M metagenome (GOLD analysis project Ga0099791, IMG submission 77318) | Vadose zone soil and rhizosphere microbial communities from the Eel River Critical Zone Observatory, Northern California to study diel... | ecosystem: Environmental > Terrestrial > Soil... | reverse complement strand
GAGCGCCATGTCGATCCCCGCCGAGACCCCGGAAGACGTGACGAGATCGCCGTCGTCCACCCAGCGGGCCCGGCGCTGCCATTTCACCCGCGGCCCCTGCTGCACCACCCAGTCCCAGGCGATCTTGTTCGAGGTCGCCGGTCGGTTGTCCATGAGCCCGGTGCGGGCCAAGAGCGCCGAGCCGGTGCACACGGTGGTGGTGATGGCGGCCTTCCGGCTGGCCGCGGTGAGGGCCAGCAGGAGGGGGGCGTTGTTGATCGCCTGCCGGGTGCCGAAGCCGCCGGGCACCAGCAGGATGTCGTAGGGGGGCGCGTCGGCAAAGGCGTAGTCGGCGTGAGTGATCGGGCCCTCGCCGCTCTTGATGGGCCCCGCCTTCTCGGCCACCGTGACGATCTCGAACAGGCGGTGGGGAGAGCCGTCGGGGCGCGGGAGCCGCGCGCTCGCGAACGCCTGCACCGGGCCGTACACGTCGAGGACGGTGAAGCCGTCGAAGAGCACCACCGCCACGCGCCGGACCGCCGGCTCCGCCATGGGCACGTCGCGACTATGGGCCGCCGGTCCGGCCGGTGTCAAGGCGCCCATGACGTGGAGATTCCCGACGCATCCGGCGGCCGGCTTGCGTATGATTGGGCTTCCACAATGTGGATCGTCAGGCTCGCGCTTCGCCGTCCCTACACGTTCGTCGTGGTGGCCCTCCTCATCGTGGTCCTGGGCCTCGTCTCGATGGCCCGCATGCCGACCGACATCTTCCCCGACGTCGACATCCCGGTGGCCAGCGTGGTGTGGTCGTTCACCGGGATCTCTCCGGAGGACATGGAGCGGCGCGTGCTGCTGGTGACCGAGCGCGCCTTCACCGGCAGCGTGAACGACATCGAGCACATGGAGTCGCAGGCCATGGTCGGGGTCGGCCTGACCCGGATCTACTTCCAGCCGGGAGCCAAGATCGAGGCGGCGGTCGCCCAGCTCGGCTCGACCTCCCAGTCCATCCTGCGCGCGCTGCCCCCCGGCATGTCCGCCCCGCTGATCATCCGCTACAGCGCCTCCAGCGTGCCGATCCTGCAGCTCTCGGTGGCGAGCGAGACCCTGCCGGAGGCGGTGCTCTTCGACTACGCGCAGAACTTCGTGCGCACCCAGCTCGCCACCGTGCAGGGCGCCTCGGTGAGCCTGCCGTTCGGGGGCAAGCCGCGGCAGATCATGGTCGACCTCGATCCACGCGCGCTCAAGGCCACCGGGCTCGCGCCGAACGACGTGGTCAACGCGATCAGCGCCCAGAACCTGATCCTGCCCACCGGGACGGCCAAGATCGGCGCGCGGGAGTACAGCGTGCGGGTCAACAGCAGCCCCGACACCGTGGAGGGCCTGAACAACCTGCCGATCAAGCAGGTGGCCAGCGGCGCCATCGTCTACATTCGAGACGTCGCCCAGGTGCGCGACGGCTACTCGGTGCAGACCAACATCGTGAGCCAGGGCGGCCGGCGGGCCAGCCTGGTGACGATCTTCAAGAGCGGCGGCGCCTCCACCCTCGACGTGGTGCAGCGGATCAAGGACATGCTCCCCAAGGTGCAGGCCACCCTGCCCCCGGAGCTCGACCTCAAGCTCATGTTCGACCAGTCGGTGTTCGTGCGCGCCGCGGTCGACGGGGTGGTGCGCGAGGCGATCATCGCGGCCGGCCTCACCGCGCTCATGATCCTGATCTTCCTCGGGAGCTGGCGCAGCACCCTGATCGTGACCGTCTCGATCCCGCTCTCCATCCTCACCTCGGTCATCGTGCTCGGGCTGCTGGGCTACACCATCAACATCATGACCCTGGGCGGCCTCGCCCTCGCGGTCGGCATCCTGGTCGACGACGCCACCGTGGAGATCGAGAACATCCACCGCAACCTGGGCATGCGAAAACCCATCATCCGGGCCATCCTGGACGGGGCGCAGCAGATCGCGGTGCCCGCCTTCGTCTCCACCCTGTGCATCTGCATCGTGTTCGTGCCGGTGGTCTTCCTCGAGGGCGCGGTGCGCTTCCTCTTCACCCCCTTGGCCCTTGCGGTGGTGCTGGCCATGATGGCCTCCTACTTCCTCTCGCGGACGCTGGTGCCGACCATGGTGCACTTCCTCCTCGCGAGCGAGGTGGACCGCTACGCCGACGGCGAGCACGGCTCCGGCCCCGGCCTCTTCTGGGCCATCCACGGGGCGTTCAACCGCCGCTTCGAGCGGATGCGGGAGTGGTACCGGGGCGCGCTCACCTGGTCGCTCGCGCACCGCGCAACGGTGCTGGTGGCCTTCGGGCTCTTCTTCCTCCTCTCGCTCGGCCTCGCCGTCTTCACCGGCGAGGACTTCTTCCCCGCGGTGGACGCGGGCCAGCTCCGCCTCCACGTGCGCGCCCCCGCGGGCACCCGCATCGAGGAGACCGACCGGATCTTCGGCCAGGTCGCGGAGGCGATCCGCCGGGTCATCCCCGGCGACGAGATCTCGCGCATCATCAACAACGTGGGGATTCCCCTCGGCAGCAGCAACCTCGCCTACAGCGAGGGCGCCACCATCGGCCCCGCCGACGGCGAGATGCTGATCTCGCTGCGGCCCGACCACCAGGGCTCGACCTTCGACTACATGAAGGCGATCCGGCGCCAGGTCTATCCCCAGTTCCCCGAGCTGACCTTCTTCTTCCAGTCGGCCGACATCGTGAGCCAGACCCTCAACTTCGGGCTGCAGTCGCCCATCGACCTGCAGGTGGTCGGCAACAACCGGGCCGCCAACTTCGAGATCGCGCGGCGGCTGGCCGACCGCCTGAAAGAGGTGCCGGGCCTGGTCGACGTGCGGCTGCACCAGGTGGTGGCCGCGCCCCAGCTCCGGGTCGAGGTGGACCGCACCCGAGCGGCCCAGATCGGGATGACCCAGCGCGACGTGGCCAACAACCTGCTGGTCTCGCTCGCCTCCAGCAGCGACGCGTCGCCGAACTTCTGGCTGAACCCGCAGAACGGGGTGAGCTACCGCGTCTCGGTGCAGACCCCGCAGTACCGCATCGACAGCCTGGACGCCCTCACCAGCGAGCCGATGGTGGCCTCCGGGGTGCCGGTGCCCGAGCTGCTCACCAACCTGGCCCAGGTCGAGCGCGGCACCACCCTGTCGGTGGCCAACCACTACAACATCCAGAACGTGTTCGACGTCTACGCCAACGTGCAGGACCGCGACCTGGGCGGCGCGGCCCGCGACGTCCGCCGCGTCATGGCCGGCATCGAGAAGGAGCTGCCCCGCGGGACGACCCTCGTGCTGCGCGGCCAGGTGCAGAACATGGACTCCGCCTTCCGCGGCCTCGCGGGCGGCCTCGTGTTCGCGGTGATCCTGGTCTACGCCCTGATGGTGGTGAACTTCCAGTCGTGGCTCGATCCCTTCATCATCATCACCGCCCTGCCCGGCGCGCTCTCCGGCATCCTGCTCGCGCTCTTCGTGACCCAGACCACCATCAACGTGCCCTCGCTGATGGGCGCGATCATGAGCATCGGGGTCGCCACCTCGAACAGCATCCTGCTCGTGACCTTCGCGAACGATCAGCGAAAAGAGCAGGGGCTCGACGCCACCGCGGCCGCCCTCTCCGCGGGCTACATCCGGCTCCGCCCGGTGCTGATGACCGCCCTCGCGATGATCATCGGCATGCTGCCGATGGCCCTCGGGCTGGGCGAGGGCGCCGAGCAGAACGCCCCCCTCGGGCGCGCGGTGATCGGGGGCCTCGCGCTCGCCACCGTGGCCACCCTCTTCGTCGTCCCGGTGATCTACAGTCTGCTGCGGCGCCGGCCGCCCTTCGCGGCCGGAGAGCGGCATCCGGAGCTGGCGGAGCCCGGCGTCGCGCCCGCCCGGCCCGGTCCCCAGGAGGCTCATTGACGATGGAGACGCCGCCCCCGGAGTCGCACCCCGCGGCTCCCCCTCGGCGCAGCCACCGCGCCCTGCGCCTGGCCCTCCTCGGGCTGTTCGGCCTCGCGGTGCTGCTCGTCATCGGCATCGTGCCCCGCATCCAGCGCCACACCGAGCTGGCCGAGGCGGTGAAGGCCACCCGGAGCAGCGCGCTGGTGGTCTCGGTCGTCAAGCCGACCCCCGGCGCGCGCACCGCGGACTTCACCCTGCCCGGGAGCATCCAGGCGATCCAGGAAGCGCCCATCTACTCGCGGGTGGACGGTTATCTCAAGCGGCGGCTGGTGGACATCGGCGACCGGGTGAAGAGCGGGCAGGTGCTGGCCGAGATCGACACGCCGGACCTCGACCAGCAGCTCGCGCAGGCCCGCGCCGCGGCCGCCGCGTCGGACGCCGGCCTGGCCCAGAGCCACTCCGGGCTGCAGCAGGCGCGCGCCGCGCTCCAGCACAACCGCGCCACCACCGAGTACGCGCGCACCAACCTCGCCCGCTGGCGGGCCCTGCGGGACCGGAACCTGGTGGCCCAGCAGGACGTCGACGACCGGCAGATCGCCTTCGACTCGAGCCAGGCCGACGTGGACGCGGCCCAGGCCAACGTGGAGTCGCTGCAGTCGAGCGTGATCGCGGCCCAGGCCAACGTGGACGCGAGCCGGGCCAACGTGCAGCGCCTCATCGAGCTGCAGGCCTTCCAGATGGTGCGCGCGCCGTTCTCGGGAGTCATCACGGTGCGCTTCGTGGACGCGGGGGCGCTCATCAGCGCGGGGAGCAGCAGCACCACGACCCCGATGTTCCGCCTGGCCCAGACCGACGACCTGCGGGTCTTCGTGAACGTGCCGCAGACCTTCATGACCTCGATCACGGTGGGCATGCGGGTGCAGGTCATGGTCCGCGAGTTCCCCAAGAAGCCCTTCGAGGGGGTCGTGGCCAACGCCTCCGGCGCGCTCGACACCGCGTCGCGCACGCTGCTCACCGAGGTGCGCGTGCGCAACGCGGAGAGCACGCTCCGGCCCGGGATGTACGCGGACGTGAAGCTCCACCTCGAGCGCGACCACCCGCCCCTGATCATCCCGACCAGCGCCCTGATCATCCAGGCCACCGGCCCGCGCGTCGCGGTGCTGGGGGCCGAGCAGAAGGTCCGCTTCCAGGCGGTCGAGCTGGGGCGGGACTACGGGGCCACCGTCGAGATCGTGCGGGGGATCGAGCCCGGCGACCAGGTGATCACCGCCCCGCCGGACGGCCTCAGCGAGAGCAGCGTGGTGCGGATCGCGCCCACCCCGGCGCCGGCCGGGGGCGGCAAGAAGTCCTGAGCCGAGAAGTCCTGAGGAGCCGGCGCCCTAGGGCGTGATGCCGCGCAGGGTGAGCTCGCGGGCGCGGTGGCAGGCCACGAAGTGGCCCGGCTCGACCGGCGCCAGCCGAGGGGTCTCCACCCGGCAGCGCTCGACCGCGTAGCCGCAGCGCGGGTGGAAGTAGCAGCCCGGGGGCGGATGCGCCGCGTCGGCCACCTCCCCCTCCAGCACGATGCGCTGCGCGCGCAGGCGCGGATCCGGCTTGGGCACCGCGGAGAGCAGGGCCTCGGTGTAGGGATGCCGGGGGGAGGTGAAGAGGGCCTCGGTCTCCGCCAGCTCCACGATCTGGCCCACGTACATCACCGCCACCCGGTCGCTCACGTGCTTGACCACGCTGAGATCGTGGGCCACGAAGAGATAGGTGAGGCCGAGCTGGGCCTGCAGGTCGAGCATCAGGTTGAGGATCTGGGCCTGCACCGAGACGTCGAGGGCCGACACCGGCTCGTCCGCCACCACCAGCCGCGGGCTGAGCGCGAGGGCCCGCGCGATGCCGACGCGCTGGCGCTGACCCCCGCTGAAGGCGTGCGGATAGCGGCGCATGTACTCGGGCCGCAGGCCCACCAGCCGCAGCAGCTCGGCCACCCGCTCCACCCGCTCGGCGCGGGTGCCCACCCGGTTGGCCACGAGCGGCTCGGCCACGATGTCGAGCAGGGTGCGCCGCGGGTTGAGCGAGGAGAACGGGTCCTGGAAGATCATCTGCATCTGCCGGCGCAGCGGCCGGAGCTGTCGCCGCGGCAGGGTGGCGACGTCGAGGACCGGCCCCTCGGCGGTGCGGAACAGGATCTGACCGGCGGTGGGCGTGACCGCCCGCAGCACGCAGCGCGACGTCGTGGTCTTGCCGCAGCCGCTCTCGCCCACGAGGGCCAGCGTCTCCCCGCGCTCGACGTGAAAGGTCACCCCGTCCACCGCCCGCACCTGGCCGACGACCCGCCGCAGGAATCCCCGGCGGATGGGGAAGAGCTTCTGGAGGTCCCGCACCTCGAGCAGCCGGTTGTCGTCCCCCGCGGCGGGCGTCACGGCCGCGCGTCCCCGTAGAGGAAGCAGGCCGCCTGCTGCCCCGGGGCCACCGTCAGGAGCGCCGGCTCCGCCCGATCGCAGCGGCCGGGCATGAAGTCCGGGCAGCGCGGATGGAACGGGCATCCCGGCGGCCGGTTGTAGGGGTGCGGGATCGAGCCCGCGATGGTGGGGAGCCGGGTGCGCACCGGCGCGTGGATGCTCGGGATCGAGCGGAGGAGCGCGCGGGTGTAGGGATGCCGGGGCGCGTGGAAGATGGCGTCGACCGGCCCCTGCTCCACCACCCGGCCGAGGTACATCACCGCCACCTGGTCGCACATCTCGGCGACCACGCCGAGATTGTGGGTGATCAGGATGATGGCCATGCCCTCGCCTTGCTGCAGCCGGGCGAGCAGCGAGAGGATCTGGGCCTGGGTGGTGACGTCGAGCGCGGTGGTCGGCTCGTCCGCGATCAGGATGCGCGGCGCGCACGAGAGCGCGAGCGCGATCATGGCGCGCTGGCGGAGGCCTCCGCTCAGCTGGAACGCGTACTCGTCCACCCGGCGCTCCGGGCGCGGGATGCCGACCAGGCGGAACATCTCGATGGCCTTCTCGCGGGCCGCCCTCTTGTCGAGCGCCTGGTGGAGGCGGATGGTCTCGATCATCTGGCTGCCCACCGTGTGCACCGGGCTGAACGAGGTCATCGGCTCCTGGAAGATGAGCGCGATGTCGCCGCCGCGGACCTGACGCATCTCCCGGCTCTCCGCGTCGAGGCGGGCGAGGTCGGTCTCGCGGCCGTCCTCCCGCAGGAGGATCTCTCCGCTGACCACCCGGCCCGGCCGCTCGACGATGCGGAGGATCGAGCGCGCGGTCACGCTCTTGCCGCAGCCGCTCTCCCCCACGATGCCGAGGGTCTTGCCCGCGTAGACCGACAGCCCCGCCCCGTCCACCGCCTTCACGGTGCCCTCGTCCTGGAAGAAGTAGGTTCGCAGGTCGCGCACCTCCAGGATCGGAGGCGCCTTCGCGTCCGGACCGGCCACGCTACTGCCCATACGGATCGGCGGCGTCCCGCAGCCCGTCGCCCATGAAATTGAGCGCGAGGATCACGATGATCACCGGCACCGCGGAGACGAGCAGCCACGGCGAGATCGCGAGGGCCTGGATGTTCTGGGCCTGCTGCAGCAGGACGCCCCACGAGATGGCGGGCGGCCGCAGCCCCAGGCCCAGGAACGACAGCGAGGTCTCGCTGATGATCATGGCCGGGATGGCCAGCGTCGTCGCCGCGATGATGTGGCTCAGGAACGAGGGCACCAGGTGGTGCACGATGATGCGCATCTGGCTCGAGCCCGCGAGCACCGCCGCGGTGACGAAGTCCTCCTCCCGCAGGGCGAGGAAGCGGCCGCGCACCACCCGGGCCAGCTCGGTCCAGCCCACCAGCGAGATGATGATGGTGATCGCGAAGTAGACCTGCATCACCGTCCAGTCGTTGGGCAGGGCGGCCGCGAGCCCCATCCAGAGCGGGATGGTCGGGATCGAGCGCACGATCTCGATCACCCGCTGGATGATGGTGTCGGCGAGGCCGCCGTAGAGCCCGGAGACCCCGCCCAGCATGACGCCCAGCACCAGGCTGAACGCGACGCCCACCAGGCCGATGGTGAGGGACGTGCGCGTGCCGTACATGAGGCGAGACCAGAGATCGCGCCCCTGCTCGTCGGTGCCCAGGAGGAACAGGGTGTCCTCCGGGCGTGCACCCTCCACCCCGATCAGGTGCCGCGTGGTCGGCAGCACCCCGAGCAGCCGGTATTCGAAGCCGGGGGCGAAGAAGCGCACCGGGACCTTCTGGCTCGGATCCGGGGTGTAGACCCGCTTGAACGTCGTCGGGTCGCGCTTGCCCGCGAGGCCGTAGACGTGGGGCGCCCAGCGCCCGTCGAGGAGCCAGTGGATGCGCTGCGGCGGCAGCAGCCCGCGCTGCGCCTCGGAAGCGCCGGGGTCGGCGTAGGCCAGGAAGTCCGCGAACAGCACCGCCGCGTAGAAGGCCAGCACCACCGCGGTACCCAGCATCGCCAGCCGGTGGCGGCGGAAGCGCCACCACATGAGCTGCCACTGGGTGGCGACCGAGACCCGCTCCTCCTCGAGCTCGGCTATTTGCCGCTCTCCAGCCGGATGCGGGGATCGATCCACATGAGGAGCAGATCCGAGATGAACGTGCCGACCACCGTCATGACCCCGAGCAGCAGCACGATGGTGCCGGCCAGGAACATGTCCTGGGCCACGAGCGCGCGCAGCAGCAGCGGCCCCACCGTGGGCAGCCCGAGCACGAGTGAGACGATGATGCTGCCGGAGACCACGTAGGGCAGCAGGTAGCCCACCGTGCTCGCGAAGGGATTGAGCGCCACCCGCACCGGGTATTTCAGGATCACCCGCCACTCGGAGAGGCCGCGCGCCCGCGCGGTGACCACGTAGGGCTTCCGCAGCTCGTCGAGCAGGTTGGCGCGCATGATCCGGATGAGCTGCGCGGTGCCGGCCAGGCCCAGGATCACCGCGGGCAGCGGCAGGTGCTTGATCAGGTCCCACGTCTTGGCCCAGCCCCACGCGGCCTGGGCCATCTCGTCGGAGAAGAGCCCGCCCACGTTGGCGTTGAAGAGCTTGAAGCCCGCGTACATGAGCACCAGGGCCAGCATGAACGAGGGCACGGCCAGGCCGATGAAGCCCACCAGGGTGGCCGCGTAGTCCCCCACCGAGTACTGGCGCACCGCGGAGTAGATCCCGATGGGCAGGGCGAGCACCCAGGTCAGGATGATGGCCGCGATCGAGACCGCCATCGTGAGCCAGAGCCGGTCGCCGATGACCTCGGACACCGGCCGGCCCCACTCGAGCGCCATGCCGAAGTTGCCCCGCACCACCAGGTTCATCCAGCGCAGGTACTGGACCCACACCGGCTTGTCGAGCCCGTACTGCTGGCGCAGGGCCTCGGCCTCCTGGGCCGAGACGAACGAGCCGGAGGCCGACATCTGGGCGATGTAGGAGCTGATGTAGTCGCCCGGCGGGAGCTGGATGACGACGAACGACAGCACCGAGACGGCCCACACCGTGAGCACGGCCAGGAGCAGCCGCCGCCCCAGATACGCGAGCACCGGGCGCGGCTACGCCTTGTAGAAGAAGGTCGCCGGGTGCGACGAGCACGGCGTCCGCGCGTGCTGCGCGTTCGTCTGGCGCGCCGGGATGTTCCCCAGCTTGTTCGACACGATGCGCACGCCCATGGTGGCGGGCGAGAGCCCGACGGTGCCGATGCTCCATTGCTCGTCGACCAGGATCTTCCAGATCTCCTGCGCGACCTTGTAGCGCTCCTGCGTCTTCTTGCCCGCCGCGGAGCGGAACAGATCGAGGGCCTTCACCATCTGCGCGTCCTTGGGGGCCTTGCCCTGCGCGCCGTTGCTCGCGTACCAGCGCGCGATCGGGGTGCCGAGCAGCGCCTCCACCGGATCGAGCGGCAGCGCGTGGCGCGGGAACAGGTAGAGCACCTCCGAGCCGTCGTTGGCCCACAGTGCGATCTGGTGCTCGTTGGACGCGATGCGGGTGAAGAAGAGGCTGCGCTCCATCTCCTTCACGTCGGCCTGGACGCCGATCTTCTTCCACTGCTCCTTGATCATCTCCGCGATCTGGGTGTGGGGCACGAAGGCCCCCGCGGAGGTCTGCAGCTCGAGGCGGAGGCGCCCCTTGCCGTCCGTCCGGAGGCGGTAGCCCTCGCCGTCCTTCTTGTCGAGCCCGATCTTGTCGAGGAGCGCGTTGGCCTGCTTGACGTCGAGGGTGGACCACTTCTTGCGCCACTCCGGGCCGGGGCTGTAGGGCAGCGTCTCGGAAGGGGCGATGGAGCCGGCGGTGCCGACCCCGACCCAGAAGGTCTCGTTGAGCTGGTCGCGGTCGATCCCCATCGCGAGCGCGCGACGGAAGTCCCGGGTGTGCAGCCACTTCGCGACCTCGGGATCGGCGTCGTAGGCCTGGTTGGTCTGCAGCGTGGCGTCCGAGCCGTTCAGCGCCGGGTCGAGCCGCACGTCGTAGCCGCCCTTGGCCCGGTTCTCGAGGAAGACCGGCAGCTTGGCGAGCCCAGTGTGGCGCTCCTGGAGATCGTACTGGCCCGCGATCGCCCGCAGGTTGAGCACCTCGAGATTCTCGGCCAGCGTCATGCTGATGCGGTCGATGTAGGGGAGCTGGTTGCCCTGCGTGTCCACCCCCATGTAGTAGGGGTTGCGCTCGAGCACCCAGGTCGGCGTGTTGATCGGGTTCACCGTCTTCCACGGGGTCAGCACCGGCAGGTCCGGGTTCAGGCGCCAGTCCCAGCGGTTCTTGATGTAGGACACCCAGCCGTCGAAGCCGGCCGCCTTGGCCTTGCGATCCACCTCGTCCTTCGAGGAGAACTTGGGCAGGAACTGCTTGACGTAGTGCGCGGGCATGTAGGCGCCCATGCTGCGCTTGTCCATGGACTGCGTCGCCTGCCCGCCCCCGATCGCGGTGGAGCCGGCCAGGATGTCCACGAAGAGGAAGTTCGGGTCCTGGAACTCGAAGATCACGGTGGTGTCGTCGATCTTCCGCAGCGACCCCGACCGGGAGCCGGCCATGAAGTCCGGATGCGGGGTCGGCATGAGGTCCTTGTTCAGGTAGACCTCGTCGTGCCAGAACACGAAGTCGTTGGCGGTGAACGGGGTGCCGTCCGACCACTTCTGGCCCTTGCGGAGCGAGATCGTCACCGACTTGCCGTCGTCGCTCTGCTTCCACTCCCGCGCGACGCAGGGCATGATCTTGGTCCCGGTGTAGTCCCAGAAGAGGATCTTGTCCGTCGACACGATGCGGTTGCCGTTCTCCCCGTCACCCGGCCCGGTGAATCCGCGGCGCCAGGTGCCGCCGTAGCGGCCGATGGACTGGAGCGGCTTCACCACCATCGGCTCGTCGGGCACGCGCTTGTCGACCGGCGGCAGCTTGCCCTGCTTCACGAGGTCCGCCAGCATGGGCGCCTCGGCGAACTTCTTCGGCCACTTGGCCGGGTCCAGCACCAGCTCCGGGCCTTCGAGCTTGCCGATGAGCTGAGCCCCGAGCTTGGCCTCCTCGGCCTGCGCGCGCCCGGCCGCGCCGGGCAGAGCGGGCGGCAGCAGGGAGGCGGCGCCGACGGCTCCCGCGGTGAGAGCGGCGTCACGCAGGAACTCGCGGCGGGTCCACCTCTTGGGCTTCTTTGCCATGGCGCTGCCTCCTCGGGCCGGATTGGATCTGCGCGAGTCTACGGGATTCCCTCCACATTGACAAGCTGCGGCAGCCCGAGTACACCATGGACCGCCATGCGCGTGATCGACCTGAGCTTCCCGATCGGCCCCCACTTCCGCTGGACGGTGGCCAGCGAGCGTCGCTCGACCCACGAGGCGGGCCAGAACTTCCAGTCCACCGTCCTCACCGTGAGCTGCCACGCCTACACCCACGTGGACGCGCCGGTGCACTTCCTGCCCGGGGACCGCGACATCGCCTCCATGCCGGTGGACCAGTGGATGGGCGAGGCCGCGGTGGTGGACCTGACCCACCTGGGCGAGAACGCGGAGGTGAGCGCGTCGGATCTCGACCGGTGCGCGGGGCACGTGCGGGCGGGCGACATCGTGCTGCTGCGGACGGACTGGCCGGCCCGCTGCCCGGTCGAGAGCGAGCGCTTCTGGAAGGATGCCCCCTACACCGGGCGCGACGCGTGCGAGTGGCTGGTGGCGCGCGGGGTGAAGGCGGTGGGCTACGACTACCCACCCGACTACTGCATCCGCACCGGGATCTTCTCGCCGGAGACCAAGGTCGCCCGCGAGGAGTGCACCACGCACCACGTGTTCTTTCCCCGGGGCATCACCGTGATCGAGTACCTGACGAACCTGGACCGCATCGGCGCCGCGCGCTGCCGCTTCATCGCCCTGCCCCTCCGCGTGACCGGAGCGGACGGCTCGCCCGTCCGCGCGGTCGCCCTCGTGGACTGACGGCCCCTCGACCCGACGAAAGGCTCGCCATGGATCTCCGAAAAGCTCTCGTCAAGCGTGTCGCGGTGTGGACCGTGCTCGGCCTCGTCGGCGGCGGCTTCGCCGCGGACCGGGTCTGGCGGCAGAAGAGCGCCCAGGAGCAGGCGGGCCTGCGCGCGCAGCAGACCGACGAGCTCGCCCGGCTGGAGGCGCAGGTCAAGGCGCTCACCGACCAGCTCGCGGCCGAGCGGCTCCGTCGTGAGGCGCTGGAGCGCGCGCTGAGCGAGGGCAGGAAGTAGTGGGGTGGAGGGCCCGACTCGTGGTGCTCGCGATGCTGGTCCTGGGCGCCACCTCCGCCCCGGCTCAGGAGCCCGGCCGCGGCCGTAGCCTGCCCGCCGCGGTCGTGAAGGTGGTGAGCGGCGACACCATCCACGTCTTCGTCAACGGCGATGTCGAGCGCGTGCGCTACATCGGGGTGGTCGCGCCCGAGCCGGGCGAGGGCGACCAGTCGGGCGAGCCTCAGGGGAACGAGGCGCTCCGGTTCAACCGCGGGCTGGTGAGCGCCAAGAACGTGCGGCTCGAGCTCGACGTCCAGGAGCGCGACGCCGAAGGGCGGCTGCTGGCCTACGTGTGGCTCGGCGACGTGATGGCCAACGCGGAGGTCGTCGCCCGCGGCTACGGGCAGGTCGTGAGCGGGAGCCCCAACGTGCGCCATCAGGAGACGCTGCTGAGCCGTCAGCAGGAAGCGCGCGTCGCCCGGCTCGGCATCTGGAGGACCGCGGGCCCGACGCCGCCGCCGGCCCGGAGCGGACCGCCCGCCCCGGAGGCGCGCGCCGCGCAGGGCCGGCCCGGCCAGCCGCCGACCAACGGGTGGACCTGCCCGCTCGACCACCCCATCAAGGGCGACTTCCGCACCTACTCGAGCGAGCGCTGCATCTACTACCGGCCCGGCACTCCGACCTACGTGGAGAGCCGCACCGATCGCTGCTACGCGACGGAGGACGAGGCGCGCCAGGACGGCTGCCGCCGCTCGCGCCGCTGATGACCCCCCGCCTGATCCTGGTGGTGGACGCCGATAGCGCGGTGCGACAGGCGCTGATCGACGTGCTGAGCCTCGAGGGCCACGAGGTGGACGGCGCGGGCGAGGCCGAGTCGGCGCTGCTCATCCTGGACCAGCGCCGCTACGACCTCGTCATCGCGGACCTG
>Ga0099791_10000600_pt1 | contig 13436 bp, 16 predicted proteins | sample Rivendell_Oct201_7_FD_77318 | JGI IMG/M metagenome (GOLD analysis project Ga0099791, IMG submission 77318) | Vadose zone soil and rhizosphere microbial communities from the Eel River Critical Zone Observatory, Northern California to study diel... | ecosystem: Environmental > Terrestrial > Soil... | reverse complement strand
CGTACGCTCGCGGGCGAGCCGGGCCGGGTGTTCACGCGTGACGACCTCCTCACGGGGGTCTGGGGCTACGAGCCGGGAAGCGACACGCGGCTGGTCGACGTGCACGTGGGACGCCTGCGCAAGAAGCTGGAAGACGCCACCGTGATCGAGGTCGCGATCGAGACCGCGCGCGGCTTCGGCTATCGCTTGGTGGACGCCAGCCGAGGACGCTGACCCTCGCCTCGTGAGCGGCGTTCGCGCGCCGCCCCAGCGACACCCTGGAGCACCGTTACCGTGTCATCCCACCCGATGCAAGCGTCGGTGATGCTCTGCCCGTAGACGAGCCGCGACGGGTCGGTGAGCTCCTGACGGCCGGCGACGATGAAGCTTTCGAGCATCACACCCGCGATGCCGCGCTCGCCGGCGGCGATCTGTCTCGCGATGTCCGCCGCGACGGCGGGCTGCCGAAGGTGATCCCGTTCGCTGTTCCCGTGGCTCGCATCGATGATCAGCCGCTCGGGGAGACCCGCGTCACGCAGCGCGTCGAGCGCGCCGCGCACGCTCGCGCGGTCGTAGTTCGGGCCGCGCGCGCCCCCGCGCAGGATGACGTGGCCGTGCGGATTGCCGCGCGTGCTCACGAACGCCGCGAGGCCCTGCTCGGTCACGCCGATGAAGCTGTGTGGATGCGCGGTGGCACGCACCGCGTCGATCGCGATCTGCACCGTGCCGCCGGTGCCGTTCTTGAATCCGACGGGCATCGAGAGGCCCGAGGCGAGCTCGCGATGAACCTGGCTCTCCGTCGTGCGCGCGCCGATGGCGCCCCAGCTCACCAGGTCCGAGGTGTATTGCGGCGAGACCGGGTCGAGGAACTCGCAGCCAGCGGGCATGCCGAGCTCGGCGAGGTCGAGCAACAGACGGCGCGCGAGGCGCAGGCCATCGTTGATGCGGAAGCTGCCGTCGAGGCCGGGATCGTTGATCAGGCCTTTCCAGCCGACCGTGGTGCGCGGCTTCTCGAAGTACACGCGCATCACGATGCGCAGATCGGTCGCGAGATCCTTCGCCACCGTCGCGAGCCGGCGCGCGTAGTCCATGGCGGCGTCGACGTCGTGGACCGAGCATGGTCCGACGACGACGATGAGTCGGTCGTCCTCACGGTCGAGGATGCGCACGATCTCTTCGCGCGCGCTCGCGACGGTCCGCGATCCGGCGTCGGAGAGCGGGAGCTCGTCGAGCAGGATCGCCGGCGGGATGAGCGGCCGGTAGCCTTCGACGCGGAGGTCGCGGGTCTTCATCGCGCCACCTACTCTACGGAGCCGTGCCGCTCTACGGCTACCGCGGGAAACGACCGACGGTCGCGCCCGACGCCTTCGTCGCGCCGACGGCCGTGCTCATCGGCGACGTGACGGTCCGGTCCGGTGCGTCGGTGTGGTTCGGCTCGGTGCTGCGCGGCGACATGGACCGCATCGAGATCGGCGAGCGCTCGAACGTGCAGGACAACTGCACCATCCACACCGACACCGGGGAGCCGACGATCATCGGGGCGGAATGCACGATCGGTCACGGGGCGATCGTCCATTCATCGATCGTCGAGCGGAACGTCCTCATCGGGTCCGCGGCCGTGCTCGTTGGCGCCAACACCGTCGGCGAGCGCACCATCGTGGGCGCGGGTGCCGTTCTCCCGGAGCGTTTCGCGGCGCCGGCGAGGTCGCTGGTACTCGGCGTGCCGGCGCGCGTGGTCCGCGAGGTGCGGCCGGAGGATGACCGGTGGACGAGCGGCGCGGCGCATCACTACGCCGAGCTCTCCGCCTGGTACCGGGAGAACCTGAAGGAGACCGAGTAGCTGCCGACGCTGCGCCTCTCCGGAAGGGATCTCAGCATCGCCGACGTGGTCGCGGTCGCCCGGCGCCACACGGCCGTCGCGCTCGATCGCCAGGCCGAACGACGCATGTCGGAGTCCGCGAAGATCGTCGCCGAGCTCGCCGCGGGCAACGCGCCGGTCTACGGCGTCAACACCGGCTTCGGCGATCTCGCGACGGTCCGTATCCCGATCGGCGAGCTCCGGGCGCTGCAGCGCAACCTCATCCGGAGCCACGCGGCGGGCGTCGGCGATCCGCTCCCGATCGACGTCGTGCGTGCCGTCTTGCTCCTGCGCGCGAACACGCTCGCGGCGGGCCGCTCCGGCGTGCGGTCCGGGCTGGCGGAGATGTTGCTCGAGATGCTCGACCGCGGCGTGCATCCCGTGATCCCGATGCACGGCAGCGTCGGCGCCTCAGGCGATCTCGCGCCGCTCGCGCACGCCGCGCTGGTGCTGATCGGCGAAGGCGAGGCGTTCGTCGACGGCGTGCGGATGCCCGGGGCCGACGCGCTGAGGAAGGTCGGCCTGAAGCCGGTGGAGCTCGCGCCGAAGGAGGGCGTCGCGCTGATCAACGGGACGCAGGTCATGACCGCCATCGGCTGTCTCGCGCTGCACGACGCGGCGGTGCTCGCGTCGACGGCCGACATCGTCGGCGCCATGTCGGCCGAAGCGCTGCGGGCGACGGACGCGGCCTGGGACATCGAGCTGCATGCGGCGCGCCCGCATCCCGGACAGCAGACCGTGGCCGCGAACCTGCGCTCGCTGATGGAGGGGAGCGCGAACGTCGCGTCGCATCGTCATGGCGACACGCGTGTCCAGGATCCCTATTCGATCCGCTGCATGCCGCAGGTCCACGGCGCGTCACGCGATGCGCTGGAGTACGCCCGGCGCGTCATCGAGATCGAGATCAACTCCGTGACCGACAACCCGCTGGTCTTCGCGGAGGGGCGGCGCGTCGTCAGCGGAGGCAATTTCCACGGTCAGCCCGTCGCGATCGCGCTCGACCTTGCCACGATCGCGGTCGCGGAGCTCGCCGACATCAGCGAGGCGCGCGTCGATCGGCTCACGAACGCGCACACCAGCGGACTCCCGCCGTTCCTCAGTCCCGCGGCCGGCACGAACTCCGGTTTCATGGTCGCGCAGTACACGAGTGCGGCGCTCGTCACGGAGAACCGGCTCCGCGCGTTCCCCGCCTCGGTCGAGTCGGTTCCGACGTCCGCCGGCATGGAGGATCACGTGAGCATGGGCGTCCACGCGGCGCTGAAGCTCGCCGCGGTCGTCCGGAACACGCGCGACGCGCTCGCGATCGAGGCGCTCTGCGGCGCGCAGGGCCTCGACCTCCTGGGGGCAACCACCGCGCCGGGCGTCGCGGAGGCCCGTCGCGTCGTGCGTGAGGCGGTGCCGAAGCTCGAGACCGATCGCGCGCTCGCACCCGACATCGCCGCCGTCGCGGATCTCATCGAACGCGAAGTGCTCCTGGCCGCGGTCAGGGCGCGCATCCCCGATCTCGCATGACCGCACCGCGCGCGGTCGTGTTCGACCTCGGCGGCACGCTCGTGCAGTGGCCCGACTGGGAGCAGGGCGCCGCAGCGAAGTGGTCGCGGGCGTACGACGCGTGGCGGGCGACGGACGAATGCATCTCCGCACCGCGCGACGACTTCGTCGCCGCGATGCGCGCATCGGAACTGGCGCACTGGGAGCGCGTCGAGCGCGAACAGTGGAGCGGCCCTCCGACCGGGCTCGTGCGCGATGGGTTCCGGCGCCTGCGCCTGAACGTCGGGGAACGCGCCGTCGTCGCCGCCCTCGACGGTTACGCGCACGCCGTGGCGGGCTGGTGCACCGTCTTCGCCGACACCCGCGAGACCCTCGCGACGTTGCGCGGGCGCGGCTACCGGCTGGGCCTTCTCTCCAACACCTGGTGGGCCGCGGAGTGGCACAACGCGGACCTCGCCGCGCACGGACTCGCGGATCTGCTCGACGAGCGCGTGTACACGTCGGACCTCGAATGCTCGAAGCCGCATCCATCGGTATTCCGCGAGGTGGCGTCGCGGCTCGGTGTCGCGCCGGAGGCGTGCGTGATGATCGGCGACCGTCAAGTCGACGACATCTCGGGAGCGCGGACCGTCGGCATGCGCGCGATCTGGCGCCGCAACGACTCGGGATTCCCCAGCTCCGACGTCGCGCCGGACGCGATCGTCGATGCGCTCGCGGAGCTGCCGCCGCTGCTGCGGTCGTGGGGTGGCGCGTGAAGCGCTGCTCGTGGGCGACGCACGAGCCGCTCCTCACCTACCACGACAAGGAGTGGGGGGTGCCGCGCCACGACGAGCGCACGCTCTTCGAATTCCTCGTGCTCGAGGGTGCGCAGGCGGGGCTCTCGTGGGAGACGATCCTGCGCAAGCGCGCGGCATACCGCAGGGCATTCGCGCGCTTCGATCCGAAGCGGGTCGCGCGGTTTGGCGCGCGCGACGTCGCGCGGCTCATGGCCGACGCGGGCATCGTGCGCAACCGCGCCAAGATCACGTCCGCGATCGGGAATGCGAAAGCGTTCCTCGCAGTGGCCGAGGAGCACGGCAGCTTCGACGCCTACGTCTGGCATTACTCCGCGTCCGCGGAGCTGTCACGGGACCTTCGGAAGCGCGGCTTCCGCTTCGTCGGACCGACGATCTGCGAGTCGTTCATGGAGGCCGTGGGCCTGCTGGATCACCACGAAAAAGGCTGTTTTCGGCGTTCGGAGCGTCGCAGAACACCCATGCAGGGGACTACCCGGCCCGCCCGTCGAACTTAGACTTTGCTCCAGTACGCAACGAAAGGAGGTTCACTCATGATCGCTTTCTTCCGTGACGAAGAGGGTCAGGGCCTCGTCGAATAAGCACTCATCATCGCCGTCATCGCCATTGCCGTCATCGTCGCGATGGTCTTCCTGCGCGGCCAGATCCAGAACATCTTCAGCAACATCGGCAACAACCTGACCTAAGCGTCTGCGGCATCGCAGCGCACGAGCGGCCCGGGTGCTTACACCGGGCCGCTTGCGTTTTAGACAGCACCGCGCCCGCCACGAGGGCGGGCGCAGCGCGAGGAGGGAGGGAGACGGAAAGCTGACTTAGGGGCGCCGGCCTCTTCCCGGACCGCCGGCCTGGCCGACCTCGTCGACCTCGGCGGTGACGCGCGCGGTGAGCGCGGCCTTTTGTGCGGTGGCCTGGGCCGCTGTGATCGTGCCGGCGGCCTGAGCCGCGTCGATCTTCGCGGTGGCGTCCTTCACCATCGCGGCGATCAGGCCGTCACGGGTCTTGCCCGCGGCGACGGCGATCTGCGCGAGGGTCTGGCCGGCTTGCTCCTTGGCCTCGAGGTCTGCCTCGGTCGTACCGATGTAGGCAGCCGCGGCTGCTTCGTCATTGATCCTCGCGCCGAAGCCGGCCGGTCCGCCCCTGCCACCGGGCTTGGCGAAGCTCGTGCCCGGCTGGTCGACTGCGGTCGTGATCTGCTTGGTCGCCTCGGCCGACAGCGCGGCGATGAGACCGTCGCGGGTCTTGCCGTGTGCGACGGCGACCTGCGCCAGTGTCTGGCCGGTCTGGAGGGCGGTCCGCAGGTCCGCCTCGGTGATGCCGATGTACGTCGCTGCGGTCGCGAGGATATTCGGCGAGCCGAAGGGGCCGTGGGACGCGAAGATCGCGACGTCTCCGGGGAGCTGCGCGATGACGGCGTCGGCGCTGCTCGGCGTGAGCGCTGCGGCCGCGACCCCGCCGGTGAGCAGGAGCGTGATGCCGCTCGCGATGAGCATCTTGTCGATGTACTTCATGTCGGGGTTCCTTTCTCGGAGGTGGCTGACACGAGAACAACACCGGCGAAGTCGCGCTTCATGAAAGGGCCTTAAGAAGGCGCGAGCGGCGCCCGTTTCTTACTCGGTTCTTATCCGCGCGCCCATACACTCGGCCCGTGAACGTCCTCCTCGTCGAGGACGATCCCGCAGTGCGGGGAGCCGTGGAGCGGGCCCTTCGCGGCGCCGGCCACCGGACCGAGACCGCCGCCAACGGCACCAAGGCGCTCGAGGTGGCCACGGCCAGCCCCTACGACGCGATCGTCCTGGACCTTGGCCTGCCCGGCCTCGACGGCCTCGAGGTGTGCCGCCGCCTGCGCTCGACCGGCAACGCCGTGCCGGTGCTCATGCTCACCGCTCGCGCCGCGGTGACCGAGCGGGTCGAGGGCCTGGACGCCGGCGCCGACGACTACCTCGTGAAGCCGTTCGCGCTCGACGAGCTTCTCGCGCGGCTCCGCGCGTTCGAGCGCCGCGCGCCGCAAGGCGGGCAGTCCCGGGGCACGCTGCGTTTCGAGGACGTCGTCCTCGACCGCGACGCGATGACCTGCCGCCGCGGCGATCGGACGATCCAGCTGTCGCGGACCGAATACCAGCTGCTCGAGCTGTTCCTATCCAATCCGAAGCGGGTGCTCAGCCGCGACGTGATCTTCGATCGCGTGTGGGGCTACGACTTCGGTCCCGACTCGAACTCGCTCGACGTCTACATCGGGTACCTCCGCCGAAAGCTCGGAGAGCCGCGGATCATCCACACCATGCGCAGCGTCGGCTACGTGTTGAGGGAAGCATGAGCTTCCGCCTTCGCGTGACCCTCCTCACCGCGTCGGCCGTCGCGGTCGCGGCCATCGCCGCCGGCGCGGTCATGTACCTGATGGTCCAGCAGCAGATCCAGAGCGCCTTCGACGACACGCTCCAGACCACCGCGAACACGGCGCGCCTCGGCGGCCCGCGCCCGGATGACCGCTTCGGCGGACGCGGCGGAGGCGGCGCGGTCTTCCTCTCCGGCCGCGCCGACATCTTCGCGCAGATCGTCGACGCCACCGGAAGCGTGGTCGGCACGGACCTGCAGGTCGGCCAGCAGCCGGAGCTGGTCACCAGCGAGGTGCTCGCCGTGGCGAACGGCAAGAGAGCGGACGCCTGGGCCGACGTGACGACCGCGACGGGGCACTGGCGCGTCTACGCGGTGCCCTTCAGCGTCGGCCGCGCGCTCGAGGTCGCCCGTCCACTCAACGAGATCGATGCCGCGCTCGCGAGCACGCGCTTCGCGCTCATCGGCCTCGCGATCACCGCGGCGGTCCTCGCCGCGCTCATGGGGGCGCTCATCGGCCGGGCGGTCCTGACGCCGCTGCGGCGTCTGAACGAGACGGTGAACGACGTGACGCGCACGCGCGACCTCTCCCGCCGCGTCGCCATGACCGGAGCCGACGAAATCGCGAATCTCGCGGCGTCCTTCGACGGCATGCTCGGCGCGCTGGAGATCTCGCTGCGCCAGCAACGTCAGCTCGTGGCCGACGCTTCGCACGAGCTGCGCACGCCACTCACGAGCCTCCGCACCAACCTCGAGGTGCTCGCCCGCGGACAGCCGACCGACCCCGCGGAGCGGCAACAGGTGCTGGTCGAGCTCGTGGGTCAAATGGAGCGCCTCTCGACGCTGGTCGCCGATCTCATCGATCTCGCGCGCGACGAAGAGGCGACGCTGCCGATCGAGGACGTCCGGCTCGACGAGGTCGTCGCCGATGCGATCACCGACGCGCGCGGCCGCTACCCGCAGGTTCGCTTCGAAGCCGTCCTGGAAGAGACGGCCGTGCGCGGCGTCCGCTCGCGCATCGCGCGTGCCGTCACGAATCTGCTCGACAACGCGGGCAAGTGGAGTCCCGCCGGCGGCGTCGTCGAGGTCAGCGTGCACGACGGTGAGGTGAGCGTCCGCGATCACGGGCCGGGCGTCGCGCCCGAGGACGCGCCACGTGTCTTCGACCGTTTCTGGCGCGCGAGCAACGCGCGCGCGCTGCCGGGCTCGGGCCTCGGTCTGTCGATCGTGAAAGACGTCGCGGAATCGCACGGGGGCTCGGTCAGCGTCGAGCACGCCACGGGTGGCGGCGCGCGCTTCCGCCTGCGGCTCGCCACGAGCTCCTAGCTCCTTCTTAGGCGGCTTTCATGCTCCCCCAGCGCGCGGATGTTCCCCTATCCACGTGACCGATCGACCGCGACGAGCGAGGCCGCTCATCACTTCGACGCTCGCGCTCCGCGTGCTCGCCTCGGCGATCACGCTCAGCAGCTTCGGCGGCATGACGATCTTCGCGAGCGAGAACCTACACGCGGCGAACGCGCCGCTCCAGCCCGCGGCCGCCACCGCGACCGCGACGCCGGCGACCGCGACGACGGTCACGACCTCGCGCACGACGACGACGCGCTCGGTGACGAGCACGAGCACCGCGGCGCTCACACGCACCAAGCAGTCCTAGCAGCGCCGTGACCTTCAACACCGACCTCGTCTGGATCCTTGCCCGCGGGACCGGCGTGGGCTCGCTCGTCGCGCTCACGCTGTCGGTGCTCACCGGGATCGCGCTGCGTACGGGGACCTTCGCGTGGCTGTCGCACAACCGCGGTATTCGCGTGGTGCACGGCTTCCTCACCGTCCTCTGGGTCCCGCTCGCTCTGGCGCACGTGATCGCGTTGCTCTTCGATCGCTACGCGCAGGTCGGGCTTCTCGATCTCGTCATCCCCTTCGGCGTCTCGTACGGACGCCTCGCGATCGGGCTCGGCACGATCTCCGCTCAGCTCATCGTCGTCGTCCTCATTTCCACCTGGATGCGGTCGTCGCTCACGCTTGGACAGTGGCAGGCCTTCCATCGCCTCTCGTACGTCGCGTTCGTCGCCGCGTTCGCACACGGGATCATGTCGGGGACCGATCTGTCGAACCCGGTGATCGCGGCTCTCGCGTGGATCACCGCCGCCGCGGTCGGGCTCGTCGCGCTCCGTCGCATCACGCGCGTTCGCATCACGGCCTGAGAGCAGCGTCCGGCCCGCGTCGGTACGCTGGACGGGTATGCGGCTCGTCCTCACGGTCAACGGCACGACGCACGAGCTGGACGCACCCCCGAGCGCGTCGCTCCTCAGCGTTCTGCGCGACGACCTCGGACTGACCGGAACGCGCTTCGGCTGCGGGAGCGGCCAGTGCGGCGCGTGCTATGTCATCGCCGACGGCAGGGCGGTCGCGTCATGCCTCATGCCCGCTCGCCAGGCCGCCGACCGCGACATCACCACGATCGAAGGTCTCGCGAAAAGTGAGACGCTGCATCCGGTCCAGGCGGCGTTCATCGCGGAGGACGCTATGCAGTGCGGGTACTGCACCAGCGGGATGATCATCTCGGCCGCGGCGCTGCTGGCTCGCGACGCCGCGCCGGACGAGGCCGCGATCCGCGACGCGCTGGCCGGCAACCTCTGCCGCTGTGGGGTGTACGGCCGCGCCATCCGCGCGGTGCGACGCGCCGCTGATCCCGAGGGTGGAAGGGGCGAAGCCCCTGCGATGAGCACATGAATCTCGAGGAGCGCATCCGGATCGAGCCCGACGGGTCGGTGACCGCGTTCTCCGGCAAGATCGAGTTCGGTCAGGGCATCCGCACCGCGTTCGCGCAGCTCGTCGCGAACGAGCTCGACGTGCCGGTGGAGCGCGTGCGCGTCGTGCTCGGCGACACCGCGCAGGTCCCGTTCGACTTCGGGACCTTCGGTAGCAACTCGGTCGCGCAGGAGGCGCCGGCGCTCCGCCTCGCAGCCGCGTTCGCGCGCCGTTCGCTGATCGGGCGGGCGGCCGCGCGCCTCGGCGTTCCCGCCACACGACTCGACACGCGGGACGGCACGATCGGCGACGGCGACGGAAAACGGGTCAGCTACGCCGACCTCGTGCGCGAGGCGCCGCTCGCAGGGGCGGTCCCCGAAGACGAGCCGCTGCTACCACCGGACCGCTGGCGACTCATCGGCAGGCCGCTATCGCGGGTCGAGGCGCGCGACATCGTCACCGGACGCGCGCGCTACACCGCGGACGTGCGCGTGGATGGCCTGGCGCGCGGCGCCATCGCGCGCCCCCCGGCTCGCGGCGCGCACGCGACACGCGTGGACGATGGCGCGGCGCGCGCGATGCCCGGCGTCATCACGGTCGTGCACGACGGCGACATCGTGGGCGTCGTCGCCGAGCGCGAGGAGCAGGCGCGCGCGGCCGCGGATGTTCTCGAGATCGATTGGGAGACCCCGAAACATGTGCCATCGGAGACGCAGGTCGTACCGCTGCGCGAGGACGCCGGTACTGATGCCGCACTCGCATCGGCCGCGCTCACACGCTCCGCGACGTACACGCTGCCCTCGATCGCGAGCGCCTCGATCGGCCCGAGCGCCGCAGTGGTCGACGTGCGGCCCGACGGCGCGACGGTCTACGCCGGGACGCACCGTCCGTTCGGACTGCGCGACGCCGTCGCCGGTTCCGTGGGACTCCCGAAGGAGAGCGTGCGCGTCATGCCGCAGATGTCGAGCGGCACCTACGGTCGCAGCAGCGCGCCCGACGTGTCGGTCGAGGCGGCGGTCCTCTCGAAGCACGCGCGCCGTCCGGTGCTGGTGCAGTGGTCGCGGGCCGAGGAGTTCGCGTACTCGCCCAGCCGGCCCGAAGCCGTCCTCGAGGTCACGGCCGGGCTCGACGCGAGCGGGCAGCTCGTCGCGTGGCGGTACGACGAGCACACCAACGTCCACACCGCCGCGGGTCCGGATCCTCGCGTCGCGGCGATGACGTCGGGCCGGAACGCCGTGCCGCCCTACGTCATCCCGAGCGCGCAGGTCGTCCTGCACGTCGAGCCCACGCCACTGCGCACCGCGAACTTCCGCTCGCTCGCGGCCGCGGAGAACGTGTTCGCGATCGAATCGTTCGTCGACGAGCTTGCCCATGCGTCGAAGCAGGACCCGCTCGCGTTCCGCCTGCGTCATGTCGAAGACCCGCGCCTTCGCCGGGTGATGGAGCGGGTCGCGGAGGTGAGCGGGTATGGGAAGAAGCTGCCCGCGCTGCGGGGGCACGGCTTCGCGTGCACGCTCTATCACGGCACCTACGTCGCGCAGGTCGCCGAGGTCGAGGTCGCGTCGTCCGGCGCGGTGCGCGTGTTGCGCGTGTGGTGCGTCGTCGATCCGGGCCTGGTGATCAATCCCGACGGCGTGCGCAATCAGGTCGAGGGCGGCATCCAGCAATCGGCCTCGTGGACGCTGCTCGAGGAGCTCCGACACAAGGGCGGCCGCGTCGCCACGACATCGTGGGACACCTACCCCATCGCGACCTTCCGCGACGCGCCCGAGTCGATCGCGGTGCTCGTCGAAGGCGATGCGAGCGCGCCGTCGACCGGCGTCGGCGAGCCCGGAGCGGTACCGACGTCGGCCGCGATCGCGAACGCGGTCTTCGCGGCGTGCGGCGCGCGGGTCCGCGACGTACCGCTCACGCGCGAACGCGTCCGAACGGCGATGGCGGCCGGCGCCTCCTAGGCGACCTGCCGGCGGGCGTTGCGTCCAGCGCGATACAGATTCGCGACGACGAGCGCGAGAACGAGGACGAGAAGCAGCCAGCCCGCGTTGTCCTGAAGTGCTCCGCTTTGCGCGACGAGCCAGGTCACGACGAGCGCCGCGATCGCGCCGACCGCGAGCTGTCCGTCGTCCACCAGCAGCCCGTAGGTGTTACTCCAGATACCACGCAGCACGCTAGACATTGCGCGCCTGCACCCGCGCGCCTTCGGGCACGAGCGAACCCAGCAGCCTCACCGAGAGCCAGCTCGCCACCAGGAACGTGGCGAGGATGATCGGGATCGACAGCGCGTCGCCCGGCCACTTCGCCCCGATGCCTTCGCCGAACCAGAACACGCCGAAGCTCGAGAGCATCGCGCCGACGCCGAACTTCATCCAGTTTTCCGGCACGGCGGTCAGCGGTGACCGAAGTACGGCGGCGATCGCGACGACGATGACGCCGGCCGCCACTGCGCCGGCGATCGCGGCGTTCATCGCAGCGACACCCTTCGCGCCGAAGGCGATGACGATGAACGCGACCTCAATGCCCTCCAGAAGGGTGGCCTTGTACGCGACGACCAGGCCGACCCAATCGAACTTCGTCCGCGTGAGTCCCTGCGCTCGCAGCTCGGCGATCTCGCGCCGATAGATCTCCTCCTCGTCGTGGACGGCGACGATGCCGGCGAAGCGAAGGATCGCCTTGCGTAGCCAGCGCAGACCGAACAGCAGGAGCAAGGTGCCGACGATGCCGAGGAGCAGATGCTCGGGCACGACGGTCACCAGCGCGACGCCGAGCGCGGCGACGATGACCGCCAGCGTGAGGACCGCAAGCGCCGTACCGGCGAGCGGCGCACGCCAGCCGCGAGTGATGCCGACCGCAAGCACGATGGTCGTCGCCTCGACGAACTCCACCGCGCTGGCGATGAAGGCCGGAGTGGCGGCGATCGCGAGGCTCATCAGATCCATGCGTTAATGCTCCGACCGATGCTGGATTGGCTAAGCCTAGACGGGAAGAAGCTTCTCTTCACGCGCGTGCTCCGCACGTTCGCGTACGGCTATCTCGCGGTCGTCCTCGGTCTGTATCTCGACGCGCTGGGTATGGGCCCGACCGAGATCGGCTTCATCCTCACCGCCGCGATCGCCGGGTCGGCACTCATGACCGTGTTCTGGTCCCTCGTCGCCGATCGCTACGGCCGTCGACGCACCGTCGCGACGATGGCCGGCCTCATGGCGGTCGGCGGGCTGCTGTTCGCCGTCGGCGGCAGCTTCCTCCCGCTGCTCATCGGCGCGTTCACCGGCACGATCAGCGCGACGAGCTCCGAGGTCGGCATCTTCCAGACCGTCGAACAGGCGATCCTGCCGCAGACCGCACCGGATGACCGGCGCACCTGGCTCTTCGCGATCTACAACACCGCCGCGAACTTCGCGGCCGCGGTCGGATCGCTGGACGCGGCGTCGGTCGTCTTCTTCGGCTCGCTCGGCCTTCAGGGCGCGGACGCGTACCGGCCGCTGTTCGTCCTGTATGCCGTGGTCGGCCTCGTCAACCTCGCGGTCTTCGCAACGCTCTCGGACCGCGTCGAGCTCGTGAAGGTGGACGCGGAGCGGAGCCTCCTCGGAGTACGCCGCTCCCGCGGCACGGTCGCGAAGCTGTCGCTGCTCTTCGGGCTCGACGCGTTCGCCGGAGGCTTCGTCGTCCTGTCGCTCGTCGCCTACTGGTTCCACCTTCGCTGGGACCTCTCCCCGGGAGCGCTGGCCTCCTTGTTCTTCTGGGTGAACCTGCTCTCAGGTGCGTCGCTGCTGGCGGCGGGTTGGCTCGCCCATCGCATCGGGCTTCTCAACACGATGGTGTTCACGCATGTGCCATCGAGCATCCTGCTCGCGCTGGTGCCGCTCATGCCGTCCGCGGCGCTCGCGGTCGCCGTCTTCCTCGCGCGCATGAGCATCTCGCAGATGGACGTGCCAACTCGGCAGTCCTACACGATGGCGGTCGTCGATCCCGAGGAACGTACCGCGACCGCCGGCATCACCAATGTCGCGCGAACGACCGCCGCCGCGATCTCGCCGGCGTTCGTCGGCATGGCCTTCTCCGCCGGTGCGCTCGGGTTGCCTTTCTTCATCGCCGCCGGGTTGAAGATCCTTTATGACGGACTCATCTACACGACATTCCGCCGCGTTCATCCACCCGAGGAGCTGAGTCGGCGCCGAACGCGGTCGAGCTGATCCGCGCTCACTCCGCCCGCCAGCACGTACGCCTCGACGCTGCCG
>Ga0099791_10000599_pt1 | contig 13448 bp, 13 predicted proteins | sample Rivendell_Oct201_7_FD_77318 | JGI IMG/M metagenome (GOLD analysis project Ga0099791, IMG submission 77318) | Vadose zone soil and rhizosphere microbial communities from the Eel River Critical Zone Observatory, Northern California to study diel... | ecosystem: Environmental > Terrestrial > Soil... | reverse complement strand
GGCCATCCGGTCGTGATGGGGCGCAAGACCTACCTGTCTTTCGGGAAGCCCCTGAAAAACCGCACCACCATCGTCGTCACGCGAGATCCACAATTCGCCGCCGCCGGCATTGTGGTGGCGCCCAGCCTGGAAGCCGCGATGGAGGTAGCCGAGGGTGACGCGCTGCGGCGGGGCGCCGCGGCCATTGTGGTTGGCGGCGGCGCCGACATATATTCGAAGACGATCGACAAGGCCGCGCGCCTCGAAATCACCCGCGTGCATGTCCAGCCGGAAGGAGATACGATGTTTCCGGGGATTGACCCGGCGCAATGGCGCGAGGCCGCCCGGCAGGAATATGCGGCCGGGCCCGATGATGAAGCGCCCTTCACCACATTGACTTACGAAAGACGCTCGACCTACGAAAGACGTTCGTAACAGGAGCAAAACGCATGGCGTCATGGCCGGGCTTGGTGCCGGCGATCTCGGTCGGGATGACCGGGACGAGCCCGGCCATGACCAAGTCGGAACTGACGTGAGTTTTGCCCCTGTTACAGATGTTCGCGAGTGACGCTCATAGATCTTGGCGGCGGCCGGCCGCCTCGCGCGACAGCCGCAGTTCGTCCAACCGCAACAGCGTTAACGCTAACTTGCTTTGGAAGGTGCCCAGGCGCGACAAGTGACGAATGCGCCGCGCGTGCGCGTTGAAAGGGGCGGTGGCGTCCCCTATAACCCCCGGACGTGAAATTCCCGGTCGGCCAAAAGGGTTCTTGATCAGGGTTTTCGGTTCGGCCGATGTGGAGGTCAGTTGATGCCGTGGAGTAATCAGGGCGGTGGCCCCTGGGGCGCAGGCCCGAAAGGGCCATGGGGATCCGGTTCCCCGCCGTCAGGCTCATCGCCGCCTGACCTGGAAGATTTGCTCCGCCGCGGGCAAGACAAGCTGCGCAACGTGCTGCCGGGCGGCGGCCTTGGCGGCACCGGCGTCGTGATCATCGGGCTGCTCGCCGTCGCCTTGTGGCTCGCTTCTGGAATTTTCCAGGTTGCACCCGATGAACTCGGCCTCGTCATGCGGTTCGGCAAATTTAACCGCAAGGTCGACCCCGGCCTCGGTTACCACTACCCCTACCCGATCGAATCGGTGGAGATCCCCAAGGTCACGCGGGTCACCCCGATCCAGATCGGCGTGCGGTTCGTCGAGGACGCCCGCCGCGGCACCCAGACACGCGACGTGCCGGAGGAGAGCTTGATGCTCACCGGCGACGAAAACATCGTGGATGTGGATTTCACGGTATTTTGGGTCGTGGGGGCGGGTACCACAGGTGCGTCCGACTTTCGTTTCAATTTGCAAAACCCGGAAGGCACCGTGAAGGCGGTGGCCGAAAGCGCCATGCGGGAGGTGATCGGCCGCTCCGAACTGGAACCGGTTCTCACCGGCGGACGACAGCGAATCGAAAGCGAGGTGCACGATCTCGTCCAGAAGACATTGGATCAATACAAAGCCGGCGTCACCGTCACTCAGGTGCAGATGTTGAAGGTTGAGGCTCCGGCGCAGGTCATCGACGCGTTCCGCGACGTCCAGGCCGCCCAGGCCGACCAGGAGCGGGCACAGAATGAAGCGCGCACCTACGCCGGGCGGGTGGTTCCGGAAGCGCGGGGTCGCGCCGCACAGTTAACGCAGTCGGCGGAGGCCTATCGCGAGCAGACCGTCGCCGAGGCCACGGGCCAGACAGCGCGGTTCAACAAGATTTATGAGGAGTACAAGAAGGCGCCGGACGTTACCCGCAAGCGGCTTTATCTCGAGACCATGGAGCGTCTGTTCGGCGGCACCGACAAGGTCATACTGGATTCCGGCGGGCAGGGCGGGTCCGGCGTGATACCGTATCTGCCGCTCCCTGAACTGCGAAGCCGGCCGCCGGCTCAGACGCCGCAATCGACGACGGGAGGAGGCAACCGATGAAAGCCAATTTTGTCGGCGGAGTCGTGGCCGTCGCCGTTATCCTGGCGCTTGCGGCGTACGGGTCGCTGTTTACGGTTTATCAGACCAAGCAGGCTCTGGTGGTGCGTTTCGGCGAGCCGGTCCGCGTCATTACCGAGCCGGGCCTTCACGTGAAGATCCCGCTGGCCGATACCGTCATCACGGTCGACAACCGCATCCTCGACCTGGAAAACGCAGCCCAGGAGGTGTTCGCCTCTGACCAGCGGCGCCTCGTGATCGATGCCTTCGCGCGCTATCGCATTACCAACGTGCTGCGGTTCTATCAAACCGTCACCAATATCGACGGCGCCAACTCGCGGCTTTCAAGCCTGCTCAACGCGGCGCTGCGGCGTGTGCTCGGAGAAGCCACCCTGATCCATGTGGTGCGCGACCAGCGTGCAGCGTTGATGGCGCGCGTACGCGATCAACTCGATCGCGAAGCGCGCGCTTTCGGCATCGAGGTCGTCGATGTCCGCATCAGGCGCGCCGATCTGCCGGAGCAGAACAGCCAGGCTGTCTATCAACGCATGCAGACCGAGCGGCAGCGTCAAGCCGCGTCCATACGCGGCGAGGGCAACCAGAAGAGCCAGGAGATCCGCGCCAAGGCCGACCGTGATGTCACCGTGTTGGTAGCGGAGGCGCAGTCGCGTGGCGAGCAGATTCGTGGCGAGGGCGATGGCGACCGCAACCGCATCTTCGCCGAAACCTATACCAAGGATCCCGATTTCTTCGCCTTCTACCGTTCCATGCAAGCCTATGAGGCGGGACTGCGCGCCAGCGACACGCGGCTGGTGCTGCGACCTGATTCCGATTTCTTCAAGTATTTCGGCAACCCGGCCGGTAAGGAAATGCCTAAGGATGCGCCGAAGCCTCCCGCGCCGTAGTCTCCCTGCCTTTCCTCGCGAGCCGGGAGGGTCTGATTGCCCTCCCTCGCGTGCGGGGGAGAGTCGGGAGGGAGTTTTGCGTCTGGCCGAACCATCCCATGACCGATTTTCTGGCAGCGATTGCACTGGTGTTCGTCATCGAAGGGCTCATTTTTGCGGCCTTTCCGGCGGCCGCCAAGCGCGCTGTCGAGGCGATGACGCAGACGCCAGACCAGGGGTTGCGCCTGGTCGGGCTGCTCAGCGCGGCGCTGGGTTTGGTGATGTTGTGGCTGGTGCGGGGGTAGCGCCAGCCGGGGCGGCTCCCCCGGAGCTCGCTCGCCTCGCACCCTCCCACGCATGCAACGGCAGGGTAGGGAGGGCTCGCCCATTATACGCTCTTGCGCGACGGCGCCTACAGGCGCACTGTTAGGAGATGATTTCCGAGGAGACTTGACGCCCATGGCCGGCTTTCCGCTCCCCCGTCTTGGTTGTTTGCTTATCCGTTCGCCTTATCCTGTGATGCTGGCAGCAGCCGCTGCCGTTATGGCGGCGTTTGCGCTCGTTGCGCCGCCTGCCCAAGCTCGCGGCCCCGACAACATCGCCGATGTGGCCGAAAAGGTCATCAACGCCGTTGTCAACATCTCGACATCGCAGAGCGTCGAGAGTCGCAATAGCGCGACGCCGCAGCCCTCGCTGCCCCCCGGATCGCCATTCGAGGAATTCTTCGACGAATTCTTCAAAAATCGCCGCGGTCAGCAGGGTGACAACAACCAGAACCGGCCGAGTGGGCCTCGCCGCGTCAACTCGTTGGGCTCCGGCTTCATCATCGATCCGTCCGGAATCGTGGTGACCAATAATCACGTCATCGCCGATGCCGACGAGGTGACCGTCATCCTCAATGACGGCGCGCGCCTCAAGGCTGAAATTCTCGGCCGCGACACCAAAGTCGATCTCGCCCTGTTGCGGGTGAAACCGGAGAAACCGCTCACTTCGGTCCAGTTCGGTGACTCGGAGAGGCTGCGGCTCGGCGAATGGGTGATAGCGATTGGAAATCCGTTCAGCCTCGGTGGGACCGTGACGGCGGGCATCGTGTCGGCGCGCAACCGCGACATCAATTCGGGCCCGTATGACAATTACATCCAGACCGACGCCGCCATCAACCGGGGCAATTCGGGTGGTCCGCTGTTCAATCTCGAAGGCGAGGTCATCGGAATCAACACGGCGATCATCTCGCCGTCGGGCGGCTCCATCGGCATCGGGTTCGCGGTGCCTTCCAAGACCGCAGTTGCGGTTATCGACCAGCTGCGCCAGTTCGGCGAGACACGACGCGGCTGGCTGGGCGTGCGCATTCAGCAGGTCACCGACGACATCGCTGACAGTCTCAACATCAAGCCGGCGCGCGGCGCGCTGGTGGCCGGCATCGACGAAAAGGGGCCGGCGAAGCCGGCGGGCATCGAGGCCGGAGATGTCATCATCAAGTTTGACGGCAAGGACATTAAGGAGATGAAGGACCTGCCGCGCATCGTCGCCGATACGCCGGTCGGCAAGGATGTCGACGTCCTCATCGTACGAAAAGGCAGGGAAGAGAGCCGCACGGTGAAGCTCGGTCGTCTTGAGGACGGCGAAAAGCAGGCGGCGTTGACGCCCAACAAGGATGCGGCGCCCCCGGAAAAGACCGTCGTGCAGAAGACGCTCGGCCTCAATCTCGCAAATATGACCGACGACCTGCGCAAGCGTTACAAGATCAAGGAAAGCGTGAAGGGCGTGGTGATCACCGGCGTCGAAGCCCAGTCCCCCGCCGCCGACAAGCGCCTCAATGCGGGCGACGTGGTGGTCGAGGTGTCGCAGGAGGCGGTCGCCGACACCGACGCGCTGCAGAAGCGGGTCGACCAGCTCAAGAAGGAAGGCCGTAAGTCGGCGCTGTTGCTTGTCGCCAATGCGGATGGTGAACTGCGCTTCGTGGCGCTGAGCTTGCAGTAAGGCTTTTTCCCTCCCCGCCTTCGGGGAGGGTGGCGCGCTTTTGCGCGCGGGTGGGGTTGCGCGGCGACGCCCACCCGACCTCGCTCCGCTCGGCCGCCCTCCCCGAAGACGGGGAGGGATTCTACCCCTCGACAAACTCCTCGCGGCGATAGCCCTGCGCATAAAGCAGCGCCGTGAGATCGCCGTGGTCGATGCGCGCGGCGGCGGTTTCTGCCACCAGCGGCTTCGCCCGGAAGGCGACGCCGAGGCCGGCATCGCCGATCATCTTCAGGTCGTTGGCGCCGTCGCCAACCACCAGTGTCTCGTGCCGCGCAAGACCGAGCGTGCGGCGCAATTCCCGCAGCGTCTCGAGCTTGGCGTCGCGACCCAGCACCGGCTCTGCAACCGTACCGAGAAAGCGCCCGTCCTCTCCGACGACAAGCCGGTTGCCGCAGTTCTCGTCGAATCCGATCAGCGCCGCAATCCTCGCGGTGAACACCGTGAACCCGCCTGACACCAGGCATGTATAGGCGCCGTGGCGACGCATGGTCTGCACCAGGGTGCGCGCCCCGGGCGTGAGCGTGATCCGTTTCGCAATCACCTCCTCGACGACGCCGGCCGGAAGCCCCGCGAGCAGCGCGACGCGCTCGCGCAGCGCCGGGGCAAATTCGACCTCGCCACGCATGGCGCGCTCCGTAATGGCGGCGACGCGGGCCTTCTGTCCGACAAAGTCAGCGAGTTCGTCGAGGCATTCCTGGTCGATCATGGTGGAATCCATATCGGCGAGGAGCAGGCGCTTGCGTCGTCCTGTTGCTTGCTGCACCACCACATCAATCCGTGCGCCGCCCAAAGCGCCACGCAGGGTCTCGGACGTGATGCGATTGTCGTTGCCGCCAGGCGGGATAAACGGGATATCGAGCGCGACGCCGGGATCAAGCCATGCGGGCGCCTCGGCAGCCGGCAGGTTCCGCGCCGCTTGCCACCCGGTATCCTCCGGTATGGGCTGCGTAGGATGAGCGATCAAGGTCGCAACGTGGGTCATGCAACTTAAGAGTTGGAACAGGCGGCGCGCGGGACGGAATGCAGGATCGGATGCAACAATCCGAGCAGGACAACGTGCAAGACAAGGTCGCGGTGCTTATCGCAGGGCCGACCGCGAGCGGCAAGTCGGCGCTCGCGGTCGCGGTCGCCGAGCGGATCAGCGGCGTTGTCGTCAACACCGATTCGATGCAGGTCTATCGCGACCTGAGCGTCATTACGGCGCGGCCCAATGGGGCCGAAATGGCGCGGGTTCCGCACCTGCTCTACGGACACGTGGACGCTGCGGAAGACTATTCGGCCGGCCGCTTCCTGCGCGACGCCGCCGCTGCCGTCGAAGCGACGCGAGCCCAGGGCCGGATACCCATCTTCACCGGCGGCAGCGGCCTCTATTTCAAAGCGCTCACCGCCGGGCTGGCGGCGATCCCGCCCATACCGCCGGAGATCCGGGCGGCGGTGCGCGCGAGACTGCAAGCGTGCGGCCCCGCGGCTCTCCATGCGGAACTCTCGCGCCGCGATCCCGTCGCGGCAGCAGGCCTGCGCCCCGCCGATCGAACCCGCATCGCGCGTGCGCTCGAAGTTGTCGAGGCGACCGGGCGCTCGATAACGGATTGGCGGCACACCGGCATGCCGCCGCTGCTCGACGCCGGCCGCACAGCGAAAATCTTTCTCGCGCCCGATCGCGCGGTGCTGTACCGGCGAATCGACGCGCGTTTCGACGCTATGCTGTCCGCCGGCGCGCTCGACGAGGTGCGGGCGCTGGCGACGCGGCGGCTTGATCCGCTATTGCCCGCCATGAAGGCCCACGGGGTACCGTGGCTCGTTCGCTACCTCGCCGGCGAGATATCCCTCGCGGCCGCCGCTGCGGAAGCAAAGAAGGATACCCGCCATTATGCCAAGCGCCAGTTCACGTGGTTCCGCCATCAGCTTGCCGACTGGCCACGTGTCGATCCGGCCACCGCCTGCGAAGCGCTGATGTCGGAGATTGGCCGCTGAGGCGGGATGCGCCAGAGAGCGCCGGCGGCGGCCGCGACCTCCATAAGACGAGGCCCGCAAGCCAAGCTTGCCGGTGCCACCGCAAGCGCCACCACCTTCTATTTTGGAAGGCGGAAGAACAGATCGTAGAACGCGATCAATATCTCGACCACGATCAAGGTCGCGATGATGAATTCCAGTCGTGCGCTGCGCTCGGTATCGATGATGTCCGTCAGGGCGCGCGTCGTCTCCTCAATGACCTCAAGCTTGTGACGTAGTGCATTCGCCCGTTCCTTAAGTTCATATTCGTCTTCGAGCCGGGCATAAAGCCGCTCGAGGTCGGCGCGGTCCCACAGCACATCAGGCTTCTCCTCGATCGCGATGCGACCGGACATGCGATGATGAACCAGCAGCGTCTGGCCGATCAGGCGCAGCATGTTGCGGCGGTTGAAGGGGGCGCGGCCGGTGGCCGCAAGGCGATTAGCGAACGGCTCGATCAGCTCAAGGACCTTGTTGACCTCGCGTTCATCGCGAACCAGGCCGACGTTCTTCGCCAGCACATCGGCAATCACCAGGAGCCGCGGCGGCGTCAGGTCCTTGACGGAAATCGCGCCGCCCATCTCAACCTGGTCGTCGCGCTCCGGCGCGATTTCGATCGTCGCGACCTCGTCCTCGATCTTTGCCGAAGGGCCGGCCACGCGAGGACGGATGCCACGGAGCAGCTCGTCTTCCTCGATCGGCGACAGGCCGACAAGCACCACGCCACCGTAGCGGAACAGAACCGCAAAGCCCGACGAACCGACCCTGAATGCCAGGGGGGATGTCGAGATCACATCGCTGCGCTCGAGACCGGCCGTATCGATTCGCTCGCCCAACAACAATGCACGGGCGGTACAACGCATAGGCTGCACGGGGAGGGGCACTGGGTCCGGCATGTTATAAGATTAAAGCATTATCCGGCGGACTTTAAGGGCCTCATCGTCGCTCCCGGAGCTAGGATTCTCTCAATACATCCGGTAGATGCCCCGTGCGGTACGCATGGGCGCCTGAGATTCGGACGGGGCGGGCCTCTTCTCAATCACGCACTGGTGATATACAGTTGCGACCAACAGCTGCCAGAATGTCGGACGTGCCGAAGTCCCGACTCAAAAGGCAGTTAGCCTTGCCCGCGGCGGGCATCGAACATCCTTGTGAACGCCGGTGTTTTGGGCGTTACGACAAAGAGCTGTGTTTGCCTTCTTAGCCCGATGGCCGGGGGCAGCGTCAGCGAAGATCAACGGGGGAAATAGATGAAGTCCCATATGAAGACACTATTGGTAGGTGCGGCGCTTGTTGCGATGGGCGGCGTTGCATTGGCGCATCATTCCTTCGCCATGTTCGATCAAGAGCATCCGATCGATCTCGTTGGCGTTGTGAAGGAGTGGAAGTACACCGCCCCGCACGCCTTCATCATTTTGGAAGTCAAGGAACAGGACGGCACCAGCCAAGTATGGAGCCTTGAAGGCGGCGCTCCAAGCGGCCTCATCCGTGACGGATGGACGAGCAAGACCTTGAAGCCCGGTGACGAGCTGGCGCTTAAGGTTGACCCGCTGCGCAGCGGCGCTCCCGGCGGTGCGTGGAACGTCAACAAGATCAAATTCAAGAACGGTGACCCGATCGTCGCTACCCGCTAGGGGTGTTTCGGGTAGACGGGAGGCCGGTTTGCTGTCCGGACGGACGCTCGCGCAGCCAGCGTGAGCGTAGGTCCGGACGCAGTCGTTTTAAGGGCTGGGGTTCAAGCGCCAACAGGGACGCATCGCGGCGTTATGTGCGTTTGATGCACACGGCAAATGGACTGATGAGAACTGGCGATGGCCCTTCTCCTGGCGTCGTAGCCGGGCTTGTCCCGGCCACCCCGGCTATCTTTCCTCTGTGCGAAAGCGTTCGGGGTCGCCGGGACGAGCCCGGCTACGACGCTGGTTAAGTGACTCAACGCGCTCGAAATCAGCCCCAGAAATGTCCCAGCCACAACCGCAACCGGGATTGGAGCAGCGGTAGGATTGGGCTAAGCTGCCGCAAATTTCTGCGCCTGCAGAATTTAAGCTGGGAGGATCAAGATGCTGAACCGAAGCGCGATCGCTGCACTCACCTTCGCGGCGGCGGTGTCGCTGCCGAGCGCAGGGGTCCAGGCGTTCGACGAGTCGAAATATCCCGATTTTTCGGGTCAATGGCGCCGGCCGCCAGGCATCGCCATTCAATGGGATCAGACGAGGCCCCTCGGCCGTGGCCAGCAGGCGCCGCTGACGCCGGAATATCAGAAGGTTTTCGAGGCCAGCTTGGCGGATCAGGCGGCCGGCGGCCAGGGAAACGACGCGCCCTCCCGATGCGTTCCGTACGGCCTGCCGCGCATCATGTCGGTCATCCACCCGATGGAAGTCGTCGTTACGCCGAAGACAACCCACTTCCTCTTCGACTATGCGATGCCGCGCCGCGTCTTTACGGACGGGCGTCCGTGGCCGAAGGAAATTGAGCCAAGCTATTATGGCTATTCCATCGGCAGGTGGGTCGACGAGAATGGCGACGGGCGCTACGACGTGCTTGAGATCGAGAGCCGCGGCTTTAGTGGTCCGCGCACATTCGAGGCGACGGGCATCCCGCTGCATGAAGACGGCCAATCCGTCATCACGGAGCGCCTTTACATCGACAAGGCCGACCCCGACATCCTGCATGACGAAATCACCGTCAACGACCATGCCCTCACCCGTCCGTGGACCGTCGATAAACGCTATAAGCGCGATCACAATCCGATCTGGTTACTGAGCGAATGCTCCGCGGACAACCGGCACGTTTTCCTCGGCAATGACCATTACACCATCAGCGCCGACGATAAGCTGATGCCCACCAAGAAAGATCAGGCGCCGCCGGATCTGAAGTATTTCAAGCAGACGCGGAAGTGAGGCGGACTGGTGCCGTTCAGGTGGCCCGACAACCGTCTGATTGACCTGTTTGAAATCGAGCATCCGATCATCCTGGCGCCCATGGCGGGCGCCATGGATGCCGAACTGGCGGCGGAGGTGTCAGCGGCTGGCGGGCTCGGTTCGCTGCCCTGCGCAATGTTGACGCCGGCGCAGCTGCGCGACCAGTTTGCTCAAATCGGTGCCCGGACTGCGAAGCCGGTCAACGTCAATTTTTTCTGTCACGCCGCGCCTGTTCCCAGCAATGCGCGTGAAGCACGGTGGCGCGACAAGCTGAAACCCTATTACGAGGAACTTGGAATCGATCCGTCGGCTCCGGTGCCGACCAGCAACCGAGCGCCTTTTGACACGGCGTTCTGCGAGGTGATCGAGGAGCTCAAGCCGCAGGTCGTGAGCTTTCACTTCGGTCTTCCGGCAGACGAACTCATGCGGCGCGTAAAAGCCGCCGGCTGCCGCGTGATCAGCTCCGCGACCACCACCGCCGAGGCAATTTGGCTCGAACAGCACGGGGTCGATGCCGTGATCGCGCAGGGCTTTGAGGCCGGCGGCCATCGCGGCATGTTTCTCACCGACAACATCGCCGCTCAGATCGGCACCTTTGCGCTGGTTCCGCAAATTGTCGACAACGTAAAAGTGCCGGTCATTGCCGCGGGCGGCATCGGCGACGCCCGGGGCATTGCGGCGGCATTCGCCCTGGGCGCTTGCGGCGTGCAGATCGGCACCGCCTATTTGCATTGTCCCGAGGCGAAGATCGCAGCGCCCCATCGCGCCGCCATGCAGTCGGCACGCGACGACGCCACGGCCATCACCAATCTGATGACGGGACGGCCGGCCAGGGGCTTCATCACCCGCATCATGCGCGAGGTTGGGCCGGTCAGCGATGTGGTCCCAGAGTTTCCGCTTGCGGCGGGCGCGCTGGCCCCGCTGCGTACAAAGGCGGAAGCCGCCGGATCCGGGGCGTTTTCACCGATGTGGTCCGGACAAGCCGCCGCGCTCGGCCGTGAGATGGCGGCCGCAGAACTGACGAAGAGACTGGCAGCGGAGGCGCAGGATCAGTTGCGGCGGCTTGCCGTGCTGTCTTAAGATCAACGCCAATCAAAAGAAGCAACGAGGGGAAACGCATGCGATTGGAAGTAGCGTGGATAGTGTCCGCCGCAGTGCTTGCTGCCGGCGGAACCGCGATGGCGCATCATTCATTCGCGATGTTCGATCAGGAACATCCGATCGAGATCGCCGGAACCGTGGTGGAATTCCGATACACGAGCCCGCACAGCTTTATTCTGGTCGACGTCAAGGGAAAAGACGGCGCCAGGACGGTGTGGAACCTGGAAGGGCCGTCTCCGAGCATCCTGGCCCGCGACGGCATGTCCGCCAAAACGCTTAAGCCCGGCGACGAGTTGGTGCTAACGATCGATCCGTTGCGCAGCGGTGCGCCGGGCGGCGCCTGGGCTCTGATAAAGACCAAGTTCAAGGACGGCAGGCCGATCTCCGGCCAGTGAGATTTTTGCTCCGGCCATCGGCGGAAGCCGGCAGGCCGGACGTTGCGAGGGGTATCCATGCAATTCCGGTTTCCGGTCTGTGCAATCGCAGTGGCATCTGTGCTCGTGGCGGCGATTGGCAGCGTGCGGGCGCATGATGACAAGAAGTACCCGGACCTGCGCGGACAATGGCGCCGTGTCGGCTCGGCCGAATGGACGCCGGCTGGACAGAAGCCGCCGCTCACGCCTGAATATCAGGCGATCTATGATGCAGGATTGAAAGACCAACTGTCAGGCGGCCATGGCACTGAACCGTCCTACATGTGCCTGCCGCCCGGCATGCCCCGGGCCATGCTGGCCTATACCCAAATGGAGGTCGTCGTCACCGAGGATACGACCTACGTTCTGATCGACCACATCAACGATAATCGCCGCATTTTCACCGACGGGCGGGAGTGGCCCGCCGAGGTCGAGCCGTCGTTTCGCGGCTATTCCATCGGCAAGTGGCTTGATGAGGACGGCGACGGCCGCTACGACGCGCTGGCAGTCGAGACTCGCCATTTCAAGGGACCGCGCGCCTACGACACCACAGGCCTGCCATTGCACAGCGACAATCAGACCGTCGTCAAGGAACGCATCTACTTCGACGAGGCTGATCCCAACGTCTTCTACGACGACATCACGACCATCGATCACGCGTTGACCAAACCTTGGACGGTGACCAGGACCTATCGCCGTTCGAACGATCCGCGTCCCGAGTGGCTGGAGATGAACTGCGCCGAGGGCAACACGCATGTGCATCTCGGCAACGAGAATTACTTCATCGGCGCCGACGGTCTCTTGATGCCGGCCAAGAAAAACCAGGCGCCGCCGGATCTTAAATGGTTCAAGCAACTCGGGAAGGAGTAGCGGCTCGCGGGTTGCGGACGAGTGCTTGAAAGCAGCCCTCGAAGTTGGCAATGAAATACGTTAGAATTGTTTTAACTGGTCCCCGACAATAAGCGCGACGAAAAACCGGCCAGACGGGGTGATGAGCCAAAAGACGATGCACCAACATCGCGGTGCGCCGCCTCGGCGATCTGCAATATCCACTCGGAGGGAAACGCATGACACTAAAGACTTTCACGAGATATCTGGCCGCCGGCGTTGCGTTTGGCGCGATGGCTGCAGCCGCCCAGGCGGCCGACAATCGCGGTGTCGTTGCGGGCGTTGTGAATGACGCGGCCGGGCAGCCGGTTGCCGGCGCCATGGTGAAGCTCATCAATGCAGACCGCCATCTGACCTTCATGGTGGTGAGCCAGGAGCAGGGCCGCTTTGCAGCGAACGACCTGCCGCCCGGCCAATACGTGGCTCAGGGCATCGGCGCCGGTTTCGAAAGCAACAAATCCGCGCCCGTCAATGTCGAGGGCGGCAAGAACGCAAAGCTGGATCTGACGCTTGCCAACAAGCAGGCTGCGACGCTGCCGCCCGCATGGCCGCACCGTATCCCGGAGGAACAGATCAAGGGAGTGTCGCTCAATCTGCCGGCCGGCGACGGACTATCTCTCGTGGAGGCGCGTTGTACGACGTGCCATAACACCCAGCGCATTGTCGTCAAGCGCACCACGCTCCCTGAATGGGAACACATCATCGAACGCATGCGCGGCGCCATGGCGATTGCCAACGTCCCGGATATTTCCAATCAGGAAGCGGCGACGATCGCGAACTACCTCACCGCCAGTTTCAAACCCGAGCAGCCCTACGACGCCAACAGCCGGCTGCCGCGCGATTTGCTCGCCGGCAAGGCCACGAAATATCGCGCCGTTACCTATGATCTCACCAATCACTATGCCGAACCGCACGATGTCGCCGCCGATCCGCAGGGCAACGCCTGGGTAGCGGAGCGCGCCGGCAAGCTCGGCCGCTTCGACCCCAAGACATACGAGTTCGTCGAAGTGACCCCGCCGCCCGGGGTGGTCCACGCCGTTGCCGCGCCGCAAGAGGTCGAGGTCATCATTCAACCCAAAAACTGACAAATAGCCGGCCTAGCGACTCCGGCTCATTCCGGTCGCCCCGCCCCAGGAGCCCAACTATGAACATTTCCTTACTACCGCCTCGCCATCGCATTCGCGCTACCCGCGGCTTCGGCTATCTGCAGCCTGTGATTCTTTGCTTGCCAAATTGTTTGAAAGAGCGCAGGTTTATAAAAGCTTCCCGGGTTGCATGCGCTGGGCATTTGTGAGAGAGTCGG
>Ga0099791_10000598_pt1 | contig 13487 bp, 12 predicted proteins | sample Rivendell_Oct201_7_FD_77318 | JGI IMG/M metagenome (GOLD analysis project Ga0099791, IMG submission 77318) | Vadose zone soil and rhizosphere microbial communities from the Eel River Critical Zone Observatory, Northern California to study diel... | ecosystem: Environmental > Terrestrial > Soil... | reverse complement strand
GGATTGGCGCCGATGATCATCAGCCCGTCGGCCTCGTCGATACCCGGTATGGCGGCATTGAACAGATAGCTGGCGCGGCCCCATTGAGGATCGAGCGCCGCTCCGTCCTGCCGGCAGTCGAAATTGACCGAGCCCAACCGCACCAGCAGGTCCTTGAGGGCGAACATGTCCTCGACGGCGGCAAGATCGCCCGCAATCGCACCGATGCGCTGGGGTCTCGTGGCCCTGAGCTTCGCCGCCACGGCGTGAAACGCCTCGCTCCACGTCGCCGGCCGCAATCGCCCGCCCTGGCGCACATAGGGCTCGTCGAGGCGTTGCACCCGCAGGCCATCGACCTGATGGCGGGTCTTATCGGAAATCCATTCCTCGTTCACGTCTTCGTTGATGCGCGGCAAGATGCGCATCACTTCCCGACCCCGGGTATCGACCCGGATGGCGCAGCCGACCGCATCGGTGACGTCGACCGACTCGGTGTTGCCCAGCTCCCATGGACGCGCCACGAACGCATAGGGCTTCGAGGTGAGTGCGCCCACCGGGCACAGGTCGACCACATTGCCCTGCAGCTCCGATACCATCGCCTGCTCGAGATAGGTCGTAATCTCCATGTCCTCGCCGCGGCCGATGGCGCCCAGCTCCGGCACGCCCGCGACCTCGGTGGCGAAGCGGACGCAGCGGGTGCACTGGATGCAGCGGTTCATCGAGGTCTTGACCAGAGCCCCGAGATACTTGTCCTCGACGGCGCGCTTGTTTTCCTGGAACCGCGAGGAATCGACGCCATAGGCCATGGCCTGATCCTGCAGATCGCATTCGCCGCCCTGATCGCAAATCGGGCAATCGAGCGGGTGATTGATGAGCAGGAACTCCATCACCCCTTCGCGGGCCTTGCGGACCATGGGCGACCTGGTCTTGACCTCCGGGGGCTCGCCTTTTGGTCCCGGACGGCAATCGCGCACCGCCCAGGCGCAGCTTGCCACCGGCTTCGGCGACCCGACGAGTTCGACCAGGCACATGCGGCAGTTGCCGGCGATCGACAGACGCTCATGGTAACAGAAGCGCGGAATCTCCGCGCCCGCCGTCTCGCACGCCTGGAGCAGCGTGTACTCCGGCGGGACGTCCACCTCGGCGCCGTCGACGATGATCTTGGTCATGCGTATCGGCCCTTCGTCACCTTACGAGCGCAATCAAAAAACTAACAATCACGCCTGGAATGGCGAGCACTCTCGCCACCAGAGACACTCCCCAGGCCGCGTAGAACCCTACCGCCGATCCCATAACGCCGCCGATCACTATGAGGAAGTTGACCGCAGCCTGGGGCAATGGTTTCGCTGACGCCAGAGGGAAGCCGAATCCAAGAGCAGCGCCAGCAGCGATCCAAAAGATGACGGCGAACGCGCCGTCAATGTCGAAGCCCCTTTTCCCGCTCCTGATGTCGTCTAGAAAGCCCATCTTGTGTGCCGATTCACCAATAGCGCGCCTGGAGCATCGTATATTCCCGCCGAACGTGCACCTCGGCGCCCTCCACGATGATCTCCGTCATTGGCGGGCTCCGTCTTTCCTGGTTCCGCGCATTCGTCCCGCGAAACGTCCGGCCATGTAGGTCGCCATTCCGATCCACCACGCGGCTGGTTGATAGACCGGCCCCCAGGCATGGAACTCTTCGAGCCGCGACTGGAAGAAGCTGCACTCGTCGATCGTGTAGACGAGGCAGGGCGCCTTGAGATCCAGGAGCCGCAGCGGCCCGGTCCATTGCGCAAAGAACAGAAACCACCAGGCGAACGCCGCCGCCATGATGGCGAGCCCGGCGGTCGACAGCCAGCTCTGCATTTGCGCCTGTCCGGGTATCGTGGCGGCCATGGTCGTCACTCCGCCGCCACCCGGACTCGGTCCGGATGCGGGTCGGCGGCGTATTCATCGATGCGCCGCTCGATCTCGTGGCGGAAATGGCGAAGCAAGCCCTGCACCGGCCAGGCGGCGCCATCGCCGAAGGCACAGATGGTGTGCCCTTCGATCTGCTGAGTGACCTCCATCAGCATGTCGATCTCGCGCTTGTGGGCGCGGCCTTCGGCCATGCGCATCAGCACGCGCCACATCCATCCCATGCCCTCCCGGCATGGCGTGCACTGGCCGCAGCTCTCGTGTTTGTAAAAATACGCGATGCGGGCCATGGCGCGCACGATATCGGTGGATTTGTCCATCACGATGACGGCGGCGGTGCCGAGGGCAGACTTAACCTCCTTGGTGCCGTCGAAATCCATCGGCAGCGGCACACATTGCGAGGCCGGCACCAGCGGCATCGAGGAGCCGCCCGGGATCACGGCCAACAGATTATCCCAGCCGCCGCGCACCCCGCCGGCATGCTTTTCCAACAGGTCGCGCAGCGGAATGCCCATCGCTTCTTCGACATTGCAGGGGCTGTTGACGTGGCCGGAAATGCAGAAAATCTTGGTGCCGGTGTTGTTCGGCCGGCCGATGCCGGCGAACCACGCCGCCCCGCGCCGCATGATGTCCGGCACGACCGCAATCGACTCGACGTTGTTGACTGTGGTCGGACAACCGTAAAGGCCCATATTGGCCGGAAATGGCGGCTTGAGCCGCGGCATGCCCTTCTTGCCCTCAAGGCTTTCCAACAGCGCGGTTTCCTCGCCGCAGATGTAGGCGCCGGCGCCATGGTGGATGAAGAGGTCGAAGTCGAAGCCGTGGACGTTGTTCTTGCCGATCAGTTTGGCTTCGTAAGCCTCATCGACCGCCGCCTGCAGCCGCTCGCGTTCTCGTACGAACTCACCGCGCACGTAGACGTAACAGGTGTGAGCGCCCATGGCGAAGCTGGCGATCAGGCAGCCCTCGATGAGAAGGTGCGGATCGTGCCGCATGATATCGCGGTCCTTGCAGGTGCCGGGCTCGGACTCGTCGGCGTTGACCACGAGATAATGGGGCCGGTCGCCGGCCTGCTTGGGCATGAACGACCACTTGAGCCCGGTCGGGAACCCGGCGCCGCCGCGACCGCGCAGCCCCGAGTTCTTGACCTCGTTGATGATGGCGTCGCGGCCTTTCTCCAGGATCGCCTTGGTGCCGTCCCAGGCGCCGCGCGCGCGGGCGCCGGCCAATCCCCAGTCGCCGCGGCCGTAAAGATTGCGGAAGATGCGATCCTTGTCATCGAGCATCGGTTACGCCTTAGCGGTGCCCCCTCCCTAGGGAGGGGGTCAGGGTGGTGTCGCCGCCGAGCGGCGCGGAGAATTGCCGCCCGTTCTGCGGGCCAGGTTTCGGGGTTTCACCGCGGGCGATCGCGTCGAGCACTTTCTCGAAGGACTCAGGGGTTAAGTCCTCGTAAGTGTCCTTGCCGATCTGGACCATCGGGGCGTTGACGCACGCCCCCAGGCATTCCACCTCTTCCCAGGAAAAGTCCCCGTCGGCGGATACGTGGAACGGCTCGTGGTGGATGCGCCGCTGGCAAACTTGTCTTAGCTCTTCGCCTCCGCGCAACAGGCACGGCGTCGTGCCGCACCACTGGACGTGGGCTTTGCGGCCGACCGGTGCGAGCTGGAACATGGTGTAGAAGGTCGCGACTTCGAGCACCCGGATCGGCGCCATGTCGAGCATAGCCGCGACGTGTTCGATCGCCGCCCGCGGCGTCCAGCCACCGGACTGCTCCTGGGCCCGCCACAGGATCGGGATCACGGCCGAGGCCTGCCGGCCCTCCGGATATTTGGCGATCTCCCGCTTCGCCCAGGCGAGATTCTCCGGCGTGAAGGCGAAGCTCGCGGGCTGCTGTTCGGGAGGGGCGAGGCGGCGGACGGACATCAGATTTCCTCGCCAAGGAATGCGGCAACAGAAACAGAAAGGCCGGGTGGATCAAGAACAATGTCGCCGTCTTTCGCGATCCGCGTGGCGAACGTGCCGTGTTCATTCCGCTGATGGTGAATGACGGCACGCTTTTGCAAAATCGAGATAAGGTAGTGTTGTATGCTCTCGACCGAGAAGTATTCAACGAATTTGGAACCGATTGGGTTCCTCGCCTGCGACGCGACTTCGACCACGATCAGCGGCCTCTCAACAAGCATCGCATCCCAATCGGACACGGGTCCGCTCTGCATCACAACGTCAGGCAACCGCAACGTGTTGTCGTTGATCGCGACGCCTATTCCCTTGATGAAAACCGGACAGCGCAAGCCGGCCGCCCGCACGGCATCGTCCAACGCCCGGTATGCTGCCCCCTTGGCGAGGTTGTGCTGGATGGTTTCTTGCCGCGCGACCGCGACAACCTCGCCATCGACCAGTTCATATCGGTGGTCATACGGCTGTCGCTCGGACCACGCCAGGAACTCATCGACATTCATCCGCACATTCGGAACAAGGGAGACGTTCATCGATCCACCTCCCCGAACACGATGTCGAGCGAGCCGAGGATCGCCGACACGTCCGCCAGCAGGTGGCCGCGGCTGAGAAAATCCATGGCCTGGAGATGGGCAAAGCCCGGGGCGCGGATTTTGCACCTGTAGGGCTTGTTGGTGCCGTCGGCGACGAGATAGACGCCGAACTCGCCCTTCGGCGCCTCGACGGCGGCATAGACCTCGCCGGCCGGTACGTGGAAGCCCTCGGTATAGAGCTTGAAATGATGGATCAGCGCCTCCATCGAGCGCTTCATCTCGGCGCGCTTCGGCGGCACGATCTTGTTGTCGGCGACGCTCACCGGCCCCTGCCCTTCGGCCGACCGCAGCCTGCGGATGCACTGGCGCATGATGCGGACCGACTGGCGCATCTCCTCCATGCGGATGCAGTAACGGTCGTAGCAATCGCCGTTGCGGCCGACCGGGATGTCGAAGTCGAGTTCCGCGTAGCATTCGTAGGGCTGCGCCTTGCGCAGGTCCCACGCGGCGCCCGAGCCGCGCACCATCACGCCGGAAAAGCCCCATGCCCAGGCATCGGCGAGCTTGACGACGCCGATATCGACGTTGCGTTGCTTGAAGATGCGATTGTCCGTCAAAAGCTCCTCGAGATCGTCGCAGACCCGCAGGAACGGGCCGCAAAACGCCTCGATGTCGTCGATCAGCTTCTCGGGCAGGTCCTGGTGAACGCCGCCGACCCGAAAAAAGGCCGCATGCATGCGGCTGCCCGAGGCGCGCTCGTAGAATACCATCAGCTTTTCGCGCTCTTCAAAGCCCCACAGCGGCGGCGTCAGCGCGCCCACATCCATGGCCTGCGTGGTGACGTTGAGAAGATGCGACAACAGCCGCCCGATCTCGGCGTAGAGCACCCGAATGAGCTGTGCCCGCCTCGGTATGACGAGGCCGAGCAGTTTTTCGGCGGCGAGGCAGAACGCGTGCTCCTGATTCATCGGCGCGACGTAGTCGAGCCGGTCGAAATACGGAATCGCCTGCTGATAGGTCTTGTATTCGATGAGCTTTTCGGTGCCGCGATGCAGGAGGCCGATATGCGGGTCGACGCGATCCACGACCTCGCCATCGAGCTCCAGCACGAGGCGCAGCACGCCGTGCGCCGCCGGATGCTGCGGCCCGAAATTGACGGTGAAATTGCGGATTGAGGCCTCGGTCATGGGGCGCCCTTGGCGGAGCCGTCGGTGGCCTTCTCATCGCCCGGCAGCGGATAGTTCGGGCCCTCCCACGGCGACAAGAAATCGAAATTCCGGAATTCCTGCGCCAATTGCACCGGGTTGTAGACGACCCGCTTCTGCTCGTCGTCCCACCGCACCTCGACGAAGCCGGTCAGCGGAAAATCCTTCCGCAGCGGATGGCCTTCGAAACCGTAATCGGTGAGCAGGCGACGCAGGTCCGGATGGCCGGTGAATACCACGCCGTAAAGATCGTACACTTCGCGCTCGAACCAGTTGGCGCCCGGAAACACGTTGACGAGTGAGGCGACGGTGGTTGATTCATCGACCTCGATCTTGATACGAACGCGCTGATTCTTTGTCGGCGACAGCAGGTGATAGACGACATCGAAGCGCCGCTCGCGCTGGGGCCAATCCACCGCCGTGACGTCGATGAAGCAGGAAAACGCGCACCTTGGATCGTCGCGCAGGAAAGTTGCCACCCTGACGATGTCGGCCGCGTTGACGGTCAGAGTCAACTCGCCATGGGTCGTGACATGGCCGGCGACTGCATCGGGAAGCGCCCCGGCAATGGCGAGGCCGAGGGATTCCATCGTTTCGCTGGTCATCTCGTCACCGCTCGATGGTCCCGGTGCGCCGAATCTTCTTCTGCAGCAGCAGAACGCCGTACAGCAGCGCCTCGGCGGTGGGCGGGCAGCCCGGAACATAGATGTCCACCGGCACGATGCGGTCGCAGCCGCGTACCACCGCGTAGGAATAATGGTAATAGCCGCCGCCATTGGCGCACGAGCCCATGGAAATCACATAGCGCGGCTCGGGCATCTGGTCGTAAACCTTGCGCAGCGCCGGCGCCATCTTGTTGGTCAGCGTACCGGCCACGATCATGACGTCGGACTGGCGGGGCGAGGCGCGCGGCGCGAAGCCGAAACGTTCGGCGTCGTAACGCGGCATCGACATCTGCATCATCTCGACCGCGCAGCAGGCGAGCCCGAAAGTCATCCACATCAGCGAGCCGGTGCGGGCCCACACGATCAAGTTATCGGCGGTGGTGACGAGGAAACCTTTGTCGGCCAGTTCGTTATTGAGACCGACGTAAAACGCATCGTCCGCCCCCACCGGGAGGCCGGTGCGGGGGTCGAGCAATCCCGTCGCAGCGGGAGCAGTTCGCTCGTTCAATCCCATTCGAGCGCACCCTTCTTCCACTCATAGATAAATCCGACGGTCAAAACCGCAAGGAATACCATCATCGACCAGAATCCGAAGGCGCCAAGCTGGCCGAATGTAATGGCCCAAGGAAACAGAAATGCTACTTCGAGGTCGAAAATGATGAAAATGATGGCAACCAGGTAGAAGCGCACATCGAACTTCATGCGCGCATCGTCGAAGGCGTTGAATCCGCATTCATAGGCCGACAGCTTTTCGGGATCGGGCTGCCGATACGCAACGATGAAGGGCGCCACCAGGAGCACAAGTCCGATCACCAGCGAAATACCGATAAAGATCGCGAGAGGAAGGTATTCCTGCAGCAGCGCGTTCATCATCACCTCTCTGCATCCCTGACGCGAACCGCAACGGGCGCACAATCGCTTTCCCCGGCCCGGTGGTCCGGCACCGCCGACACGACTTGGAAAATCCTGGATTCGCTCCACGGCAGGGGACAAGACGAGGCTTAGCGCAGCGCACCATAGGTGGCAAGTCGATGTTGACGTCGCTGCGGCCCCTGATGCAGACATCGCGATGGGTGCCGGTATGCGAATGGGAGTTACGATAAATCGGGCGAGTTGCGGCGATTTGTGCCGCCGTCGCGAACCGATCGCCATCAAAGCGCCGCACCCGGGGCGCGTCAAAAACCTTGAGTCAGCGCTGACTGATCGGCAGCCCCACCCTTTCCTCCCCGCAGGGGCGGGACAGGACGGTGAGGAGGGGCCGTTTGCGGACTTCATTCCGCACCAAACTTGCAGGCCGGATCCGGCAAAAACGATGCATTTCCATCACGATGGCGATCGTATAAAGGGCCGACGATCGATCTTGATTCGGCGGCCCCTCCCTACCCCCCATGCGGGGGAGAGTAGGGACGGGGCCGCAACCACGCCAAGAAGGACCTCTCCATGAACGAAACGACCCAACGACTGGCCGGCGCCGAGCATTGGACCGACAAAGGCGACGTCAAGCTATTCCTATGGAACAAATGCGCCGTCGATCCGGCCAAAGCAACAGCCCCGATCCTGTTCGTCCACGGGTCCTCCATGGCATCGCAGCCGACGTTCGATCTCGACGTGCCGTGGCGGCCGAATTCTTCCGCGATGGAGTTCTTCGCGCGGTACGGCTACGACACGTGGTCGGTCGACATGGAAGGCTACGGTCGTTCCACCAAAACCCGCGACAACAATGCCCCGATCGCGCTCGGAGCCGAAGACTGCTTCGCCGCCGCCGCCTACATTCAGAAGCTGCGCGGGCCGAGGCTGCTCATGGTCTACGGGATTTCGTCGGGCGCGCTGCGCGCCGCGCTGTTTGCCCAGAACCACCCCGCAATGGTGTCCCGGCTCGCCCTGGACGCCATGGTGTGGACCGGAAAGGGGAGCCCGACGCTCGCCGAGCGTGCGAAGCGGCTGCCGGAATTCCGCGCCAAGAACCGCCGGCCTATCGACCGCGCATTCGTGCATTCGATCTTCAATCGCGACCATCCGGGCTCGGCCGACGAAAAAGTCGTGGATGCGTTCGCGGACGCCATCCTGGCGCTCGACGACTCGGTTCCGACGGGCACCTATGTCGACATGTGCGCAAACCTGCCGGTGGTTGACCCGACCAAGATCAAGTCCGCCACCCTCATCATGCGCGGCCAATGGGATGGCATCGCGAGCGTCGACGACCTCGTCGAGTTCTTCAAGCTGCTGCCCAATCCGGATAAGCAGTTCGCCGTCATGCCGGGCATCTCCCATGCGAGCTTCCAGGGCAAGAACTATGAGCTCTGCCTACATATCCTGCTGAGTTTCTTCTCCCAGCCGGAGCCGGTTTATCGGGGATAAGGAGGCAGAGATGCGACACGATGAGCCCGATCACGCCACGGCGAATGCGGCCGGCGTGCCCGCGCCCGGACAAAAACGGCCGTTTCGGCTCGCGCTCGGCATCGAGCGATTCGGGCTCGTGCCGTTGCGTTTTCCTATTGCGGGCGTGATCGTATTCGTCCTCATGGCGGCCCTTGCCGCGATCGGAGTGATGCGCATTGAGGCCGACGACTCGCTGAGCCAGCTGTTTCGCTCCGACAGCCCCGAGTTCAAGCAATACGAGGAGGTGACCAAGCGCTTTCCGTCGAGCGAATACGACGTGCTGGTGGTGGTCGAGGGCAAGAGCCTTATGGAGCGCGAATCGCTCGAAAAACTGCGCGACCTCGTCACGGAATTGCAGCTCATCGAAGGCACCAGGGGCGTTGTCTCGCTGTTCTCGGCGCGTCAGCCTCCCGAGGGCGGCCACCTGCCGGAGCCGCTGTTTCCGGATCCGCTGCCCGAGAGCAAGGCCTACGACGCGCTGGTCCAGAAAGTGCTCTCGAACGAAATCATACGCGGCAAGCTCGTCTCCGAGGACGGCGAGCTTGCCTTGATCGTGCTCGCGCTCGATCCCGCCGCCGCCACCGGCAACGGTCTGTCCAACGTCGTCACCGAAATCCGCAAAACCGTCGCGGAGAACATCGCAGGCACCGGCCTCAAAGGCGAATTGTCCGGCGTGCCGGTGATGCAGCTCGACATCCGCAACGCCATGGAACGGGACCGGGTGGTCTACAATGCGCTGGGGTTCGTGGCGGGGTGCCTGATCGCCATCGCGTTCTTCCGCCGGGTGTCGTTCATGGTGATTGCGGCAGCCCCGCCGCTGACCGCCATCCTGCTGGCGCTCGGCGTGCTCGGCTGGCTCGACTTCCGCCTCAACATTTTCCTCAACGTGATGACGCCGCTGATCATGGTGATCAGCTTTTCCGACAGCATGCAGCTCACGTATCTCGCCCGCGACCGGTTGATAGCCGGCCACAGCAAGTATCACGCCTTCCGTGACGCGATCCTGATCGCAGGACCGGCGTGCGTGCTCACCCACGCCACTGCGGGCCTCTCCTTTTTCTCGTTGCTATTTGCCAATTCGGAATTGATCCGCACCTTCGGCGAGGCCGGCATCATCGCAACCATCGTGGCGCTGGCTGCGGTGCTCACGCTCGTGCCGTTGCTTGGCATCCTGCTTGTGCATGGGGAAACAAGCTTCTCCGCCCGGACAAAAGGGGCAGACTCGGCCGTCGACGTGCTGCGCTCCTTCTGCGGCTGGATCGCCCACCGCATGGTGAGCCGCCCCGGGCTCTACACCCTCATCGCGGTGGCGCTGATCACGACGCTCGGCTTGCTCTACGTCAACCTGCAGCCGCGCTATCGCCTCGCCGACCTCGTGCCCGACAAAGAGCAGGCGGTCCAGGCGAGCGGCCGTCTCGACGCCAAACTCACCGGCGCCAATCCGCTCGACATTCTGATCGAATTTCCGCCCGGAGCCTCACTCTATGATCAGGCGACGCTTTCCTGCATGGCGGAGGTGCACGCTATTTTGGAGAGGCAGGCCGGCGTCGGCAATGTGTGGTCGATCGAGACGCTGCGCCGCTGGCTTGCCGAAAAAACCGGCAAATCCGATGTGGCGACCCTCAGGCAGTATATCGATATCCTGCCGCCCTATCTGGTGCGCCGCTTCTTGTCCGCGGAGGAGGACGCCGTGGTGGTGTCCGGCCGGATTCCCGACAAGGACGCAAGCCAGTTGCTCCCCGTGGTCGAGAGCCTCGACAAATCGCTCGGTGCGGTACGGGCGAAGTATCCCGGCTACCGCATCTCGGTGACCGGCCTGTCGGCGATCGCGGCGCGCAACAGCGCCGACATGATCAACAAGCTGAACCTCGGCCTCACGGTCGAAATCGTCTTCGTTGCGGCATTCATCGGCCTTGCCTTCCGGTCATGGATCGTGGCGCTGGCCGTCATCCCGCCGGGGATTTTCCCGGTCCTGGTATCGGGAGACGCGCTATGGGCGCTGGGTGACGGCCTGCAATTCGCCAGCATCGTGGCGCTGACAGTCTCGTTCGGCCTCGCTCTGAGCGCCACCATCCACTTCCTCAACCGGCTACGGTTGGAGGAAAGGCCGGGAGAGGATCCGGGCGGGGCGGTTGAGCGGGCCACCATCCTGGTCGGCCCGGCCTTGATCCTTACGTCGATTGTGCTCGCCTGCGGATTAATCGCGACGGTGCTGTCCGATCTGCCGTCGCTGCGCCTGTTCGGCTGGCTGAGCGCCTTCGCGATGATTTCCGCACTGGTGGCCGACCTGCTGATCCTGCGGCCGACCATCATGTTCCTGCGCCGGTTGACACGGTGAAACGCGTCGGGCGCCGCGCCACTTACGCCCGAGCACGCCGGGGCACCTCAGCGTAACCGCTGCTGCGCCAGCGTTCGCTCGCGGCCAGGGCGCCGATCCGATTGACGTACCACGTGAAGCGTTGTAGGCTCACCAAGTGATCCGCTCGTGGGGCAATTCGGCGACGCGCCGACTATTCGAGTCCGGCAAGTCCCGATTTCGCGGTCTCGATACCAAATCGGCGCTGGAGCTGTTGGCAATCTTGAACGCGGCCGAACGACTGGATCACATCAGCCCGCTTAAGAGCGTCGGGCTGCACCCGCTCAAGGGCAACCGAAGAGGCCAACGGGCAATCACGGTCAACGGGCCGTGGCGCATTTGCTTTCGCTTCAAAGGCGGCGATGCCCATGAGGTGGAAATTGTAGATTATCGGAAATTGTAGATTATCACTAGGAGCAGCAATGGTTCCGATCCATCCCGGCCGTATCCTGAGACGCGAGTTGAACGCACGGCAGCTCTCGGCCAATGCACTCGCACGGGCGCTGCGTGTGCCATCAGGCCGTATCGTCGATATACTAAACGGCAAACGCTCGGTCACGGCTGAGACCGCGCTGCGCCTCGGCCGTTATTTTGGCAACGCTCCGCAATTCTGGATCAACCTGCAGGCTCAGTACGATCTCGCCGTCGCCATGCGCGATGTTGGCCGGCTTGTGGAGCGCGAAGTCCAGACAGCCGCGTGATCGGGTGGCTCGCCAAGTCTGCACTCTCTTCCCAGGTCCATCCGTTGGGTCGCCCTCAGATTGACCGGCCAGCGGCTATCGAGGAGTAGTGGTAAAATCGCAGGGCGTCGCAGATTTGCTGATTGGAGCGCGTGGCGGGCTGCGGCATCATACGGGTACGGCGAAAGAGTATCCCTCCCGGGGCACACAGCGAAATCCGGGAGAGGTCTACTCGCTTGCTTCGGCGAATCTGGAGGGATCGAGGCATCGTGACGTAGGGGCGCCCTTGTGGTCGCTTCGGTTTGCGCACCTCGCCCGCCGCCGGGCGACCACAAGGTCGCCCCTACGAATCGCTGCGAGCTAGCGAATCGATCTTATCTCTTTTCCAGACTTACGGTGATCTCCGGAACCTCGGTTCCCGGGGTGACGATCGACACCGACTGGTGGTTGCCGCGCGTGGTCAGGGTGATGTTGGACGTAACGCCGGGCGCCTGCGCGACGGCCTGGACTTGACGGCCTTCGGCGGTCGAGCGGCCGGAAATTCCGCCGACCACGCTTCGGGTCGCTTCTTGAAACGAGCCGGAAATCGTGCCGCCCTGGTAAGCGACGTTCGCAGTCAGGTCGAAATTGTAGCTGTCACTGGCACACCGCAACCGTAGTGAAAGATTTGCTGCGCCGGCGGGCTCGTAAGCGGAACGACAGCGGATGCGTTCGCTGCCGCCGTTGGACTTCTTGATCGTCCCGCCGCCCGACCACGATCCGGCCAATGCCGAGAACGGCCCCGGTTCGCTCCGTGCATCGCCGGCGGCGGCGCTCAAAAGCAGCAATCCGGCGACTGCGGCCGCGTTGAATGAACACAATGCCTGGAATTGCAACGCCATCAGAAGTGCCCCGTGTTCCTTAAGACGCGACCACGGCTAAGGGCCGCATCCTGACTATTAACGTCCCAAACGACCCCGGGCAAAGCCTGGGGCATCAATTCGGTGAGCGGGCGAACTGGAAATGTCGGCGCGCACCGCCTCATCTATCGCGCCTTGTCGTCGACAAGTTCACGACAGGTGGTGACCGGACGGTTGTTTCGCAACTTTCTTTTTTGGTTGCCAGAGCAATTTTCGCGGCAAGTGGGCGCAGAAGGACAAAAAAGGGACCGCCGACTTTAAGGTGCCGGCGGTCCGGGGCAAAAACCGTGTCAGCGGCTGGCCGCCCGCTGTCCGGGATTGAGGATCAGCTTCTGAATGCGCCAGTTGAGGATTTCGGCGACATACAGCACGTTCTCGGATGGGCAGGCGATTTCGTGAACCCAGCCGAACTGCTTGGGCTGCTTGCCGGACTTGCCGAGGACGCCCAGCACCTTACCGTCCAGGTTGAGCTTGTAGATACGCCCCGGATGGGAATCCGCACTGTAGAGTACCTGCTGCCCGTTGGGACCGGGCGGGGTGATGCAAAGTGCCCACGGCGCGCCTGGACAGAAGGTGCCGCCCTCTGTCGAACACTTCGAAAGGTCGGGTTTGTTACCGATTGCGGGGGCCGCGCTCGGGTCGTACGGCACGTCGATCTTGATGATGTTGAGGAGCTTGCCGTCGCCATCGAACACCTGGATGCGCCGGTTGGTGCGGTCGGCCGCATAGATGTTGCCCTTGGCGTCGGCGGCGATCGAGTGAACGGTATTGAACTGGCCGGGTTCGGAGCCCTTGGTGCCCCATTGTTTGACCCAGTTGCCGTCCTTGTCGACCTTGGCGACACGCGAATTGATGTAGCCATCGCTGATATAGGCGTTGCCTTGCGGATCCCAGGCGACGTCGGTGGGCGGACGGAAACGGCCGTCGACGGCCGGGAGC
>Ga0099791_10000597_pt1 | contig 13509 bp, 12 predicted proteins | sample Rivendell_Oct201_7_FD_77318 | JGI IMG/M metagenome (GOLD analysis project Ga0099791, IMG submission 77318) | Vadose zone soil and rhizosphere microbial communities from the Eel River Critical Zone Observatory, Northern California to study diel... | ecosystem: Environmental > Terrestrial > Soil... | reverse complement strand
TTCAAACGGCATCTTAGCTTCCGGATATAGCGGCATTTGCAGCGCCAGCTTCGGGCCGCCCTCGTCGCGGAGCTTGAGCGAGATCGTACAAGTCATGTTTCCGCCAGCGGAGTCGCCGCTGAGTGCGATTGATCGCGATCGACCCCACGCTCGGCCGCATGTTCGTACAACCAACGAACCACGAACTCACCTTCCTCGATTTGAACTGGCCATTGGTACTCAGGCGCCAGCTTATAATCCACGCAGTACACTTGGGCGCCGCTGCCCTCAGCAAAGAGACGCATTGCGGTTTCGAACTGATCCAGTGAGCCGACAATGAAGCCGCCCCCGTGCAGATAGATCATCGCACTGCCCTTCGCAGGGCCGGGCTTCGAGGGGTGATAGACTCGAACCGGGATTGTGCCGTGCGGACCGCGGAGGCCGAGGTGTTCGATCTCGCCAATCGGGGGCTTCACCTCGTCAATGAAGGCATCATGCTCTCGGCGCTGGATATGAATGGGCTTGTGCGCACCGAGAACCGGCGCCGTCCTCAGCCATTCGGCGATCTCCGGATCCTTCGTGCTACTGTAGACCCTTTCGGGAATGGATTGAGCGTCATAGATTGGCATCGTTTTCTCGGTCACGCGTCATTTCGAGGTCAGTCCGACATTAATTAAAATCCGCCGGTCCTTGTTCCTGGCGCCTTCTCACCATGAAGCCCATGCAGCTTGTAGGAGGTGAACCGCTGTGGGGAACCCTCGCGACCTATTATGAGCCGGCCCCTGCCGATGCTTCTTCTCTAGACCGAGGTAACCCGGGACGAAGAGTCCACTCACCTCGTCGGTGGCGCAATTTGCCTGCCAACGCCCTGGCGTCGGTTTCGTTCTTCGGGAGGACTCAATGTCGCGATCGCGACTGCGACGTCGCGAAGATGGGACTTCACCTTCGATGTACCCGAAGGAACAATATCGTGAGCCCTGTGGGTCATCCGTCTTCTTTCGCATCCCGGACGGTCTTTGGGCTGACCAGCGGCGCACCACACGGCGAGAACCCGGCAACCCCCATGTCTCTTATGGGTCCCAGGCTGTGTGAAAACTCCGACGCTCTTTTGCAAAGTAGAATTTTCGCCTCATCCTCGGGGAATCAAAGCCGAGAAATCCTTCCGACATCCATCGTAGCGGCACGACGAACAAAAAGATTCTCAGTACCTCTCGTCAAAACGCGTTTTCACACAGCCTGGGTCATGGGTTGCCGTCACGACTACGTCGGCAGCACGACCGGTGTACCCCAGTTAGCTGACAACTGCCGCCCTGCAAAGTTGGCAGAGTCGGGCCAGCTGCGGACGTTACGCTGACTTCCCATCCACGTATGTCTGTTCCCGTTCTCAGGGCTCCACTGCGTTCTCCCGCGGGCAGGTCAAGTGCCACTCCAGACCCGACCGAGCGTAGTCAAGCTGGACTTCACCACCAAGAGCCTGTCTCGCCATCGCGTCGATGACCGTGGTGCCGAAGCCCCTCCGCTCCGGCGGTCGCACCGGTGGGCCGTCGCGCTCAGTCCAGCTCATCGTGAGGGCGTCACCGTCAAGCCGCCAGCCCACGTCAACACGGCCGGCATCTGTCGAGAGTGCCCCGTATTTGCCGGCATTGGTCGCAAGCTCATGCAGTGCGAGCCCGATGGCTTGCGCTGCGGTTGCGTTCAAATGCAACTTCGAACCGTGCACGGTGATCCGAGACCCGACAAGGTCCGCAAAATGCGCGAGGTGAGCGCGTACCAAGTCCTCCAGATCGGCTCCCTGCCACTCGTCCCGACCCAACAGGTCCTGGTTGGCGGCGAGCGCCTGGATGCGCTCCGTGAATCGCCCGATAAAGCCCTCAACATTGCCAGCCGCGGTCTGGCGGGCGATTGCTTGCACGAGGCTGAGCAGGTTCTTGACGCGATGGTTGGCCTCACGCATCAGAAGATGAAGCTGCTCCTCGGCACGCTTGCGCGCGGAAATGTCCTCAACCACAGCCACGAAATAGTCGACCGACCCATCGCTTTTGCGCACGCAGCTGCGGGTCAGACGGATCCAGACGATCGTCCCGTCCTTGCGCAGGTCACGTTTCTCCATGCTGTAGCTGTCGACCCTACCGTCTTCTAGTTGCTTAAACTGAGCGAGTTCGGCCGCGCGATCGTCCGGATGAGTGATCTCCTGGACTGACTTGGTGATGAGTTCGTCGGCGGGCCAGCCCAGAAGCCGGGATAGCGCCTTGTTGAACCTGAGAAAGCTGCCGTCAGGGGCGACGTGTGTGATGCCGACCGCTGCATTCTCGAACGTGGCCCGGAACCGGGCCTCGATGTCGGCGAGAGCGTGCCTAATCTCGACCTGCTCGGTAATCAGCTCGCTGATTAACAGCGCCCCGCCGATCCGGCCGTCAACGGTGCGCCAAGGCTTCATCGACCACCGTACCCAGACGGCGCCGCCGTCCGGGCGCAGTACAAGCTCCTCCTCTTGAGCCAGCTCTTCGCCCGCCAGCGCGCGGGCATGAATCGCATGCCAGCGCCGCGGCATGTCTGGGGATATCTCGTGAAACGAACGTCCGATCACCTGGGCGGGGGCAAAGACTGCGGTAGAGAACAACAATGCCAAATCGGAAAGGTAACGACGCGAGACAGCCAGATAACGCATCTCACTATCGAACATGGCAATGGCAGCCGGCACTTGTTCAATGAACAGCGTCTGCTGGGGGGCGTGCGTAGCAAGCAGCGACTCCATGCCCGTGCACTTTCTCTTGCTGCAGTATCAACATACGCATCTGCTAACTCAGTCCCATTTTGGGATTGAGTTTTCTTCCCGTAATGTAGCCAGATGACGCGCGCGGACGATGCCCTCGTCCTCGGTAATGCTGCGTCACCTCGCCCCTGTCGTCAAATCAACGGGTGGCAGCGCAGGGAGATACTCGTTGGCCCGCGGCCCCACTGCCCGGCAAAACCGCCACCAGGCCGAGCTCAGCCGCAGGCGTCTACAGGGGCCGCCCCGCGACGCGGGCAAGGTGCGCGAGAGGAAAGCGCAGGGCATCGGTGCTACAGGTTCGCGAAGGCGCTCGGCATCGGCCGGGCGAGCGTCTACCGGGTGCTGTAAGCAGGCGAATCTTTACCGTCACGTCCGTTAGAAAAGTAATCGCTGGCTCCGGCGCGCGCTGAGATTACGCGCCGGAGCCAAATACGACTGATCGCCATCGCCTCCGGAGCATCGACGAGAGCGGGCGTCAGCCGCGGTGGCAGAGCACCGCGAGGTTTTGTTGTCGGTCGGCTTCTCGACGCGATGGACAAAGAAATTGCACGTTCGGTCCTATTTTTGAGCTCTGCGCTGGCTACGCGACAGTCACTGATAGACGACTGAGATACGTCGGGAATGTCCTAACAGGACACTCATGAGTCCTATCTCCTTGACTTGCCCCGCCCTAACCGGCGGGGCTTTTCCGCGATGGTACGATGTCGCACGCGATAACCGTGAGGCCGCGAAAACGCCGTCTCGGCGGCGAACAGTGCCGAGCACTCCGATTGCTCGCCTGCAATCCGTTCGGTGCCGCCGAAGCAATCATGCACGTCCACGGCTTCACGCGCCTAATGCTAGCCAAGCTCATCCGCGCCGGGCTTGTGACTGCACACAGCGAGACCGGCAACACGATTGCGGTCGGTCGTATCAGGATTACGGATGCCGGTCGGCGGTGGCTGGAAGACGCGGCCAAATCAGAGCTACATGGCGCTTGAACGTAGCCCGGAACATCAGGTTGTCGGCGACGCTCTCCGCTCGCGCGTCGAAGGTTGCCGGCAGTTGCTCAAGAGGCCTTTCTCAGCGCCGTGATGCCCCGCGTGGCCCTTCTAGTGACAGTTGTGCGATACACAACTATGCCTCCGTAATGGTCACTGCAATCCTTTACATCGTTCTCAGACCTCCAACGCTGCAAAATGGCACGTGCGTTTGGAACTTTTCTCCGGCTGCAATGCAGATATACTTTGCATAGATGGGGGCCATCTTGGGGCAAAAACACAGAACGTACTTGGACCTTCGCGGCCTCGCCCGTATCCCATCAGGCCGCACAAAGGGCGAATGGAGGGCGAGATGAGCATCAACGAACTTGCCTCTACTCGAATGGGCGGAATCACACAGGTTGCCCGCGGCGCTTCCGCTCTTCCAGCCCGTCCTGATTTCATCGAACGGCTTCCGGTGGCGATTTACGCTGGTGACAGGCAAGACCAGATCGATCAGCACGTTGGCGTCAGCGTCGTCGAAGTGGATGCCGAAGGGAAGCTCTTGTGGGTGGATGCGCAATCGTACGCGCTGATGGGATATTGTTCGTCGGAGGAGGTACTAGGCCGCTCGATCTTCGACGAGACCAACGACGAGGACGTCGTGGCGGACCGCGAGCAGTTTCGACGACAGGTCGCAGGCGAGCTTGATCGTTATACCGTCGAAAAGCGCACCCGCCGAAGAGACGGCACCTATGTGTGGGCATCGATAACCTCATCGAGTGTTCGCGATGCCAACGGCCGGTTCCTCTATGCGCTGCGTATTCTGCATGATCTCACCGAACGCCGCCGCATCGAGGACGCCCTCGCGGCGCGCATTCGTGAGCAGACCGCGCTCTATCAGTTCACCGATCGGCTCCAGCGGGCAGAGTCGCTGGATGACGTTTACGAACTTGCCCTGGATGCGATCCTTGGCGCATTGCAATGCAGCCGCGCCTCGATCCTGCTCCGCGATGGTTCGGGCGCGATGAGGTTCGCGGCCTCACGCGGGCTTTCCGAGCCCTACCGGCATGCTGTCGACGGCCACTCGCCTTGGGATCCCGACGTCAGAGACCCGGAGCCGATCTGCGTGGATGATGTGGCGCATGCTTCATTTCCCGAATCACTCAAGCGGGTGGTGATTGCGGAGGGTATTCACGCACTCGCATTCATCCCGCTGCCGTTGGCGGGTCGTCTGATCGGCGAGTTCATGGCCTACTATGACGACCCGCATGTGTTTGCGCGTGCCAATGTCGATCTTGCAGTCACGATCGCGCGTCAGCTTGGCTTCAGCATCGAACGAATCCGCATTGAACGCGCATTGCGCGAAAGCGAAGCGCAGAAATCCGCCATTCTGCAGTCTGCGCTGGATGCGATCATCACGATGGATCAAGAAGGCCGGATCGTCGACTTCAACCCGGCCGCCGAAGCGCTGCTGCACTATCGCCGTGAGCAGGTACAGGGCCGCACCGTCGCGGAGATGATGATTCCAGAGCGTTTCCGCGAAAAGCATCAGCAAGGGTTGAAAAGGTTCCTTGATACGGGACACAGCTCGATCATCGGACGTCGATTTGAAATCGCCGCCCTGCGGGCGGACGGCAGTGAATTCGAGGCAGAAATTGCAGTCTCATCAGCATCTCTCGAAGGCGGACCGACGCTATTTACCGCTTATCTGCGCGACGTGACGGCGCGCAAGCGCATGGAGCAGGCCAAGACGCGGGAGCAGGTCCTGCTCAGCGAGTTGAACCATCGCGTCAAGAACAACATGCAGATGTTGCAATCACTATTGGGGATCGCGGCGCGACAAGCGGGAAGCGCCGGGGCGCGAGAGGTGCTGGAGGAGGCAAGCGGACGAGTCACCGCCATGGCAGCAGCGCAGCGCGTGCTCTACGCAACGCCTGACGCGACGCGGTTCAACGCGCGTGATTTTCTCAATACCGTTTGTGAAACCACAAAGCAGACCTTCCCTCAGGAATTGGATATTGACTGTGAAGCTGATTCCATACAGCTGTCGAACGATGCGGCGATGCCGCTCGCGCTGATTGCGAATGAACTGCTTACGAATGCCGTCAAGCATGGATTGAATGGACGGAGTGCCGGCGCTATTCGGGTGCGATTGACAAGGCAGAACGACTCACTTCTTTTCTATGTGGAAGACGACGGCCCCGGCTTCCATCTGCAATCCGTTCAGCGCCGATCGTCGGGGTTGGCCCTCGTTCAGGGACTCGCGCGGCAGCTTCGCGGGGAGTTTGAGGTGACCAGAACATCCGCCACCCGCTGCAGTGTGCGGTTTCAATGGGCTAAGCCTTCATGCCTTCCAGGAAGTTGAATGTACTTGCGCAGCCTGAGCCGGCCTATGAGCCTTCTGCGGCTCCGCGACACTGGCCTCAACTCGTGTTCGCACGTGAGGACTCCGCAGGATCAGACAAGCAAGCAGAGCTGCCGGCGCGTATCTTGATTGTCGAAGACGACTTTCTGGTCGCCAATGAGATCGAGACAGCCCTTTCCGACGCTGGCTTTGAGGTCGCTCTGGTCGCCGCTTCCGCTGACGAGGCTTTGGAACTGGCAGAGTCACAAAAGCCGGCTCTGGTCGTGATGGACGTGCGGCTTGGCGGGGAACGCGACGGAATTCACGCCGCCGTGGAGATTTTCCGGAAGTTCGGGATTCGCAGCATCTTTGCTACGGCATATTATGACCAACACTTGCTTGAGCGTGCCAAGCCCGCAATGCCGCTTGGCTGGCTGCAAAAGCCATATTCCATGGTCTCGCTAGTGAATGCGGTCCGCCGCGCCCTAGAGGAACTCGACCGCAATCGGTGAGAGGTTGCCGGCAAAGCATCACGGTGGTCGTTGCCGTGGCGGTTGATGGTCCTTAACGAGTGCTAGCCACTTTCCATGTGAGCTCAAGCGATGGGTCTCTTCTCCTCAGTACTGCATCTGCGCGATATCGAGCGCGACGGCCCCAACGACAATGACGGCCCTTGGCGCGCGGTCGAGGTCTACGCCTATGGCGAGTTGCCCAAGAAGCGTGAGCCCGATCCCGTCCGGCCGCCAACACCGCCGAAGCCAAGACCCAACCCGACGCCGTTGCCGCAGGCGGACTGGTGGGTAAATTCATTAAGCGTTGGCGGGCTCTCGCTTGTCTTCGAGGTGGGCGGCGGCTTCGCCGACGGCACGATCGGCTTCGAGAACCTAACAAGTCGCGAGACGATCACCGACCGCATCCGCATCGGCGGCGTCTCCGTCGGCGCGAGCGCCGGCGTCGGCGCATCTCTCCGCCAGAGTGCCGAACATAGCATGGGAACAACCGCGCGGTCTTCGGCTGCTTGTGCTCCTCGCGGCCTGCGGCCGAAACGGGATGATGCCCAGGCCATCGCCAGGGCGTTCAGCATCGGGCGGGCAAGTGTTCGTCGGGTGCTGTAAGCGTTCGTCTCGGTGGTAACCAGCGAGACGCCCTCCTCACTCACATGAGGAGGGTAATGAATTCCTCATTAAACCTTAATGATTTGCACCTGCAGGAAGATTTGCAGCGGATTTAGTCGGAATGCTCATCGGCATGCTTTTTCGAAGCGTGCTCGTGGTGCTCGGCGGCGTGCAGCGAATGGCCGTGCGCGATTTTGGAATGGTGGGCTGCTTTCTCATGATGCCCCGCCTCCGCATGTTTGGCGGCTTCTTTGTGGTGCCTGGCGGCATGTTCGTGATGTTCAGCAGCTTTCTCGTGATGTTCGTGAATTGTGTGCTTTTCCATGATAGGCTCCCCGGATTCATAATTCCGGTGACAAATCTACCAATGTCGCAATGACCCAAGTGTGACATCATCATTGCCGGCTGACACTATTTTGCTTGAGTGCGTGTGAGTGGATGGCACAGCGGGTCTACACGGAGATCTGCCGAATCAGCGCAAGCGCTTAAATCCACTACGGGACCGTTACTGTTGGCGCTGGCATAAGGACCGGTGCTGTAGCAGCCGGCAAGCCCAAGCGACAAATACAAAACAGTCAGGCGTTTCATTGTTTTTTCTTTCTCCGTTCCGGCGAATCGCCACAAGGCCCGCACGGGCGGTCGCGTCGCCGAAATAGGCTCGGGTGTCTGTCCGGTTGCGCACGCTGAATTTTTTAACGGCTGCCCGTGCACAACGCGACGCAGCTGGATTGCACTAGGCTCGGCGCCGGGCATCCCGCCCACAAAAACACCGCCGCCGCGCCCCAGCGTTGGTTACCCCTGAAAAGCAATTGGCCCCAGCGACCGGAGTGGCTAGGGCCAAAGCGTGATCAGTGACCACCAGAGGGGCGTGGGGAAGGCAGCCACTAATCAAGATGCAGACAGCACACACGTAAGACGGCAGTCGGTTCGTTGCCTGACTTTGGGCTGAAATAGCCTGTGGGTAATGGTGAAAGAAAGCTTAGCTTAGCTAGGAAGGCGAAAAGATTCGCAATCCCGCCAGCGTCGCGGTGCAGCGGGAACGTAGCGAGAAGTGGAACGTGTGATTCCGGACGACGGCATGTGAGTTGCCGCCCCAACGTCCGGATTGCAACACTTCAGCAATAATTCCTATTGAGGGCCACTTTTCGGCCCACGGAATGCCTGATCGGCCGTGCGTAATGTTTTCCGCGTGCGGTTCCGCGGTAAGGACATCCGCACGCGATCTCGGTCCCTCTTCGCGTATGCCCCCTGAAGGGAGATTGGGGTCGTATTTTCGACGGTCCAGTCCCGCCCTCAGCAACGGGACCGGTGAGTTCGTCGAAGTAGCCGGGTATTGGGAAATGCGCCGGGGGCCAACGCCGGGTTGATCGCTTCCGGAGAATCACGATCAGCCAACTTTAGCTAACAAAGCGACGTGGCGTTCTATTGTCGGTCGGCTTCTCGACACGTCGATGAAGGATCCAGACGTCGTGTCCGCCCTGCAACACTCTGCAAGGTGCGAGAGTTTGTAACTGACCCAGTCATCGCTGTGGCCGAGGTCATGACGACGAGACTGGCGTTTACCCAATAGGCGCAAAATCCCGGTCCGTCCCTGGACAATCCCTCGAAGTTGGATCATCCCCACTCTGATGCGGCCCACTTCCGCGTTAAGAATTCGACAATCTTCTGACGGCCCTGAAATATTTCGGCGCGGTTGCGCCACTTGCTATCGATCGTATAAGCAAGCGATACTTTCTCGGGGTTGCGCGTATTCCACCCATCTTCTGCCCCGCGAACCTTCTGAATGGCTGTTTCAAGGGTGAAGGGTGGGGCGGGCGTGAATTCCGGACATTTCTCATCTCCTGCTTTGCTAAAGGTAATAAGAAGGCGCCCGAACGGCCTCGCCCAGCGATGGCGCGCCGCGCTATTTCCCGAGCTACGGACTGACCCGCTCCCATCGCGCGCCAGAACTGGTGGAGGGGTTGGGGCCGCGTGAGGCTGTCGCGACCCCCACGCTGGAATCCAACGCCCGCCACATCGGCGCGTTCCGATGCACTACGACCCCTAGGCAGTCAAAGCGGGCCCTGCGAGCGGGCAGATCATCCTTGATGCGGGTAGATCGTCGGCCAGGTGATTTTGTCAGGCGGACGGAGATCTGGCGCCTGGTACTTCCGGTCGGGAGAGCGGCGCGCTGTCACTCTGTCGGGGCGGCCATTGCTCCCGGAACTGTTGAGCGTGTGCGATTTCCTTGTAGAGCTGTCGAGAAGCCGATCGGAGTTTAGAACATCGTGTTAGCGTTGGCTGATGTCTCCGGGATCGGCCGGATCACGTCCCAGTGCTCGACGAATTTGCCGCCTTCCAGGCGGAAGATGTCCACCACCGCCTCTCCGCGGGGATTATCGGACAGGCCGTGCCAATGACTGTGAAGGATAACGTGGTCGCCGTCAGCAAAGACCCGCTTGATCTCGCAGCGAGCATCCGGATGATTCGACATGATCCAGGTAACGAACTTCTTCAGGCCTTCCATGCCGTCTTCGATCAGCGGATTGTGCTGGCGATAGGTGGGAACAGCGTAAAGCCGGAAGCATCCTCGACCCGGCCTTCGAACAGGGCCTTTTTGTAGAAGGCGACCGCGATGTCTTTATGGTCTCGGACATGGCAGGGGAATCGGGTGAAAGATTCATGCTGCGATGAGGCTTGCGAGGAAATCGTCATCCCACGCGGCGACTTTGCGCAGCATGCCCTGGTTGCCTTTGAGGGCGAGGATGTAATCGGCCTCCTTGTCGAGGACTTTCTGGGCGATGTCGCGCTGGCAGCCCATGGCGTCGATGGTGACGACGGCGCCCTCGATCGCCAGCATGTCGAGAAGCGCAGGGATGGCGATGATCTCGTTGGACTTGTCCGCCACTTTGACTTGGCCGAGCACAAGGCGCTGGCGCGCCGCAAAGGCGGACACCATATGGATCGCCGCTTTGCCGCCCCTCTTGTGAGAGGAGCCGCGCGAGGACTTGCCGTCGATGGCGATGACATCCGCCGATACGCCGGTCAGCTTGGCGACCCAGGCGACAAAGCGGCGCTGGAATTCCGTGGCGTCAAGCGTCGCGAAAATGTCGCCGAGGTGGTCATGCGACGGCGTGCCATCGCGAAACGGCAGGAACCGGCGAAGAAGCTCGATCTTCTTCTGGCCGAACCGCGCGATATCGACAAAGGTTTCCGCCCCGGCGAGCACAGCAAGCAGACACAATAGCAGCACCTCGCCGAGCGGATAGATCACCTTGCCGTGCTGCCGGTGGTCCGGCAAATCCGCAAAACACCCCAGAAAAACAAGCGCTTCGCCGTGGGCCGCAAATCCCGCCATCGCGTCCTCCGCAAATCGAATCAGAGGATCACGACAGATTCAGCACTTCAGCCGTTTGTCACGTACTACTTCACCCGATTACCCTGTCGGACATGGGCTTTCTCCTTGCTCAGAACATCGTGTTGGGGTTGGCGGCGGTCTCGGGGACCGGTTGGATCACGGGCTTGCTGCCCTTTCGCGTTCTCGATGCGAGTTTTGAAAGAATAGGGGTCTGGCGAGCACACCAGAATCAGTAGAGAGGTGGCCATCGGCCGCTTTAACTGGCGGCCCTCTCGAGCAAGGGAAGCATGCGTTCGTCCAATTCAGCCGGAACCGGAGAGGCGCTTAGCTCCGCAAACTGACTAAAGAACGAGGTCGATAGATCGATGTCGATCCGTGTCTCTTCGCCATCGCGCTGCGATACACAAAAACGCACTGGCGCCCCGAAGCCTGCCGACGCGGAATACCGAAAAAGTCCCCGCGCTATGGTGGCGTTGCCGAGGAGATAAAATCTCGACTCAATCGGTATTCCCGCGAGCCTCATTGTTGATCCCTGATCCAGTTGAAAGAAAATCCCGAATTCGGTTGGCTCGCCGACTTGCTTCACGTAGGCGGCAAGTTTCTCTGCGTCCCCGGCCGCCGTATCGAGCCCCGCATCATTAAGTTTCCGGCCACCGAAACCATCCACCGGGGGTAACGTTGTTACCGGTGACCGGTATAGGGCTGATCGTTCATCGTGGGTTCATCCTGCCACAAAGTGGACTGGCAACACGCTTGAGCGATTTTCCACGTATCATCGCTCACATTCGAGCGTGCAGCTTGCAGAGGGTTTTTGTGGTTGGCATGGAATGAAATGGGTAGGGGAAGGGGATGAGTCTCGTGCAGGTACTCTACTCTTCCGCTTGCGGCAGCTTCGGAATGCTGCTCTTTGTTGGTGCGGCGCTTGCCCAAGCAGACATAGCCACGGGTTCAATGGGCGCGAATTCGGTCGAGACAAGTTCGATCGACTTGAGTGTTGTTGATAGCGTCGACGAATGCATGGTGGCGCAGATTTGCATCGACCGCTACCTCTGGTCGCTGTACGAGCGAACGCGAAAAATCGATACGATCAGGGTGCCGGAACAGACAAAGGTGACGGTTACACGGAAAGGCAAAACCAAGACTGTCACCAAAACGACCACCAAGCTCGTTGACGAGGATTTCACGTGGAAGGATCCAAATGCCGCTGAAAGGGCCGGGATGCCTCTTATGGATTACGTGATTGGCGGCATGGACCCGAGTTTCAGGGTCACGCTCTATCACGCGCTGCGCGCGGTCGACGATGCCGGCCTAATGCCAGGTATAACGTGTGCATTTCGCGACGATTATCGGCAAACCATCGCGTCGGGCCTGAAAGCTCAAAGCGACAGGTCATATCATGGTGGAAGCTTCCGCGGCGGCTATGGTCACGGGCGAGCGGCCGATATCGTGAGCGTAAAGGGCGAGACACGTGCAGAGCGATTGGCTTCCAGTGGGCAATTGTGGGAATGGATCGATACGCACGAAAAAGAGCTTGGAATCGGAAGGCCCTATCTCGATCGAGACCCACCGCATGTCGCTCCGATTGATGGGGAAGAGTATGCCGCTCACCACGTCGAGCCGAATACGCTACATGCTGAATCGAAGGCCAAGGAGCACCAGCGGCTGGCTCAGCGCAACGATCACAGCATGTCGAAGCGGGCAAGAGTGGCAAGACCTTCAAGGGCGCAATCCAGACCACAAACTCATTCAATTTGATTCGAGTCCCTGGCGGGTGCGAACCGCCGGCACGCGGCCAAGAGCAGAAGTCAAAGACCAATATGCAACAGCCCCCAACGCCAATCCTAACCTTGCCGTTGCGAACGACCGGTTCGACTCCTTCGAGCGCTTGCTCCGAAAGCCGCAGTGGCTCAATGCCGAAATCAAATCGATCGCGCTCCCGGACGGCCCGGACGCCTGGCCGCACCGGCATGGTGGGGAACTTTCCGGACAGGGCGACGTTGACCAAACTAGCGCGTTCGTAGCCAGTGGCCCTCGGCGCGCATGTTTTTGCTCTATTCATGATCCCCGCGACCATCGGAGCGTTTGTCGGCGGCGCGACAAGTTATGTCAATGACCGGAAATCGATCCGCCGCGGAGCCGGACGTCGTCCTCGTGGGCGCCGGTGTCATGAGCGCCACGCTTGGCGTGCTCCTGAAGGAACTCGAGCCTTCGCTCAACATCGAGATGTTCGAGACGCTGGGCGGCGCCGCTCAAGAGAGCTCCGATGCCTGGAACAACGCCGGCACCGGCCATGCGGCAAATTGCGAGCTCAACTACACGCCCGAGCGTAGCGACGGGACGATCGACATTTCCAAAGCGCTTGACGTCAACGTCGAGTTCGATCTGTCGCGCCAATTCTGGTCCTATCTGGTGAAGAAGGGGGCAATCGTCGACCCGCAAAGCTTCATCCATCCGGTCCCACATATGAGCTTCGTGCACGGGCCCGAGAACGCCGCGTTTCTCAAGAAGCGCTTTGCGGCGATGTCGGCGCATCACTGCTACCACGGCATGGAATACACCGAGGACAAGCGCAAGCTCGCCGAATGGGTGCCACTCGTTATGGAGGGCCGCGCCACCGATCAGCAAATGGCCGCCACGCGCATCGTCACTGGCGCGGACGTTGACTACGGGTCGCTCACCCGCAGCCTCGTCGGCCATCTCCGGGGACTGAAAGGGTTTGCGGTCCACTACGGGCATCAGATCACCAATCTTGGTCGCGAGCCAGGCGGCCGCTGGCGCCTCGACGTGAAGGATACCCAGAGCCGCGACGTGCGTTCGACCACGGCCAAGTTCGTCTATCTCGGCGCCGGCGGCGGCGCACTGCCGCTGTTGCAGAAATCCGGCATCCCGGAGGGAAAGGGTTACGGCGGATTTCCGGTCAGCGGCATCTGGCTGCGCTGCGATGATCCTGAGGTCAACAAGCGGCATCACGCCAAGGTCTACGGCAAGGCGTCGGTCGG